>Ga0105052_10006141_pt1 | contig 12329 bp, 8 predicted proteins | sample FRY03_FD_78094 | JGI IMG/M metagenome (GOLD analysis project Ga0105052, IMG submission 78094) | Freshwater microbial communities from Lake Fryxell liftoff mats and glacier meltwater in Antarctica - FRY-03 | ecosystem: Environmental > Aquatic > Freshwater > Ice > Glacier meltwater ... | reverse complement strand
CTTCCGGGACGATGGGCGCGGGTTGCTGGGCGGCGGCGGGCGCTTGGGCGGTCTCCTCCGGCACGGGCGGCTTCGAACTGGCGGGGCGCTGGCCTTTCTTCAAAAACCCCGAGGTAAACAATTCGCCCTCGAACTGCAATGCCTGGACCGCCCAATCTTTTTGGGTGACTCCGTTTTGCCTGACGTGCTTTCCCGCCTTGGCCCGGGCCTGCGAGACATCGACCCCGTATTCAGCCACGAGGTAATCAGCCAACTCGATCACGCGCGCATCCTCCGCCGCCATGTCATCCGGTGCCGGCCTCGAGATGGGCCCGACGATGGGCTGGTCGGGAGGGAATCCGGCGGCGGTAAGTTCATCGGTAACAGGATCGGGGGCGGCGGCTAGTGGATCGCCAGTCTCGGCCTCTTGTGCCGGGGCCGCCCCCTCTGCTGCTGCCGCGGCGCGCTCGCGGAAATACTGTCTCGCCTGCGGTTCGTCCATCGCCACGAGGGCGCGGGTGCGAGGGAACTTAGACTCGAGCCAGTCGAGCCCCTCGGCCGTGAGAACAACGTCGCCGCCTTCCATCGCGGCCATGGGTGCGACGGGGCCCGCATCGCGCTCGAGTTTGCTCAGTGTGCGTGGTCCAAGCGCGCCGGCCTTGTCCCGCTCGATGCCGATCTCGAGCAATTCAGTGGCGCTGAGCGACTCGGTCTCCCCATTGGCAATCTTCCGCATCGCGCTGGCCCGTCGGTAGTCGGGATCTTTCGCGGTCTGCGCCGCCTCGATCTCGGTATCAGAAAGGGCGAGTCGCTCGGGGCGCTTGTTGGTCGGGAGTGGTTCGGTGGGGTCGGCGGGCGTTGCGGGAGTGGGGGCCGGAGTGGTGGGAACTACAGGAGCGGCGGCTGGGCCGGCTGGATCTGCGGGAGCAGGGCCTGCGGTTGCCGCGGTTGCGGAAACCTCTTCTTTTCGAACGGCGCTGGATTCCTCTGCGGGAATAAACGGGCCTTCGATCGTCACTCCCTCAAGCGTCTTGATGACGCTGGATTCCTCTGCGGGAATAAACGGGCCTTCGATCGTCACTCCCTCAAGCGTCTTGATGACTTCACCCTTGCGACGAGGAAGCAATGACGCCGCCTGCTTCACGGCTCCGCCGCCAGCTCCGAGGGTGCCGCCGATTGCGGCGGAAGTGAAGGTGTTGCCGAGGATGCTGAAAACAGTGGCGTCCGGATTGTCCTCGTAGGTGCCGAGGCGGATCAGGTCGGACACGAGGGAGTCCGAGCCTTCCTCGACGGTTTCTTTGCGAATGTCGGAGGAGATTCCGAGAAATATCTTCTGGGACATCTCGCGGAACTGCGGGCCGCGCACTGTCTTAATCCATTGCCGAGCGCCACCATTCGCAGCGATCAACTTGACCATCTCGCGCACAGTCACTTCCCCGACGGCCCGCCCGGCGAGGATCTGCTCCACACCTGTCTTTCCGAAGGCCATTGTGACGGCGGCTGTAAAAGTGCCGCTCGCGACCGATGGCAATAGCGCCGCGTCGGCGGCATCGTCGAATGTCATCCCCTCACCCTGATACGCGCGGATCGCTTCGGGGTAGGTGCTCCCAAACGTCTGCATGAATGCCCCGGCACCGGCGCCACCGAGACCTGCTTGCCTCGCCATGCTTACTGCCATCTTCGGAGTGATCTCCCGCATCGTCATGCCGCCCGGGGCGGACTTCATCGCGCCGAGGAGGACACGGCCCACCTTTCCCATCTGCGAGCCTCGCACGAGCAGGGCGGCGGTACCCGCCTTGCCTGCGAAACCGATCCCGCCACTGAGCAGGGCGGGGGCGGTTGAGATAGAGGCGCGGCCAAGCTCCTGGACGAATGACGGCACGCCGGCCGCATTGAGCGCCGCGCCCATCTCGTAGCTCGAGCCGGTGATAGCGCCTCCCGTCTGGTCGCCGAGGTCTTCGAGGACGGCTTTGGTCCTGTCGCGCCACGAGTCAGGGGCGAGGGCGCTCTGTCCGAGAGCTGCACCGAAACCGAAAAACTGCGCGGCAATGTCATTGCCACCCTGGCGCACGATCAGCTCCGCATTGTCTGCGAAGCTGCGGCCTTTGCCTCGCTGTCCCATGTATCGCGCCACCAGTTCCCCTTGGGTGCGCGGGCGGCGATCGGGAGGCAAGTCGGCTTGTGCCTCTTCCCATGCGCGAAACGAGGCTAGCTTGCGAAGACCGGCTGCTATAGGTGAGGCGAGGGCGCGCTGTAGATCGGCCTGCGCCTCGAGGGCGGCTGACTTTGCCTCTGGTGTTGCGCCACTCGCTTCGACGGCGGCGACGTAACGGTCATTGTCGAAGGCCAGTGCCGGGTTCGGCACGATCTTGCCATCACTGAGGAGGCGGGTGTTTTCACCGGGCGCCCATGAGACACGGGCGTCCTGATAGTCGCGCACGGTGCGGGCAGCTTCGGTGGGGGTGATGCCACTCGCTGCGGCAATCTCGCGAATCGCTGCATGTTGTCGCGCAGCGATGGCGCGGGCCCGCTCGGGGTTGTTCGCCGTCGTCGTGCCGGTGGTCTTGTCGTAGCTATAGAGCCCGGCTGCGTAACTTTCCGCGCCATCGGCGAGGGCGGTGAGTCGCTGCAATCCATCATAGCGTTTGCGCCTGCTAGTGTTGGCTTCGGCGAGGGCGGCATTGCCTGCCTCGTAGGCTGCTTTGCGGTCCTCTTGCAAAGCAAGTGTCGCGACGAGGCGCTCTTTCGGCGTGAGGGTGAGGTCTTCCTCGATGTCGGCCCGGCGGGCCTCGATCCCTGCCTCTGCCTCCCGGAAATGTGCGGCCACGGGGGCGAGGTCGGGTTCCTGCTCGAGCCGCGAGAGCCAGCCGTCGAACTCAGCGCGCTTCTCCCTCTCCTCGACGGCGTCGGCTTGACGCACGGCATCGAACTCCTGATTGAGTGATACGCGCTCTTTCTCCAGTTCGCTGGCCTGTTCGTCCCATTTGGCACCCATGGCCTGCGTCTTGCGGGACAGTCCTTCGAGTCTCGGGACGAGAGCCTTGTGGATCAATCGCTCCTGATCGCCGATCTGGACGGTGACAAAGTCGTCGGCGGTTCCGCCCTGCGCGGAGAGTGCTTCACTCTCGCTCATCAGTCCTTCCCACTGACGGCGGACTTGATCCTGTTGCGCCCCGAACTGCCGGGAGCGCTCGCCGAACGAAGTGGCGCGAGTCTCATATCCTTTGCGCAAAGTCGCTGCATCGGGCGGAGGAGTGCCGGCGGCGCTGAGCGGGGGTGATGCAGGCGCTTTGCCGGCGGGAGTGGCTGGCGTCTCCTTGTTGGTGCCTGTGAGATCCTGTGGTAGTGATCCCGTCTTCCCGGCGCGAGCGTCTGCGGCGGCAGGGTTGATCGTGCGCAGGCGTTGCTCTTCGATGGCGCGCTCTCGCTCAGTCCTCCAGAGTCGGTTCTGGTCGTCCGCGGTGATGGATTGCGAGCGCTCCAGTGCGGCGGTCCATGTCTCGGGCGCTGTCTGCGACACGGTCTCGCGCAGGTCTGCGGGCACGTCGTCGAGCGTCAGTCGCTCCCCTGCGTTCATGGCGCGGGTCGTGATCGCCTCGAGTTGCGCTTTCTTTTGCGGCGACAATCCTTTCGCCCGGATCGCTTGATAGACGGCATCCTCGATCAGGTTGGCGCTTTCACCGATAAGCTTCTCGCGATCGTCCTTGAGTAGCACGGGGTGGTCGTCTCGCTCCAGGGTGTAGAGTTGCTCTGCCGTGGCGAGGTCAGTCTTTTGCGCCGCCTGTGCCGCCTCTCGGCTCGCCTTTTTCGTTTTCTCGGCCTGCGCTGCGGCAAACGTGTCGTTGTCCTCGACGGGACGCACCCGGCCCGTTGAGTCGGTGAAATACTCGCGGTTCTGAGACTTGTATGCCTGGACCCGACGGTCGTTCTGTTTCCCCATCCGGACGGCGCGCTCCTCTTCGGCTGCTTTCTCGGCCTGCTTGGCGGCGACTTCAGTGTCGCTCTCAGTGAATTGCCGGTGCCCGGTCGGATCGGTGATGGTCTCGCGGTTCTCGCGCTTGGCACGCAGATCGGTCTCGAAGTTAATGGCGTCTTGCGCCGCCTGTTGCGCCTGCTTTGCCGCTTTTTCCGCTTCGGCGGTAGCGGTGGCCTGCGCTTTCCCCTGCTGCGCGAACGCTTGTCCTGCTATCTCATCGGCATTGCCGTCGTAGTTGACCGCGGCACTCGGGGCAGTTGGCGGGACTTTCTGCACTCCTCTCTGCATAGGGGAACCTGCTTTGCGGGGCGAGATGGGGCGAAAGAAGTCGGCCATGGTGAGGATTGGGTGAGTGTGCGGCTACGCTTTTTAGCGGCGGGGCATGTCGCGAGCGGCTGTTGGCGGGCCCGCGATGCCTTGGGCGGTCATCGACCTCTGCTCGCGTTGCGACGGTGCGTTGTTGCGGGAGGCCAAAGCCTTAAGTCTCGGCGCGAGGTATTTGTGAATCAGTTGCCCCGTGTCAGGGCCTAATGGTGATTCGCCTAATGCCGCAACCGCTCGCGACGGCGCGGTTATCGCTTTTGGCTCAATCCCCGCGCCTGATCCGCTGCGATCAAACTGTGGTGATGGAGTGGTAGCGGAGGTAGCGGCTACGCTCGCTTTCCCTACGGTGCCGTTGCGAAACGCTTCCATTTCGGAGTCGGGTATATGAGCGTTTAGGCGGCGAAATCCCTCGGTTCGCCAAAAATTAATACCCGCGTTCTCGGCTACCCGCGCGCGCGAGCCACTGCGGTCAAACTGTGGTGATGGGGTGGCCGAAGTTCTATCCAATGACTTCTGGGCTGTGTCCCGCCAATCCTTTTGTTGCGCCTCAGTGCTGGGATCGCGCCCAGATCGGTCGCGAAATTCGTCCTGCCACGTCGGGCGGGCGGGTGTTGGAGTAGGAGTAGGCGCGGAAGTCGCGGCTACGCTCGTTTGCGGGGTGGGCGGCGCTTGAGGCGTCTGCATCGCACGCTTCTCCTTGATCGCTGCCACTGCCGCCGTCCCCGCGGCGTGTCCGCCGGGGTTCATCCTGGCGTAATGCGCGTTGCGCTCCCGGCGCTCGGCCTCGCTGCGCAGTGCGAATGGCCCGGTTTTGGCTCCATTGCTCGACGAGGCGCTGAACCCGCCGGCGCTGCTGTCGTGAGATTGTGGCTCAGGCGGCACTCGCTGAACTCCTGACGCCGTGGGCTGGCTACCACTCACCGGAGTTCCCCGCCCTGCTCCTGGTGTCGCGTTGGGATTCACAGCGCCGCCAGCGCCGCCCATGCCGTCTTGCTGCATCGCGGCTGCGCCGCGAGCATTGTAGAATTGATCCTCGCGCGCCACTTCGCGACCGCTCATCACGTCACGGCCCTGCGCTCCTGACTCGTAACGCTGGCGAGATCGGTCGTTGAGACCGTTATACTCTGCGCGGGCGCGCTCTTTCGCCTGGCCTTCGGTGAGTCCTTTATACGGGCCAGCTCCGTAGATAAACCCTTTGCGGCTCGAGCCTTTCAATTCACGCGTCCCGGCACCGGCTGCCATGCGCTCCTCGATGTAGCGGTCAACGCCGAACTTCGGGGCTTCGAGGCTGCGGATGTAATTGGCCGTCTCACCCACCGTTTTGGGCATCGCGCTCGTGGTGCCGGCCTCGTCCGGCATTAGGGGGCTCGTCGGTATCGTCGATAGCGTCCCGGGCCGTTGCGGTGAGTTCGGTCGCGGCGAATTTGGTCGGGACGAGTTCGGACGCGATACTTGGCGGGGCGAGACGGGGGCTACCATGCCCGCTATTCGAAATACCTATGGCCGAGACGCAAGCGGTTTCTCGGGTTGGTTGACTTTCTTGGGAGGGTGCTAACGGGCGCGCGGGCGGGGGGGATTGTGGGGTTGGGGGTAGTTATTCCGCCTCAGCGAAAAAATACCTCAAATTCGGAGGGACGATCCCAACGTCCCTGATCGCGGTCACTGTCACGAGTCGGAACTTGTCATCCCGCCCGAGGGCAATCGTGTCCCCCACTTTCACCTCGTCGTCGAATTGCGGGTAAGCAAAGTGGACGGAGTTCTCTTTACGATCGACCCACCCGTCATCAGGATGCGCCGCCTTCACTCCCTTTGCGCGGAGGGTAGCGATCCAATCGTCCTCTTTGTGGTCGCCTTCATGGCATATCTCCGCCCAGCGCGCCATCGCGGCCGGCGGGCCGCTCATTAGTGGTATCATTTCTTTCGCTCTCATCGTTTTTGTTAGGAATACATTCCCGGGCGCTTCTTACTCGCGCCCATCAGTTTCCGCACCTCGGGCGGATCAACTCGCTGCACCCGGGGCTCGTGGTAGGTCGTGGCCTGCTCGATGCAGGTAAGGCCAATCGCCCAGGCGAGCACGTCGTCGTCGTGCCACCCTGCGGCGGCGTTGCTGCTGCCGCGGTCACCTATCTCGAAATGTAGACACTCCGCGATAGAGTGGGTGCATCGCAGCTCGACGCCGCCCCCTTCTTCGCCCGTCTCGCGGATCGCGGCGGCGAGGGTATTCACGAGCGCCTCGCGGTTGCCGGTCGTCGTCATCCAGCCCAGCGCCTTCGTCTCCCGCTTTTCCCGCTCGTTCCAGACGGGGCGGCGGTAGAGGTTCGGCACCGGCGCGCCGGCGGTTTGGGTGCGGGTCTTGAGTAGCTCCGTTATCCCGATGTCTTTGTTCATCTCGACGACCACCCTACAATTCCCGTAGTAGATCGCCATGCGGTAGATCATCTCCTCGAGCACGTCGGCGTCCCACCGGCAGGCGAATTTATAATCTTTCCGCGGCGGGTGTATCCGCATCGCGAGGGCCGGCGGCATCCAGTGCCCCTGCTCGTCGTAGTAGCCTCGGCGGATCACGAGCACGCTGTGGCAGTCGGGATCCAGCCCCATCGCCTGCGTTGCGCCCGTCATGGGATCGACGACGAGCAGGTATTGCCGGCCCTCTTGCGGGCTCTCGTAGCGGTGCAGCACACACTCCTCGTCCGGTTGGGACAACCACGAGACCTTCCAGTCGGGCGAGATCGCGAGATCGCCCGAGGAAATCGTCTCGGCGGAGCCCTTGGCGAGGTCACTTTGCTTTTCGAGACCGGCGCGATTGAAGCGGGGTCTACCACTCGAAAGGAAGGCCTCGTTCTCGTTGGCGGGGTATTCCTGCTTGAACTTGTCGGGATCGCCATCGCATTCGGCCTCGATCGTCTCGCGACGCCACGCCAGTTGCTCGAGATCAAGGTCGTAGCGGGCGCGCATTTCACGCTCCTCGTCACTGAGGTCGGCCTCGAGTAACTCTTTCTCATCGGGGTCGAGGTCGACCCACGAGTCGGGAAACTCATACCATGCCGCGAAGATGCGGACGAACCCGCTCGTGTTGCGCCGCCCGGCGAGGAACTCCCGCAAGGGCAACGCCTTCCAGTATCGGGAATGAAACTCGCCCCCGATGCCCTGGGCGGTCGATTCGATGATTCGCAGCGTGCCGGGGCGGCGAGGGCAGCACGCGAGAAACCCACTGAGAACCTTCGCGGCATTGCGCACGCCATTGTTGCGCCACCTCGCGAGCTCAGTGATGATGCCGACGCGGAATGTGTGCGCCCGGCCAGCCTCGGGGTTGCCGGCCGTCTCGCGGAGGATGAGACCCTTTCCCAGCATCGCCTTGTCGGCCTGCACCTCGGCGGTGCCGTTCCCCCACACGCACGCGTCGTTTTGCGCGAGGGTGTCGAGGATGTTCCAGAGCGAGTCCACCTGTTTGTCGAGGCCTCCGATGATGCAGGCGCGCGTCTCTTTCGTCGAGGTGCGGCAAATGTGATAGCATAGGGATGTGGCCCACGTCGATGAGCCTTTCTGACGGGGCTTGCACAAGATGATGGAGCACGGCAACCCACGCTCCTGACAATAAAGCCAAGTCTCGAGGACGCGGCGCTGCAAGGTGTTGATGCGGGGCTTCTCGAGGACGCCATCTTTGTTCACGATCCGCCCGTACGTTTCGAACCACACGCCGGGGTCGCGTCTCGCCATCCCCATCACCACCTGTGTCGCCGCATCGCATTGCAGCCCGGCGGCGGGGGCGGCATGGCACGCTTGCTTCGCCGCCGGGGCGGGGCCTTTGCGGGTCGGGCGGCGCTTCTGGATGGTGGGGGCCATTTAGGGGTTAGCTGTCCGCCTCGTCCTCCATCGCGCTGAGGTCGGCCACGGCCTCGTCCACCTCGTCTTCCCACGCGAGAGTCGCGACATAGTCGTCGGTGGCATCGGGCCCGCCCTGGTCGAGTGGATCGCGGCCGTAGAGGAGATTCAGCGCGGCCTCCTGCGCTTGTGCGAGCGCGGTGAGCAGACACTCGAGGTGCTCCTCGGTCCGCACCGTGGAGTATCGCACTTCCACGCCGTTTACCGTTGCGACGAGCAGGAACTCGCCCAGTGGCCGCAGCGGCTGGTTGTCGCCCCGTATCGGGATGGCTGGGTCGCGCTCGAAGTCCCTGGCGAACCATGCCTGTGTTTTCGTGAGATTCGGGACCGCACGGAAACCGACGTAGCTCTCGCCCGTCTCGTCCAGCATGATGTATTGCTCCACTCGCATGGCATCTACGATCAGGGTAACGCCTAAATGGCCCGGCGCAAAGGGAAGGTTCATGGTGGCGGGGCGCTCTCCCTGCCACATATAAAGTCCACCGCCCGGGCAATCATCGCCTCGCCGAAGAACGGGACCAGAAGGGCTCTGATTTCGCTTCCCGTCATATCTTGTGTCCCTTCCGCATGTGCGCCGTGTTGAAGCATTCTCCGGCATAACTCCTCCAGTGGAGAGCACGTCGGAGCGACTGCGCTCTTCTCGCCGCCAATCCGCCTCCTGATCTCCTCGATTATTATCACGGCGCACTGACCGTCTGTGCTGCCCGTGGAATCGTACGCTCGCTCGCTCATGTAGGTGGGCAGTGGAATGGTGATGCTGCCATCTCCCATTTCGCGATAGGCGATCTCGTCGCGCGCTCCGTTACGATACAAATACTCGCTGCGGCTAATGACGATGTGGCCGGCTTCTCTGTTGATACTGATCATTTTGGGGTGCTTGGGGGTTCGGGAAAGTCTTATGCGGGCGTCCGCTCCGTAAAGGTTAAAATCACATGCGGCCTCGCCCTATCGGGCTCGATAAACTCCACTGGCGCGTAGTGGAACCCGGCGTCGTTGGCGATCAGTCCCGCATCCTCGACTCCGTCGAAGGCACCTTTGAGGCTGGCGAGCAGATTATCCCGATCAGGGCGGGCGCGGGTTTTTGTCGCCGCCTGTATCGTCACGGTCGCCTCGGCCCACTTCGGGGCGCGGCGGCGTCCCATCTCGGCCCTCACCAGTAGCATCGCCTGGTGGCGCTGGCGACGACGGTGGCGCGAGGTCTCGGACCAATGCGCCCGGGCATTTGGCGAGAGGCATCGATCCGGGTAGTCGAGCGTGATCGTGATTGGCTTCATGGTCGCCCCTTTCCCTTGGCGATGCCGACACCATCCTCGCCGTCGAAGGGGCGCAGCATCTCCCGCAGAGCGCGGCGTAGCTCACCGCTGTGCTCGATGAGCTTCTCCAACTCCTCGTAGCTGTAGGTCGTCGTGGTCACGTTCTGGATTCGCTCGAGCGGCTTGCCCACCGTCGTGTGCATGAATTTCTCGAGCGCCGCGAGACGGGTTTTGTAGTCGGTCTTTTCCTCGCCGAACTTGTTTTCGTAAGTCGAGTGTTTGACTAGGTCCTCGAAGATGTTGGCGATGTCAGATGGCTTGATCCGCTCTTTCAGCCCCTCGATCACTGCGCCGCCATACTCGGCGTCACTCATCAGCACGGTAGCGCCCGGGGGGATGGTGGTGCGCTTGTCCGCGGTGACCATGAGTGTCGCCGTCGAGACCGCGCCGCCAGCCGCCCTTTTCTTTGCCGGGGTCTTGGCCTTGGCTTTGGTGGATGGCTTCGGGACCACCTTGGGGGCGGGTTTCGTGGCGGGCTTATTTTTGGTCGGTGGCGGGGCGGGTGGCTTCGGGCCCTTCGGCACCTTCTTGGGGGGCGGGGTTGGTTTTTTCTTCATGTCGGGGCAGGTGGGTTAATCGGTCGCTGCTGTCTGCATCGAGAGCGGATTAGCGCCATCAAAGAGGTTCAGGCAAATTATCAGCCTCGACGAAATCGTTCATCACCCGCTCCGCCTCCGCCGCCGCTGGTGGCGCTTCGGGGATGACGCCGAGGAGGGATGCGATCTGGTAGCAGATGACGAGATCGTGCTGGAGGTATTCCTGCTGGCGCTCCCGGTCGTAGGTCCAGAAATCTTTCCCGGCTCCCGGCTTCGTCGGGAGTCCGAGGTGGCGGGTGATGCAGTCGAGGCTACTCGAGGCCGCGCCGCGCACGTGGTAGCGATTTTCCCACTCGACCTTCGTGTCGATGACTTGTCGCACCGGGATCGTGCGCGAAATGCGGTGCGCGAGCCCGCGGGCGGCGAGGTAGGGTAGGTCGAATTTCAGGATGTTGTGCCCGATCAAAATGACGCTGGCAGGATCTAGAGTGATCCCGGCGGCAAACTCTGCCTGCCCCGCGAGCACTTTGAACGCCAATTCCAGCGCGGCGGTCTCTGCCTCGGGGGTGGGTGCCCACGAGATGCGGATCGACTGGCTGAGAGTCGGGGCAAAGAGCCCGATCGCGCAGGCCCACGAGCGTGAGGGGTCGAGCTGGGCGGTCTCATTGTGCCAGTCGAGCCAGTATTCGGCATCGCTCTCGTTCTCCCCCTTGGGGCGGAATGAGCGCGAGGGCTTCCAGCCGGCGGCATGGAGCAGTTCGGGGCGCTTGGGGGCTGTCTCGATGTCGAGAATGATGGGGGTTGGGATAGACATATTAATGTGTGGCGGTTGGTTGGGATTGGGAGAGTAGGGAAAGGACGTGCTCGATGCGATGCCCGATCCAGTGCATCACGGGTGTGGCCATGGAGTTGCCAAGCGCCTTGTAGCGGGGTCCGTCAGGATCATTGACGCGGCGCTGGCCCGACGTGGTGGTGCGGATTTTAAAGCCGAGCGCCTCCATCTCTGCGGCGCTCTCATCGTCCCCGAGGGCGCGCCACCCCGTCCAGTCGGGGAGGCGAGTGTAGTCGTCGGGGAATCCCTGGAGTCGCTCGCATTCGCGCGGGGTCAGGCGGCGGACTTGCCAGTGGTGGGCGATGTAGCTGCGGTTCGACCCGCCCGAAGCGGCCCGCTGGCAGGCCAGCCCGTCGGGATCGACTTCCGGCATTGCCCCGCCTTCACGTCCGCGGAGGTTGAAGGCCAGCGCGTTCTCCATGCCATTGTTGCAGCCGAGCGTAAAAGCGAGATGCTCGTCCACACATGGGTCTTGGGTGCCGTGGACGCAAAGGAGGGTCTCATTCTTGGCGTCTCCCCTTCTTATCCCGGCGATCGCACCGGCGACTTCAAGTGTTCGTATCTCATTTCTCTGATTTTCAGCGAACACTACGATGGGTGCCTCGTGATTGCAATTCAGAGTCGTCCCTATCCCTATCTCGGGCGAGGCCTGGCCAGTGGCCATGATGATCGGGATCAAAGGGACGCCACGGCCCGTTCCGTCCTCGCTCGCGTCGTAACCTTCTGCTCTCAGGGTGTGCGCCAACTCGGGGAACAAGGGGGCGCCGCCGGTATCTCCTCTGTCATCATAGCCACGGCGCGCAAAGCTGACTCCAAGGGTGCCGGCCAGTTCAGGGATCAGGGCCCCGTCACATTCTGCGTCAGTTCCGAGCCCGCCACCGCCTCGAGAGCGAGACGCAATGGTGGGGGCAGTCCCTTCCCCCGCCTCTCTGCTCGGTGGAGTATGCCTCCGCAGGCCTTGCTCGACAAGTAGTGCCGGGATGACACGGGCGAGGTCTCCAGCACTTGCGACAACGAACACACGACGGCGTCGTTGGGCCAGTCCGAAAAATTGAGCGTCGAGAGTGCGCCAACTTGCGGTTCGCCGGGGTCCAGTAACCACACTCGCGTTTGTCCATCGCTGCCCAGCGCCCGGAACGAGTGGGGCACCCGATCCCACCAGGGCGCCGAGGTAGGACCCGAATGCGTGGTCATCGGTGTTGAGCACCCCGGGCACATTTTCCCAGACGATGATGACGGGGGCGCGGCCTCGGGAAAGTCTAATTCTGTCTGCATGGTCTACAAGGTTGGCAAAGGTGAGGGTGAGGTTGCCTCGCTCGTCGGCGAGAGATTCGCGGCGTCCCGCCACTGAGAATGCCTGGCAGGGGGTGCCGGCCACGATGATGTCGGCCTCGGCAAAGAGTGACTCGGGCCAGTCCCGGTAGGCTGTGAAGTCCCCCATGTTCGGGACATCAGGGTAGTGGTGGGCGAGCACTGCCGACGGGTAG
>Ga0105052_10006121_pt1 | contig 12354 bp, 8 predicted proteins | sample FRY03_FD_78094 | JGI IMG/M metagenome (GOLD analysis project Ga0105052, IMG submission 78094) | Freshwater microbial communities from Lake Fryxell liftoff mats and glacier meltwater in Antarctica - FRY-03 | ecosystem: Environmental > Aquatic > Freshwater > Ice > Glacier meltwater ... | reverse complement strand
GCCCGCTGTTGCTCGCGCGACGGATCCTTGCCCTGTGCGATCAGTTCCCGGGCTTCGTCACGCGCCTTGCGTGCGTCCCCCAGCCCCACGTCTGGATAGATGCCCAGCCCCAGCTTTTTTTCCCGGCCGTCGACCCGATATTTAAGCCGCCAGAGTTTTCCACCAGTCGGTTGAATGAGCAGGAACAGGCCCAGTGAATCGCCCAGCTTGAACGGTTTATCGCGCGGTTTAGCGTTCCGAATGGTGATGTCTGTCAATGCCATCGATCCCGCGCCTTTCTCAATCGTGGCCCCCAGGGAGGGGCCAACCGAATTGCCCATCTGGCGCTGGCCCCCGCTTTGGCCCCCACAGCACCTTGCATGTGGTTGCGCGGCATTGCGCGTCGATGCATTGAAACGGCGTAATACGGCCAGTTCCGTGGGTCTGTAAAGGACGCATTGCACGGCATTGCATGAAGCTTTGGAGCGGGTAAGGGGAATCGAACCCCTCTAGCTAGCTTGGAAGGCTAGTGCATTACCACTATGCTATACCCGCGCCGGTGAGCCACTGGCCGCGAGCCTATAGGGCGCGGGGGTTGGGCGGGTCAATCGTGCGTGTGGGCGCCTCTGCGCCCCGTCGCCATCGTTGGTGTGGCGCTTTCGATCCGAAGGCGGCCGTAAGCCAACCGCAGTCATTCGCGCCGATCCGGTGGCCTTCCGGACGCAGCGCGCGCGCGACGTCAGTGCTTCTTGCCGCGCCAGACGTTCTGGTAGGCAAGATAGGCAAGGCCCGTGGCGAAGATCAGGAACAGGATCACCGGCCAGCCGGTCTGGTTGCGCTTCGCCAGCTTGGGCTCGGCGGTCCAGATAAAGAAGGCGGCGACGTCCTTTGACATCTGCGCCACGGTTGGCTTGGTGCCATCGCCGTAAGTCACCTGACCATCGGCTGTGATGGGTTGTGCCATGGCGAGGTTGAGGGTTGGGAAGTAGGGGTTGAAGTGCAGCCCAACGGGGGTCTTGGCCTCGGGGAAATCCTTCAACAGTGCGGCGGGCTGCTTCTGATAGCCGGTCAGCAGCGAATAGACATAGGGCCCGCCATCATGCCGCGCCTTGGCGATCAGCGACAGGTCGGGCGGAATCGCGTTGTTGTTGGCAGCTCGCGCGGCGATGTCGTTGGGGTACGGCTTGGGGAAGTAGTCGGTTGCCAAGCCGGGCCGCGTGTTGACCTCGCCCGTGTTGGGATCGATGCCCGGCACCTGGAAGCCCGCCGCGATCGCCTTCACTTCGGCTTCGTTGTAGCCCAGCGCGGTCAGGTCGCGGAAGGCGACATGGCGCAGCGAATGGCAGGCCGAGCAGACTTCCTTGTAAACCTGCAAGCCACGCTGAAGCTGCTGCTTGTCGAAATTGCCCATCGGCCCGTCACTGGCGAGGCTGAGCTCCTTGGGGAGCTTGTGGAACTCATGCTCCACGGTCGGTTCGGTGAAATGACCGAACTCGCCGAGGACGGGCACCGCGGCAATCACGCCGACGACGAGCGACCACAGCAACGCCACCACGAAAAACAAGCCGACCAGGGGACCAAACAGACGAACCATAGCGTTTCTCGAATCTCTGGCAGCAGTTGGAGGAAGTCGGGGGTCAGGCGGCGGGGAGCGGAACGGCGGATGGCGGGGCGGAACCGGGTGGCAGCACTGCCTTGTCGTCCTTGCCCAGCACTGCCTCGGTAATCGAGAACGGCATCGGCTCGGGCCGCTCGATCGACGAGACAATCGGCAGGATGATAAGGAAATGCGCGAAGTAGTATATCGAGGCGATCTGGCTGATCATCACGAAAGGCTCTTCGGCCGGGGCGCCGCCGCAATAGCCCAGCACCAGCACGGTCGGGATCAGGCCGAACCAGAAGAACTTGCGGAACAGCGGGCGGTAATGCCCCGAACGCACCGGCGAGGTATCGAGCCACGGCAGGAAGAACATCAGCAGGATCGCACTGAACATCGCCAGCACACCCATCAGCTTGGCCGGGATGAAGAACAGGTCGACCGTGAAGGCGCGCAGGATCGCGTAGAACGGCCAGTAGTACCATTCGGGCACGATGTGCGCCGGGGTGCTGAGCGGGTTGGCCGGGATGTAGTTGTCCGCATGGCCGAGGAAATTGGGCAGGAAGAACAGCATGATGCAGTAGAGGATCAGGAAGACCCCCAGCCCGAAGCCATCCTTCGCAGTGTAATAGGGGTGGAACGGCAGGGTGTCGCTCTCACTCTTGACCTCGATCCCGGTGGGGTTCGACGAGCCGGGGATGTGGAGCGCCCAGATGTGCAGGATCACGACCGCCGCGATCACGAAGGGCAGCAGGAAGTGCAGGCTGAAAAAGCGGTTGAGCGCGGCGTTATCGGGCGAGTAGCCACCCAGCAGCCAGTGCTGAAGCGGCTCGCCGATCAGCGGGATCGCGCCGAACAGCCCGGTGATGACCTTGGCCCCCCAGAAGCTCATCTGGCCCCAGGGAAGGACGTAGCCCAGGAACCCGGTGGCCATCATCAGCAGGTAGATGACCACGCCGAGCAGCCAGATCATCTCGCGCGGGGCCTTGTAACTACCAAAGAACAGCCCGCGGAAGATGTGGATGTAGATGACCACGAAGAAGGCGCTAGCGCCGTTCGCATGGGCATAACGCAGCATCCAGCCAAAGTTGACGTCGCGCATGATGTGCTCGGTGGAATCGAAGGCGAGCGTGGCGTTGGGCGCGTAATGCATCGCCAGGATCACGCCGGTGATGATCTGCATCACCAGGCAAAATCCGGCAAGAACGCCGAAATTCCAGAAATAGTTGAGGTTGCGCGGCACCGGATAGCCAGCGCCGACCGCATTGTAGACGAAGCGCGGCAGCGGCAGCTTCTCGTCCAGCCACAGCATGAGGCCGTTCTTCGGCTGATAATGGTTCGCCCAGGGAAAGCTCATGGCGGGGTCCTCAGCCGATCTTCACGACAGTGTCGGAAGTGAACACATATTCCGGCACCTCGAGGTTCGCCGGGGCCGGGCCTTTGCGGATACGCGCCGCGGTATCGTAGTACGATCCGTGGCATGGGCAGAAATAGCCGCCGAACTCGCCCTTGATCTCGCCTTCGGCGGCCCCCAGCGGGACACAGCCGAGATGGGTGCAAACCCCCATCGTTATCAGCCAGTTCTTGTGGCCTTCCTTGGTCCGGTCGGCCAGCGTCTCCGGATCGCGCAAATCTCCGAGCGGAACCTTGTCTGCAGCGGCGATTTCTTCGGGCGTCAGGTTGCGGATGAACAGCGGTTGCTTGCGGAACACCGCCTTGATCGCCTGACCGGGCTTGATCGCGGAAAGATCGACCTCGGTCGAGCTCTCGGCAAGCACGTCGGCCGAAGCGCTCATCTGGGAGATGAGCGGATAGAGCGTGGCGAGGCCACCGATCCCGGCGACGCTGACTGCCGCAATATTGATGAAATCGCGCCGCCGAACGCCGTCCGACCCGCCATCCACGGAACCTTCCTCAGGGACCGCGTGGGGCGCTTCCATGCTCGCCTCATGTGCCATTCGAAACCCTTGCCGATGTCCCGGCCGACGGAATCCGTCGGCGCTTCCCGTTCCTATGACCCGTCAAGGGCCAGTCAATCTGGCGCGCTGCAGGTTGCCCCCTGCCGCCCGGCTCGCGCCGCCCCGAAAGCGCGCGCCCAAAGCCATGCTTGGCGGTTCTGATAGACATGCCGGGACGGCTTGCCAACAGCATTTTCCGCCTCAGCGATTGCAGCACGCGCAACTGCCCGAACCCGCAGCGGTCGGAGGCGTTTCAGACCCTGCCCCACTCGGAAATCCGGTCGGCCCAGAATCCGGCGGGCTCAGAATCCGGCGGGCTCAGAATCCGGCTGGCTCAGAATCCGGCTGGCTCTGGCCAGCGCGGCGCGGCCAGGCCCATAACCTTGAACAAGGTACCCATTTCGCCCTCGCCAATCAGCCGGTCGCGCGCCGCTATGATCGCCTCGGCGTGCTGCGGAGCTGCGGCTGCGAGCTTGGCCGCGCGGTCCTCGATCCCCAAGGCCCGCAGGAACTGGCCCTGCCCGACCGTCCCCAGCCAGCGCGCCTCGAGCGATTGTGCGACCTGCGCGAGCGCGCCGAAATCGACGTGGGCACTAAGGTCCGAATCGCCCGGTGCCGCAAACGGATCGATGGAGCGGTGATCGCGCACCGCCTGGAGCGTGCTGCCTGTTTGCGGCTCGGCATAACCATAGTCGATGAACAGCGCAGCGCCGCCCTGCGCGACGAGCCGCCCGGCAACCTCGTAGACAATTGCCGCAGCCGCCGGGCAGGTTTCGACGATCGTGCCCTCGGGCGCCTCGCGGCAATCCTGTTCGAGGTTGCCGGCCGGCAGCGCCGAATCCCGTGGCTGCGATCCTGCGACGAACATGAAGGTGCCGCCCCCGGACGAGGTATCGTCAAACGCCACCATCCGTTCGCGCCAGCCTTGCGGGGTGCGGACGAGCTGGCGCACCGGAAGCGCATCGAGGAACTCGTTCGCCACCAGCAGGATCGGCCCGATCGTCGGCACGCTGGCCAGGCTGTCATGCCATTGTGCGGTGGGGTGCAGCGCCAGCTGGCGGGCTTTCAGGGCCAGGCTGCTCTCGACGAAATGGATACGCGGCGTGAGCCCGAAGCGCTGAGCCGCCAGCAACGCATCGCGGGCCAGGGTGCCGCGCCCGGGACCCAGCTCGACATAATGGACCGGCTCATCGCACCCGGCACGCATCCACATGTCGGCAAGCCACAGCCCGATCAGCTCGCCGAACATCTGGCTGATCTCGGGCGCCGTGACGAAATCGCCGTCCCCGCCCAGCGGATCGCGCGTCATGTAATAGCGCGCGTTGCTCTCGGCCATGAACTGCGCGAGGCTGAGTGGCCCGGTGGCGGCAATCAGGCGGACGAAAATCGCCGCCAGCGAATCGCTATGCGGTTTTGCGCTCATCCGAGCGCGGGCCGGTCCGGCATTCACGCAACTGCGGGCAGGACGGAGCTGCTTCCAAGGCTTGGCCGCAGCAGCGCGCGAACCAGGAAGAACAGCCCGACTGCCATCAGCGGAATCGTCAGCCACTGGCCCATCGACAATCCGGTGCGCGCCGCGAATTCGGCAAGCTGGGCATCGGGCTCACGGAAGAACTCGGCCGTGAAGCGACCCAGCGCGATCAGCAGGGTGAACAGCCCGACCAGCAGCCCCGGCCGCCAGCGCGCCTTGGTGCGCCAAAACAGCCACATCAGGACGAATATCAGGAGCGCTCCTTCGAGCCCCGCCTGATACAGCTGGCTGGGATGGCGCGGCAGGTCTCCCGCGCCGGGGAAGACCATCGCCCACGGCACCCGCGCCTCGGCCACCCGGCCCCACAGCTCGCCATTGACGAAGTTGGCGAGCCGCCCGAACAGCATCCCGAACGGCACGCAGACCGCGATATAATCGCACAGCCGCAAAAACGGCAGCTTGTTGCGCCAGGCCACCCAGGCAATCGCCAAGACCACGCCCGCCAGCCCGCCGTGGAAGCTCATGCCCCCTTCCCACAGCTTGAGCACATTGAGCGGGTTGTTCCACAGGTCGGGCTGATAGAAGATCGTATAGCCGAGCCTTCCGCCCAGAATGATGCCCAGCGTGGCGTAGAAAAACAGGTCGTCGGCATGGCGCTGCGCCATCGGCGCGCCGGGGGCCAGAATCATCCGCGACAAGTGCCAGTAGCCGAGCAGGATCCCGCCGAGATAGGCCAGACTGTACCATTTGAGCGTGAAGAACCCGAGGTCGAGCGCAACCGGCGAAAGTCCCAGCGATTCCCACATCAGTGGCGGCGGCACCGCCGAAGCAGCGCCTGCCGAGGCCGCAAGCGACGCCGTGGCTGACAGGGCAGACAGTAGTGACAGCAACCGGTGAACTCCCTAAGACCATGCGGAAACGCCCCGCAGGGCGGCTTCGGGTCCAGTCGCTTTAGGCAGGGCCGGGGCCGCGCGCAAATCCAAAACGGAGAGCCACGGCGGCTTGGGGAGCGGGAGGTTTATTGCACGATGCCGAGTCAACTCGATCTCGATCTGGAACGCGCGTTCGCGCGCCATAGCATCCCCGGCGGACTGCTTGAGACCGCACCGTTCGCGGTCGCGCGGTTCGGGGTAGAGATGCCCGTGCTGATTCAATCGCCCCCCGCGCTGCCGCAGTATTTCGCCTATTTCTGCGCTGTGAACGCCGACAAGGAGTTTATCGTCGACGGCGCGGTGCGGATGACTTTCGCCCAGGCTTATGCGGCAGCGCGCGAGGCGGCGGGCGGGCTGGTCGAAGGCCACAAGGTGCAGCCAGGCGAATTCATCGGGATCGCGGCGCGCAATTCGGCCTGCTGGATCGTCGCCTACATGGCGGTGCTGATGGCGGGCGGCTGCGCTACGCTGATCAACGGCTGGTGGCAGGGCGCGGAAATGGCCGAGGGCATCCGGCTCGGCCCGTGCCGGCTGGTGATCGCCGACGAGGGCCGCGCCCGACGGCTCGAGGGTCTCGACCACGGTGCCGAGATCCTTCCGATGGCGCACGACTGTTCGCCGGGCGAGGGCCTTGCTGCGCTGACCGCCAGGGGCGGCGGTGCGGAAACCCCGCTGCCCGACATCGGCGGCGACGACCGCGCGACGATGCTGTTTACTTCGGGCTCGACCGGAAAATCCAAGGGTGCATGGTCGAACCATCGCTCGGTCACCCAGGCGACGATGAACTACCTCGCCCAGTCAATCGCGGTGCTCGGGCTGATGGAGGAGCGCGGCGAGGTGCCGTCCAGCCAGCCTACCACGCTGGTCAACGTGCCGCTGTTCCATGTGACCGGCGAAGTACCGCTGCTGCTGCAGAGCTTCGCGCTGGGGCGCAAGCTGGTGATGATGGCCAAGTGGGACGCGCTGGAGGCAATGCGGCTGATCGAGGCCGAGAAATGCACCTATTTCGTCGGGGTGCCGCTGATGAGCTACGAGATCGCGACTCATCCCGATCGCGCGAAATTCGATCTGACCAGCTGCGTGACCTTTGCGGCCGGCGGCGCGCCGCGTCCGACCGAGCACGTCAACCGCATCCGCGAGGCGCTGCCGCAGGGCTTCCCGATCATCGGTTATGGCCTGACCGAGACCAACGGGGTCGGCTGCGGCAATTTCAACGAGAATTACATCGCCAAGCCGACCAGCACGGGCCGCGCCTCGCCCCCGCTGGTCGAAGTGGGCATCCTCGATGACGATGGGCGGGTGCTCGAACAAGGCAGCATCGGCGAGATCTGCATCCGCTCGATCTGCAATTTCAACGGCTACTGGCAAAACGACGACTCGACCGAAGCGGCGTTCACCCGGGACGGCTGGTTCCGCTCCGGCGATCTGGGCTATCTCGACGAGGACGCCTACCTGTTTATCGTCGATCGCAAGAAGGACATCATCATCCGCGGCGGCGAGAATATCAGCTGCATCGATGTCGAAGGCGCGATCTACGCGCACGCCGATGTCGCCGAAGCATCGGTGTTCGGCCTGCCCGACGAGCGCATGGGCGAGGTCCCGGCGGCGGTCTATCATCTCGAGGAAGGGGCCACGCTCGATCCCGAGGCGCTGCATGCCTTCCTCGCCACGCGCCTCGCGCCGTTCAAGCTGCCGGTGCGCTACTGGCGGGTAGACGAACCGCTGCCCCGGCTCGGCACCGAAAAGGTCGACAAGCGGGCGTTGCGCGAACGCTACACCGCCGAATGGCAACGCGAACGCGGGTAGCGCCCCCTCGCTAACCGGTTTACCGCCTCCGGACCGCAAAGAGGCCATTGAGCGCATGTCTGAGCCCCGGATCGCCAACCAGCGCGCGATCGTCGATCGCCGCGCGCTGGCCGAGGCAGTCGCCGCGCTGGTCGCCGCGCAAGGGGCGGCCGCGCGCACCCGGATCGTCGATCTGCTGCGCGCCGCGCTGAGCGATGGCCGCGCCGAACTGGCCGCGCGGCTGATCGCCCATCCTTCCGCCGGGCACGATTGCGCGCAGGGGCAGTCGTTCCTGATCGATCAGCTGGTCCGGGTGATTTACGATCATGTCACCACCGATCTCTATCCTCCGGGCAACCGCAGCACCGGCGAGCGGCTCGCGATCCTGGCGGTCGGCGGCTACGGGCGCGCCGAGATGGCCCCGCATTCGGACGTCGACATCGCCTTCCTCACCCCCGCCAAGCAGACTTCGTGGTGCGAACAGACGATCGAGGCGACGCTTTATTTCCTGTGGGATCTGGGTCTGAAAGTCGGCCATTCGAGCCGCAGTCTCGACGATCTGGTGCGGATGGCGCGCGCCGATCTGACGATCCGCACGGCATTGCTTGAGAGCCGCTATGTCTGGGGCGATCGCGCTTTGGCTGACGAGGGCGCGCGGCGCTTCAACGCCCAGGTGGTCGCCGGAACCGAACGTCAGTTCGTTGCCGCCAAGCTGGCGGAGCGCAACGAGCGCCACAAGCGGGTCGGCGACAGCCGCTATGTGGTCGAGCCCAACATCAAGGAGGGCAAGGGCGGCCTGCGCGACCTGCACACGCTTTACTGGATCGGCAAATATATCCACAAGGTCCGCGTCGCCGCCGAGCTGGTCGATGTGGGGCTGTTTTCGGCCGCCGAATACCGCGCGTTCCGCCGCGCCGACAACTTCTTCCTGGCGGTGCGCTGCCATCTCCACACCATCACCGGACGCGCCGAAGATCGCCTGACCTTCGACGTCCAGCGCGAAATCGCGGCGCGGATGCAGTTCTCCGACCGCCCCGGCAAAAGCGCGGTCGAGCGCTTCATGCAGTATTACTTCCTCAACGCGAAAAAGGTCGGCAGCCTGACGGGCGTATTTCTCGCCCAGCTCGACGGACAGTTTGCCGAGAAGAACCGGGGTTTCCTCTCGGGCTTCCGCCGCAAGGTGCCCCCGGTCGGCCCCTTCCCGGTGATCGGCGGCAAACTCTCGATACCCGATGACAAGGTGTTCGTCGCCGATCCGGCGCGGCTGATCGAGCTGTTCGTGCTGGCCAACCGCGAGGGCATCGAAATCCACCCCGATGCGATGCGCCGCGTCGCCACCGACGCCCGGCTGATCGACGCAAAAGTCCGCCGCGACAAGCGCGCCAACGCGCTGTTCCTTGAGCTGCTGACCAGCACTCGCGATCCCGAGGACGCGCTGCGGTGGATGAACGAGGCGGGCGTGTTCGGGCGGTTCGTGCCCGATTTCGGCCGGGTCAACGCGCAGATGCAGTTCGACATGTATCACCACTACACGGTCGACGAGCACACCATCCGGGCGATCGGGCTGCTCGCCCGGATCGAGAATGGCGAGCTGGCCGACGATCATCCGCTCGCCAGCGAGGTGATTCCCAAGCTGGGCGCGCGGCGCGTGGTCTATCTCGCGGTGCTGCTTCACGACATCGCCAAGGGGCGCGGCGGCGATCATTCGGTGCTGGGAGCCGAGGTCGCGCTGAAGCTGTGCCCACGCCTCGGCCTGTCCGATGGCGAGACCGAGCTGGTGGCCTGGCTGGTCCGGCACCATCTGCTGATGAGCGCGACCGCGTTCAAGCGCGATCTGGCCGACTGGAAGACCATCGCCGATTTCGTCGCGCAGGTGCAATCGGTCGAGCGATTGCGCCAGTTGCTGGTCCTCACCATAGTCGACATCCGCGCGGTCGGGCCGGGCATCTGGAACTCGTGGAAGCGCCAATTGCTCGGCGATCTCTATCGCTCGGCGGAGGAGATGCTGCGGCTGGGCCACAAGGCCCACGGGCGCAGCGAGCGGGTCGCGGCCAAGAAGGCAGCTGTCGCCGCGCTGCTGGCCGAACGCAGCCCGCTGGTCGGCACGATCGGCCGCCAGCTGGCCGATGCCTACTGGATCGCCGAGCCAGAGGACATCGCCGCGCTCAACCTGGCGCAGATGGACCGCGCGCTGGGCGAACCGCTCAGCGTCGAGGCCGAGTACTACCCGGCGCGCGGCGCGACGCTGGTAACGGTGATCGCTGCGGACCATCCGGGCCTGTTCTACCGCATTGCCGGGGGCATCCATCTGGCCGGCGGCAACATCATCGACGCGCGCATCCACACCGCCAGGAACGGCACGGCGGTCGACAATTTCCTTGTGCAGGACCCGCTCGGGCGGCCGTTCAACGAGGGCCAGCAGATCCAGCGGCTCAAACGCTCGATCGGCGATGCGCTGGCCAACCGGATCAAGCTGGTGCCCCAGCTCGCCGCCCGCCCGCTGTCGCGCCCCCGCGCCGATGCGTTCGACGTGAACCCGATGGTGGTGTTCGATAACAAGGCCTCCAACCGCTTCACCGTGATCGAAGTCGGCGCAAGGGACCGCCCGGCGCTGCTCAACCGGCTGGCACGCGCGCTGTTCGAGGCGCGGCTGGTGGTCCACTCGGCCCACATCGCGACATATGGCGAGCGCGCGGTGGATACGTTTTACGTCACCGACCTGCTCGGCGGAAAGCTGGAAGGCGAAACGCGGCTGCGCGGGCTGGAGAAAAAACTGCTCGAAGCCTCGCAGGATCTGGGCGAGGCGGCTGTCGCGGCTTGATCATGACTGGTCCGGAAACATGGCAGGTTGAGGCGCTCGCCCTCGGCGCGGCGCTTACTGCGGGCCTGCTGATCGGCATCGAGCGGGGCTGGAGCCTGCGCGGGCAGCGCGCGGGGTCGCGCATCGCAGGTATTCGGACTTTCACACTCCTGGCCCTGTCTGGCGGCCTCGCCGGGGTACTGGCCGCGCGAGGCTTCGCGTTTGCCGCCGGTGCAATCGCGCTGGTCGGGGCGGCGATACCGGGCATCGGCTACGCCCGCGACGCGGCGCGGCGGCGCGATGCGACCAGCGCGGTTGCCGCGCTTGCGACGCTCGGCATCGGATTGCTTGCCGGGGTCGGATCTCCGGGCCTCGCGCTCGCGGCGGCAGCGGTGGTGGTACTGGTCCTGGCATTGCGCGACGAATTGCACGGCTTCGTCCGCAGTTTGTCGGAAGACGACGTCAAGGCGCTGGCGCGCTTCGCGGTGATCGCGCTGGGCGTGCTGCCGTTTCTGCCCGACCGCGCTATGGGTCCCTATGACGCATGGAACCCGGCGCGGCTGTGGTGGGTGGTGGTCCTCGTCACCGGTTTCTCGTTCCTCGCCTACGCCGCCAACCGCATTTTCGGGGCGAGCCGGGGCACGCTGGCAACCGCGCTGATCGGCGGGGCCTATTCTTCGACCGCGGTGACCCAGTCGCTTTCGCAGCGGCTTGGCGCACAAGGCCGCGGCGGCGCGGAGAGTGCCGGGATCGCGCTGGCCAGCGCGGTCATGTATCTCAGGGTCATCGTCCTCATCGCCGTGTTCGCGCAGCGCCTGTTGCTCGATTTCGTCACGCTGACCGCGCCTGCGCTGGCGGTGGCGTGGCTTGTCGCCTTCGCACTCTACCGCAGGGCACCCCGCAGCGAAGGGCCGAGCCCGCCGGGCAACCCGATCGCGCTGCTTCCCGCGTTCGCCTTCCTGGCCTTCGTCGCGCTCGCGGCGGTGGCCGCGCAATGGGCGCAGCAGCGCTTTGGCGAGAGCGGAATCGCGGTGCTGCTGTTCGTGATGGGGGCGATGGACGTCGATGCCTCGATCGTCACCGCGGGGAGCCTGTCGCCCGCATCGATCGCCGCGCCGCTGGCGGCGACCGCCATCGGCGGGACGATCGTGGCCAACATGACGGTCAAGATCGGGGTCACGCTGGCCTATGCGCGGCGCGACGGGATCGCGGCGGCTCTTGCCTTGCTCGCGAGCACGCTGACCCTGGCGGCAACCGTCGCCTGGCGCTGGCTCAGCCTCTAGCCGCCCCGTGCAATCGCGCGATCGCTGCTTCACGACCGATCAGCGGCAGCAGCGCCGCCATGTCGGGGCCGTGGTCGCGCCCGGTAAGCGTCTGGCGCAGCGGCAGGAACAGCGCCTTGCCCTTGCGTCCGCTGGTTTGCTTGAGCGCTGAGGTCAGGGCGTGCCACGGGTCTGCGGCCCAGTCGAGGTTCTCCGCAACGGTCGCTGCTTCGGCGAGGTAGGCGCGGGTTTCCTCGTCGAATGCGGGCGCTGTGACCGGGCCGGTGATGACCTGCCACCACGCGCCCGCTTCGTCGATGTGGGCAAGGTTGGGGCGGATCGCATCCCATGCCGCCTGCCCCATCCCTTCCGGCAGCAGCCTCGCCACCCGTCCGAACGGCAGCCGGTGGACTACGGCGGCGTTGATGCGGTGGAGTTCGATCTCATCGAACCGCGCCGGGGCCCGGCCGAAGCGGGCGAGTTCGAAGCTGGCCGCCAGCTGCTCGATGCTCAACGCCGGATCGACCGGATCGGACGTTCCCAGCCGCGCGAGCAGCGCGATCAGCGCCT
>Ga0105052_10006119_pt1 | contig 12357 bp, 15 predicted proteins | sample FRY03_FD_78094 | JGI IMG/M metagenome (GOLD analysis project Ga0105052, IMG submission 78094) | Freshwater microbial communities from Lake Fryxell liftoff mats and glacier meltwater in Antarctica - FRY-03 | ecosystem: Environmental > Aquatic > Freshwater > Ice > Glacier meltwater ... | reverse complement strand
GGACGAGGTGAAGGCGCGGAGATCTTGGTAGATACCAGCACCGGCTTTGGGCAGGTGGGAGGAAAAAATTTGCACCCCCCCCCCCCCCCCCCCCCCCCCCAAGGGCGGCGCGCCCCCCCCCCCCCCCCCCCCCACCCGCTTCGAGCCCCCGGAGTACGGAGGCTCGCCGTGCCACGGCATAGCCGTAGGGCGACGACGGGACTCAATGGCCATCGTGAGTGCACCGCCCCCCCAGGAAAACTTGCCGGGCTCGTGGAAGGCGCGCGAGAGCGAAGCATTGCCAAAGTAGCCGCTGGAAGTCCCCGACGCCCCAACACCGATGTTCTCGGACCGCAGCCCTTTCCCGGCACCTTATTTGGGAGGCGGATTGCCTTCTCTCCATACCCACGGAAACCCCATGAACCCACGGTTTCGCCTCGCCCACGCACGTTTTCCAGTGTATCGAACTGCCATGGAGACGGCAGGAAGGGTGATCGGCCCGGTCTCATGGGAACGGATGAGCGAAGGAATCGAGAAGGTCAAAGACCGACTCAAGCGCGCTGCGGGTGCCTTGGATGAGGCTGGGATCGAATACGCGGTCATCGGCGGCAACGCCGTGGCGGCATGGGTCTCTCGGGTCGATGACTCCGTCGTCCGCAATACCCGAGACGTGGACATGCTTGTTCGTCGCGACGATATGCCGCACATCATCCCGGTGATGGAGCAAGCGGGCTTCATCCACCGCACCGTCTCCATCCTCGGCGGGAAAGGCCACATCGAGCTATTTCTCGACGGCCCGGAGGCAAAAGCCCGCGATGCGGTTCGTCTCATCTTCGCCGACGAGAAGGTGAGCGAGGACGCCATCGATCCGTCGCCCGCCGTTTCCGATATCGATCCCACCCACCTCGATTTCCGGCTGATTGATCTCCTCGCGCTGGTGACGATGAAGCTGACCTCTTACCGCGACAAGGACCGGGTCCATCTCCGCGACATGATGGAAATCGGCCAACTCGACGACTCATGGCTCGCCCGCGTCCCCCCATCCCTGCGCCAGCGTCTCCAAGATCTCCTCGACGATCCCGATGGCTGAAGCCGCGACGACCCGAAAAATTTCACGCCGAATTGATACCACAAAATGGGTGAACAGAAAATGGTGTCAGCTGGAAAAAGGCCGGGGCAGGTGTACACAGTTCCTCTTCAAGCGACCTTCCCCTACCAAAGCCCGAAAACAACAAACCCGATCCAGAACAGCACCAGCGCCCACACCGCCTTCGGTGCATCCCGCCCCCGCAGTCCTTCCGCGACGAACAACAGCAGGTGCACCCCCATCGCCGAGACCACGCCCAGGATCCCGAAGCCCGTGCGGACATCTTCCAGATTCAGCACCTCCGGAGTCATCCCCGACCGGAAGATTCCTCCGAGGAAAAAGAGCACCGCAAGGGTCAGGCTGATCCAACCCAAGCGGCAACCCAGACGCGCATGACGCTTCTCGATCTCCAGCGAGATCCCCAACACCGGCCCACAGACTCCGCGAGTGCGGCCACCACGACGGCTGAGACCCGGAACAGTATTCATCAGGCTCCGACTTCCGGAACCCGGTAGTTTGGTGAATGGAACGGCCATGAAGGGATCTTAAGCCACCCCCCGACTCCCGCAGTTACAATGCCCCTCCCCTTTTCCAGCGCATCTCGCCAATCCAGAATCAGGGAAATCAGCACAATCAGCGCTTCAGCTCCCAGTGAACGCTATCCTTCCATCTCCCGGCCCCGATTCCCGCAATTGCGCACTTGAAACCCGACGTCCCTCCAGTCCACCTTCCGCCCCGTCGGGAGCGGACCGAAATCCCCCGCCCCACCCCCATCGCCTCATGAAAATCGTCGTCGCCTACTCCGGAGGACTTGATACCTCCGTGCTCCTCAAATGGCTCAAGGAAACCTACTCTGCGGAGATCATCGCCTACTGCGGCGACGTCGGCCAGGAAGAGGAGCTCGACGGCCTCGAGGAGAAGGCCCTCACCACCGGCGCCTCGAAATGCTTCATCGGCGACCTCCGCGAGGAATTCGCCCGTGACTACATCTTCCCCATGTTCCAGGCCAACGCGATCTACGAAGGCCGCTACCTCCTCGGCACCTCCATCGCCCGTCCCTGCATCTCGAAAGGCATGGTCGACATCGCCCTCAAGGAAGGAGCCGACGCCATCGCCCACGGTGCCACCGGCAAAGGCAATGACCAGGTCCGCTTCGAACTGTCCACCGCCAGCCTCGCCCCCGACATCAAGATGATCGCCCCCTGGCGCGACGCCCGCTTCCGCAAGCAGTTCCCCGGCCGCGCCGAGATGATCGCCTACGCCGAGGCCAACAACATTCCCATCAAGGCCTCCATGAAGAAGCCCTACTCCATGGACCGCAACCTCCTGCACATCTCCTACGAGGCCGGGGCCATGGAGGATCCCTGGTATGACGCCACCACCGAGGCCGACACCGACATGTACACCCTCTCGGTCTCCCCCGAAGCGGCCCCCGACAAGCCGCAGTATCTCCAACTCCTCTTCGAGAAAGGCAACGCCATCGGCTTCCAATGCGACGATCAGGAGGAACTCATGGCCACCCTCCCCGATGTCTCCACCACCATCGGCCAGAACGGCTACTCCCTCTGTCGTCCCTACGGCATCATGCGTGTCCTCAACACCCTCGGTGGCAAGCACGGCATCGGCCGCATCGACCTCGTCGAGAACCGCTTCGTCGGCATGAAGTCCCGCGGCGTTTACGAAACTCCCGGCGGCACCATCCTCCTCGCCGCGCACCAGGACCTCGAGACCCTCACCATGGACCGCGAGGCCCAGCAAATCCGCGACAGCCTCATCCCGAAATACGCCCAACTCGTTTACAACGGCTTCTGGTTCGCCCCCGAGCGCGAAGCCATTCAGGCCCTCGTCACCGAAACCCAGAAAAATGTCAGCGGTGAGGTCCGCGTGAAGCTCTACAAGGGCAACATCATGAACGCCGGCCGTCGCTCCCCCCTCTCTCTCTACAACGAGCACGTCGCCACCATGGAAGGCGGCGCCGAGGATGCCTACAATCAGGACGACGCCACCGGATTCATCGCCCTCAACGCCCTCCGCCTCAAGGCCACCGCCCGACAACAGAAATAGCTACTCCCCACCACCCAGCGCCGAGAGCTTCCACTCCTTCTCCTCACTCACCCTGCCGTCTCCCTGCACGATCCGCACCCGCACCGTCGGATCCGCCTTGGCCGTGTCAAAATCGAGCGTCGCAAAACTCAGGTTCTTGCTGTTCGCGATCCCCGAAGACAGCACCTCCACCAGCGGATAGCCCACCCGCTCCGACTCGGAGTGCTCCCACACCAGGGAGTTGTGGATGTCGCCGGCACAGTAGAGCACCCCGGAGATCTTGTGCTCCTTCAGGCTGTCGAACAATCGATGCCGCGAGAACGTGTAAACACGCCAGCCATCCCCCTGACTGTGGTGCAGGGTGCTCCCCGAGGCGATCACCTTGAACTTCGCCTTGGACCCCTTCAACCCCTCCAGCAGCCAGGCAAACTGCGCGTCTCCCAGCATCCGTTTCTCCTCATCGTCCGGCGCCTTGTCGGGCGAACGATGATAGCGTCCATCCACCACGAAAAACTCCACCTCCCCCCGCTGGAACTTGTAAAAGGCCCCCGGCACCTCCGGCGTCCCCGCCCCCGGATTCGCCCAGAACTGCCTCCACCCCAGCAGCGACCGCTCCTTGCCCTTCGCCGTCCCGTCCGAATCGTTCGGACCGTAGTCGTGGTCGTCCCACATCGAATACGTCGGCACCCTGCGGATCGCCTCTGCAAACTCCGTCAAGCGCCGGTAGCGGAGGTGGTGCTCCCACTGCACCGCCGGATCGGTGGTGTCCGCATAGTGCGTGTCCCCCAGCGTCAAATGCAGGTCCGGCTCCTGCGCTAGAAGCTGCTTCCAGGACCCCAGTGGCTGACCAACCTTCATGCATGAGGTCACCGCCACCCGCAGTTTTCCCGGCGTCCCCACCACCGCGGCCGTCTTAAATTCCCCACTCCATTCCTCCCGCCCCGCACCGCCCACCGCAACCTCATAACGATACCCCGTCTCCGGCCGTAGGCCCTTCAAAAGCACCCAGGCCGCCCGTCCCGCCCCCACCTCCGCCGCCTGCGGATCATACACCGCAAACGTCCCCGTTCCCCCACCGCCATCCTCACCCTCCGGACGATAGCTGATCGTTCCCTCCTCCCCTTTCGGCAAATACATCCAGAGCAGCGCACTCTCTTCCGTGACATGGCCCACCAATGGCCCCACCGCCGCTTCCGACTGCCCGGCCAGTTTCGATCCCAAACCTAACACCAACGACAACGCTGCGGAACAAACCGCTTTTCCCACTTTCATTCCACCACCCTGCCCGCCCTGTGCCATCCCGGCGAGAAAGAACTTGGCCCCCTTCAGTGCTGGTCTCGAAATTCCTTGGCCCGCTTCATGCGATCGCCAAAGGGACTCTCCACGCTCTCCGGCGGATACACACTCTGCGTCATCGAGCCAAAGACCAGATTCAGCCCGAGAAAAAGCAGGCTCCCGAAAAACACCACTGCCAGCGTGCTCAACCACTTGTGCAGCGTCGCATCGCCGATCACCTCCCAAATGGAAAGAATCAAAGCCAGCATCGAGGCCACCAGGCACACCATACAAAGATAGAAGATCGCCGCCTTGACGATCCGGTGGTCCAAAAATCCCTTCATGACGGCTTCCTACTCTACTAGCCAAACTAACACCTCCCCTCTCGTCCGCAAGTTCCATCGGCGCACCTCCGGCAATCCGCTCCCCCCTGAGGGTCATCAGGAAATTCCATCGCTCGACCGCTCCCGCAGGCCTCCCCAAAAAACATCTCGGATTCCCGAAGGAATCGCGGGTCCCGCCCCCTCACTTTCCGCTTGTCAACCACCCCGGTTATCTCCGAAATTACCGACGTTCTCTCAGTTTTTTTGAGCCGATTCCAGCACACTTATGAAGACAAACCCAACACCCGCCATGCTGTGGAGCCCGATCTCCTCAGCGACATTGATCATTGCCCTCACCCTCCAGGCAACCGCCGGTGACAACGACGCCTATGGTGCCGTTGGCGGCTCCATGATCGGAGGAGAAGCCGCTTCCGCTCCCCATGACAGCGGCGGAGCCATCGGCTGGTTCGTCCCGGCCAACACACCCTTCTCGAAATTCTACTGGGGCGGCGGCTACGGAGCGATGTTCACCGACTACGCCGACAGCGTGAACGACGGCTCGGTCAGCAACGTCAACGACGGTGACGACGGCACCATTTTCAATGTCTATATCGGCTACAACATCAATGATTTCCTCTCCGTGGAAGCAGGCTACGCCTCCTCCGACGACGTGAACTACAGCGCCGACTCGGATGGCTCCGGTGACTCCTGGTCCGCCGGCGAGGTCAGCGCCGACTATGAAGCCGAATTCTACTCCCTCTCTCTCGTCGGCCGTTACCCCATCGCTCCCCGCTGGACACTCTTGGGGCGCCTCGGCCTGACCTACTGCGAAACTACCGAACGGTTCAACGAGAACGGCTTCATCAGCACCCAGAGCGACAGCGGTTCCTCCGCTTCGGTGGGGGCCGGCTTCGAGTACGACATCGGCGTCGAGGACCGCTTCAAACTGCGCGGCGAACTGGGCTACCACCACATCAACGACGACGATTTGGACGTGGGAACCGCCTCCGTCGGCTTCGTTTACGACACCCCTTGAGGCTCATCGCCTCCCTGCGGACCGCTCCTACGATCAGATCGGGAGGAGCGGCCTCCCTTCGGGATCATTCAATTTCTCAGAGAATCGTCCGGTAGAGGCGGCGGTGATCCGCAGGCTCGTCCAGCTGACGGACCTCCATTGGGCCACTCCGCACCAGCGCGTCGACCACGAGGCGGGTCCGAGCCCGGCTCAGGCCCCACAGCTCGCAGAGCTGGCCGAGCGACCTCCAGCACCCCTGCACGGAGCGCGAATCGGTCTGTTCTTTTTTGGTCATTGGTTCAGGGGGTTGTGTTCACTGGGTGAGACGCGCGAAACCCCCTTTTTAATCGTTATAATTTCAAACTTTACTCTCTCTTTACATCGACAAACTTAGACAACGCTGCCCCGTCCCCCGAACCGCCTCCCCGCTCACCTCCATGCCCCCCGAAACCGGACTCATCAAAGGCCCCGATCGCAAACAACGCTGCTGGTGGGGTGCCGGCAGCGACGACTACTGCGCCTACCACGACGACGAATGGGGCCACCCGGTCACCGACGACCAGCGCCTCTTCGAAAAGATCTGCCTCGAAGGATTCCAAGCCGGCCTCAGCTGGCTCACCATCCTCCGCAAGCGGGAGAACTTCCGCCGCGCCTTCCGCGACTTCGACTTCCACAAGGTCGCCCGCTTCGCGCAACGCGACGTGGACCGCCTCCTCCAGGACGCCGGCATCGTCCGGCACCGCGGCAAGATCGAATCCACCATCAACAACGCCAAGCGCGCCAAGGAACTGGAGAAGGAATTCGGCTCCCTCGCCGCCTACTTCTGGCAGTTCGAACCACCCAAAAGCGAACGCCCCGCCCGCCTCGACCGCACCGCCCTCTCCAGCCTCGCAAAAACCCCCACCTCCATCGCCCTCAGCAAGGACCTCAAGAAACGCGACTGGTCCTTCGTGGGCCCCACCACCGCCTACGCCTTCATGCAAGCCATGGGCCTCGTCAACGACCACCTCGAAGGCTGTCATGTCCGGCGCAGGATCACCGCCGTCCGCCGTGCCTTCTCCCCGCCGACCCCACTCTGATCGATGTTCGCCATCCCCACCGTCCTCTTCGTCTGCACCGGCAACATCTACCGCAGTCGTTTCGCCGAGGCCCTCTTCAACCACCATGCCCAAGCCGAAGGTCTCGGCTGGTGCGCCTTCTCCCGCGGCCTCCACCCCGAGTCCATCGCGAGCGAGGCTCTCTCCCCCCACGCCCAGGCAGCCCTCGAAGCCCGCAACATCGAACTCCACCACACCGCCGCCAAGAAGTCCCCCCTCACCGCCGAAGACCTCGAGATGGCCCACATCATCATCGCCCTCAGCGCCGCCGAACACCGCCCCCTCCTCGCCGAACAATTCCCCGCCTGGCTCGACCAGTTCAACTTCTGGGAAGTCGGCGACCTCCCCCTCTCCTCCCCCGAAGACGCCCTCTCCCTCATCGAGCACGAGGTCCTCAACCTCCTCCAGGATCTGAAAGCCGTTGCCGAAGACCCCTCTCCTGACGCGGCTCCCACCGATTCCTGATCCGCGCCTTTCCTGGATAATTTAAGAAATCCGGACTTCTAGGGATTTTTTATAAAAAACTTGTAAAAATAATAGCCCGAACGCACCATCCCCCGCGCATGAAGTCTTGGGCGATCACCCTCATCGCGGCCGCCGCCGTCGCCTATGCCGGGGCTTTTTTCGAAGTCTGGAAGCTGGATATCCTCGGCAGCGACCCCTTCACCGCCGCGGACCTCGGCCAAAAGCTGGGCCAGCTCTTCGATTTCACCGATGACCTCCGCGAAATCCGCGACGACCTCCGCGAAAAAAACGAGAAGATCTTCGTCACCACTCCCTGAGCCCTCCGCCGAGACTCCGCCCCGTCCGGTAAAAATCCTTTTGTTTTCATTACCATTCCGGATCCAACCCGTTCCCGGCCCGCTGACTGCCATGGAGACCTGCCAAGCCCTGACTTTCAATCGCTTAGCCTCCTCCCCCGAAAATTCCTGCGGGGTTATTCACAGTTCCTTCTGGCCATCCCCGGGTCTCTTTGTTTGAACTAGTCGATCCAACACCCTTTGGTCTCATAACACTTCAGCCCCCGTCCAAAAGACGGGGGTTGTTGCTTTCCCGGGGGGCGCGGGGAGCCCCCATTACCCTCCGATCCCCAGCAACTCCACATCAAAGACCAGCAGCCCCGCAGGCGCTCCCGGCGGAGGATTCAGCCCGTAAGCCAGCTCCGCCGGAATCCAAAACCGCCGCTTCTCTCCCACCACCATCAGCTGCAAGCCCTCCGTCCACCCCCCGATCACCCCGCTCAGCGGAAAAGTGGCCGGTTTTCCCCGCTTCACCGAACTGTCAAAACAGGCCCCGTCGGTCGTCCAACCGCTGTAGTGCACCGTCACGGTGTCTTGCCGACCCGGGTTCTCCCGGCCCGTTCCCATCATCAATACCATCGAGGCCAGGCCCGATTCCGTCCGCTCTGCATGCGCTGGAGCCGCGCTGACATTCTCTGGAGCGTTCATTCCCGGGCATCCTGATCGCCATTTCCCCCAAGCTCAACCCAAACCAACCCCGTAAATTACAGGGCTTGCCCCCAGCGGGGAATTGAGGCACACAGCGCGCCCCAATCCTCAGGCCCGTCCCATTATGTCCGCTCAAAATTTCCGCAACCTCGCCATCATCGCCCACGTTGACCATGGCAAAACGACCCTCGTTGACCAACTCCTCCGCGCCAGCGGCATGTTCCGCGACAACCAGACCATCAACGAACGCGCCATGGACTCCATGGACCTCGAACGCGAAAAGGGCATCACCATCAAGGCCAAGGCCACTTCCGTCCACTGGGGCGACTACGTCATCAACATCGTCGACACCCCCGGACACGCCGACTTCGGCGCCGAGGTCGAGCGCGTCATGAAAATGGTCGATGGCGTTCTCCTCGTCGTCGATGCCTTCAGCGGCCCCCAGGCTCAAACCCGTTTCGTCCTTCGCAAGGCCCTCGAGGAAGGCCTCAAGCCCATCGTCGTCATCAACAAGATCGACCGCCCCCACGCCAACCCCGCCGCCGTGCATGACAAGGTCCTCGAACTCTTCCTCGACCTCAACGCCACCGAGGACCAGTTCAACGCCCCCTTCGTCTATGGCTCCGCCCGGGACGGTTACTTCATGTATGGACCCGATGACGAACGCAAGGACGTCAATCCCCTCCTCGAAACCATCGCCAAATACATCCCCGCCCCCGTCGCCGACCCCGCCGCTCCCTTCCTCATGCTCGCCTCCAACATCGATTGGGACGACTATGTCGGACGCGTCGCCATCGGCAAGGTCCTCGGCGGTGACGTCAAGAAGGGCGACACCATCTGGGCCATCCGCAAGGACGGCACCCGCAAGGCCGCCAAGGTCACCAAAACATTTTCCTACTCCGGCCTCGCCACCCAGGACTCCGAAGGCGGCTCCGCCGGCAGCATCGTCGGCATCGCCGGCATCGAGGATATCGACATCGGCGAAACCCTCGCCGCCGCCGACGACGCCGAGGCCCTCCCCTTCGTCGCCATCGACCCGCCCACCGTGCAGATGCAGTTCTCCATCAACGACGGCCCCCTCGTCGGCCGCGACGGCAAGCACGTCACCTCCCGCGCCATCCGCGACCGCCTCATGAGCGAGGTGAAGATCAACGTCTCCATCCAGGTCGAAGACGGCGAGCAGTCCGGTATCTTCCTCGTCTCCGCACGGGGCGCCATGCAGATCGCCGTCCTCGCCGAAACGATGCGCCGCGAGGGCTTCGAAGTCTGCGTCTCCCGCCCCATGGTCATCACCAAACGCGACGAGGCCGGCAAGCTCCTCGAACCCTTCGAGACCGTCTATGTGGAGGCCCCCGGCGAATACACCCAGGGCATTCTCAAGTCCTTCGTCACCCGCAAGGGCGTCATGGAACACATGGAAACCGAGGCCAGCGGCCGCACCCTCATCGAGGCGGTCATGCCCACCCGCGGCCTCATCGGCTTCGAAACCGAACTCGTCAACCTCACCTCCGGCCACGGCATCATGAGCCACCTCTTCAAGGAATACGCCCCCCACGCCGGGGAGATCGTCACCCGCCACACCGGCACCCTCGTCTCCATGGACACCGGTGCCGCCACCGCCTATTCCCTCACCCCCCTCCAGGAACGCGGCACCCTCTTCGTCGCCCCCGGCGACGATGTCTATACCGGCATGCTCGTCGGCGAAAACCCCCGCGCCGATGACCTCCCCGTCAATCCCGTCAAAGCCAAGGGCCTCGACAACATCCGCTCCGCGACCAAGGAAAAGACCACCAGGCTCGCCCCCCCACTCAGGTTCTCCCTCGAACGCGCCATCGAATACATCGGCGTGGACGAACTCCTCGAGGTCACCCCGCACAATCTCCGCCTCCGCAAACGCACCCTCGACGCCAACGTCCGCCGCCGCGAACAAAAAGCCCTCAAGGCCTCCAAGGAGTAAGCTCCGCCGCCTCCACGCTCCCGTTCTCCCTGAGAACGGATGGCGGATGGCGGACAACCAGGTGCGAAGCACCTACTCCGACCGCGTCTTGATCCCATGGGGATCACTGACCGCCCCGTCCGCCGCCCCCTTCGGCCGCTGCAATTGGCGCAGCCGCGCATGCAGCTGCCCCGAGAAAATCCAGCCCACCTGCGCCTTCTCCACCGCCCCCTCATCCGCATCCTCCATCGGCAGCTTTCCATCCACAAACCAACCAACCGCGTAACCGTCCTTCGTCGCCACCCGCAATGTGCGCGTTTCAAGCCGCTCCGCCGCCGCCCTCGGCACCAATCGCTCCCCCTCATTCGATACAAATGAAATAAAGAGCGCCTCACTCGGCGACAGCATCATCTTGTGCGCCTCACGATCATACGGAGTCAAAATAATCCGATAGTAGATCTCCCCATCGATGATCTGCCACAGCACGGTCTGCTCCACCTGCGTCGTCCCTTCCGCCAACATGTCGACATCCTTCCGCACGTCCTCCTCCCTTTTCAGGAGCTCCTCCAAATCAATGTTCCCTTTCGGTTTCTTCTCCTGCGCGATCTTCATGGCCCGCCTCCCCCCCCCCCCCCACGCGCGCCCCCCCACCCCTTCCCCCCCCTTTTCTCCCCCACCCTTTTTCGGGAGCCCCCCCAATCAAAGCTCCCCTTCCGGTTCTTCCCCTGGCCCAGTCTCCCTGCCCCCCCCCCCCCCCCCCCCGAAGAGGATCCTCCAACCCTTTTCAGCTTCTTCTTCTCCAGGCCCACCATCTCCTTCAGCTTTGCGATCAATCCCTTGTTCGTGTCAGCCCCCTCCCGCTCCACCAACTCCTGCTCCTCTTCCGTCAAAACCTCCTTCTCCTTGTCTTCCCGAACGATGAACAAGAACACCAACCCCAGCATGGCCAACACCAACGCCACCTGAAACAGCTTCCAGGCACAGCCTCCCATTCGCTCGAAATTCGACATAACTCCGTCCTGCTTCCAGCGCCAATACCCTCCAACGCCGGACACATGTTAGGGAGGAACACTGGAAAATCAAGCTCTCTTGCGTCTTCGACAGGCGCTCCACCCACCCACCTCAGCCGCCCCCCCAACAACCCACGACGGCCCACGCCGCCCCCCCCAACCCCGGCTCCCTCTCCGTCCCTGAAGGGGACAAGGAACAAAGCCCATGGTTTCAACCATGGGAACACCTCCTACAATAACTCCACGCCCTGAAGGGGTGTCGGCAGCCTCCGCTCCACCCTTCGCCTCTCGCTCATCCCCCTCCCGCACCCCTTCAGGGTGCAAAAAACGACCAAACCAACCACCAGGGCTGAAGCCCTGGCCTCTGCGCCCCGTCCCCTTCAGGGACCAAACCTCCCCACTCCCAATTCCGCATTCCGCATTCCGACTTCCGACTTCCGCATTCCTAAAACCCCATCGCCTTCCACTCCTCCCAACCGCCCTTGTAGAGGCTCACCTCATACCCCTTCGCGGACATCCTTCTCCCCACCCAAGATCCATCCGGGCACTCCACGTTCTGGCAGTACACCACCACCACCTTCCCCGCCGCCACCGCCGCATCGATCTCCCCCTGCACCTTCACCAACGAGAGCGGAAAAGACTTCTGAGGCATGCTGATCGCCCCCGGCAAATGCCCCATCGTGTAAAACAGGGTCGGACGCACATCGATCAGATACGCCGTCCCATCGTCCTGCATCGCCAACAAGCGGTTCAAGTCCACCTCCGGGATCGAGCCCTTCTTCTTCGCTGGCACCGCCGCCGCTTTCTTGCTCGACGCCGGCTGCACTCCGGACCCGGCGATCCCGGTCACCGATTGGGACACCGGCGGCTCGGGAACTCCAGGTTGGACCAACTCGTCTGCCGACTGCGAACACCCCGCCAAACATAAAACTACCAGTGATGCTCCAATCAGCCTCTCAATTGTCCTCATCATGCATCTACCATACCCACCCCCGCGCCGGAATCAATCCGACTCACCCCCTGGCGCATTGCGCCAAGTAGAATGACACCGGAGCGATTCTGAAAAGGATCGTGGTGATGGTCGTTGCGCCAGAAAGAATGACACCCGGATGAAGACATTATCAGGGATCATGAGTCATCAAAG
>Ga0105052_10006118_pt1 | contig 12358 bp, 5 predicted proteins | sample FRY03_FD_78094 | JGI IMG/M metagenome (GOLD analysis project Ga0105052, IMG submission 78094) | Freshwater microbial communities from Lake Fryxell liftoff mats and glacier meltwater in Antarctica - FRY-03 | ecosystem: Environmental > Aquatic > Freshwater > Ice > Glacier meltwater ... | reverse complement strand
TTAATAATTAGTGTTGTTGCTTCTGTTGTTGCTATAGATGTGGGCTGGCCAGTTCTGTTTTTGTGTCCAAAAATGGGAATTGCCTGCCACGAGACGTGAAGTGCACCACATCTTTGGTCGAACGAGTTGATTAGTCAATTACTTGCTGATTGCATGCGTTTGAGCCTGAGCCTGAGCCTTGCCAAATCCAAGACTGGGATGACGCAGTTGTGGTTTCGTTAATACAAATTGTCGTGCGATGCCAAAAGTGTAATGGTCAACTAATCCCGGACACTTCTAACCTATAATTTACTCAGGGTGTCATAAGCATTTTTAATCCACGCCCAGCGCCTTAAACACAGCCTCCACCGGATCGGCATAAAAGCTGGTTTGGAACTTGGTGAAAAGTTCTGCCGGTATAGTCGGCAGATCCTTGGCGCTGGCCATCGGGATGGTGACCCGCTTGGCGCCGGCATCAAAGGCTACTTGCATGCATTCGGCGAGGTTACGCACTGGGGTGACATTACCGCCCAAGGACATCTCGCCCATGATTACCATCTGGTTTTGCACCGGTCTGCCAAGAAGTCCTGACGCAAAAGCCACCAGGCTGCAGAGAGCCAGTGGAATGAGCGGGCCTGAATTCTGCAGATCAACCACATGCAAGTGAAAGTCATGATCCATGACTTTGGCGGTGCCGCTGATGCGATTGGCGTTCGCCTTGAAGTAGTCAAATCCTATCTTGACCTGTTCCTTGGCCGCTAAGCTGTTCCATAGGCCGGAGGTGGCGAGCTTGCCGGTCCCGTTGGTCACCTGCAGTTCAATGCGGTAGACACCGGGCATATTGGCGTGCCCCTGGTCGACGATGTGGAAAAAGCCTGGTTTTGCCGGGCCTTCTGGGATGAGTTTGCCGCCGCCTTGTTCTTTAACCGAGACAAAGCGTTCTTCCAGGGTCTCTTTGTCGATGTAACTAAAATGCACATCGTAAAATTCCATGCCGCCAATTTTCTTGAGCTGCTCCTTCACACGACGGCGCACCTGCAGAGCATACTCCAGGCATTGGCGCACATCGTCTTTGCTGAACTCTCCATGTGGATGTAGCAGTTTAAGTAAACCGGAGACGGTTTTGCGCACCGCAATTACGTCACGCTGGTTCAGGTTGTTACCGAGTTTGAAGTGTTTGTCGATGGCATCGGCAAAACTGCGCTTTCGCATTTCACGGAAGTATTCAGCCAGGTAGTCGACAATCAGACCATAGCGGTCGGTGAAATACTCCGGACGCATCTTGGGAATCTCCCATCCTGGGATGTAGGCGTGGAAGCGATCAAAAAACGCTGAATCAATCATGGACGGGGGGAAGGGGGCTAACAGGTGACTGGTCTTGACCATATGTTCCACGCTGTCGTTGATATTGCCCACAAAGACCATCGAGGCGGAGGCTTCCATCTGCTCGCGTCCGCGGGCGAATGAGCCGGAGGCCATATAGTCCTTCATGATCTGTACGCCATCGCGCTCGTTCATGTTGATGCCGGCTACTTCGTCAAAAGCCACCACATCCCACAAGCCCACCAAGCCAATACGGCGTGAGCTCATATTGTAGAAAAGGTTGGCAACCGTGGTCTGCCCACCAGAGATAAGAATGCTGTTGGGCGAGCATTCCTTATAGACATGGCTTTTCCCCGTGCCACGGGGCCCCAGTTCGCAAACATTGTAATTGTTCTCCACAAACGGAATCATGCGAGCGAGCAGGTGCCATTGTACGTCGATGTCCAGCGTGGCCGGCTCCATGCCAATGGAGCGGATCAAGGTTTCTCGCCACTGGTCAGTGGTCAAGGCGCGCCTGCCATCGAAGAGCTCTGCCATGTTCATGTTGGGCATCTGTATGGGTTTGAGCAAAGTGACACTGAATGGAGAGCCGGGTTGACCCTCGTCATGGAAATAGCTGAGCGTGGCGATCACCCAGATACCACCGACCAGAAGTTTTTCATTCTCCTTAACTATTGCCGCTGAGATCTCAGCATCCTTGATGCCAAGATTGCTGAAGGCTGCTTCATAGCGATCTTTTTTCTCGTTCAGTCGTACTGTCACCCGATCAATGACACGATAGGTGCCACGCTCTCGCGCCAGAGATTTTATTTTCTCAGCCTCATCGGGGCGCACATAATTTTCAGCCAGAATAGTTTTAACATTCTTGAGCCCTTCCTCAATGACCTCGTGATCATCCGAGGCGCAGTACATACCCAGCAGATACTCCAGCACATAAACCGGCACATTGGCGCCTTCTTTGATCAGTTTTGTCAGATCCTTGCGTACGACCCGGCCAGCAAAATGCTCATTGAGCAAGTGATCCAGATCTACGATGTTTGTGTTGTCCATTTAACGTATCTCACCAGTCGTTATGTGCTTAAAAATCATTAGTTATTGCCAGATCAATAATGACCCGGTAGCGCTCAATCTCGATTTGCAGATCCTTATCTTTGAGCAACAAAAAATAATCGCGTTTGCGATCAAAGTTCGAACCCTGCAGTGACAGTCTGACCTGGCGGGTGCGCTCGCTCATCGAATCGGTACCACAATCAAAGGTCACGGTTTCTTCGCTGGAAATGAGCTGGTCTCCGTTATAAATACCCACCGACAGAGTGATAGGGAGCACCCGGTCACTGACAGCTTCGGTTTGCAGCAAGTCAAAGCGCTGAATATTGTTGACCATTTTCAGGCTGGATCGGGCAGAGATGACACCGACTTTGCGGGTTGACCTGCGCTCAGCTTTTTCGCCGCGCAGCTGGTTTACCACTAGCACGGGTACCACAATCTCCTGTGGCATAGCCCCGCCATGTACAAAGCGGGCACCGCCCACAAAGTGGAAACGGTTAGCGCCCTTTGGGATCCAGAAGTCGGTATCAGTCGCAGTGCTTGCGGTATGGCGGGTATTGCCGTGCCAGACCTCTTTGTTAGCCGGCAGCTCAGGTCCTATCACATAACGCTTTTTGTTTTTGATGACAGAGGCCGGGATGTCCTTCAACTCAGTCTTGTCTGCTGACTCAAGGCGACTTTGCTGGAACAAAAAGCCATGGTCAGCGGTGATGATGACGGTGCTGGTATTAAAGTGCATCAGAATTTTACGCGAGAGCTCATCGAGCTCCTCAATAGCCAGCGCCACAGCGTCAAAGGTTTCAGCCTCGGTAGAGGCGCTGTCACCGCGAGCATCCACCACATTGTGGTAAACATACACCAGCTGTTGATCACGAAGTGCTTCCCGGCCAACTTCGCGTGACCAGGCCTTGACCTGCTCAGCCGTGACAGCCATCCCCTGATGCACCGCTAGAATCTTGTTACGTGCTGCGGTGCCTTTGGTGCTTAGACCATCGACAAAGACATCGTCGCCACCACCGGTGCGGTATTCGATGTGTTTGTGAGGTAACAAAGACGCCATGCCCAGTGTGGTGTAACTGGGTAGCACACCAAGCTGACTGGCAAGCGTTGCCTGGCTGTAACGTTTGCTGTCAATGCGCTCGCGAAGCTCGGCAGCAGCCTCAAAACGGAAAGCATCGCTGATGATAACGACCACGCGCTTGTTGCGTGAACCATCAAACTGCGGCTCCACCCAGTGCTGGTAAAAATTCTGCTGATTGGGAATGCACTGCAAACGCCAATCAGACAGACGATTTTCTGCTTCCAGCCGCTCACTCCAACAGCGGGCCAGGTGGCTGATGTACCAGCTGGCATAACAGGCTTCCACGGCCTCATCCAGTTCGCGCAACAAGTTGACATGAGACTTGCGCGCGGCTGTCATGTAATGACGATACGCGGTATCAAAACGATACAGCTCGCTGGTGTAGGCCTGATACAAGGCATCACAGCTGGCATGGTGGAAGCCATCCTTGTGCGTCTGACGCAGGGAGAAAAGCTCAATGGCGGCGGCCAGTGCCTGGTAGATCAGGCGGTAACGTGCACGGATATCATCACCCTTGTGGCGCGATGCCCAGTGACCATCCAAACGGGTCTGAATAACTTTCTCTAGCGTTGCAAGATCGCTGATGCCGGCTTTGGGGATTGCTTGACAAAGCTCGACCACAATCTGTTTCTCAACGGCCTCGAAGGTGGCGACATTAGCCAAGGTCTGCAAGGGGAAATCCGACAATCGCTGCTCGATACGCAGCGCATCAGCAACCCAGTGTGAGAGGGTGTCATAAGCGAGGTAAAACTCAGAGCTGTCCCGCCAACGCGACAGAAAGGCTCTGGCCGTGGCTCTGGCACCCGCTGAAGACACCGCCATGCTGGTGGCCCAGCTTGGGATCTCACCGATACTTTCACAAAAGCCTGTCGTCAGAAGGCGAATCATCAGTTGACCGAATTTGAAGGGTTGCTCGCCGTTTAGTTCCTCAGGCGTAACCGGGTAACCTACCTCGGTTGCCAGGGCATGCAGGAGCGCTGGCAGCAGGTCGAATTTCTCCAGCTCGGCAATACTTGTTGGATTTTTCTCAAGACCCGTATCTTGTTGCACGGCCTCAGCGCCAAGACTAAATAACAGGGTGGCGATATCACAGGCTGTTGTACCCAGGACCACCGCAATCATCGCCAGATCCAGTTGTTCGGCTGTATTGGAGGCACTCACCAGACGCCTCAGCGCCGCCACACGGGATTTACTGCGCAAAAAAACTTGTCGGCGATTTAGATGATCACGCAGGCTTTGCTGCTGCAAGCCGAGCTCATTAAAGATCAGGGATATTCGATCCGCATAAAATGTGCGGGAATAAAGCTTGATATCCAGCAACCAATCATCGGCCAGCTCTGGTTCGCTGGATGGGAAGTAGAGCAGGTATCTGCCTTCTGGGTCACCGAGCTCCAAACGCAGCTTGATCGCCAGACTGGGTTCGCCCTGCATGTTCAGGATATGCACATCGGGCAAATCTAACTGACCAAGCTCATCCACAAAACTTTGTTCCTGGTCGTACCAGAACACAATGCGGTGCTGCTCGGTGAAAAACGCCTGGTGCAGGCCTTGTAGTAGTTGTTTAGTGTCCATATGCGTGTCCAGCTGATGTCAACCGGTAGCGTTGTAGCCGGTTGCGTAGTTTGTCAGGTAAGGTCATCTCGATTAAACCCTGCTGCTCATTTTCCTTCTCCCAAAGTCACTTTTGGCACAATCACCTCCCAGCGGGTGGTCTTGCTCGGGTGTCGATACTGCTCCTCGGAATCCTCAGCATACCGGACTACCACTGCGCTCACGATACTCACTTCTAGTCGCCCATCAAGCCTAAAAGATGCCGACGTTCTGCCCACGACGTTTCCCTGTGCATCAAGCAAGAGATACCGGTCGTTGTCTTCTCGCCAGTGCAAAGGGCTGCCTGCGCTTAGCCTGGCTATGTGTTGATGTATTTCAGCGTTAGCTGGTTGCCGACCAGCATAGCCAATGTCTATCTCGCTGAGCGAGAGCGTCTGGTAGCGCTTGCAAAGCTCATGGTTGTAGTCACTCTGCCAATGCGTCGCAGCCGTTACTGACTCAATTGCAGGGCTGAACCGGTTGCCATTGGTGAACTCGCACAAGGTCAGGGTGTCTGCGGCGCGCGTCATGCCGACGTAATACAGGCGGCGCTCATCGTCCATGGTCTTCACATCCATACTCCAACCACCATCCAAAATAATGACATGAGGAAACTCCAACCCCTTGGCCGAATGCACCGTGCCAAGGTAAAGCCCGTTGGCGGGCTTATGACGTATGTCCCTGAGGTAATCATAGAACCAGTCAACCAATGCAGGCCCCTTGAGTTGGGCCTCGCCGAACTCCAGCTTGAGCTGCTCAATGGCTTCAGCGAGCACTTGGAGCCAGTAGTCATCAGGTTTCAGGTTCTCGAGCAGTACACGCAACTCATCGGCGTCTGCGGGCGCCTCGCGGCTTGCAATAATATCGATAAAGCGGACGAACTCCCTGTGCCGTGTCAACGCTGGCGCTTGCCCTTTGTCTGCGGCTAAGTGGTAGGGAACCGCATTCTGCTCACACCAGGCCTGCACGGGCGCAAGGTATTTATGGCTTCGAGCCAGAATGGCGCACTCTGACCAATCCAGGTTGCCTGCCGACATCAGAGTCTGCAATCGGGAAACTACCGCCTGTGCCTGCTGATTACCCGCCATGCTGTCGGAGCTAGTCACTATCAGCCGGAGAACCTGCCCTCGAGCCACTCCGTCACGGGCTTCCCAGCGACCGCCGGCCGGATCCTTGCGTCTAGCCATATTGATGCCGATGGGATGTTCCTGTTTCAGTCGATCGGTATTCTGCGCAACAAGCTGGTTGGCGGCGGCGATGATATGCCGGGTCGATCGATAGTTCTCCACCAGGTACTCGATTCCGGCCTCGTAGTCTTCACGGAAACGCTCAATGTATCGATTACTGGTATTCCGCCAGGCGTAGATATTCTGGTCGTCATCACCCACGGCGAGGATGCAGAGTCTCTGCTCCTTGTCGACGTGGCGTCCGGCCAGGGCACTGACCAGGCGATACTGCATTTCATCAATATCCTGATATTCGTCCACCAGAATATATCGGTAACCGCCCAGCAGCTGGTCGCGCAGTTCAGCGTCACCACTGGCAACAGCGGAACCTTCGAACAACGCGACCGCTTGGGTCAGTATCTCCATGAGGCGCTGTTCATCGACACTTTCGTTACGCTGAAACCTGACCCCCGTCATACGCATGGCAAGGCTGTGGTAGGTCAATACGGTAACACCGTAAGCATCTTGGCCCACCAGTTCCTGCACTCGCTTGCGGATTTCGTTAGCGGCATGGCGGTTGAACGTCAAGGCAACGATAGCCCGAGCGGGGACTCGCTTCACACGCAGCAGATAGGCTATGCGATGAGCAATGACGCGGGTCTTGCCCGACCCAGGGCCGGCGAGAATCAGCCTGTTGCGGTCGTCGTCATCCACTACGGCTTTATGTTGGCTTGGGCTTAATGGCCCGACAATCGCGTCCCAGGATTCCTCACTGGTGGCCCTATCCAGGACCAGCTTCTTGTCAGAGAAGTATCGCTGGAGAAAGTCTTCCTTGCTTTGACTGAAGTAATCAATCACCAGACGAAGTGCCTCTGCCATTTCTTTCAGAGCTGTTTCGGCATACTCGCGCATCACATGAACCTGAATGGTGCGTTCTCGGTAGTGCTCGTCCAGGCGGTTGAAATCACTTTTAAGATAGCGCCTTTTCTTGTTTTCGTTGATCTCGACCGTCATAGCGCGACGCATTACCGTCATGCCGTGATTGAGCGCCACAACCCCTTGCTGGTGCAGATAAAGCAGCACATGCTCAAGTGCACGTCGGCGCTGCGCTGGAGGAATTGTGGCATTGAGCTCCAGATCCCCGGCAATCTGATCCTCCAGCTCGCCAAAGCTGGTTTCAACCATAGCGTCTTTGCTGCGCAGATCTTCCGGAAGCTTGCCGGTCAGAAAGGGGACTATTACTGCTGCCAACGCTCGGCGCTTCTCTCCCAGTTTCTCTAGCTGCACCCAACGATATCCATTTAATACCTTCAACTTCAGGTAATCATGATTGATAGCCCTGATTTCAAAGCTGCTTCGTTGGCCCGTTTCGTTTGCTTTGTCTCGGGACAGGCTTTTCAATAGCGTTAACACCTGTATGGGAAGCAGATCGTCCACCTCCAGTCGCTCCTTGGCAGAAGAGGTGAGCGAGCTCAAACACAGATCTTGCCATTCTCCGTCGGCTGCATCGGGCGCGGACTCCGCGAGTAGTTCAAACAGCGCCTTCTCCAGTCTCGCCGTTTTCAGCAGGCGTTTCTCGGCCGAATCCGAGACGCCATGGCGCAGGTAGAGGGTCAACAGGGTGTCATTGATCAGCAAGCCCAGCGTCTCCATCTGCCGCAAGGAGCCGACCACCTCCTCTTGGGTCTGGCTGGTCAGTTGTATCAATTGATCAGTGCTGATCCGCTCATCGAGACCCGCATTTCGCAGGTATCTGAGGATAACCTCGAATTCCTGGCGTTTGCGCTCGGGAAGATTAGCGCTGGCGAGGATCTTTGTGGCCTCCTCCTCGCCAGCGCCCAGTCTGGCCGGGAAGATCCGTGTAACATTGGCTTCTCGCTTCAGGTATTCGTCGCGCTCCAGCCATGAGATGGCCGTGCTTACCTTGGTTTCGGCATCACGCTCCTCAGCATCGAAACTGGTGTCAACGCTATCGTCCTGGAGTATCTCTCCGGCAGTAATGACCAGAGGTTCACCTTTGCGTTTGGCGCTTTCAAAACGCAACTTGCGCAGAATCTGCTGAATATCCCGAAACGTCAGCCGGGAGCGTTCGCTTAGACTGAACTGTGTTTCGATGTCATTGGGGTCGTACAGCAGTACGCAGCGGGCATCCTGCTGATCCCGTCCTGCGCGACCAGCTTCCTGCAGATAGTTCTCCAGCGAACCGGGGATCTCGGCATGCACCACCAATCGGATATTGGCCTTATCCACGCCCATGCCAAAGGCATTGGTGGCCACAATGACTCTCAGGTTTCCTGCTTTGAAGGCGTTCTGAGTATCCTTTTTCTGGTTGGGCTCAAGGCCGGCGTGAAAATGCTCACAGGCCCATCCCTGGTCAGCGATGAACCTGGCCAAATCTTCAGCCTTACGCCGGCTCGCTACAAAAATGACGGCGCCGCCATCGTTGTCGCCCAAGTGCTCGTTCAGCAACTCCAGGGCGCGTCCCCACTTTTCATTGCGGTTACAGGGCAGGACATCGAAGGATAGATTGGTGCGCTCTGGGCTGCCAAGGAAACTGCAAAACTCCACGCCCAGTTGCTCGCGAAAGTGCTGGCGCATGTCCTCGAGTACATCTGGCTTGGCCGTAGCCGTAAAGCAGCCAATGGGAGCCAACTCCCCTTTCCCGGTAAACTCGCTAATGAACCGGGCAGCGTACAAATAGTCTGGCCGGAAGTCGTTGCCCCACTTTGAGAGACAGTGGGCCTCATCAAAAATCCAGGCACCAATGCGGCGCTGGGCAATGGCCTTCCTGAAACCTTGATTCCTGAACTGCTCCGGCGACACCAGCAGAATCCCGATATCACCCATCTGGATTTTATCCAACACATCGGCGCGTTCCGGCAAAGACAGCAGCCCGTTCAGGGCTGCGGCACACTCGACGTTGCGCTCCAGCAAACCATCCACTTGATCTTTCATCAGAGATTGGAGCGGGGAGATGATGATGGTGAGACTGCCGTTACGGTGATAGCGATTCAAAGCCGGCAACTGATAACACAGGGATTTGCCACCGCCCGTAGGCAATACCGCAAGTACATTGTCACCACGCATGCCGGCGAGTACCGTGTCGTGCTGCAGGCTCTTACCCGGCGACTCGTAGCGAAAATCATCAAAACCAAAGTAACGTTTCAGTTCTTGCCGCGGGTCGTGGGTGCTCAGACAGTATTGACAGTTGTCAGCGCCACAGGGAATGTCGCGCAGCTCCCGTACCAGTTGCTCAGTTTTTGGATACTGGTGGAACACCCAAGGCGCCAGTACGGAGTTGCCGCCGGAAACACGCAACCACGCCAGCGCGTAGACAATAGGCCAGTGCCAGTCCGGATGGAACAGATCCCGCTCCAGCAAGAGGTCAAGGCGAGTGCGGCAGACCTTGAGTTCGCGCGACAACGCCGGATCCGACTCCTGCAGCAGTCCTGGAATCAACGCGGCTACCTTCGTCAGTGGCAGCGCCGGTTGTCCTGACAACGAGGCCAGGAATGCCCCAACACCACTGTGAACATCCGATCCGATCAAGCCCTGATAACAAAGCATCTCGTTCTGCCGATGCTGATTGAGGTGTCGGAAGGCTGTCGCCTGATCGCTGAACAACACCCACGTGGCGCGACAGTCCGCCAGTGGCGAGTTCAGGCTATCACGCACCAGCTTGTAGTCTTTGATCAGGCGGTGATAGGGGTTCTGGGGAAATGTCAACGGCGATAGCAGCAGGGTATCAATGACGGGAAGGTTGAATAGCTTGAGCGCCTTGCTGCTCCGCTCCAGTACTGGCAGATCATGGGCCAGTATGTTGTGCCCGAGCAGGCAATCGGCACCATCGGTCAAGCTGTCGAGCTTCTCCAGGGACAGGTTGAGCGGTGATGCCTTGTTGATCTTCAGCTCGAGCTCTTCACCGGTATCAACGCGCAAGGCGCCCAGCATATGAATGCGGTCAAGTACCTGCTCCGTCTTGGACGGGACGGTTTCCAGATCCAGAACCAGCGCTGATGTGGGGAATGTATGCATGTGATGATGACGAGCGTAGCGTCGCTCAAACTCCTTGTCGTTGTTCAGCGTCCATGTGCTTGTCCTGCTGCCGTCAGCCGGCAGCGCTGTAGCCTGTTGCGGGGTTTGTCGGGCAGGGTCATTGCAATCAGACCTTGTTGCAGGGCTGGTTGCAAGTAGCGTTTGCTGAAGGATTTGCGGTCAGTCAGGCCCAGCTTTGTCCTGATCTCGTCCCGGCTCATCTTGCCTTTCAGTGTCCGCAGCAGCGTGGCGACTTGGGGGGTGACATGGTGGCTGACTTGTGGGGTGGTCTGCACAGTTGCAACGCTGTCAATCGCCTCACGTATGCGCTCAAGCATAAACAGCACAAAGGCTGATGAGTCGGATGCAGCCGTACTCTGTCGGATGGCCGCGTAGTAACCCTCTTGATGCTGATGCACCAGGCTTTCCACCGGGATATAGGCGACAGGCGTAGATGTCCTGGTCTTGTGCAGCCAGCGCAGCAGGTGCAAGGAGCGCGATTGCTCTTCCAGCACCGACAGGCGCCCAACAGCTTCCGCAATCTGTGTGCACAGGTTGAGGATGGTTGGGGGCAGGGTGAAGGGCGGGTGGCTACTCACTTTACTTTGCTCATTTGCCCAGAGCTCTTTTTGATTGAATCGAGAGCTCTGGCATAGGATTTAGCGTATGAGTCATCTGGGTAGTCATGAAATTTTGCACTGAAAGATTCTAACAATCTCTTTCTGGCTTTGCTTTTAACGTCAAGTTGATTTTTAGAAACTCTGTGGTAATGAAGTGAGCCCGTAGTCAAACCCAAACGCTTCAAACTTTGTTTTCGGCGAATAAGATCCCATAAGTGATTCTCGGTGTAATCGAGAGTGAATCCAATCATGTGTACATCGCATTCGAGAAAAAGATCGACCCATGATTGAACGTAAAATTTCTCATCATGACCTTTCGCGAATTTTGAAAAATAAGGCCGTTTATCTCTGTCCTTCCTCTCAGTCTGAATGCCGGTGGACAGAAAGTTTTTAATTCGATGGATATAATTTACGTAATTATCGTGGCCTAGGAAAATAGACTGCAGGTTATCCATCTCACCATGAATATGCCATACATACCGAGCGTTGGAAGATCTCCGCCGGAATAAGCTATATGTTGTTTCAGGGGCAGCGTTATCGCTTTTCCAGCCCGATTGTTTCGGATCCAAGGTGTAGTCGTAGTTAGTGGTTAACACATGTTCTACAGGAAGAGCCATCAGTTGATCGTGAATCTGATTTGACTGCAAGTCGCTCAACTGCTCCTTTACTTTTGCCATTAAATCCTGGCCGTGATACTTACTCTCGCGGATTGATTCAAAGCGCAATGTAAAGGGCATTTCATTTCTGATTTTTAACTCCTCGGCATCAGCACTGTCCCCTTCCAGTTTGGTCAACAAACCGTTCCATGTACTTCCATTCCCTGACAGGAGATTCGGACCATTACCAACAAATAGCACATTAGCCACGAAATTATTCTCCACCCGTAACCGCCTTAACCTCGGCCAACAAATCCCCGAACTTGCCATAGTTCACCTTTACCCCATCGTCCAAATCCAAGCTGATGCGCTGGTCGGCGAAGTGGCGCAGTTTTTCGTCAAATTGGGCGAGTTCGGCTTGTTGTTTGTGCAGGGTAGCGAGTTCATTGCTGATGCGTTTGATTTCGGCAGCGGAGGTGCTGGCGTCTTTGTCCTGCTCGAGCTTTTCAGCGTAGCTGTTGAGCTTGGCGCTGAGGGGGATGACGTACTCGGTGCGCATGCGCGCCAGGGTGCCTTCGTGGAAGCGGTGCAGGTAGACCAGGCACTCGAAGGCCTTGTGTTTGCCGGAGCTGAACAACCAGTAGATCGGGCGCTTTCTGTAGGTGCGCAGGTGGTCCTTGAAGAACTGAGTGCTCAGATAACGACGGACGGTGTCGAGGGCTGACTCCCCACGCTTGGGTTTGATGGCGTGCAGGCACAAGCTCTCGGCGACGAAATCGAGATTTTCTGCCAAGTGTTCAACGCCCCAGACCACACGGACAAATTCGCGGAAGCGGTTGGTAGCATCGTCGGTGAACCATTCCTGATCGGTGAGCGGCAGGATAGCATCGTCGTCTGGGGTAAAGCACGGTGATGGGATCT
>Ga0105052_10006116_pt1 | contig 12359 bp, 10 predicted proteins | sample FRY03_FD_78094 | JGI IMG/M metagenome (GOLD analysis project Ga0105052, IMG submission 78094) | Freshwater microbial communities from Lake Fryxell liftoff mats and glacier meltwater in Antarctica - FRY-03 | ecosystem: Environmental > Aquatic > Freshwater > Ice > Glacier meltwater ... | reverse complement strand
CGGCAGGCTGGCCAGGGCGTCAAAGATGGCGCTGGCGCTGGTGGGGCGTTCCCGCAAGACGATGTCGTTGCCTTGGCGAAATATCTCGACCTGCTCGGTGTTGAACCGAAACTCTTTGGGCAGGCGCACGGCCTGGCTGTTGCCAGACTGGAAGATGCGGGCGTAGGTCATGGGGGCCTCCTTGAAAAATATATACAAAAAGTATATACACAAATGCTTCACCCCGCCATGCATTCGGACAGCTCGACGACTGACACCGTCAAGTTGCGGTTGACGGTGCTGTGGACGCATCGGGGGCCGTGGTGGTGAGGCGGCGGATGCTGAGGGCGCAGCGCTGTTCGATCAGCTGGACGATCTGGGCCAGCACGGGGTGGCCGCTGCCCTGCGCTTGCAGGGCGGCCTGGGTGGCGAAGGCCAGACTGGGCAGGCGCTTGGCGATGGCGAGCAGGCGTTTTTTGACTTGCGCCGGGGAGAGTTTGGCGGCGCTTGCAAATTGCACCCAGTGCTGCGCCTGCAGTTCAGAAAACTTGTACTTGCTGCCAATCTTCATGGCCATCGTGTCGGTGAGACGCGGGTAGACGGCGGTGGACAGCGCGTCGTACAAGGGCGCGAGCAAGACCGCTGGCGTCTCGTTTTTCTGTGTGTACAGCAGCGAGAAGTTTTTGGCGTGCGCATCGTGGTTGCCCACCAAGGCGTTGAAGATCACGAAGTCGAGCAGGCGCAGGGTGCTGGGGGCGCTGGGGCGGGTGGCGCGGCGCAACAGGTCGAAGGCTTGCGCCAGATCTGGGCCGCCTTCGTTTTGGTATTTGGTCTCGGGTGGGTGGCCCAGCGCCTGGCAAAAATCTTCCTGGTGGAGGCGCACCCAGGCGTTGGAAGGAGCAGCTGGGTCGGCCGGCGCTTGCTGGCGGTCGTAGCGCTGCACCAGCAAAAACGCCCGTTGTTCTGGCCCGTCTTGCACCCGGTGGATGGTGGCGTTGGCCACGTCGAGTTGCAGGGCGCGGGCCAACGCCATGCAAAAGCCTTCGTTGAAAACGCTGCCCTCAATGCCGGGGATGGCGGGTTTGAGAATGTGGGTGCTGGGGGAGCCGAACCGGGGCAGACCAATCTGCATCTCGCCAGACGCAAAGCGCACCACAACGGGCAGTTTGTCTTGCGCGCCCGCCAGCGACAGGCGCATGTCTTGCGCACCAGCGAGCATGGGCCGGCGCGGCATGTCGTCGATGGTGGCAACCAGCTCGGCGCTGGTCAGCCATTGCACCGCGTTGTCGATGGCACCGGCGGGCGGCGTTTGACCGGGTTCGAGCAGGGTGACGGCCCCTGCGCATTCGCCACCGATGCCGTCCAGCAGGGCGAAGTCGTTTTGCCGGGAAACGTGCAGGGCCTGGGCGACCTGCTTGCGCTTGTCGCCTTCCGGTAACAGCCCGGCGAAGAAAGGCCGGGTGGCTCGGTCGTCAAACAGCTCAGGCTGAAGCGGCAGCGACTGCGACAACGGCATCGCATCGGCCTGGGCCAGCCACTCGGGGGCGTAGCCAAAACCCAAGCGCCCGTCCACTTGCGCCAAGGTGCCGACGAAGCGCCCAAACAACCAGACGGTGAGTTGCCTGGGCACCTCAAAGGCCCTCGACCAAGATCTGGCCGCCCAGGGCATGCAGCACGCTCAGCACCTTCTCCAGCCGCACGGTGGGCTTGCCAGCCTCCAGCTCCACCACAAATCGCACGCCGACACCGGCTGCCAACGCCAACTGTGGCTGGGTCAGGCCCAGCCGCTTGCGGGCAGCCTGCGCGGCGTTGCCCAGCGCTTCAGGGGTATTGATGGGTGTGGCCATGGTTATTTCCTGTTCGGGAAATTATCGACGGATGGGTTGAACATGGCCAGGAAACTTTCCCGATCGGTAATCCAGGAGTGGAAACAGGATCATTTGGTAAAAACTAACCCGTTCGGGAAATCTGTTTGGGTGCTGGCAAATCACGGATGGCCTTCTTCACGCGCAGACCGAAGCTCGGCTTCGGTGAGGTTTGGCGCATGGGCGTACTGGGCCAAGACACGGTCAATGGCACCGATATCTTGCTGGCCAGTTTGGGCGCGACGCACGGCTTCACGCATCAAATCGGCGATGACGGCATTTCTGTTTTGCCCTGCAAAGGTGGCGTTGAAGGCTTGTTCGACATCGTCCGGCAGGCTGAAACTGACAGTTGACATGGTGGGTCCTTGATGTGTCGCCAATTTCAACAACGTGGCGTACTTTGGCGACCAGCGCCGTCAAGCCAAGGCAGGGACGGCGCCTCTATTGGATGCGGGCGATATGGCCGGCGCGGATGGCGGCCACCAGCTGGGTTTTGAGTCTGTCAACATAAGCATTCACATCGGCTTCTGTCTCCAGGTAGGCCTTGCTGGAGAGGTCGGCGGCGCGGATGACCTTGGTGGTTTTGGCCACGGGCGCGGGCACGTTGGGCTGGCCGGTGCTGAGAGGCTTGACGGTGTCGCCGGGCGTGGCCGCGTGGGTGGCGGGCTTGGCGGCAGCGGCGGCAGCGGCTTCGATGGTGGCAACGGCATCGTCCATGGCATCACCGCCCTGGCCTTGCAGATAAAAAATCTGCGCGATGCTGGTTTGGCTGGCCAGGCGAACCTTGAGGTCTTGCAGCGGTTTGAGCGCCTTGTGGCAGAGATCGGGCGATGCGCCGGTGGCGTCGAGCTTGGCCTGCACTTCGGCGATTTTGCTGTCGATCGACTGAAGCGCTTTTTCTCGCTTTTCCTGGGCCAGTTGTTCGTTGGCTCCGGTGACAGCGGCCAGCAGTGGCTCGATGCGGTTGACCTGGCCGTAGGGCTTGGGGTTGTCGCGGATCTGGGTCAGCTGGGCCAGGGCGGCGGCGGCGGTGGGGACTTTGCTGAGTGCTTCGCGGTTGTCTGCCACCGCGCGCAGGCCATCGAGCAGCTTGCGCCAGGCGGTGATCTGGGTCTTGTAGAAGTTGACGAGGTCGTGCACGTCTTCGGCGGTGTCGAGCCAGTCGTCTTTGCTGGCCAGCAGCGTTTCGATGAAGGCCACGCTGTCGTGCGTGGCGAGCTGTTGACCGATGCGGGCGAGCGCGGCGTCGATGTTGGCCTTGCCGGGGTGGTGGGCGGTGGCCGCAGTGAGGGCGTAGCTTTTGAGATCGGCCTGCCAGTCGCCCAGGCGGGTGCGAAAGTCGGCGACAAGGGCGTCTTCTTCGTCGCGGCCGAGCTGGCTAAACAAATCCTTGTAGAGGGTTCGCGCGCTTCTGAGCGTGTGGGCGTCGGCCGTTTTGCGTTTGAGGAGGGACACCTGTTTGAAGCGGGTGGACTTGGTCAGCGGCTCCACGGCGGCTTCGGGCAAAAGGTCGTTGCCATCGACCACGAGCTTGATTTCACCGGCCTTGAACAGGCGGGCGACCAGCAGCACGGTTTCCCAATCGGGCTTCCAGCCCCAGGGGATGCCGGCAAAGCGATCAACCACATCGGACAGCAACACGCGCGACTGGCTGGCGGCGAGTTGCAGGTATTCGCGCAGTTCGTTGAGGGCCAGGGCGTTGCCAGCTTCGCCATCAAGCAGCAAGCCAGGCTTGGCGACGTCGTCGGCGGTGAGCACAGCCTTGATCTCGGCGATGGGGTCGGCCTGGCGCACCTTGAGATAAGGCAGCTTGCTGTAGGTGTTGGTGACAAGGTAGTTCAGCAGCTCTTCCAGCACGGTGGCCGGGCTGCTGGCCTTGAACCGCACTGGCTGGCCCAGGGCGAAAAACCCACCTTGCACGATCGCCTGACCGAGCTGCGCCACAAGGCGCTGGCGGCGCTCGCGGTTTTCGTCTTTGCGGTCGGCCAGGATGCGCTTGAGGGTGGGCGAGGCCTGGTCGGCCTTGGGGCTGACGATGTACTTCTCTATCTGCAGGTAGATGGCCAGCTCGACGTCGAGCCGGTCGCCTTCGGCCAGGCGCACGATGGCGCGCCCGTTGCCCTCGCTGCTGCGCAGGATGCACTTGGCGGGCTGCAGCCGCTCGTAGTCGTCGCCCAGGGGCGACAGCACCTCGAAGCTGAGCGCTTGGCTGGCCTGGCGCCAGGGCGCGCCGTCGAGCAGGCGGTTGAATTCGTAGTCGCCCTTGGTGTCGCGGTGGCGGACTTTGGTTTGGCCACTGAGGATTTCGTCAAACAGCAGCTCGGCCAGCAGGCGGGATTTCTCGGCGGCGGACACGTCCACATGGCCGATCTCGCGCGCCACATCGCGCTCTTCGTTGGTGAGAAAAAACCAGACGTCGCCGTTGCGGCTGACCAGGCGCTGCTGCTCCAGGCGGGCCAGGCTTTCTTGCAGCTTGCGCTTGAGGTCGAGTTTGTCGGTGTCGATCTGGTCGATGCAAAGGGTGGCGAGGTTGTCGACGTTGGGTTTGACGATGTCTGGGATGTAGCGGATGAGGAACATCGCTTTGAGCAGCTCGGCGTCGTAGGGCTTGAGCGCGGGGTTGAGCGGGGCTTCGTCAATGGACCGCTTGGCCATCCCGTCGATGAAGCTTTCGATGGACGGGTAGAAGTCGTACAGCGGGACGAGGGCGTTGATCGGCTTGCCCGCGTTGCGCACGGCGGCGGACTGAAACGCATCGAGCAGGGAGCGCTCGCCGCGCGAGAGGTGTTTGCCGGTGGCACCCACCTTGCGGATGGACTCGAAGATCTTTTGCAGCAAGGTGAACTGGTAGGGCGCGAAGGGGTAGCAGGTGACGAACTCGGCGGCGTCTTGGTAGCCGCGCAAGCTGACCGCATTGGCCACGAAGCTGAGCTGGTTGTTGATGACATCGCCCTTGGCCGCGAAGGTGTCGCGCAGGGCGACATGGGCGGCTTCGGTCTTGGTGAGCAAGCGCTGGCCGATGACTTCGTCGGTGTTGCTGCTGGCCAGCGAGAGGCGGGTGTGGAAGCGGCCTTGAATCTTGGAGAAGTCTTGGCTCTTGGCCTTGTTGGCGCCACCCAGGGCGGCGTCGATGTCTTCCTGGCTGGTGACAATGATCCAAGCCCTGCCCTTGCACTGGGTGCCCAGCTGCTCGGTGATGGTCTGCAAGCTCAGCATGAGCTGGGAGCTGGCACCGATGAACTGGCCCACCTCGTCGACCAGAAAAATCACCTTGTGGCCTTTGGGCTGGGCGGACAGGTGGTCGTTGACCATCCTGGCGAAGCCTTCGATGTTGATGCGGTAGCTGTCGCGCGCGCCATCGAACCATTTGCCGGCGGACTCAGGCGTCATGTTGAGTGCCTTGCCCAGGGCGGTCACCACATCGTCGCGTAAGAAATCGACCGCATCGCGCTCTTGCTCCCAGTGGCTGCCGTTGGACAGAAAAAAGGCGGCTTTGAAGCTGTCGTAAACGCCCTTGGCAAGCAGGTGGCGCTCCATGTCAGCGATGTGGGGCGCGTCGCCCGAGTAGCCGAGCTTTTCGTTGAAGACGCGAATGAACACCTGCAGGATGGCGTCGCGCTCGGACTTGCTGTCGGCCTTGGCGTCGATGTTGAACAGGATCACATCGGCGGTGCCGTGCACCGCGCGGTGTATATCGGCCAGCAACATGGCGTCTGTGATTTTCTGGTGATCAAAGAACGCAGCAGCCAGCCGCCTCTCGCCGGTTTCGGGATGCGAGGCTTCGAGGTTTTCCAGCAGGTACGACAAGATCTTGATGAAGTGGGACTTGCCGGAGCCGAAAAAGCCCGACACCCAGACACCCATGCGGTCGGTCACAGCGGGATCGTGCGCGCTGTCAATGGCGGCAAGGTAGGCATCAAAGAAGCGGCGCAGGTGCTCGCTGATCTGCTTGGTGACAACGTATTCTTCGAGTTCTTGCCAGACGCTGGCGGCGTCCATCTGGTCGGCTTTGATGACGCCATTGATGGGGCGGTCGATCGGTTTGAGGAAGAGCTGCTGAATGTTCATGTTGTTGCCTTTTCCCTGGGATCCATGTTTGTGAGCGCCGAAAGACAAATCAGCTGCTTTGCGGCACAAGGCGAAAGGCGCGGTAGTAGTGGTCTTCGGCCAGGCTGTTGAAGAGGCGAAGCGAGTGGCCGTCGTACCGGCCAGGAAAGAACATGAGCAGCGGCGTGTTGCCCATGATGGGGTGGAGGGCCGAGAGCAGCGTGTGGGTGCGCAGGATGGGATAGACAGCGCCCACTCCGGTGATGATCAGCAAGTCCAGGCTGGCCACGTTGTGCTGTGTGGCGATTTTTTGGGCCAGCTTGTCTTCTTTCAGCACCGATCGCAGCGCAGCGAGCGTGCTGTCGTCGCCTTTGCTCGACTGCATGTCAATGGCTTTGGCGAGCAGATTGCGCTCGGTTAGCAGCTCGGTCACCAGCTGCAGCAGGTTGACCGAGGCGGCTCGCAACGGGGGTGTCTGCTTGCCCAAGGCTGGCAACACGGTGCCTGAGACGAAGTCCCGCACCTCCATTTCGCGCTCGGGCGGGTAGTCAAAAATCCAGAAACCGATCTCGTTGCCCAAGCCCTTGCTCTCGAGAAAGTCACGCGAGGTGATTCGGGGCAGGATTTGATTGAGTCGTTCGTCAAGGCTCAGCGTCATGGGGCGCGCTCCAGGCAGTGGATCATCTGTGTGTCGTGGCTGGCCGCCAGGTAGCGCCGCACCTCTGGATGCAGCGACTGTGGGGTCAGTGCCATGGTGCGGGCATCGGCGAGGTATTTGGCCTCAACCAGGATGCGGACGATGACCTGAAACAGCTTGGCTCGGGTGGACGCTGACCAGCCAGCAACAGCGCCGTCGTGGTGGGCACAGTCGGCCAAGAAAGCTTGCCAGTCGCGCTGAACCAGGTGGTGCTCCAGCCCCCTTTGCCGCTCGGCGTAGACGTGTCGCATGAAGTCACCCAGCAGCTGACTGTGCCGGATGGCGGCCACCAGCAGGAGCTGCATCGCCACTTCCTGCTCTCGCTTGACCAACAGAGTCCAGCCCGCCGCATCCAATGTGCGCAGCCTTTTCCGGATCAGCGTGGCCTGTCGGCGGGCTGTGATCGGCGTCTGCTTTTGCAGTATGTTTTCCACCTCCACCGCGTGCCACCAGGCGGCTTCGTCTGGCTGCGTCAACAGCAGCGCGGCGAGGCGCTTGCTTTCAAGCGGCAAAAGCGAGCCAGCTGAAATTTCGGCGTTGTAGGCAGGCATGGTTGCGGGTCGGGTTTGCGGCAGAGCGTAACAGGGCGTTGTTCGGTACATTCGAACAAAAAACAGCCAAAACGGCGCTGATCCGAGCCATTGGGCAGAGCAGCAGAGACCTGCGCGAGTTGGGCTGCCACAGCGTGTAGATTCCTGCCATGTCGCACCACCCCAACCCCCGATCGCTTCTGACCCCGACCATGCGCGGTGTGCTGGAGCGCATCGCCCGCGCTGGTCACCTGCCGATGCACGCGCTGTCGCCCACCCAGGCCAGACTGGCCTATGAAGCCGGCGCTGGCTTGCTCGATATTGCGCCGCACAAACTGCTGCGGGTGGAAGACCTCCAAATTCCAACGCGCGATGGGGCCAAACTCGGCGCACGGCTGTATGCGCCGGCATCACAGGGGCCCTTGCCGGTGCTGCTGTACTTCCACGGCGGCGGCTTCACCATCGGCAGCGTGGCCACCCACGAGCCGCTGTGCCGGCATCTGGCGCACCTGGCGCAATGCGCCGTGCTGTCGGTCGACTACCGGCTGGCGCCTGACGCGAAGTTTCCGAGCGCGGTGGAAGACGCCTGGGACAGCCTGGCCTGGCTGCGCACACACGCCACCAGCCTGAGGCTGGACCCGACGCGTATCGCGCTCGGCGGCGACAGCGCCGGCGGCACGCTGGCCTGCGTGACCGCGATTGCCGCGCGCGATGTCGGCTGGCCGCTTGCGCTACAGATGCTGTTTTATCCCGGCACGGGAGGGCACCAGAACACCGACAGCCACAAGACCTTTGCCCATGGCTTCCTGCTGGAGGAGCCGCACATCAGCTATTTCTTTGGCCACTACCTGCGCGGCCCCGCCGACCGCGACGACTGGCGGTTTGCGCCGCTTGATGGCGTGGATGCCCATGGGGAGGCGCGCGATTTCGACGGTGTGGCGCCTGCATGGATCGGCCTGGCCGAGTGCGACCCGCTGACCGACGAGGGCGTGCTGTACGCCGACCGCCTGCGCCTGGCTGGCGTGGCGGTGGATCTGGAGATTTACCGGGGCGTGGTGCATGGCTTCATTCAGTTCGGGCGCGCGATTCCCGAAGCGCTCACCGCGCAGCTCGATGCCGCGCGGGCCTTGCGGCAGGCTTTTGCGCCGCTGTGATCGCGGCTGTCACAGCCAGCGCTTGCAGCGTCCGAAACACATCGCCTGTGCGGACAAGACAAGACAAAGCGGCTGTGAAAAAGCCGCTCGAAGGCGGCTTGGTCTCAGTGCTCTTGGTACCAGCAGGGCTGGTGACGAGCAAGTTCAGTCAGCAAACTGGCCAGCGGCATCGATCACTGTCTTGAGCTTGGTGATCTGGTCTGACACAAAGGCCTTGTGCCCGGCTGGTGACATGCGCTTGTCGGTCACCACGGTAGCGCCCAGTGCATCTTGTCCTTTGATGAAATCGGGGTCTTTGAGGGCCAACATCAGCGCGTCATTGAGCTTCTTGGCCACATCGGGCGGTGTGCCCTTGGGCGCGTACATGCCGTGCCAGATCGTCAGGTTGAAGTCTTTCAGGCCCATTTCCTGCAAGCTGGGGTAGTCCTTGAGGATTTTGTGACCAGACAGCGCCTTGGGCGTGGTGACCGCAAACGCTTTGACGCGCCCTGCTTCAATCTGGGGCACGGTGTTGGTGGTCTGGTCACACATGACCTCTACCTGGCCGCCCATCAGATCGTTCATCGCCGGGCCGGTGCCGCGGTAGGCGATGGTGGTCATGGCCTTGTCGAGCTTGAGGGCCGACTGCCACATCAGGCCGCACAGGTGGGAGGCCGAACCCAGACCGGCGTGTGCCAAGTTGAGCTTGCCGCCGTTGGCACGGATGTAGTTCTCAAAATCTCGGTAGGTGTTGGCCGGCAACTTGGGTGATCCGATCAGCGTCATGGGCACGTCGTTGATCATGCCCAGGTACTCAAAGTCTTCCAGCGCCTTGAAGGGCAGCTTGCGGTACAGGCCAGCGGTGGAGGCCATGCCGATGTGCCAGACCAGCAGGGTGTGACCGTCGGGCGTGGCGCGGGCCACCTTGGCCGCACCAATGGTGCCGCCAGCGCCAGCCGCGTTTTCCACAATGATGGTGGCGCCAGCGAGCTGCTTGGTCATGGCTTGGGCGAGTTGGCGGGCCACGGTGTCTGTGGGGCCACCAGCGGCGAACGGCACCACGATGGTGATGGGTTTGCTGGGGAAGCCTTGGGCGAAAGCGCCGGCAGACACGGCGGCGGTCAAGGCCATCGCAAGAACGTTTTTCATGGTCATCTGGGAATCTCCTGGGTTGCATATGGACTTGCGCATCCTAGCGGGCGATGCTGGATTGGGTACCCAGGAAAGTACCAATCCCCCTGGCGCCAGAGGCAATGGCCGCAGCGTGCTGCCGGCTGGCCTTGCAGCCGGTGGCGCAAGCTTGCTGTCGAGGTCTCCCAGTGGCGCTGTGGCCCACCGCTGCGCTCGCTGTCTCGGTTCATTCTTGCGACCCCTGCCAAGGGGCAGAAACCTTTGCAGCTTCCTTGCCCAGGGTGGGCAAAACCAGTGACTCCTTCGCTGCTGGCGGGGAAGGCCTGCACGGCGTCGCGGGTTGTTTCTCCCAGGGAAAACAGACACACAGCTTATTTAGTCGGGACTTACCCTCGGTTCGATCGCTGATGCCATATGGCGAAATTTTTCTGTAAGAAACCAAGGTCAGAGTCACCGCTGTAATACCGAAAACGCTTGCTTTCGGGCGTGCAAATCGTGGTGGTTCAACCCGCCGACATCGCAAATGCATCAAGTCAAGGAGATGACTGACATGACAAGTCAAGAAAACGCGAACGCGTACTGGAAGGCGACCCTGGGTTTGCTGACCAAGGTACTGGTTATCTGGTTCCTGGCCTCCTATGGCGCGGGCATTCTGTTTGCGCCGTGGCTCAACAATTTCTATCTTGGCGGATACCCGCTGGGTTTCTTTTTCGCCCAACAAGGCTCTATCTATGTGTTCATCGCGCTGATCTTCTGGTACGCGAACCAGATTGGCAAGATTGACCGCAAGTTCGGCGTGCAAGAAGACTGATCAACCCAAAGACCCTTATGGAACTCCAAACCACCATTTATATTTTTGTCGGGCTGAGCTTTGCGCTTTACCTCGGCATTGCCTACTGGGCGCGCGCTAGCAGCACGTCCGAGTTTTACGTGGCTGGCGGTGGGGTTCACCCCATTACCAACGGCATGGCCACCGCCGCTGACTGGATGTCGGCCGCATCTTTTATCTCCATGGCCGGCCTGATCTCCAACCTGGGTTACGGCGGCGCCGTGTTCCTGATGGGCTGGACCGGTGGCTATGTGTTGCTGGCCATGCTGCTGGCGCCCTATTTGCGCAAGTTCGGCAAGTTCACAGTGCCCCAGTTTATTGGTGACCGGTTCTACTCCAGCGTGGCGCGCAACGTGGCGGTGGTCTGCTTGCTGGTGATTTCGTTGGTTTACATCATTGGTCAGATGACGGGTGTGGGCGTGACCTTTGCTCGCTTTCTCGGCGTCTCCAACGAGCAAGGCATCTACATCGGCATGGCCATCGTGTTCGCTTACGCGGTGTTCGGTGGCATGAAGGGCATCACCTACACCCAGGTGGCACAGTACATCGTGCTGATCCTGGCCTACCTGGTGCCAGCCTTTTTCATCTCGCTGAACCTGACCGGCAACTTCTTTCCGCAGTTGGGTCTGGGCGCTGATTTGGTAGGCACCGATATTTCTTTGCTGTCCAAGCTAGACCAGGTGGTGACCGATCTGGGTTTCAACGAATACACCACCACCGCCAACGGCTCGATGTTGAACATGTTCTTCTACACCGTGTCGCTGATGGTCGGTACCGCCGGCTTGCCTCATGTGATCGTGCGCTTCTTCACTGTGGCCAAAGTGTCCGATGCCCGCTCTTCTGCTGGCTGGGCGCTGGTGTTTATTGCCTTGCTGTACACCACCGCACCTGCGGTGGGGGCGATGGCCCGCCTGAACCTGATCGGTACCGTGAACTCTGCGGTTGGTCTGGTCAAGAGCGACGTGGGTGGCATCGTGGTGAGCGCCGATGCGGTGAAGGCCAGGGCCGACCTGTACGCGCCTGAGGCCAGCCTGGTCTATGCAGAGCGCCCAGCCTGGATGCAACGTTGGGAGAAAACCGGTCTGCTGAAGTGGGAAGACAAGAATGGCGATGGCCGCATCCAGTACTACAACGACAAGACCAAAAACGAAGTCGCCAAAGGCAAAGCCGAAGCAGCTGGCTGGAAGGGCAACGAGCTGACGGTGAACGCCGACATCATCGTGCTGGCCAACCCAGAAATCGCGCTGCTGCCCAACTGGGTGATCGCGCTGGTCGCCGCCGGTGGTCTGGCCGCTGCGCTGTCTACCGCGGCAGGTCTGCTGCTGGTAATTTCTTCTGCCATCTCCCACGATCTGATCAAAGGCGCTATCAAGCCTGACATCAGTGAGAAGGGTGAGCTCATGGCCGGCAAAATCGCCATGGCGGGTGCCATTTTTGTGGCGGGTTACCTGGGTCTGAATCCGCCCGGCTTCGCAGCGGGTACGGTGGCTTTGGCCTTCGGTCTGGCAGCGTCCACCATCTTCCCCGCGTTGATGATGGGTATTTTCAGCCGAACGATGAGCGACAAAGGCGCGATTGCCGGCATGCTGGTAGGCTTGGCTGTGACGTTGTTCTATGTGTTTGCACACAAGGGTATCTTCTTCATCAATGGCACCGAATTCCTGAACCTGATCGGCGGAGCCAACAGCTTCTTTGGTATCACCCCAGAGGCCTTTGGTACCGTGGGCGCTATCACCAACTTTGCAGTGGCTTACCTGGTGATCAAGGTGTCCGCTCCAGCACCCAAGCACATCCAAGAGATGGTGGAATCTGTTCGCATCCCCAAAGGTGCGGGTGCAGCCACCGGCCATTGAGTGCATGAGGTTTCTCGCCTCGGGTGAATGCCTGGGGTGTAGCTGAGTCAGACCCCGTCAGCCTGCTGCCGGGGTCTTTTTTATGAAAGTCATCCCTGATGAATGTGCCCAGTATTTACATCTTCAACTGGATTTTTCTGCTTGTGCTGTTTCCTGTGGCCTTCTTCTGGCTGCGGCGGACCTGGCGCATTTTGATCAAGCGGGATTTTTCAGAGGTGGCGCTGAAGAAAGGTGTCCCGCCCCCAGATGCGGAGAAATATGCGCCCTACGAGATGGCGATCAACATGGTCGGGGG
>Ga0105052_10006109_pt1 | contig 12368 bp, 4 predicted proteins | sample FRY03_FD_78094 | JGI IMG/M metagenome (GOLD analysis project Ga0105052, IMG submission 78094) | Freshwater microbial communities from Lake Fryxell liftoff mats and glacier meltwater in Antarctica - FRY-03 | ecosystem: Environmental > Aquatic > Freshwater > Ice > Glacier meltwater ... | reverse complement strand
GTTCGGTGACGAACTCAGCGGTCGCAGTTCCAGCTTGTGGAACTTGAACTGGTGATAGGCCGCTCCGAACCAGACGTTTTTGGCTTGGTTAGTCACCTCGGGAGAGATCAGGCGATTCGGATCCCCTTCCCAGCGAATGATGTCACGGTCATCCACCTTCGCCCGAATCGAGCGTTTGCCGACCGTGATTTGAATGGTGTGCCGTTGGAAGTCATTCAGCACCGCTTCGGCAAACTTCGATTCATTTTCGGGGTGGGGTTTGCGATCAATCAAAGAGATGCCGGACACGTGTGGAATGTAAGTGTCGAAACAGACAGAAGCATGATGGCCATCGACGACCGCCCCGAACATGATTCCGTCTGATCCCGCCATTCGCTCGACCACAGCGGTCAACTCGTATTCCGGCGGAGGTGGAAAGGGGAGCACCAGACGGCCGGACTTCCCGCCGCCCGGGCTGATCAGGGCACTCCCGTCGCGCGTCCACTCGCCGCAGGTGGGGTGTTTGAAGGTATCTCGGGCCAAGTCCACACGAGCCAGAACGTCGATCACCTCACCCGTCGTTCTCGCAGTCGTCAGGCGGGCTTCGAGCAATCGCACGAACGTGTTGCTCGTTGGGAGGAAGATGCCAGCGAGCAGACACGGCTGGTGGTTGTACCGTCCCTTGATGTTCCTCAACTGTTCGCGCGTCCCCTTCCATGCGAACGCGTTCTTTCCGTCCACGGACAGAGCCAAGCTTACCTCATTGCTCGTGGGGCGCGTGACCTCCAATAGCACATCGTGGCGACGCCCGTCATTGACCGATGCCGGAAGAGTTCCGCGCGGATTCGTCGGTGAGTTGAGTCGATCGACACACAGCTCGACTCGCTCGCCGGACAGAAAGACCTCCAGTCCATTCCCCTCAAACGGCAGGACGAACGACACGTTGCCGCGCTGCGATTCAAAGGCCGCGCTCAGGGTGTACTCGTCGCCCGGCTCCACTGGTAGTCGCAGCACACTGTTGGTTGCGGACTTGCGACTGACAAACGCGGTATCCTCTTTCGACCAGTCCCCTTCGAGCAAGTCCTGGTTCAGATTGACCAGCGGCAACAGATCGATGGGCTTGCCGCCGGGTGCCGTCGTCGTGACGACGGGTCGTCCGTCGTTCGTCACCCATTTCGCTCCGACGATTTTGCCGTGATGGTTGTTGCCGGAGGAATCATGCAGGATGTCGCCCTGTCCCTCATCAAACCGATACAGGGCAAGGGTCTCCTTATCAGCTTCAAAGTTTTCGGAGGGCGAGAAGTCTTTCGCGTAACGAGCGACGGTCGAGAATCGGACTCCGTAGAAAGTTCCGCCGCACCAATGGTAGCCCTTTGAATCGCCATAGCGTTGAGAACCCAGCAGCGTCACTGACGAGTTCCCGCCCGGCATGGAGGTGACACCGGTTGCGGCAACTCGCGGCTTTCTTCCCGCTTCGCGCCCATCGATAAAGAGGACCGAGTCGCGATCATCAAGCACCCAGGCGATATGTTGCCGACGTGGTTCCCATGTCACAGAAACGTTTTGAGAAGAGTCACCCGACTTTGTGCGTTCGAGAGTAGAGAGGATCGTTGCACCGTTATTGCTCTTTTCCGGCTGCAGCTGGCATGCCGCCGAACCTTCCATGCTGACAAGGACGCCCTGTGGCTCTGGTGACTGGATCCAGAGTTCGATGGTGAACGGTCCAGTTGTGTCACGACGCAGCGTCGGAATTTCGACGTAGCTCTGCTCCTGAAACCTCAGCGCGAACTGTCCGGGCTGGCCGAGTGACACGATGTTCATCGCGCGGCCGTTCGATGAGGTATCTCCTGCTTTCGTGCCACGTTCTTTGTTCCCGGTCGTTGAGGCCGTGATGGACATGCGTCCGACCGACTTCTCGCCCAGAACCTTGCCGCCGCTGCTGGCGATCAGCATCTCGTCGACGAGATCGACCTTGACCGTCGTCTCCGTCCCCTTCTTCAGCGTGAACGATTCGGTTTCAAACGACAAATCGCCGCGCGTGACCAGCAGTTTTTTCTCACCAGCCTTCAGAAATATGGGTTCAGTGTTCGCCTGGTTCAGCGTCACAGTCGTCCCCTGCACCTTCACCTCGACCTCGGGATCAAGGATCTCCACGCGCAGCGTTCCGTTCGGTGTTTGGAACAGAAAGATTGTCGACAGCAAGATCAGCAACGCCGCCGCTCCGCCGCCAATCAGAACCCTGCGATCCTGCCACCATGATGGAGGTGAAGCTTTCCGCTTTGTCTGCGACTTCTTCGGTCCCTGGCGACCCTCGCCCGAACCCGCGAAGGTCTTTGTCTGCGGGTCCGTTGTCTGCACCACGGCGCCAGTGATCAAAGTGGCGTCAGCTGCGGCACCCGCAGAGGTCAGGGCGACCAAACGTGTCCGTGCCACTGTCTTCGAGGTGCTCGGATCCGCATCGAAACTGCTCAGGAACGAAAAGAGCGGATTATCTTCGACTTCCGAGGGCATGGTCACGCTTACGGCCATCGAAGAACCGCTCCGAGTTGCTTCCAGATCGCGGATAACTTCTGCCATCGTCTGATAGCGGTCCTTCGCCTGTTTCGCGATCATCTTTCGAAACACACCATCAACAGAGTCCGGTACGCTGGGAACAGCTGCGGACAACGAAGGCACCGGTTCGTCGCGGTGTGCCAACAATTTGGCCATCAACGAATCACCAGCGTAGACGCATTTGCCGGTCAGCAAATACCAGAGCGAAATGCCAAGGCTGTAGATGTCGGCCCGTGCGTCAGCAGTCTTCGTGTTGAGAGCTTGCTCCGGGGCCATGTAGTCCACAGTCCCCATCACCATCCCAGTGCCAGTGAGTTCGGCCTGAGCGGCGACATCATTGCCCGCATCAATTCGTGCAAGTCCCATGTCAAGGATTTTGACCACGCCCTTCTTGTCTAACAGCAGATTGGCAGGCTTGATGTCCCGATGGATGACTCCTTCGGAATGGGCATATTCCAAACCTCGAGCCGCCTGCAGGATGAAATCGACCGCCTGATCAACCGGAAGCGGCCCATTCTTTTTCACGAGTGCCGACAGATCGCTTCCGTCCACGCATTCCATGACGAGGAAGTGGATCCCATTGGCTTCGTCGGCATCATCGGCGGCAACGATGTTCGTGTGACGCAACCTGGCGGCGGCTTTGACCTCCCGATCGAAGCGAGCAATGGCCGCTTTGTCTTTCGTCATGGCCGGAGGCAGAAGTTTGACGGCGACGAGTCGATCCATGCGGCGATGCCGAGCCTTGAAGACTTGTCCCATCCCGCCCGCCCCGATTTTTTCCATCAGGACGTAATTCCCCAACACAAGCGACTTAGCTTTTCCCTTGTAAGCCTCTTCCGCCTGAAACTTCGTCAGCTTTTTCTGCCGCACCAATTCACGAGCGAGCTCTTCAGCATCTTTGGGACTCGCCTTCGGCGGGACAAAATCCTTTAACGTCTCACCAGTCAGGATTCCACTGTCTTCAAGTTGCTTCACGAATTGATCGAGAGCGACAGGCATTGATGAATTCTCGAATAAATGTGGTGCTGACGGCTGTAAGTCGGACCAATGGCCTGAGCATAGCGTGTTATCGTCATCATGATAATGGATCCGGCAAGATGGTTAGGATGCTGGAGCGAGCGGAGAAGGCCCGCGGCTGGCGCCTTGCGGCTCACAGGGGTGCGTGGGGAGTAGTAGTCGGCATTTGGCTCCGGTGGATTTTAAGCTCGAAGAATTGCAGTCGTGATTGAATCATCGGCAGTGTGTGTCGCTCAAATTCCATGCGGCCCAGTATGCAGCGTTTGAGTGCAATTCAGTTTGCGTTCCGGCCCAACGGGCCAGCTATAATTCAGCCCAGGGCAACGCCCGGGCTGGGCAATCGAATGGCCCTTTGAGCCGAAATCGCAAAAGATACTTAAAGAACAATACGTCACAGCGTTGTCCGCCGGGGGCAACAATCACCGACGTACCGGTCGCCTTTTCCGGCAGGAAGACGGTGATCGTCGGGTCGCTGACATCCGTGTGCGATTCGGGCCAACTCCTCCATAGGACTGAATGAGCTTCTCCGTAGCGGCGGACTTCGGCACCATCGCAGTCACTGATCCGTCAGGCCGGAGTTTCAACGTAATCGGCTCGTCTGCGACCGCGAATTCGGCCAAGACCTATAGCAGCAGGAGGCTCAGCCAGCTGGTTTTCATTTCGTTAGCTCCCCGTGCTTGATTTGATCGGTTCAGCTCAGATGCTTATAGTAATTCATAAACAGGCTTCCCGCTGCCAACGATACTGGTCGGTCTGCCGCTCGCGTCTTCATAATGCGTTTCCAGAGGCACGCCCAGGATTCGATAGATCGTGGCCAGCAGATCCAGCGGAGTGACCATTCGTTCCTGAACGCCGCCGCCCCACTTCTCACTGGCACCGATGACACGTCCGCCGTGGATGCCTCCCCCGGCGAGCATCACGCTGAAACAGTCGGCCCAGTGGTCGCGGCCGGCGTGACCATTCATCCGAGGCGTTCGTCCGAATTCACCGACGCAGTAGACAAGCACATCGTCGAGCATTCCGCGCGTGTCCAGATCCTGAATCAATGCGGCAATCGCTCGATCCAGGGGCGGAAGATGTTCTTCCAGTCCCTTATCAATATCATTATGATGGTCCCAGTTTCCAGTATTAATGTTGACGCACCGGGCGCCGGACTCCACCAGACGACGAGCCAGCAGCGCACTCTGACCGTAACGGTGTCGGCCATATTCATCTCGCAACGCCGTGTCCTCGGAATTCAGATCAAATGCAGATCGCATTTTGTCATCGGAAACCATAGTCAGCGCCTGAGCCTTAAAGGTATCAAGCCCCTCCATCACGCCCGTTTGATCAATCTCACGACGCAGGGTGTCGAACTGTTTCAGGAGCGATCGTCGTGAATCCACGCTGCTTAGAGCCAGGCCCTGAGGCAACGACAGATTCGGGATCTTAAATTCGGCCGCATTGGGATCAGCCATCACTTCAAACGGATTAAACGCCTTCCCCAGATAAACAGCGCCCTGATAACCGAAGGCCTCGGATTTTGGCATAGTGATATACGGCGGCATCGGTGGCTGACGACTTCCCAGAGACCGTGCGATGACCGAGCCAAACGACGGCTTCTGCGGGGCGTTACGCGCAAGCGTCGGACCGAAGTAGCCCGTCTGCATCCAATGCGACGATGGAGCATGGATGCCGTTTTCGTGATGCACCGAACGGATAACCGACAGGCGATGTGCGATCTTTGCCTGCAGCGGCAGATGGTCACTGAAAACCAGGCCGGGGACGGTCGTGTCAATCGCGGAATACATACCACGATACTCGGCCGGCGCATCGGGCTTTACGTCATAGGTATCCTGCTGACTCAGACCACCATCCGTCCAGAACACGATGATGGACTTTCCGCCAGCCGGCCGACCACTTTCCGCGGCATGGGCATCGAGCCGAAGCATGTCGGCAAGACCAAGGCCCAGAATCGGCACACCAATCTGCAGCAGACTGCGTCGACTCATTCCCCCGTCATGCCGAGATGTCTGATCCGTCAGTTGCAACATGTTGAAGACTCCGGAAGAAACACAGGAAACCGTTTCAGACTGCACGACGTCAGTGATTGAACAAAAATTCATTCGTGGCCAGCAGGGACCACAGCAGAGAACGACAGGCTTCCCGAGAGTCGGGCTGACCGTCCAGATAGTCCACCGAAATCTTCAGCTCTTCAGGTCGCGGTGATCTTCCCAGCGTTCGCAGGAAGATGCGCGTCGCGCGGTCCAAATTGGAAGTCTCGGTGAGGGCAATCTGGTGAGCAAAGCCCGTTTCTTCCGTCAGCTTTCGCTGAATCTCCGCCGAGTTCACGAGTTCCAGTGCCTGAGTCAGAGCCGGTGCGTCGACTCGTTCGCATTCACAGGCTGACATGCGGCCCGGTCGTCCGAAAATGTCGAGAAACGAGGCTGGGACATTTTCATCGGGCAGATCGATTGCCCGTGTGCCCGACGGAAACATTCCCGACCCGGAGGCGAACTGAGTGGGCACGTTGAGCACCTGACTGATTCCGTCCAGCAGCACTTCCGCGGACATCCGTCGCGGATAAAACCGAGCAAACGACTGAGTGTCCTCAGCGTTGCCGTCAGTCGGTGCAGAGTCGAGCCGGTAGGCATAGCTGTTCGTAATGCTGCGAATCAGCTGTTTGATGTCATATCCGCTGGCCACAAAATCGGCAGCCAGAGCATCCAGCAGATCGGGGTTGCTCGGCGGGTTCGTGCTGCGAGCATCATCGATCGGATGAATGATTCCACGACCCATAAAATGGGCCCACATCCGATTGACCATCGTGCGGGCAAAAAACGGATTGTCCGGCTGCGTCATCCATTCCGCCAGTTGCTCGCGAGGATCTTCATGATGCTCCAGGCGAAACACATCACTTCCCAATGCTGCTGGAGCCAGCACTTCGCCTGTCCTCGGATGCACGACGCTGCCTTTGTCACTGACAAAGATCACTTCGTCCGTCGGCACTTCTGCGTCCGCAAATCCACCCTTGCGTCCAACCCGGGCAAACACAGCCGCCAGCCTGAAATAGTCAGTCTGACTCCAGCGTTCTGAAGGATGATGATGGCACTGCGCACACTGGATGCGTACGCCAAGAAACGCTTGAGCGACCGATTCCACATATTCAGGCGACTTCCGAACCGTGCGGTACCAGAGCGCTGGAGGATTTTCTCTCTGACTGCCGCTTGCCGTTAGAATCTCGGAGACGAACTGGTCGTACGGTTTGTTGCTCGCAATGGAATCGCGGATCCAGGCAGAAAACAAGGTCGTGCCCGCTCGCTGCTGACTGGTCGAATAACCGGCTCCCCGATTCTGAAGGATGTCGGCCCACTTCAAACTGAAATAACTGGCATATTCTGGGCGATCCAGAAGCCTATCAATCAGCCTCTGTCGCTTGTCTGGCCGGCTGTCAGAAACATACGCATTGATTTCGTCGACGGTGGGCAGCGTTCCGCAGATGTCGATGGACACGCGTCGCAGAAAGGACGTGTCATCAGCCAGTCCGGATGGAACAATCCCAAGACGTCTCCATTGTTGCAGCAGCAGCCGATCAATCGCAGCATCGCCGAGTGTCTGTTCCAGGGCATCCAATTTTTCGGCCACCGGTATGGCTTGATCGGCGTCTCGAACAAATGGCAGTGCCGCCTGAAACGTCTCGATCTTGTCACCAAAACGGGCCATCACGGCCACAAGTCCGGGCTTTGATCCCGTGGTCACACATCCGTCCATGTCCACGGTAGCAATGTCAGGCTCATTGGTCTGGTAAACCGACTGCCTGGTCACATCCCGCGACGTTCCATCCGAAAACCATGCTCGAACTGTCAGCTGGAGCTTTGTCTCGGGGCTAAGAATCTGTTCAACAGGTGTGAGTTCAATTTGTTGCAGCTGTGGATCGTCCGGCCGCGGAGGTCGTGCTCCCTCGCGAATCCATTGCAGCAGAATTTGATAATCGTCACTCCCGGAATCCAGTCGTTTTCCGCCTCCGTGAGGCATCTGTGCGGTGCCCTTCAGCAGCAGCAGACTCTGCTCAGCCGCCGCCGGGAACAGTCGCCGCCCGCGGCTTTCGCGGACAATCGCTTCGTAATCAAACTCGGGTTCAAAGCCGAGCAGTGAAAGGCGAAATCCATTCTGGCCTGTTGCTTTACCGTGACAGCCGCCGCTGTTGCAGCCAAGCCGTGTCAGCACAGGAACGACCTCCGTGCCAAATCGCACCGGAGCCGGCTGGTCTGCGATGGCGTGGGAAGCGGAAATGAAAAGTATCCCCAGCAGGACAAGAATTCGAGATCTCACGGATCTCACTGGAATGTCTGATCTCGTCATCATTCCGTCACCTCCAGCGGCAAAATTGCGCTGCCGAAAAACACTGGCTGATCTTCCACAACGCCTACCGTGAACAGCCGCAGGAACGGCTGTGGACCAGGCACCGCATCTTCATTGACCAGAATCTGCAAAGATCCCTGATCTGTCTGACCTGTAAATGTTTCGCCGCGACCGAGAATGCCGGGGACATCAGTAATGATCCCCGGGGCGGCCAGTTCCGTATGCATCTTGCCAATGAAACCATTCTGCCGACGAGACGTAAAACTCACCTGAAACGTTTCACCCCGGCGAACTCGTTTCTGCACAAACGGATCCACCTCCACAGCAAACGCTGCTGGCTGAATCTCAAAGGTGACCGGATTGCTCAAGACAACGACAGCTTCAGTCTTCTGATCGGGGGCTGATATCGTGGTCTGACCCTGAACTGCCACTGAATATTTACCAGGCGAAAGAGTCACAGGCAGCCGAAAGCTTAGATAACCCTTTGAGTGTCCTGCAGAAATCACGCTGGTCTCATTAGCAATCATCTGAGGCAACCCGACGCCGGAAACTCTCACGGGAGCCCGATGACCCACGTCACGTCGATCAATCTGAACAGCCACATCCAGAATACCTCCAGGAGAATGCTGCACCTGAATGGTTCCATAAAGCGGGTGTTGCAGCGATTCATGCCCATCTGCGATGATGCGAATAGGAGCCTCCCCGGTCACTGCCAGTGGCAGGCGGGAAATCAGGCGACTGCGTGTGATCGGTGTTCCTGAAGGCACACTGGTGCCAAACTGCACGGGAATATTCTGCAAGCGGTCGCTACCTTCCACGCTGCCGACAAGCTGTAATTCACTGATCGACTCTGCGGCGCCCTGGTCCGCCGAGACCACGATCACGGCGTTATTCACGTCGGGGCCCAGCCACGCATCCGGGCACTCGACGCCCGCTGGAAGGTTGCGTGCGGAGATGCGGATCGATCCATTCAGCCCTCGATTTCTCAGAGCAACAACATTCACAACTTCCCGGCCACCTCGACGAAGATTCAGTCGTCCGGCAAAATCGTTTGCAGGCATCGCCAGCAGGTGCAGGTCAGCGTCTTCGCGCCGCACACTCAAACGATAAATTCGCCTTTGATCACTGGAAACACCACCAGCGATATTCCGTATGTTCAACAGAAACCGACCGTCTTCCGGGGCCACCCAGCGACCGGTCGAATCAGCATGACTTGTGTCCAGCATCCGACCGCCCATGCTGCCTGCCTGATCGCCAAACTGGACGAACTCCTCCTGACCAGTGGCGTCGAACACGCTCATCTCAAGGTCGACTGGCGACTGTAGCCTCTGCCCGGTCGCCTCAAGAAAAAAGACTTCACCGCGACGAGCCTGAATGGCATACCAGTCCTGTTCACTGCGTCCAGTCAGCTGCCCGGCAACAACGCACGGATGATCAATCGGCTGAGCTATCGTCGGAGCATGATTGTCGTCGACATCCGTCTGGACCCGGAGATCCGTCAGACCAAAGAAGATGGCAGCCTGACTTCCCTGCAGATACCACGGAAACGAATCGACCGCGGCCTCCGCGGCGCGCTGCTGCATGGGCCGAGGAAGGGACGGGTTGGCAGCGATCAGCATTGATTGGCGACTTCCCTCATCGTCCGCCGGCGCAGTCACATCCACGACGATTCGATCAAATCGATCAGATTCGTCGGATGCCCCAGTTGATTGCCTGTTCGGCTGGGGATCCAGATTCCATCCGAACAGTTCCACCTGCGTCGTGGTCCCCTGCTGGATGACGTCGGGCCGGGCGAACACAACGCGTGGTCGCGTATCAATCTCAAGCCGATAAATCTGATCGGCCGCAGACGTCGGTGTCAGTGACGCCACCTGCGCCACATACGCACCATCTTCGGGAACGCGAAAACTGATCAGCGGATCCACACCGAAGTAACCTCGACTGACTGCCAGTTCTCGTCCCTCGTCATTCAAAATCGTCAGCACAGCTCGAAGTGGCGAATCGATCCGATGAGCCACACATTCCAGGATCACCCGCTTACCGGCCGGCGCCTGAAAACGGTACGCATCTACATCACCGGGAGAATCAATACGTCCGTTGAAGATGCAGTCCAGTTCAACTCTCTGAGCTTCCACCCGTGAGTCATTCGGCTCTGCCTCAGAAAACTCAGAACGGCTACTGATAATGAATGAGCGAGGTGAGCTGACTCCGTTCGAGCCCACGGCCCAGAGATCATAACATCCGGGCATCGTTGCAGCGGGCACACTCAACCGTATTCGCCCACCGTCAATCATTTCACTGCGAATACCAGGTGCATTGCATTCAACGGTACGAAGGCCTTCCAGCGCGGTGCCGGTGAGCGTCAGATCCACCGTTGTTCCGGCCTGACAGCCGGCAGGGAACACACTGGTCAGCAGGGGACCGGGCGGCGCTGCGAATGCACCTTCAGCCACCAGACCGATCGTGCCCGCAAGCACGATCGTCTGCAAACGGCGGAGGATGCTTCCTGCCTGACTCATCAGCAAATTCCTCAGGAAAACAATGGAGCGATCACTTCCCCTGTGTTCACACGATGCGGGCGATCCTGACGATCCATCATTGTGCTTTCCGGATCAATGCCCAGTGCCGTGAAGATCGTGGCACCGAGGTCGGCCGGATACCAGCCACGAGTTGCCGGATAAGCCGCCTGATCATCGCTCGCCCCAATCACCTGTCCGCCCTGCACACCAGCTCCGGCAAACACGGCCGAAAACACTCCTGACCAGTGATCGCGACCGGCCCCCGGATTGATCTGAGGAGTGCGGCCGAATTCACCAACCGCCACAACAAGTGTCTGGTCAAGCAGTCCGCGCTCGTCCAGGTCAGAGAGCAGTGCGGCCAGGCCCTGATCAAACGGTGGCAGCAGTCGATTCTTCAGCTGGCCAAAATTGTCCCCATGAGTGTCCCAGTTATTCATTGTCCCCATGTTCGCCTGAACGATCGGCATTCCCGCCTCCACCAGCCGCCGTGCCAGCAGCAGCGACTGCCCGAAGGAATGACGTCCATATCGATCGCGAACCTCGGCTGGTTCACGCTCCATGTCAAACACATCACGAAACTGACCAGCCGCTCCGAGCAGCTGATGAGCCTTTTCTACCGAGCGACTTAATGACTGTGCAGCGGAAGGAAGCTGCAGATGTTGATGCTGATCATCCAGTGACGACAGCAAGCCACGTCGACTCTGGACTCGACGATCATCCAGCCCCTGCAGCAATGTCAGCTCTTCAATATTGAAATCCGCCGCAGCAGGATCCTTGGTTACATGCCATGGATCAAACTGACTTCCCATGAAGCCGCCGGTCTGTCCTGAAAATCCATAGCCATTATGAATGTAGGTCGGCAACATTACCCCGGACGGCACGCCATCCTCTCGCGGACGAAGGGCCTGCATTGTCGCCGAATAGCACGGCCAGTCACTGCGACTTGCCATGTGAGTTGATCCGGGGGGCACCTGATTGACGCCGGTGAGTACGAAGTGTGTCGCGTGCTCATGGCTGGGCAAACTGTGCGTCATCGATCGCACGATGGCGAATTTGTCGGCCACTGCAGCCAGACGAGGCACATGCGGACCGATCTGAACACCCGGCACATTCGTATCAATGGGCCGAAAATCGCCTCGCACTTCGGCCGGCGCGTCGGGCTTCAGGTCCCAGATATCCTGATGCGAAGGAGCACCCGTCAGAAAGATGAAAATGACACTTTTCGCCCGCCCAAACAGAGGCGTCGAAATGCTCGCCGCGCTGGCTTTCCTTCCCTCCAGAACTCCCGAGAGCCCCAGTCCAAGTGCAGCCGAATATCCCGCTTGCAGCAACTGCCGACGGCAAAGCATGGATGCTCGATGATAACTCGGACGCGCAGAAGACATGAACGGCTCCAGGATGGAGACAAGGCGGGAAAATTTGGGGCAGGATTAGCAGGACAAGCTGGAGGACTGACCATTCAGACCGGCCGAGTTCTCATCGGCATCACTGAATCCCAAGCTTTCCAGACCAGAAGTCTACAGGAGGGCACACAATCATACCTCTTCTTTGGACGAGATCGCAAGGAGTTCGCTGCGATTCGGCCCGCTCGGCAACAAAATTCTGAGTTTCCGAATCGGTGTTGAATTCAGAGAGGTTGTGCGATTCGCAAGGTGTGACGATGAGTTCGCTATCAGCGGCGGTTCATTGTCTCCAGCGGGTAGCCGAGATGATTGCGAGCCTTTTTTTCTTTCGCGACGGCAGTCATCGCGTACGCTCAGCGATCCAGTTACTCATTATGACGATACGGCGACAGGAACGTGTAGGCGCGTTCGTAGGTCACCATGTCCGAACGGAACAGCACCAGAGCATCCATCTGGTCTTTTGCTGCCTGAGCCGCCTTGTCGTCTTTGGCCTCAATCGCAGCTTTGCGGGCGGCTTTCGCATTCTTGAACTGAGTCAGCAGTCTTTGCGCCACAG
>Ga0105052_10006106_pt1 | contig 12371 bp, 8 predicted proteins | sample FRY03_FD_78094 | JGI IMG/M metagenome (GOLD analysis project Ga0105052, IMG submission 78094) | Freshwater microbial communities from Lake Fryxell liftoff mats and glacier meltwater in Antarctica - FRY-03 | ecosystem: Environmental > Aquatic > Freshwater > Ice > Glacier meltwater ... | reverse complement strand
TCCAATAAAAGGAATAGCTTTTTTGAGTAAATTTTTAATTTCTTTTTCGGTTTCTTTAATTACCATTTGTTTTGCACACGCCATAAAACACCATTATAATATAGTCCAAATATAACAAAAAAAATCCAATCATGAAAATTAGACTATATTATATTGGTGCTTGGTATTAGTTTGATTTAACGAACTTTTATAAGATTTATCTTTTTTTTAAAAAAATGACCCTACCTTATAATTTAGCTTTAGAATAGTTTGCCAATAACAAATCAAAAAACTAACTTTGATGCATTAAATATTTCTTGATGTTTTTATCAGGACTAAACATAACAAAACAATGAGTGTACTTGTAAATAAAGATTCAAAAATTGTTGTTCAAGGTTTTACTGGAAGTGAAGGTACTTTTCACGCTAGTCAAATGATTGAATACGGAACAAATGTTATCGGTGGCGTTACTCCAGGTAAAGGAGGTTCAACTCATTTAGATCGTCCAGTATTTAATACTGTTTCTGAATCAGTTGAAAAAGCTGGAGCTGATGTTTCTATTATTTTTGTTCCACCTGCTTTCGCAGCGGATGCGATTATGGAGGCTGCTAATGCTGGAATTAAAGTGATTATCTGTATTACAGAAGGGATTCCTGTTGCTGACATGGTGAAAGCAAAAGAATATTTAAAAGGATTTGATTGCCGTTTAATTGGTCCAAACTGTCCAGGTATTATTACTCCAGGTGAAGCGAAAGTTGGAATTATGCCAGGTTTTGTTTTCAAAAAAGGTAAAATTGGTTTAGTTTCTAAATCGGGTACTTTAACTTATGAAGCAGCTGATCAATTAGCAAAAGCTGGTTTAGGTATCACTACTGCTATTGGTATTGGGGGAGATCCAATTATTGGAACTACAACTAAAGAAGCAGTTGAGTTGTTAATGAACGATCCAGAAACTGAAGGGATCATCATGATTGGTGAAATTGGTGGTAATTTAGAAGCTGATGCTGCTAAATGGATTAAAGCGAATGGAAATAAAAAACCAGTTGTTGGATTTATTGCTGGTGAAACAGCTCCAAAAGGAAGAACAATGGGTCACGCAGGTGCAATTGTTGGTGGTGAAGACGATACAGCAGAAGCTAAGAAACGTATTATGAGAGAATGTGGAATTCACGTAGTTGATTCTCCAGCTCATATTGGTTCTAAAATGGCTGAAGTAATAGGTGTAACAGCTTAATTATAATATATTATTAGTAAGAAAGCACACTGAAAAGTGTGCTTTTTTTTGTGCGTATTTTTTTACACTTTAATAAATCAGAAATACATTTTAAGTTTAAATTGAATTTCGGGTTATAAAAATGATTAATTTGAATAAAACTTAAAACTTGATATTATGAAAAGTGAGTTGAAATATAAATTGTCTAGACGTAACATAGATGAAGCTATCACTATTTTAGGAATAACTATTTGTCCACCAAAAAAGTAAAGTTTAAAAATCATTCAATAATAAATCTATGGAGTTTTAGTCCATAGATTTATTAAAACACCTTATGCCTAACATACAAATTTCTTTTTTTTGGAAAACAGGTGTAATCTGTATAAAGATTAAAAATCCATTCCACCACCTTCTCCATTTGATTTATCTCTAGATGACTCTAGTTTTCCAAATTTATATGTGATGTTTAAATAGACTCTTCGTGTTAACCATTTGTATTGAGCGATTTGTGTAATTGTTTCTTGTTGAATATCTAGTAGAAATGACTGTGTATTAAAGATGTCTGTAACTTTTGATCCAATTACCCACTTGTCTTTTAGGTGTTTTTCGATAGATATGTCAATACCACCTTTACGCTGAACAATACCTTGTGGTACAACTCTAGGAGCAAAATAATTAATATTGATTTGTGCTGTCATTGTTTTTTTCCAAAAGTCAAAAGCTCCCATGTATTTTACTCCTAAGTTTAGCTGATTTCCAGTAGCTTGTTGAATTTGAATAACATCATCTTTATAGCGTATTGTGTTTCCATTTAAAGACAGAGTGTTTCTTAACCATGAAAAAGGTTTGTAACCTAAAATTATCTCTAGACCAATACTTTGACTTTCCGAAATATTTGAAAAAATTACAGCAGAAGTATTGTCGTTATAGTATTCTCTAATTCGTTGTATTACATCTTGTGTATATCTGTAATAGATACTTGTTGTAAAGGATAGCTTATTTTTTTGAATGGAATATCCTAAGTCATACGAATCTATAAATTCAGGTTTTAATGCAGGATTTCCTTTTCTAAGATTAAAAGGATCACTTAAATTTGAAAAAGGATTCATATTTCCTGGTGAAGGCCTGTTGATTCGCTTACTGTAACTAATACTCAACTCCTGTTTCTCTTTAGGTATAAATTTAATATGTATAGAAGGGTATAGTTTAAAATAATCGTTTGTGAACTTTAAGTTTTCGGATTTAAGGTAAGGGATTTGATAAGCTTGTTCAGCTCTTAATCCAGCTTGATAATTTAATTTACCTATTTTTTGTCCAAAAGTAGAGTAGAAGGCATATACTTGCTCATTATAAGTGTATGAAAATTTTGAAAGATTATTGTCAATGAATAATTGAGAGATTGTATCTTGTTCACTTGAGTTTGATGCAACATTTAATGTTCTCAAAATAACTTTACTACCCATTTCTAGACGAGCATTTATCTTAGCAAGTTCTTTGGTGTAATCTAGTTGTAAAGTTGTATTGCTATTATTTTCTTTATTTGTTATTTGTTGATTCAAATTTTGAATAGAAGATTTTGTTCCATCAGTATTAAAATAAAGTTCTTCATATTCACCTTCAAAATCTTCCTTTCCAGTTGAAATATTTCCATCAAATATCAACGTTCCTTTTTGCTTTTTAAAATCAATTTTATACGAAGAAGAAATGTCCATGCTTAATTGATTATCAGGGTCTGAAGAATTTCGTTGCCATAGACTCTCTAGTGAATTCTGATCATTGTATATTCTATTTTCTAAGTTGCCAATTCTTTCTCTTGTTGATTGATTTAATGTCCAGCTAACGCCGAGAGTGTGGTTTTCTTTCAAGTAAAAGTCACCTCCAAGTCTTATTGTGTTAGATTTATTCAGGTCCATTCCGGTTCTGTTTTGAGATAGTTTTGAAAGACTGTCAGACCCTACATTGCGAGTTAAGTCTCCGTTATAATTTCTAAAGCCATTTCTGTATTGATTCGAGTAGGTGCTGAATAAGTTCATTTTATCATTTCTGAAACTTGCGCTTAAAGAGCCGTTAAAAAGAAATCCATTTGCTACTGATGAGCTGATTAAGAAGTTTGTACCTCTAAGTTTATTCTTTTTAAGTACGATGTTAATGATTCCCGAAGTTCCATCAGGAGAATATTTTGCAGAAGGGTTAGAAACAACTTCAATTCGTTCAATTGTACTTGCAGGAATTGTTTCTAATAAACTTTTTCCGTTTCCACCAGAAAGCGAGCTTAGTCTCCCATCAATCAAAATGGTAACATTTGCATCTCCTCTTAAAGACACGTTTCCATTCTGATCTACATCTACTGATGGTATGTTTGAAAGTACCTCGGTAGCAGAAGATCCTCTTGATGATAGATCTTGATCTACATTAAATATTTTTTTATCAATTCCATTTTGAAGTACATCTTGTCTGCCTATGATTTGGACTGCTTCAAGTTTTTCAACCTGAGGAGTTGAAAGACTTATTGTATTAAAGTCAATTGTTGTTATTTCTTCATTAACCTTAATGTCTTGAATAATAATTGGTTTAAATCCGATATAGGTCACTTGAATAAAATAATTATCAAAAGCTACTTTTTCAAATTCAAAACGACCATTAATATCTGTAAAAGTTTTAGCAAATAAAGTGGTGTCGAATGTTTTAAATAAATTAATTTGTGCGAATTCAAGTTCTGCTTGTGATAACGAATCTATAACTTGACCTTTGATATTTACTTCTTTTTTTTGTGAATTAACTTGAGTTGAAATGATGATTAAAGCAAATATTAAATATATTTTGTTTTTCATTTTGAGTTTTTTATTGAAAATTGATGAATTTGATTAGTGAATTCAGCGTAATTACTTTTGAAAATTTACTCTTAGTTTGTCTAGTAAGTTAGATAGTTGTATTGCTTCATTGTTGTCTAAACCTATATTCAGTAGATTATTATCTATTAACCCTTTATCTATTTCGTTTAGAACTTCTAATCCTTTTTGTGTAATTGATACTATAACAGCCCTTTTATCTTTAAGTTTATCTTGTTTACGTTCTATAAATTTTTTCGATTCTAGTTTGTCTAAAAGCCTCGTAGTGTTTGGCGATTTCTCTACCATTCGGTCTTTTATTGTTTGAGTCATTAATGATTCGTTAGCACCCCTTAATATTCTTAAAACATTGAATTGCGGCATTGTCAATTCAAATTTAAGCATAAAGTTATTTTGGATGTTACTTAAAAAATTAGACGTGTACCTAATATTAACAATTGCTTTTTGTTGCTCAGATTTGAACGTTGTATTTATAGCTTCATCAATTCTCATTCTATAAAGATAGTTACCTAGGTAAAGAAATCAAAGTTGATTTCTATTATTCTGACAATATTTTTTTTTTGAAATGTGATAACAATCTAATAAAGCAGTAATGTTTTGCTAATTGGTTGACTAAATTCGCGAATAAATACCAATCATTTTTGTTAATCTGTTAACTTATAATTAAGTTTACAGATATAAAATAAAAGATAACTATGAATAAATTATCATTATTGCTATTACTTTTTGTTTTAGTATTTTTTAAAACATTGTATTCTCAAGAGTTAAAAAATAAAAAAAACAATTTTATTCATTTATCAGAAAAAGAATTAGAGTTAGAAGTTGTGAAAAATAAAAAACTAAATAGAGATTTTTATTTCAATCTTTTTACTGAATTTGAATGTCGAATACTAACAAATAAACAAGACTTATCTCAAAAAGAGATTCTTTCAATTGTTTTAGAAAATCAAAATATTAATTCAGCTTTTTTTATTGGTGATTTATTGTTTTTTTTATGTAAAAAACAAAACAGATCAATCTATTTTTCAAAAAATAGAAGATGAACTTCAGGTTAAAGAATGTTTTATAGAAATACAGAAAGTTACTAATTGCAAATTACAAGAAAATGAATAAGTCGATGAATTCTATTTTAAGATTAACTCTGTTTTTTTTATTTTCAATTAGTTCGTTATTTGTTTTAGCGCAACCAGTAAATGATAATTGTTCTGGTGCAATTGAATTATTTCCTACTAGTTATTGTCAAGCTATAACTGGAACGGTAGATGGAGCAACTCAGTCAATGCTTGGCTGTTCAGGTACTGCAGATGATGATGTTTGGTTTAAGTTTACTGCTCAGGCTTCTGTTTATAAGTTGCAAGTTATAGGGTCAGCATCTTTTAATCCTGTAATAGAATATTTTTCAGGTAACTGTTCAGCTTTAACTTCTGTTTTGTGTGTGGATGATAATTTTGGAAATGGTACGTCTGAATTGTTTTCTTTATCAAGTTTAACAATTGGTTCTGAATATTTTATTAGAGTTTATCACTCTAGTATGTTTGCACCATCCACTAAAACATTTGAAATTTGTCTTTCAGGCTTAGCTGTTAAACCAACATGTGGAGTAAACTCAATACCAGCTTCAGATGATTGTACTGGATCAGCTATGCTTTGTGATTTTAATGGTTATTGTGGTAATACTCTTATTTACAATGCTTCAACTGCTCCAAATGGCTATAATGTTAATACATGGCCTGAATTGACTAGTGCTCTTGCTGGAATTAGTTTAAATAATAATTCATTTGCAAAATTTGTAACAATTTCAAATACAATCAATTTTCATCTTTGGGTTTATAATAGTTCTTTAGATTTTGGTATTCAAATAGCTGTGCTTTCTATACCTACTTGTGGATCTGGAACTGTAACTAGATTGTATTCTAAAAATCTTTTAGAACCGACTGGAATAAATGACTATCATAGTATTTCTATCGGAGGATTAACTCCTGGGCAAAGCTATTACATTATGATTGATGGATATGCTGGAGATGTATGCGACTACACTATTGGATTACCTCCTAATAGTGGATTTGCTACAGCGACTTCAGTTACACCTTCTGTAACTGATATCTGTACAGGAGCTAGTGTAGATTTGTTTGGTTCAGGAGGAGATGGTACTTATACATGGACATCTACAGATTTGGCTGATTTAAATGTAAATTCAGGGAGCTTTGTAGTGGCGACTCCTACAACAGCTGGGACAAAAACTTACACAGTTAATTCTACTAATTTTAATCCGCTTTGCCCAATTATAAATTCAGCCGATGCAATTGTAAATGTATTCGACACACCAACTTTATCTTTAGTAGATACTACAATATGCTCAGGAAATTTTGTTGATTTAGTGGTTGTTCCATCGGTTTTAGGAGGTTCCTATTCTTGGAGTTCGGGAGAGGTGATAGATTCAATACGTGTAACTCCAATTATAACTACAGATTATACAATTACTTATACAATTACTGGTTGTCCTGAAGCTGTTGAAACTTCAACTGTTTCTATTGTAGATGTGCCAGTATCGGATTTTACTTCTGATAAACTGACATTGTGCGAAAACGAAACAGCTCAGTTGATTAATAATTCTTTAAATACAAGCTCTTATGAATGGATTTTTAGTGATGGTCAAACATTCACATCTGAAAATCCTAGTGTTATTTTTTCAACTGCAGGACAGTACTCTGTCACCTTAATTGCTTCAAATTTAGGTTGTAAAAATACGTTGACTAAAAATAATTATTTTCAATTAAACGAACAGGCAGTTGCCATGATTTCCGCGAGTAGTAATAGTGTTTCGTCAGCGAGTCCAGAAGTTATGTTTACTAATTCATCTTCTAATGCAGATAGTTATATTTGGGATTTTGGTGATGAAACAACCTCAATTGCATCAGGAAATGTAACACATTCTTTTCCTTCAGAAAATGGAATCTATTATGTGAAATTGGTAGCTAATAATTCAAATGATTGTCCTGATAGTATTCAAATCTCAATACGTGTTAAAGATGATTTAGTGTATTATATCCCTAATTCTTTTACACCTAATAATTCAGATATTCATAATGCTACCTTTAAACCGATTTTCACTTCTGGTTATGATCCATATTCATACCAAATGTTAGTTTTTGACCGATGGGGACAAGTTGTTTTTGAAACATATAGTGCTTCTGAAGGATGGGGTGGGACTTATAAAGGAAAGAGGTTAACTACGGGTACTTATTTATGGAGAATTGTTTTTGGCGAATCAACTACAGATAGTAATCACTTAATCACTGGTAATGTATCACTAATCAAATAGTTTTACCGATTGCTATTGTTCTGATGGAATTCAAGAAGAGTATTATTCAGTTTTGAATAGAAAAATGTCAGAAAGTAATAATCTGAGGAATTAGGCTATTATTTTCAATCGAAACATAAGAATGAAATGAAAATTAATTTTTTAGTTTTCATTTCATTCTTTTTTCCTTCAATTATACATCCTTATTAGTGAAAATATCTTTAACAAAAGTAGAGAATACTTGTTTGTGAAGATCAAGGTCTAAATCAGGAGACAATGCTACTCGAGCTATATAATCTTTATCGCCCTCTTTTGTTGTTCCTTGAGTAGATGTAGCTGGTATTGTCCAGTAACAACCCTTTAATTGACCATAACTCACACAATATTTACTTTCGTTTGGAATCTCTGTAATCATTAAATTAATTAACTTAAGATTTAAGTCTCTTTTGTAATTTTCCCTTTCATCTTCTGTATTTCCTTTTGTGGGAAGATCTAATGAAAAGACGGAAGGATTAAATCCTTGCTCAGCTAGTTCTTCAGAAACAAAATTTATCTTAGCTTCTGGTAAAACAGTATTAATGTAATTTACAAAGTCACGTGTGTTTCTATATGCATCTTGAATTCTTTGATTCATAGATGGTAATTGTTTTGCTAAAATTTGATATTGAAGAGGAGTAGCTTCATTGTCACAAAGTTTAAGGTGAATCGCAATTTTCTCCATCAAGCTTTCTCCTTTTTTATTAGAAACACAATATCCAGCGGTGCACTTTCCTCCACTTGGAAATTTAGAGCCACTTACATAAGAGATAGCTTTAATAGCTGAAAGAATTTTGCCTTCTCCTAAGAAATGTACATTTGGACAAAATGTTTGGTCTAATACAAAAATGGGTTCTATTGCATTTTTACCTGATTCCGTAAAACGTTTTTTACTTAAGACTTCTTTTAATTTTATCAAGTCAGGAACTTCAACTCTTGGGTTTGTGGGAATTTCAGCTATAATGAAAGGAAGTGCATCTTCTTTTGCAATTTGTCCTAAAACGATATCAATGCTTTGAACCATATTGTTTTCTCCATCAACAGGTAGATCCATTACCTCAACGTTATCTAAACAAGCAGCTACTCTTCGGGCTTGATCATTTGTTCCGCCATAACAATTTGGAGGGACAATTATTTTAATAGCTTTTCCTTTATGGTTTTCTAATGCGTCATGAATAAGTCCCATAACAATTGCATATTGAATTGATAGTCCACTAGATCCAACAAGTGCATCTGTATTTGTATTAGTGATTGATTTAATTGAGTTGATTACGTTTTTTTTATCATTATTAAATTCTGTCTTTTCTGAAACGATAGTAGAATTTAAAAGAAATGTATGCAAAGCTACCTTTGAATTTTGAGGAGTCATTGCAATTGTTTCTCTTCTTCTAAAGTGTTGAATATCTGAAATGTAATTAGAATTACTTAATCCGTTAATAACTAATATGCTGCCTAGTTCAGAATTAAGGTTAATGATAAAATCAACAGGTAATGCTAAATCAAATTGACAAAACTCTTTTTGTTTAGAAATTAAGACGATTGAATTATCATTCTTTTTTAAAGGGATTTCAGTAGTATTATTTACTTTTTTTAAATTAAACTGATATCCGTAAATGTTTTTTAATATTTCTTCATCAAAGATTGAGTTACTATCATCTATGTAATAAATATCAGTAATTTTTTTAGCCAATAAATTCGCACGAAGTATAGCTAATATTGGTGCAGTTTTAGAAGAAAAAGTGATTACATGATCCGCTAAAATTTTGTTGTTTTGAGCAATTCCCCATTCTAATATACAAGATAGTGGATGACCTAATCTAATGTAATCATAAGCAGTATGTAACGAATAAAGTGATTGATTTGATGTGTCATTATTTTTATATAGAATTTCAAGCTCTTCTAAAAATTGAGTCTTAGCTAGTTTTTCATCATAAATATCTAAACGATGAGTAGTTAAATTTAACCAACTACTAGGCATATTAGCCAATACATTTTTTATAAATTCCTGATTATTTCTCTCTTCCATAATTTTTAACATTTAAATTAGGTAGCCAATTGATAAATTAATGCTAATATGTTTTGGATAATATTACTGAAAATGTAGTTCTAGTTTTTTTAAGAACATACCTTTCAATAGTTTTATTAATTAAAATCAATAATTGCTTCAACCTCAACTTCTTCCCAAGTTTTACTTATCCCGTCAGCTCCTTTATGAAGTTCAAAACATGCCGTGTTTAAATTTTTTAGCATACTTAAAGCATTAAAATCACCTAGCATAATTGTAGTTTTTAACTTAAATATTTTATCCTCAAATTCAACTTTTGCAGGTATGTTTATTGTAGCACCGTTCATTTGAACTTCGACATTCCAATTTTTATTAGCGTAATTTAATTTACCGTTAATGGTACCTTTTTCTGCCATTAATCCGAAGAATAAATCTCTGATTTTTACATCTCGATCAGGATTACCAGTGGATAAATTACGCACATCAATCGTGAATTTTGAATCGTTAAGTATTTCTTCTGGAGAATTCCCTTTATCTAAAAGTGTTTCAATATTTAATCCTCTAAAAACTCCTTTTACAGGAGTTTTGTCAGTCGTTTTAAATGCTGTCCATTCAACTTTTACTGAATCCTTATTTAGTTGAAGTGATTCCGTTTCTATTGTAGATTCTGTTTCGGCTTTTTCTGATTTAGTGTTTTCTGAACAAGAAGAGACGAAAATTGTCAAAGGAATTAATCCTACTATTAAATATTTGGTTGCTTTCATTTTCTTTTTTTTTGTTTTATAAAAATACTTATAAATGTATAGAAAGAGGTGATTTTTAAAGCAAATTAACATTTAATGTTTTATTGCATTATATGCCTATCTGGAACTTTGCCTCAAAAGATTTTATTGCGCTCCTTCAGAGCTTAATAGTTTGTGTTATCACTATCGATGCGCTACACCCATCGTTAATGAATTAATGCCCTTCAGGCTTTCTCCCTTAAAAAAAACTTAAAGTGTGTAATATATCAACATAGGGTAAAGCCCTATTAATTGTCAAAACAACTAGGTGTCAAAGCACTGAAAGTGCGAAATATCCTTGAGGAAAAGTTTCCGCCAGGCATATTTCATTATGTCAACCATATTTATGTTTTGATTTAATGAAATAAACGTATAAAAAGCTATCTACTAAAAAAACTCTTTATTTTTTTTTTAAGTTTAACGCTTGGGTTTGATAATCGATATTAGTCTATGAGTTTTAATTTATCCTTTTTTATTTACTCCAAGCCTCAAATGCATTTTTTTGAGGTGAATTCATTTTTCCCAAAGGTTTTACTTTATACTGCATATAGAAATTGCGGTCAACTTCAGGTATTGAGCAGTTGATAATTCGTCCAGCTCTTTTAACTGTTATTACTTTTAAATCGTTATCAAAATAAGTTAACCATTTGTCCATATCACCATTTAAAGCCATTTCATTGATTGCTATTATTTCGTCTTCTAGCATTAATCCACCTAGACTGACAGGTCCTCCAGGATAAATAAGTTTTACAATAAAGTTTTGACCTTGTGGCATTGCTTTAAATCCTAATCTTCCTTGCGAATAGAGTGGGGAAGGCTTGTGTTCTAGCTCTAAACCAATGTATTCTAAAGCATCTGTTAAGATTGATTCAAAAGGTCTATTGCCATGAATGTAATCTTTAAATAATTCATCAAATGAAATACCACTTATCTTTTCTAAAACTGCTTTGTAGTCCAGTTCTGTAATACCTTTTCCTTTTAAATAAAAGTCATAGTATAAGCGTTCCATAACTGTGTCAAGGCTGAATTGATTATCAGTTCCTTTTAAAATCATAACATCAGTAACAAAAGCTAATAAGCACCCTTCAGTGTAGATTGAAACTTTTCTTCCTGGTGCACCTTGAGCGTAACCGTCTAACCAAGTGTCAAAAGAAGATTCAGCTACTGAATAGTTAAATCGTCCGTGGTTATCAAAATGTTTTTGTAATTGATTATCAAACTCAAGTAGGTATTGATCAAGCGTAAAGATTCCACTTTTATATAGAAAAAGATCCCCCATGTAGGTTGTAACTCCTTCATAAACATATCCTAATTTAGAATAATTTTCTTCTTTAAAATTATAAGGATACATTTCTTTTGGACGAATCGATTTGATGTTCCAAGCATGGTAAAGCTCATGAGAGGAAACACCAAGTAATTCTTTGTAAAGCACATCGAAAACATCGTAAGATGGACCAAGTGTAATTACTGTAGATTTCTGATGTTCTACTCCGTGATACGTTTTATAAGGTAGGATTTGAATTAAAAAATGAAATTCTTTAGCTGGAAATTCAAGAAATTTCTCTATTTGTTTTGCTGTAAAAGCTTTGAAATCTTTTGTTAATCGGTTCCAATCTGGTTTAATTTCACCGTTCATCCAAATGTGAAAAAGTGTTCCTTCAACCTCATACTGATGATATTGTAATTGCGGAGAACATATAAAAGGTGAATCAACTAATTCTTCGAAATTTTCTGCGTAAAGCTTAAGTCCATCTTTTCGCATTGAACAAGCAATCCTCCATTCTGGATTTATTTTTAATTCTAGTTCAATAGGTAATTCTTTAGTTTCATCTGTGTAAATAGCACAGTTAACTGGATTTACATAAAGTTGTTGTTCATTTAAAAAAGAAGATCCAGCATTTAATTCAGATGCGAAATATAAATATTCAACTTTGATAAAAGCGGTGTCTTCTGTTTGAATGCTCCATTCGTCTTTTTTTATTTTTTGAAAATGGATAGTTTGGTTTTTGTCATTAAAAACTTTAAATCCTTTTACATTTTTAGCGAAATTCCCTAATTCATAACGTCCAGGTCTCCAACTAGGAAGATGGACAATTGTTGTTGCTGCTACTACTGGTATTTCAGCGGTAATATGAATATATTGTTGTGTTGGGTTTTCGCTTGAAAAAGAATATTTAACCATTTTATTAGATAATAGACATTAGAC
>Ga0105052_10006100_pt1 | contig 12379 bp, 13 predicted proteins | sample FRY03_FD_78094 | JGI IMG/M metagenome (GOLD analysis project Ga0105052, IMG submission 78094) | Freshwater microbial communities from Lake Fryxell liftoff mats and glacier meltwater in Antarctica - FRY-03 | ecosystem: Environmental > Aquatic > Freshwater > Ice > Glacier meltwater ... | reverse complement strand
GGTGCATCATGCGCACTCTGCTGGGGCTTTACTGCGCAACTAACGAGCGCCGCACATGCGAGCAGAACTGCCAGCGCACGATCACGCATCAGGCATCACCACTTGATCGCCGACAGAAATGCCCGCAAGAACCTGCGTCTTCGTGCCATCATTGGCGCCGATGCGAATGTCGCGTTCGACCTTCTTGCCGTCGATCCAAAGTTGGACGGTCCACTTGCCCTTCTCGCACTTGATCGCCTTGCTGTCAACCAAGATGCAATCTGCAATCACCTTGCGGGCGACGATGCGCGCCTCGGCCCCCAGCGGCCAGACTCCATCTTGCGTGCGAACCGCCGCCGTGAATGGATAGCTCGCGCCATCGCCATCGGGCGAACCCATGGGAGAAATCTCCTCGACAACCGCCGTGCCTGTTGATTCTGGTCGCGATGGAATCCACACTTCCACTTGCGAGCCAGCTTCGATCACGCGTTGACTGCTGACATCGAGTGTGCCGTTGATTTCCAATGTCATCGGATCGACGATGGTCACCAACACACTGCGCCCAGAAACCGATTCGCCAACATCGGGAATAGTCAGCGACATCAAACCGCTGACGGGAGCCGTCACGGTCATCGCCTTCGCGTCGTTTTCCATGCGCGACAGGCGGAGCTTCGATTCTTCGATGCCTCGTTCAGCGCCAGCCAACGCCAACCGCGCACTGATCGTCTGCAAGCGTTGACGAATGCGCAGATGCTCAAGACTCTGCTGCGCATATTTCAAGTTGTCCTCAGCCTCGCGCACATTGTTGGCGTGCTCAACCGATAGAAAGAGGTCGTAATCCTTCTGGCCATACTGTAGATATTTCTGACCACGCTCCATCGCACGGCGAGCGCGACCGATGACGATGTCCTTCGTTTCGCTCTCGAGCGTGGTATCGGAATACATGCGCTCGAGTTGCGAGAGTTCGTCGCCTTGATCGCGAAGGCCATCGATTTGGCTCTTCATGCGCATCGCCGCAATATCGAGATCGCGCGCGAATGAATAGTCGCGTGCGATCTTCAATCGCTGATCGGCCAGAAAGAGACTTCGCTCGGTGCGCTCAAGTTGAGTGGCATCGGCCGCGCGCGTGATCTTCTGCTCCTCGTGCAGCAGCGACAACTTCTCGGTCGCTTCGGCGAGCTGCGTGCGCAGATCGGTGAGTGCCTTGTCGAAGTCTTTGCCTTTGAGTTCGGCGATGACCGTTCCGGCCTTGACCAAGCCAGCGACGGCGCGCACGCTTTGGACCGTCACTTGTCCGGCGAATGCCTCGGGTTCAAAGCGCACAAGGGTTTTTTTGGACGATGCAATGCGGCCGGCGTGATCGGCGGTGAGTGTGAGCGAGCCCTTCTCGACTGTCGCGAGCTTTGGCGCGGGTGGGGTTGCGGGCGGGGTTGCGACTGGGGTTGCGTCCGGGGTTGCGGCCGGGGTTGCGGCCGGGGTTGCGGGTGGAGTTGCGGGTGGAGTTGCGGGTGGAGTTGCGGGTGGAGTTGCGGGTGGAGTTGCGGGTGGAGTTGCGGATTCGGTTGGCGCGGCCGGGGTTGCGGCTGGGGTTGGCGCGGATTCTGTCGCTGGCGGATTCTGCACTGGCGGGTCCATTGACCAACCACCTGCGCAGAGTGCCAAGGCGACCGACGACAGTGCGAAGAAATTCTTTTTCATATGAGATGTTTCCATGAAGAAAATTGAAGCAAATTGAAGAACCAATCAACGACGCAACTAAACCAACGGTCCCGTGAGACCATCGTGCGAAGCCATCACCCGAATCATGTCGACGCACCGATTGGCGTAACCACACTCATTGTCATACCACGAGACTAACTTGAAAAAGCGATCATTCAGTTGTATCGAGGCTGTGACATCAAAGATGGATGAGCGTGAATCGCCGATGAAATCGCTGGAAACCACCTCGTCACTCGTGACGCCCAGCACGCCGCTCATGGGGCCATCGGCCGCCGTACGCATCGACTGGGTGATTTCATCAAGCGATGTCGCGCGCTCACTTCTGAAAGTCAGATCGACACACGAAACATTCGCCGTCGGCACGCGAAATGCCATACCACTGAGTTTGCCCTTCACCGCCGGCAGACAGAGCGCGACGGCCTTCGCCGCGCCGGTCGAACTTGGGATGATGTTCATGTAACCATTGCGACCGCCGCGCCAATCCTTCTTGCTGGGTCCATCCTGCGTCGGCTGCGTCGCCGTGACCGAATGCACAGTTGTCATCAATCCCTCTTCAAGTCCGCATGAATCAAGAATCACCTTGACGAGTGGCGCGAGACAGTTCGTCGTGCACGATGCGTTGGAAATAATTCGATCCTTCTGTGGGTTATATGCGGAGTGATTCACCTTATAGACAAGCGTCGGGACTTCCTTCTCGCTCTTGGTCGGCGCGGAAATCAAGACTCGGCGGCATCCCGCGTCGAGATGCTTCTTCGCTTCGTCGGCCGTTGTGAAGAGACCCGTGGACTCGATCACATAATCAATTTCCATCGCCTTCCACGGCAGTTGTGATGGATCCTTGATCGCCGTGCATTTGGTGCGATGCGCACCGTGCACGATTTCTTCGCCTTGCGCGTGAATGTTGTCGCCAAAGCGACCATGCATCGTGTCATATCGCAAGAGATATGCAAGATTGTCGGCGGGCACGAGATCGTTGACCGCAACGATTTCCATATCGCCGCGCTGCGATGCGATGCGATAGACCAACCGACCGATGCGTCCAAACCCATTGATTGCGATACGAACTGCCATGGTGACTCCTGAAATGTTGCGACAGAATGCCAGCGGAAAGAATAGCTCTTTCAATCGGCGGTGTGATGGTCTTGGTGATCACGAGCACGACGGCGACGCTGACGCCGCGCTGCGCCGCGCATTGCCAAATCGAGCGTCGACGGAAAGGCCGTAAAAAGTGCGCTAGCAAATCGCACAATATAACTCGTCCAAATTTCGGCGCGTGGTCTTCGCAGACACGCCATGATCGCTCTGGCCACTTGATCCGGGCTCTGCACCATCCACTTGGGCGCATGATCGGGCGCACCAGCTCTGGGTATTCCGCTTCGTTGGGCGCTGCGATCGAAAAACTCCGTCGCCGTTGTGATGGGATGCACACTCGACACTTCGATTCCATCGTCTGCGAGTTCAAATCGCATCGCACGGCTGACGGATTCTTGCGCCGCCTTCGACGCGGCATATGCGCCGTAATCGGGCATCGAAAACTTTGAGACACAGCTTGAACACATCACCAAGTGTCCAGTTTGCTTGGCGCGGAGCAATCGAATGGCCGCTTCCCGCAGCAGTGCGACGGAGGAAAAAAAGTTCACCTCAAATATCTCGCGCAATTCCCGCTCGGTCATCTCGTGGATCGGACGCTCCAATCCATAACCCGCGTTGGCGAAGACCACATCGAACCGACCATATGCACGCTCGGCGGTGTCGAGCAACTTTGCGACATGCGCTGGGTCTGCGACATCGCCGACCACAACATGCGCGCGCTGACCAAGGGCTTGCACCGACTCGGCGACCTCGGCGAGTCGATCAGCGCGACGCGCCATCAACACGACATTCATTCCAGCGCGAGCCATTGCGCGAGCGGTCGCGGCTCCGATGCCGCTTGATGCGCCAGTGATCACACCGACCTTTCCTTCGAGAGACTTCGACATTTTGCTCACGGTAACAGAATCAACGCAGTGCCTTGCGCATCTGAAACGATGCCGTCATGCGCTCCCCCGCCGCGATCGTTGTCGGCGCATCATTGAGTGATGCCGTCGCGGCAGTCATCGGTTCGGCGCAGGTGAACGGCTGACCAGTGGGCGAATAGATCTGCAGGAATCGATACCCGTCTTGGAAAAGAATCTCGGTGCGTTCGGTGCCGTCGACCAGCGCGATGCACACCGGCTGATCAACATCTGCGATCTCGAAGAGCGCGTCTTGATTTGCGCCAGTTGTTTCTTGCGATGCTTCGATCCACGCCTCGTGCGCCGCTGACAACATTGGCAAGCCCGTTGGCGCAAGTTTGATTGGACGGCGGCGCGGCAGTTGCAACTGCGCACCCTTCTTTACATCAACAGCGAGATATGGATGCCAACCAAACGCCACGGGCACCGCTTGCGCTTGATCTGCTTCGATGACAGTTGTAATCGACAGCGTCGCGTGAGCGTCGTCGCGGGCAAGTTGCCAGAGCACGCGCAAGGTGTGGGCGAATGGATAGGCCGCCATCAACGATGGATGATCTGCCCAGCGAATCGATGCTTCCAATGTGTGCTGCGATGGTTGCGTGATGATCCAATCGCCCCACCGCAACAAGAGACCGTGAATCGGCAGACCAGTTGGATCGCGCTTGAGTTTGGCATTCGCCGCGAGATTGACCGCACGGTCCGCAACTTCAAAGTGGTCCCCACGCAATCGATTTGCATATGGATAAAGCAGTGGAATGCCGCCAGTGCGTGCGCTTCGCAGAAACTCCTCGCGTGGCGATGGCAGTGCGAGCATTTCACGGTCGCCAACGCGCCAACTCGTCGCCACGCATCCCGCCGCCGGCTCGATGGTGAGGGTTTGCGATCGAGATGAATCGACAAGTGTGATGGGCGAATGCACGGTCGCAAAGTACCACCTTGCTTTGCAAAGGGCGTATCTTCAACGCCACTCGAGCCGTCGAGTCTGTCCACCCACGAACACGATGCAATCATCATCCACTCAACTCTTTGGAAGGTCGCATGCGCTTGTTGGCATGGTGCACTTGCGCGCATTGCCGGGCTCGCCATCGAACACGATGCAGCCAACCGAGATCGTTGCCAAAGCGATTGCCGAGGCGCGAGAGTTGCAAGCGGCTGGCTTCGACGCACTGATCGTCGAGAACATGCACGATCGCCCGTATTTGTCCGACGCATCTGGCGCAGACACTGTCGCATCGTTTGCGATCGCAACCGCCGCCGTGGTGAATGCGGTAAAGATTCCAGTGGGCGTTCAGATTCTCTCGGGAGCCAATCTTGCCGCCCTCGCCGTGGCACATGCGGCTGGCGCTTCGTTTGTGCGCGCCGAAGGGTTCGTTTTCGCAGCGGTCGCCGATGAGGGATTGATCGCGCGCGCGTGTGCGGGCGAACTGCTGCGCGAGCGCGCTCGACTCGGCGCTCAATCCATCAAGATATTCGCCGACTTGCGCAAGAAGCACTCATCGCATGCGCTCACCGCCGATCTCGATATGGCCGCATGGGTGCGTGCCGCAGAATTCTTTCAAGCCGACGGCATGATCGTGACTGGAACTGAAACCGCCGTCGAACCCGATGCCGTCGAACTGGCGATGGCTCGAGCGTCGACTCGCCGTCCTGTGCTCGTTGGCAGCGGTGCACATCCTGAAAATCTGGCGCGAATCTTCCGCCACGCCGATGCGGTCATCGTCGGCAGCAGTCTGAAAATGAACGGCTTGTGGTCCAACGAGCTCGATGCCAAGCGCGTGGCTGCGATCGTGCGAGCCCGCGACGCAATTCAATCGCCACAGCCACAGCGCTGAAACTTGTGGCGGGATTGCGCCGCCAAACGCTTCGCCCCAACATTCGCTCATGTACAGTCATCGACATGCATGTCTGGCTCAACGGCACAATCGTCGCGGCGCACGATGCGAAGATCAGCGTCTTTGACCGCGGATTTCTCTTCGGTGACGGCGTCTATGAAGTCGTGCGCTTCTTCGGTGGCGCGCCAGTTGCAATGGATCTTCATGTCGCGCGATTTGCGCGCAGTCTTGCACTGACTCAGATTCACGGATTCGACTGCGCGCAATTCCCCACCATCTGCCGCGAGTTGATGCAACGCAATGGTCTGACTGACGCGTCCATCTATGTGCAGGTTTCTCGCGGCGCCGGCGCGACGCGCACTCACATGCCAACTCCGGGTCTTGTGCCAACGGTCTTCGCTTGCGCGAGCGCAAGCGGAGCGATCGAAGAGCTTGACACTCCAACCACCGCATCATGCGCCATCGTGAATGACGAGCGCTGGCAACGCTGCGAAATTAAGTCCACCGCACTGCTTGGCAATTTGCTTCCCATGCTCGCCATCGCGCCGTCGGGCGCTGAAGAGGCGATCTTGGTGCGCAATGGTTTGGTGAGTGAAGGAACGACCACAAATGTTTTCGCGGTCGTGCGCGGTCAACTCGTCACGCCGCCCGTCGAGACCACGCCGACCATCCTCAATGGAGTCATGCGCGTGCGACTGCTCGAGGCGTGTGTGAAGGCGGGCATTTCATGCGGAGTTCGTCCCATCAGCGAGGCTGAATTGCGCGGTGCGAGCGAGATCATTCTCACGGCAAGTCGTCGCATGTTCTCATCGGTCACTGCTCTGGATGGACAAACATTTGGATGCGGCGAGGTCGGTCCAATCGCCAAACGCGCCAACGCTGCGCTCGTCGAGTTGCTGCGAGGGGAGTGTGGACTGTCAGTGTCGGGCGCGTCTGCATCCGCCCCTATACTCATTTCGTGAACCCGATTCTCGCACTTTCTATCGGCAATACCCGCACGCACATCGGTCGTTTTCTGGATGGCTGCGACGCCGTCGATGCCAGCGAGCAAATTCCAAACAGTGAGGCGGAAACGATCATCGACCGAATTGCGCATCACTGGGATCAGATCGACGATGATGAATGTGTGGTCGCGCTCGCCAGCGTCAACGACGCATTCGCTAAGCCGCTCATTGCACGCATCGAAGGACGGCTCGGCGTCGACATTGCGCGCATCGGGCACGACATCGCCCCGGCGATCTCAACCAAACTTGACCCAACGGCCAAGACTGGCATTGATCGACTGCTCTGCGCCGCGGCGGCGTTCCACACACTCAAGCAAGCATGCGTGGTGATCGATGCGGGCACGGCGATCACCATCGACTTTGTCGATGGCGAAGGAACATTTCATGGCGGCGTGATCGCCCCAGGCGCGCAGATGCAGTTGCAGGCGTTGCATGAACAGACCGATGCGCTGCCCAAGATTGCCTTTGCCATACCCGACAACGAACCGTTTGGACGCAACACCGAGCAAGCGATGCTGCAAGGAGTTTTCTTTGGAATTCGCGGACTCGTGCAGCGCATGATCGAGCGATATGCCGACTCACTTGGCACATTCCCGATGGTGATTGCAACGGGTGGCGATGCGAAAACGATTCTCGATCATGAGGATTTCGTCGATCGCATCGTCCCCGACTTGATCCTGATGGGCATCGCCGTATCTGTCGTCGCTGGATATGTCGATGAGCCAGCCGAAGAGCAGTGACACCTCGGTCGAAGTGCGATGGGAAACTCCACGCTGTGCTGGAGCAGTCGCCATCGGCAGACTCATTTCGCATCAGGCGATAGCGCTCGACAACATTCTGCTGAAATTGACGGGGCGCGACCGCTGCGCTGTTGGACGCATCGTGCATACTTCGTTCGCAGACATCGATGATGGATTGCTCGTGCGCTTCTCGCCCACGAGCGCGTGGATCATGCCGCATGGAGGACCGCGCATTGTGGGTCGCATCGACGGATGGCTTCTTGCCAATGGCGCGGCGCATGCTGCCGAGGATGCTGCCGCGCACGCTGCCGCGCACGCTGCCGAGCACGCCGCCGCGCCGAACTCGTCCGACTCGCTTGACTCGCTTGACTCGCTTGACTCGCTTGATCATGTCAGCGTCTATCCCGAAGCTGCGTCGTTTGAAGAATCGCTCGCACTCGCCGCGATCGCGCGCGCCGCGAGTCCCCGTGCGATCCCCCTGCTGCTGGCGCAACCCGCGCGCCTCAAAGCTGCGCTCGCCGCGGGATGGCGCAGTGACCGCGCCGATGAAGGTAGATCGCACCGACTGCGCATGCTGCTAAATCCGCCTCGTGTCGTGGCGATTGGTGCGGCGAATGTAGGCAAATCGTCACTGCTGAATGCCGTCGCGGGACGAACGATCGCCATCGCGATGGACTTCGCCGGCACAACGCGCGACACAGTCGCCGCGAGAGTGGAACTCGATGGACTGGTCGTCGATTGGTTCGACACACCGGGCATTCGCGATACTGACGACCCAGTCGAAGCGGCCGCGCAAGCGATTGCGCAGCGACTGCGAGCGACGGCGGATGTCATCTTGGAAATCTCAGCGCCCAACCAACCCTGTCCCAGAATCGAAACGACTGCGCCGAGGGTTGCCATCTGCACCAGAATTGATCAAGACCGCGCACACCAGTCGAGTGAAGCGCGCGGCGCCGTGGTGCATGTCAGCGCCACCGAACACAGCGGCCTCGAGCAACTCGCGCGCATCGTGCGGCGCGCGATCGTCTGCGATCAAGATTTGCAAAGCGAAGAACCGTGGATCTTCGACACGCGGCTGATCAAAGCCCCATGTTAAAGACCCATGATGCCATATCCGCAATCGACATAGACGATCTGCCCCGTGATTCCCGATGCGAGCGGCGACAGCAAAAACGCGCTGGCGTTGCCAACTTCCAAGGCCGTGATATTGCGGCGCATCGGTGCCTTCTTCACAACATAGTCGAGTATTTCCGAGAATCCGCCGACCGCCATCGCACTCATCGTGCGCACTGGCCCCGCCGAAACCGCATTGACGCGAATGTTCTTCGCACCAAGTTCCATCGCTAAATATCGCGTGGACGATTCGAGCGCCGCCTTAGCGACCCCCATCACATTGTAACCCGGCACGGCTTTTTCCGAACCGTAATAACTCAGCGCGATCATCGCACCACCGTTGGTCATCAGCGGTGCCGCACGATTGGCCATCGCGATATAGGTGTATGCCGAAATATCGAGCGCATTGTTGAAGACCGTTCGCGGAGTGCCAGCGAATTTGTCTGGCCGCAGCCAGTCCTTATCGGCGTATGCGATGCAGTGCACCAGAAAATCGATCGTGCCAAAGTCAGCCGCGATCTTGGTGAATGTCGCATCAAGTTGCTCGTCGCTGGCGGCGTCCATCGCCATCATCCACGGCTCGGTCACCCCGAGAGATTCAACGGCCTTGCGCGTGCGGCGCTCGTTCTTCTCGCCAGGAATGTGCGTGAAAAGGCAGTGCGCACCCTCGCGAATCAAACTCGCCGCAATCGATGTTGCGATGGAGTTCTCATTGGCGACACCGACAACCAAACCGCGTTGACCTTGCATAAATCCCATGCTCGAAGAGTAATGCAAAGCAGAGAAACGGGAGCGAACCCGATCCTCAATTCGCCGTTGCGCAAACGCACGCGGTTGGATTCGAACCAACGACCCTCGGTTTCGAAGACCGATGCTCTATCCAGCTGAGCTACGCATGCAAGTCGCGAAAGAATAGCGCATTGTGTCGGCGCGGTCGAGTGGGATCACTCAGCATCGCAACCGTCGATGAGCCCATCGCCATCTGCATCGATCTCAATTCCCCAAAGAATCTCGCATGCATCTGGCGTTCCGTTGTGGTTGCAATCGCGCACCCAACCCGCTTGAATTTCGCAGCGGTCGACGATGCCGTTGGAATTGCAATCTGGATCACGATTGTCTGGAACGCCATTTCCATCACAGTCCTGGACGAGTCCTAACGCGATTTCTTCGGCATCGTCGCGGCCATTCATGTTGCGATCGGCAAAGCAACCAGTGACAAATGTTGCTCCAGCCTTGTTGATGCCATCACCAATTGTCGCCGTCTCGGTGTCGCCGCACACCGTGGACGCATTCATCGAAACGACTCCGCCCGACGAACCGACGCTCCATCCGGTTGCGCTGTAATTGCCAAGGAATCGGCAACCGATGAGCGACGCTTCGCCTCCGGCGACAAAGACTCCGCCACCAGAATCAAGCGAAACATTTTTTTCGATGATCGAGTCGACTGCGACTAATTCTCCAGCTCCGCTATAGATTCCGCCGCCCCACGCGCCGCTTTGCGTTGCATTGCGCGAGACCGTCGACTTGACCAGCGTCATGCGACCGGCACTGGAATAGATACCACCGCCGAATGTTCCTGCGATGTTCGATCGCAATACACACTCACTCAGCACGGGTGATCCGCCTTCATTTCGAAATCCACCACCAGCGATTTGCGCTGTGTTGCCGTCGAATTCGCAACTGAAAAATTCGCTGTTCGACGCGATGTTCACCACGCCGCCACCGGCATTGGACGCGAACGAGCAGCGCCGAACAACCAGATCAGCCTGTTCAATCAGCAACCCACATCCATTCGTGCCTTGACCAGCCGATACGGCCAGATTGTCCAGCCGCGTTCCTGTCGCGCCAAGTCCAAAGACATGCATGACTGGCCCACTTCGACCATCACCGACGATCCGCGCCGGGTCGGTTGCGTCGACGCTTCGCAGATTGATTTTTTTGCTCTCGATCGAAAGTCGCTCGTGATAAATGCCCGGTGCCACAAGCACTGTCTCGCCATAATGCGCGGCATCAATCGCAGATTGAATCGTGAGATATTCCTGTGGAACTTGGCGCACTCCAGCAATGAGATTGATCGTCAAAGCATTGCCCAACGATGCGTTCGTGGTCGAGATAAATGCACCGCGAAAAAACGAGACTGCTGCGATGCAAGCGAAACTCAAGAGGATGGCAGCGTGAGGCAGAATTCTCCCCTGACCGCCCCGCGTTTGTAGGCTCTGCTTCATGCTGCCGATCCTCCTGAGTGACTGACTGAACCGTGCGCGCACTCGACTGCCGTACCAACGACAACGAACACCGCACAACCAAACAATCCGATTCAAAGGCACCCGATGCAAATCGGGGGCGACCCTATTTTCACTTTCGTTCTCCACTCGACCCCTCAGATCGGCCCGAAGTGGGGGCTTCTTTTGCAAAGTTGAATTTTTGGATGTGTTGACCCCATGCTGAGGCCGCCAAAGCATGATTGCCCCCAAAAAAATGACTTATGCCACTCCTGCGGCTCCCGCTCGAGCGCCCCGCGGCGCATCGACCGCGCAGTTCGCGCCGTGCGAGACGCGGCGCTTCAGCCTCGGTGATGCGCGGGCGCGTCGATCTTCTTCATGATGAAGAGATAATTGAAACCACGCAGAAAGAAATTTCCGTCCTCTGCGGCTTTGTTGAAATTTCCTTTGCCGAGCGATGCGTTGTGGCGCACAACCGAGATGATGTCGACCGGTTGAAAGCGTTTGCGCAATCGCGCAAAGAGTTCAAAGCCGATGGGCATGAAGATTCCATTGCCCGCGCCTTTTTCGCCGCGACGCTTGCGCCATGAATCGCTGACATACAGCGCCATGTAACGGCGATCTTTCAACACGCGATGCAATTGCGTGATCACCGCATCCATCGCGCTGAAATAGGCTTTGCCAGCGTCATCCCCTGCCGCATCGAGTTTGCCGATGCAGCGCGGATCATCCGAGTAATCCACATGAGTCGAATAGGGCGGATCGATAAAAACAAAATCGACCGACGCGTCGGCGAGTGGAATCTTGCGGGCATCAGCTTGCGCAATGTCCGCGCGACTGGGCACAAGATCAAATCCAATTCCCTTGCGCCCGATATCCGCGCAGACATCGAGCGTCGTGCCACTGCCGCACATCGGGTCGAGCACCGTGTCGCCTTCGCGTGTGTATCGCTTCAAGAGTTGCCAGATGACCCACGATGGCGTTGCGCCAACATAGTTCTTGTCGCCCTGCATCCGCGAACCATCGGCGGCGTCATAGTGTTGGCTGGGATATTCCCAAAGAGTCGTGGTCGCAATGCGAAGTGGCGGCCGTCTCACGACTGCCACGAGGCCAACAAGATTGAGAGATCGCGTCCATCAACAAAGCCGTCTTCATCAATATCGGCGGTGCACGGCGCGCTCTTTGCGCAGCGTCCCCAGTTGGCCAGAAGGATCGTGAGGTCGGCAGAGTCGACTCGTCCATCGAGGTTCAGATCCGCCGGGTGCGGCGTGCGATGAACCTTGATGACTTCAATCGCAATCACTTGATCGCCGCGCGAAATCGTCACAACGATGGTCGAGTCCACTGGTCCAGTGGATGGCACGACGATCAGCACGGGGATTTCGACCGTGTTGTTGTCGCCGTCAACTGGCGCAGGAACCCCGCAAGCGATGTGCTGATCCGAGGAGGGATCACACGAGACGGTCCACGGTTCGGTGGAATCATTCTCGGCTTGCGCGAAAATGTTTCGCGCACTCACTGAACCCGCGGGACCAGACACCGTGATATCGGCCGCAGCACGCTGAGATAGAGCCATCAACGCAACGGCGCACACTGTGATGATCGCTTTAAGACGCATCGGCGCAGACAGAATAGCCAATCAAACCATTCATGGCGCTCATGTGGCGCTCATGTGGCGCTCATGGGGCGCTCATGGGGCGCTCATGGGGCGCTCATGGGGCGCTCATGGGGCGCTCATGGGGCGCTCATGGGGCGCTCATGGGGCGCTCATGGGGC
>Ga0105052_10006083_pt1 | contig 12399 bp, 11 predicted proteins | sample FRY03_FD_78094 | JGI IMG/M metagenome (GOLD analysis project Ga0105052, IMG submission 78094) | Freshwater microbial communities from Lake Fryxell liftoff mats and glacier meltwater in Antarctica - FRY-03 | ecosystem: Environmental > Aquatic > Freshwater > Ice > Glacier meltwater ... | reverse complement strand
GCCTGAAAACCATCCGCAACCTGATGCCGATGCAGGCGGGCGATGTGCCACGCACCTGGGCGGATGCCAGCCTTCTGCACCGGCTGACAGGCTACCGCCCGCAGACAAATGTGCGCGAGGGCATCCAGCAATTCGTGGATTGGTATCGCAGCTATTCGGGCAGATAAACCGGCAAAACCCCGTCTTCTCTGTTCAAATGTCCATAAAAAAGGCACCCCAAAAGCCCCTTTTTCCAGTCGCGACTGCTTTGCTTAAAGCTGGGCTGCAACTTCCTCCGGAATGTCGAAGTTATGCGTTACATCCTGCACGTCATCATCTTCTTCCAACATGTCGATCAGCTTCATCAGCGTTTGCGCCGTGTCGAGATCCACCTCAGTCAAAACCTGCGCCTTCCAGATCAGCTTGGACTCCAGCGACTCGCCCAGATCCTTCTCCAGCGCGTCCGACACATCGTTCAACTGCTCCATCGCGCAGTAAATCCAATGGCCATCATCATCCGATACAACGTCATCGGCCCCCGCCTCCAACGCCGCCATCATTACCGTATCGGCATCGCCCGCCGTGGCCGGATAAGAGATTTCGCCAACCCGGTCGAACCCGTGGCTGACAGATCCGGTCTGCCCCATATTGCCGCCGCATTTGGTGAAATAGCTGCGCACATTGGACGCGGTGCGGTTCAAATTGTCGGTCATCGCTTCCACGATAATCGCAATCCCGCCTGTGCCATAGCCTTCATAGCGGATTTCGGTGTAATCCGCCGCATCTCCCGATTGCGATTTCTTGATCGCACGGTCAATCACATCCTTGGGCATCGACAGCGATTTCGCCGCCTTCACCGCAAGCCGAAGGCGCGGGTTCTTGTCGATATCGGGCTCGCCCATCTTGGCCGCCACGGTGATTTCCTTGGACAGTTTGGAAAACATCTTGGAGCGTAGCTTGTCCTGCTTGCCCTTGCGGTGCTGGATATTTGCCCATTTGGAATGGCCCGCCATAAGCCCTGTCTCCGCCAATATGATAATTTCGCCCTGCTATACACGGGGCAAAGCCATTTCTGCAACCCCGCCCGCGCTGTTCGGGGCGCTAAGGCCCTGCCCCGCCGTCAGAAAGGAAAGAAAAACGGAATAAGCCCGCTCATCACCACCATCATCAAGATGTTGAGAGGCACCCCGATGCGTAGAAAATCGGTGAAGCGATACCCTCCCGGGCCGTATACCAGCGTGTTGGTCTGATAGCCGATGGGCGTCGAGAAGCTCGCACTCGCCCCGAACATCACCGCCACAATCAGCGGGCGCGGGTCCACGCCCATCGCCAAGGCCAACCCGATGGCGATCGGCGTCAGGATAACCGCAACCGCGTTGTTTGACACCATTTCCGTAAGGATCGACGCCAAACTATAAACCGCAAACACCAACACAAACGGCGGCAGGCCCATCAGATAAGGCGAGATTGCATCGACAATCAGCGCAACCGCCCCCGAATGGTCCAGCCCCATCCCCACAGCCAGCATCGCAAAAATCAGCGCCAGCAAGCGCCCCTCGATGAAGGCAAACGCCTCATCCGCATCAATGCAGCGCGTGACCAGCACAATCGCCACCCCGATCAGCGCCAGAATGACAATGGGCGCTGCATTCAGTGCCGCCAAGCCCACCACGGCCACCAGCACCCCGATCACAATCGGCGCATGGCGGCGGCGAAACGCGCGCTCGGACGGCTGGGCAATGTCTACAAGGTCCATATCCAGCGCAAGGCGTGCAATATCGGCCGCAGCCCCTTCCAGCAACAGCGTGTCGCCGACCTGCACCACCACATCATCCAATTGCCGCCCGATGTTCTGGTTTCTGCGATGCACCGCCAGCGTGTAAACCCCGTAGCGCCGCCGCAGGCGCAGCGACCCCAAGGACCGCCCCAGCATATGGCAGCCGGGGGTGATCAGCACCTCCACCGTCTCGGTCTGCACGGATGACAGCTTGTCCACGGTGCGCAAATCCTTGCTGTCCTTCAGCGCCAGCACCTCGGACATGGGCGTGCGCAAAACCACCCGGTCGCCTGCTTGCAAGGCCACGCCTGCCAATGCACGGCGCAAACTTGCGTCCCCGCGCAGCACGTCCACCACCCGCATGGAATCGCGCTTGAACAAGTCCACATCCATCACGGTCTGGCCAATCAGCCCCGACTCCTCGGGCACCGCCACTTCGGTGAAAAACTTCATCTTGGCGCGGTCACCCAAAAGCATCCCCATGCTTTCGCGGTCCGGCAAGGCCTTGCGCGCGAACAAGAGCAGGTACAAAACACCAATCACCGACATGACCAAACCCAAGGGAGCTATGTCGAAAATCCCGAAAGGCTGCATCCCCATTTGCCGCGCCACCCCGTCCACCAGCAGGTTGGTGGAGGTTCCGATCAACGTGATCGTACCGCCAAAAATTGCCAGATAAGACAGCGGAATCATTACCTTGGAGGCCGACATCTTCAGCTGTTTGGCCAATTGCATGAACACCGGGATCATCACCACCACAATCGGGGTGTTGTTCATGAAGGCCGACATCGCGATGATCGCCACCGTCAGTGCCGCCAGCGTCACCACAGGCCGCGCCTCGACGTTGCGCACGGCTTGGCGCGTCACCCAATCCAAGGCACCCGTGCGCACCAAAGCCCCCACAATCACAAACATCGCCGCAATCGTCCAAGGCGCATGGTTTGACAGCACGGCAAGCGCATTGTCTTGCGGCAATATCCCAAGGATCAGCATCAGGGCCGCCCCCGCCAGCGCCGTCACCTCTACCGGGAACACCTCGCGCACGAACAGGGCAAACATGCCCAGCAATATCGCAATCGCGACATAGGCCTGCATGGTTTGGCTCAGCTCAATCCCGAACAAGATCGCCCTCCCTTTTTTCCGTGATCGCGGCCCGCGGTTGCACTAATGCAATACCTGCCATCAATACCACCATCGCGGCCCAAACCCATAGGCTAAAGCGTTCGCCCAAAATCAGCATGGCCCAGAACACACCAAACCCTGTCACCAGATAGGCCACCTGCACCGCGAATGATGGCCCCGCCCGGCCCACCAGCCAAACATAAGTGGTATAGGCAAAAATATTCAGCAGCGCCGCACCCACAATGGCAAAATCTGCCAAAATATAAGGCGGTCGCGGATCAATGAACTGCCCCGTGGCAAGCGCCAGCGGCAGCACAAGGCAAGCCCCGAACACGCTCGCGCCAAACATCAGTTGCAACGGGTCCATGCCGCCCAAACCCCATTTTGCCACCACATTGCCTTCCACCGCATAGCAAAACGGAGCGACCAAGGCCAACGGCAGCCAGACCATCGCAGCCGGGTTGGGCAGGCTGGCATCGGGCAATATGATCAGCAGAACGCCGCACAACCCAAGCGCCAATCCCCCAAGGCGCATCTTCGTAAACCGATCTGTCCCCAGCGCCAAAGCCACCGGAAAGGCGATCAGCGGCACCACCGACAAGATCACCGCAAGGAGCCCCGAGGGCAGATACCGCACCGCCTCATACCCTGCGGCATTGGGCACAACCGTGCCAATCAGCGCAATCACCACGAATCGCGGAAAGGTGGCGCGGGTCACCGGTACGCGTCGGCCCTGCCATGCCAAAATCGCCCCCAGCACCGCAGCGCCTATCACCATTTGCCAAAAGATGATCCCGAAATGCCGATAGCCCGCTGTCACCGCAATTTTGGCCAGCGGCATGCCCGCGCCCCAGGCAGCCCCGGCCAGCACCAACATGCCAAAAAGGGCGGCGCGGCCAGCAGGCATCAAGGGCGCGCTTCTTGCAAACGCCCGCCGATGCGGATCATCGAAACGCGTGTGGCGCGTCCTGTGGCATCATCGGTTTCTACATAAACTCCGGACAAGGTTGCCACCCCCGCCGCAGGTTCGAACCGCGCCTTGGGCATCCCGGTGATGAAACGGCGCATGGGTTCCAGCTTCTCCATCCCGATCACTGAATCGTAATCGCCGCACATCCCCGCATCGGTCAGATAGGCGCAGCCTTTTTCCAAAATCTGCGCATCGGCCGTTGGGACATGGGTATGGGTGCCCACGCACAGGCTGGCCCGCCCATCGCACCAATGCCCCATCGCCATTTTTTCAGACGTTGCCTCGCAATGCATATCCACAATCGTGGCAGCCACCATGCCGCCAAGTGGATGCGCTTTCATAACCGCCTCTACCGCCGAGAACGGGTCATCAAAGGGGCGCTTCATGAACACCTGACCCAAGGCCTGCACGACCAAAACCTTGCGCCCATTCGTGGCAGTAAAAACCCGCGCGCCCTTGCCGGGTGCGCCCTTGGCATAGTTCAGCGGGCGGATCACCCGCGGCTCTGCCTCGATGAATTGCAGCATGTCCTTTTGGTCAAACGCATGGTCACCCAGCGTCACGCAATCGGCCCCTGCGTCCAGAAGATCCTTGGCGTGCGCGCCGGTCAGTCCCATCCCGCCACTGGCATTCTCGCCATTGACCACCACGAAATCCAAGCGCCACTCGGCGCGCAAGCCCGGCAAACGCTCTGCAATTGCAGCGCGCCCGGCCCGGCCCATCACATCACCCAAAAAGAGTATTTTCATAGGGATTGGCATAGGCGGGGCGGGGCGGAAGGGCAAGCGAAAACAGGGGCTTTGCCTAGGGCTGCGCGAGGGCTATCTTGAGGCAATGATGCTTCCCGCCCCCCTTGCAGATTGGTTCACGACACGCGGCTGGTCGCTGCACCCGCACCAAATCGCAATGCTCGACGCAGCGGGCGCGCCCGCCACCCTGCTCATCGCCCCCACAGGCGGCGGCAAGACACTGGCGGGGTTCCTCCCCACCCTGGCCGAACTCGGGGCAAACCCGCCTCCCGGGCTGCACACCCTCTATATCTCGCCCCTTAAGGCGCTGGCCGCCGATATCCGCCGTAACCTCTCCACCCCAATCGAAGGCGCGAGCCTTGCGATACGGGTAGAGGACCGCACCGGCGACACCACCTACACCCAGCGCCGCCGCCAACGCGCCGATCCGCCGCATATCCTGCTCACCACCCCCGAAAGCCTCGCCCTGCTGCTGTCCTACCCCGATGCCCCCCGCATCTTTTCAGGCCTTCAGCGGGTGATCGTCGATGAAATCCACGCACTCGCCGAAAGCAAACGCGGCGATCAGCTGATGCTGCAACTCGCCCGCCTGCAAACCCTTGCCCCCGGCCTGCGCCGCGTGGGGCTGTCGGCCACGGTGGAAAACCCGCCCGCACTGGCCCACTTTCTTTCCCCCAAAACTTGCGACATCTTGCAAGCGGACCCCGGCCCCGCCCCCGATATCGCGATGCTGCACACGCTCGAGGCCCCGCCCTGGGCCGGAAATGGTGCGCATTACGCCCTCCCCGCGATCCTGCTTGAGGTGGCCCGGCACAAAACCACCTTGATCTTTCACAACACAAGGGCGCAGGCAGAGCTGTTCTTTCACGCGCTTTGGCTGCAAAATTCGAACAATCTGCCTATCGGCATACACCACGGCAGCCTCTCGCGCGAACAGCGCGAACGGGTGGAAGCGGCGATGGTCGCGGGGCAACTCCGCGCCGTGGTCTGCACGGGTAGCCTCGATCTCGGCATTGACTGGGGCGATGTGGACCTCGTGATACAAGTCGGCGCGCCCAAAAACGTCAAACGCCTTGTGCAACGCATCGGCCGCGCCAACCACCGCTATAACGCGCCGTCCAAGGCGCGCCTTGTGCCCGCCAACCGCTTTGAAGTGGTCGAATGCTTGGCCGCGTTGGAAGCAGTTCAGGACAGAACGCTGGACGGCGATCCCCGCGGCCCCGGCCCGCTGGACGTTTTGTGCCAACACCTTCTTGCCACCGCCGCCGCAGGCCCCTTCAGCGCAGATCAGCTTTACGCTGAGGTGATAACCGCAGGCCCCTACGCCACGCTCACCCGCGCCGATTTCGACGCCTGCCTCGATTTTTGTGCCACCGGTGGCTACGCGCTGCGCGCTTATGACAAATGGCAACGGCTGATGCAGCGAGGCGGGGAATGGGTCCTGCGCGACCCCCGCACCGCCGCCACAATCCGCCAAAACCTTGGCACCATCATCGACATGGAAACCCTGAAGGTGCGACTGAAAAACCGCTTGGGCGGCATGCCACTGGGCGAGGTGGAGGAAAGCTTCGCCGCCACCCTCACCCCCGGCGACACGTTTCTCATCGGCGGTCAGATCGTGCGTTTCGACGCGATCCGCGACCTGACCGTGGAAGTGACCCGCACCCCCGGCCGCGACCCGAAAGTCGCTGTGTTCAATGGCACCAAATTCGCCACCTCCACCTTGCTCGCAGACCGCGTGCTGCGCCTGTTCCAACAGCCCGACTGGCCCAATCTGCCCGCCCACACCGCCCATTGGCTGGCACTCCAACGCGAGGTCTCCCGCCTGCCCGAACCGGGCCGCCTGCTGGTGGAAACCTTCCCCCATGCTGGCCGCGAACACCTCGTGATCTACGGATATGCGGGCCGCAACGCCCAGCAAACCCTCGGCCTTCTGGTCACAAAACGGATGGAGGAGGAAGGCCTCTCCCCCCTTGGCTTTGTCGCCACCGATTACGCCACGATGATCTGGGGGTTGGACCCGGTGCGCAACCCCGCCACGCTGCTGAACCCCGAAAACCTGCGCGACGGGCTGGAGAACTGGCTTGGTGGCAATGCTGTGATGAAACGCACTTTCCGCAACGCAGCCACCATCGCCGGGCTGATCGAGCGCCAAAACCAGGGCCGCCGCAAATCCGGCAGGCAAGCCACCTTCTCCTCCGATATCCTCTATGACACTTTGCGCCGCTTTGATCCGGACCACCTCCTCCTCCAGATCACGAAAACCGAGGCCATGTCCGGCATGGTCGATTTTTCCCGGATCGAAGACATGCTCACCCGCACCGCCCCCCATATCGACGTCTTACACCTCCCCCGCGTCTCCCCCCTCGCCTTCCCGATGTTTCTCGAACGCGGCCGCGTCCCGATCCTTGGCAAAGCCACCAACCGCCTGATGGCGGATGAAGCCGCAAGCCTGATGGCCGCCGCAGGTCTCACCACCCTGACCTGACGCTCGCGCTTCATCTTGGCTCAAATACCCAGAACCCGCAGCCTGCCGCAAAATCACCTTATCGCGCAAAGCGCCCGGCAAAGGCCGCGAAGGGGAACCCCCTCGATGGGGGTGATCCTTCGTTCCCCCGCCTGCGGCACCACGAACCACCCTTGCACCCCACCGCAAGCTGGGCCACGGTCCTGCCCATGCCGCACCGCTTCACCCTTCTTGGCCAACACCTCACCGCCCTGCCCTCGGGCGCGCTGCATTGGCCCGCGCAGTCGCTGCTCTGTGTCTCTGATCTGCATTTCGGCAAATCCATCCGCCTTGCCCGGCGCGGCGGCGCGCTGTTGCCCCCCTATGAGGTGACAGACACCCTCGCCCGGCTTGACGCCGATATCGCGGCCACAAATCCCGCCATGGTCATCTGTCTTGGCGACAGTTTTGATGACAGCACCGCCGAACAAGAAATGATGGAAGATCACCGGCTCTGGCTCACCCGGCTGATGGCGGGGCGGGATTGGACATGGATCGCGGGCAACCATGACCCGACCCCCCTAAGCCTCGGCGGTGCGAATCGCGCGCAACTAAGCCTTGGCCCACTTACCTTCCGCCATATCGCAAAGGCCGGAGCACAAGGCGAAATCTCGGGCCATTACCACCCGAAGGCCCGGCTGAAATCCCGTACCCTGCCCTGTTTTCTGCTGGACCAAACCCGGCTTATCCTGCCCGCTTACGGTACCTACACCGGCGGGCTTTGGGCCGAGGACGCGGTGTTTGCAAACCTGTTCACCCCGCAGGCCCTCGCCATCCTGGCAGGCCCCACCTGCCTTGTCATCCCGCGCCCAAGCACCAAGCCTTAGGCCGTAAGCCCACTCGGCTCTGCCAACCCATTAGCGCGGCAGCAGGCGGTCAAGGTATTGGCCAAAAGGCAGGCAATCGTCATGGGCCCCACCCCGCCTGGCACGGGTGTTATCGCCCCTGCCACCACAGCGCAGCTTTCAAAGGCTACATCACCCACCAGCCTCATCTTTCCGTCCCGCTCCACCCGGTTGATGCCCACATCAATCACCGTGGCCCCGGGTTTGACATACTCCCCGGTGATCATCTCCGCCCGGCCCACGGCGGCCACCAAAATATCCGCGCCCCGGCAAACGGCCGCCAAATCCGTGGTCCGGCTGTGCGCAATCGTCACCGTGCAGCTATCGCCCAGCAGCAATTGCGCCATCGGCTTGCCCACAATGTTAGACCGCCCCACCACCACCGCATTCATCCCCGACAGGCTGCCATGATGGTCTCGCAGCATCATCAAACAGCCCAGCGGCGTGCAAGGCACCATGCTTTTCTGCCCCGTCCCCAGCAGCCCTACATTGGAGATATGGAACCCGTCCACATCCTTGGCCGGGTCAATCGCGTTGATAACAAGGTCCGAGTCCAAATGCCCCGGCAGCGGCAACTGCACCAAAATCCCGTGAATCTTCTTATCCGCGTTCAACGCGGCAATCAGCGCCAGCAACTCTGCCTCCGGCGTGTCGGCGGGCAAGCGATGCTCCACCGAATGCATCCCGACCTCTACCGTCATCTTGCCCTTGGACTTCACATAGACCTCGGACGCGGGGTCACTGCCCACCAAAACCACGGCCAGCCCCGGCTGCAAGTCGTTTTCCTTGGCCAACCGCGCCACATGGGCCGCAACCTCGGCCCGCACCCGGGCTGCGAATGCCTTACCGTCGATGATGACCGCGCTCATATTCATCCTTTCAGACCGGGCCGGGCCCGCAACCTATGCAAAAGGGCGGCCCCGCAAGGCCGCCCCCGTTTGTTTTCCACCTTCAGAACAGCCCTTCGACATTGCCATCCGCGTTCAGGCGGATCACCTCGGCAGAGGGCACGCGCGGCAGGCCCGGCATGGTCATGATCTCGCCGCAAATCGCCACGATGAACCCCGCCCCGGCCGACAAGCGCACCTCGCGCACCGGGATCGAATGGCCGGTCGGCGCGCCGCGCACCGATGGATCGGTGGTAAAGGAATATTGCGTTTTTGCCATGCACACCGGCAAATGCCCATAGCCCGCCGCTTCCCATGCCTTCAATTGGTCGCGGACGGACTTGTCAGCAATCACAGCCTCGGCATGGTAAATCCGCTTCGCAATCGTCTCGATCTTTTCCATCAAAGGCATCACATCGGGATACAGCGGCGCGAAGTTTGCAACACCGCTTTCGGCAAGTTCCACCACTTTATGCGCCAACTCCTCAATCCCCGCCGATCCTTGCGCCCAATGTTTGCACAAGATCGCCTCGGAACCTTGCGAGGCTACATAATCCTTCACGGCCTGCACCTCGGCATCGGTATCAGACACAAAATGGTTAATCGCAACCACCACCGGCACGCCAAAGGATTTGAGGTTGCCAATATGGCGGCCAAGGTTGGGGCAGCCGTTTTTCACGGCCTCTACGTTCTCGGCACCCAGATCGGCCTTGGCCACGCCACCGTTCATCTTCATCGCGCGCACTGTGGCCACAATCACCACCGCATCCGGCGCAAGCCCCGCCTTGCGGCACTTGATGTTCATGAACTTCTCGGCGCCCAGATCGGCCCCGAAACCGGCTTCCGTCACCACGTATTCGCCAAGCTTCAACGCGGTTTTCGTCGCAATTACCGAATTGCAACCATGCGCGATGTTTGCAAACGGGCCACCATGCACAAACGCCGGGTTGTTTTCCAGCGTCTGCACAAGGTTCGGCTGCATCGCATCTTTCAACAGCACGGTCATCGCGCCATCGGCCTTGATATCGCGGCAATAGATCGGTTTTTTGGCGCGGGTATAGGCCACGACAATATCACCAAGCCGCTTTTCCAGATCGGCCAGATCATTGGAAAGACACAAGATCGCCATGACTTCGGAGGCCACAGTGATATCGAAACCCGTCTGGCGCGGAAAGCCGTTGGCAACCCCGCCAAGGTTCACCACCACATCGCGCAACGCGCGGTCGTTCATATCCATCACGCGGCGCCACACCACGCGGCGGGCATCAATATCCAGCTCATTGCCCCAATAGACATGGTTGTCGATCATCGCGGAAAGCAGGTTATGCGCGGATGTGATCGCATGGAAATCGCCGGTAAAATGCAGGTTCATCTCCTCCATCGGGACCACTTGCGCATAGCCGCCGCCCGCAGCCCCTCCCTTCATCCCGAAGTTCGGGCCAAGACTGGCCTCACGAATACACACCACAGCCTTTTTGCCGATTCGGTTCAAACCATCACCGAGCCCCACGGTTGTCGTGGTCTTGCCTTCCCCCGCCGGGGTCGGGTTGATCGCGGTCACAAGCACCAGCTTGCCGTTCTTGCGCTCCGCGAGGGACGCGATGAAAGCCTGGCTTACCTTCGCCTTGTCATGGCCATAGGGCAGCAGATGCGCAGGTGGAATGCCCAGCTTGTCGCCGATTTCCATAATGGGGAGCTTATTTGCCTCGCGGGCAATCTCGATATCGGTCTTGAACGCCATTTTTCCGCCACTCCCTGATGTGCCTGCCCTTGCCGAGCTTGGCTTTGGTGTAGACAACCCATCCGCGACACGAAAGGGCATTACCGACGCATCCCGCACCAAATTCGCCAGCACCGGTTTTCCCCACCGAATTTCCCCGTGGTGGTGAAAGCTTTAAAGCGGTTTGCTTTCAATCTGACGCATATCCCGCAGTTTTGAAAAAGGTCCTGCACGCTTCGGGATCAAAGAGACCGCAGATGTCGCCGAGGGCTTGGATGAGGGGTCATAGGGTCTTGCGCCGATGCAGCGGAGATGTGCTTTCAGCTTTTTGAGAAGGCCATCTTGATCGGATTGAGGTTGGGCGCGTAAGCGGGCAGGAAAAGCATCCAGCAGCCATGGGCTTTCAGTATCTCGGCTGCCTGCGGGCTTTTATAGGTGGACAGGTTGTCGAGGATCACGACTGTGCCGGGCGCCAGCGCCGGGGCGAGTTGGGTTTCAACGCAAATGTCAAAAGCGACCCGATCCATTGTGCCGCCGATCACCCAAGGCGCAATCAATGCGTCACAGGTCAACCCAGCAATGAATGTTTGCGTCTGCCAGCGCCCGAACGGTAACCCCCCCATTTTTAACGGGGTGCATTCGTAGAACTTATGCGGCCATTTTCAGTTTCATGGCGGGTGTTATGCGGCCGATGCCCCGTTGCCCGGCAATGGTTTGCCTGCAAACCATGAAAGGAATGTTGGGGCGGTCGTTGTTGTAGGTCCATAACCATTGCGTGGCGTGATCTTGGGCATCCCATTGGCCGGTAGGCGATTGGCCGCAATCGCCGTAAGGCTCGATGCTTTCGATGATGTATTGATCTAGCCATTCGTGCCTGACGGTGCGGTTGTAGCGCTCCCCTCTCGACGATGCGTGCATCGTCTGCCGGGCAATGGATATAGGCGTTCTGCTGGGGTTGGCCGGGTTGAATATGTTGGATGGTAACCCGCCTGCGTATTCCGGGGTGATGCGCCCACCTGTTCCGATTTCATCCGCCCACCGATTCCGGGGTGTCCGCCCACCCCTGTGACGTGCTGCTGCGAGGCAATCTGTAACCGGCTACCTTCCGCCTTTTTGGCACAAAGGAAGCCCGATGAAGAGATTGCCCCCTCTCACGCGTGTAAACATGCGCTGCCCGTTGCCTGGCAGGCTTGTTTACACGCCGAGAAGGGGGCAGCGGATGCGAAAGATACAAGATGTTTTGCGGCTCTCTGCCGAGGGTCTGTCGACCCGCCAAATTGCGGCGAGTCTGGCGATCGGGCGCACCACGCTTCAGGGCTACTTGGATCGCGCGCGCGATGCCGAGCTGAGCTGGCCGCTGCCGCCAGGCCTTTCCGACACAGACCTTGAACGGCAAATCACCCCCCGGACGGCGCGTGATGTGTCAAACCGGGCGACCCAGCCTGACTGGGCGCATCTTCACCGTGAGCTGCGTCGCAAGGGCGTCACGCTGTCCTTGCTGTGGGAGGAATATCGCGACGATCACCCAGAGGGCTACGGCTATTCCCGGTTCTGCGAGCTTTATGCGAATTGGGAAGGCAAACTGTCGCCGGTGATGCGCCAGCGCCATCTATTACCAGGCAGGTGAATGCCTGCATTCCCCGAGAGGGCGGCGGGTGAGCGGCTGTTTGTCGATTATGCCGGGCACACGGTCGATGTGATCGACCCCACGACCGGCGAAGTGCGCACGGCACAGCTGTTTGTCGCGACCCTCGGGGCATCGAGCTATACCTTTGCGGAGGCGACCTGGACCCAATCACTGCCGGACTGGATCACGAGCCATGTGCGTGCCTTTGGCTTCTTCG
>Ga0105052_10006082_pt1 | contig 12400 bp, 10 predicted proteins | sample FRY03_FD_78094 | JGI IMG/M metagenome (GOLD analysis project Ga0105052, IMG submission 78094) | Freshwater microbial communities from Lake Fryxell liftoff mats and glacier meltwater in Antarctica - FRY-03 | ecosystem: Environmental > Aquatic > Freshwater > Ice > Glacier meltwater ... | reverse complement strand
TTTCACGATTATCAACACGGTTTAGAATATGCTAAAAAGGTTAATAAACCTATATTGTTAGACTTTACAGGATATGCTTGTGTTAATTGTAGAAAAATGGAAGATTATGTTTGGTCTGACCCAAAGATATTAAGTATTTTAAAAGAACAAGTTGTTTTAATTTCTTTATATGTAGACGATAAGAAAGAGTTACCAGAGGCTGAGAAATATGTTTCGCCAGAAACAGGTAAAAACATTAAATCAATAGGAAATAAATGGAGTGATTTTCAGATAACAAGGTATAAAGCAAATGCCCAACCGTATTATTTAATTTTAGATACTAACGGAAAAACTTTATCTGATAAACCAGAAAGTTATAACCCAAATATAGACCAATACCAGCAATGGTTAAAAGACGGAATTTCTAAGTTTAAGCAGTAAATTAAAATCCCAATCTATTATGATTGGGATTTTTTTTAATCTGTATTTTCTAAAGAAAAAACATCTTCTATAGATGTTTTAAAGTTTCGTGCTAATTTTAAGGCTAAAACCGTCGAAGGAACGTATTTGCCTTTTTCCATAGCATTAATAGTTTGTCTGCTAACGCTGATTTGTTTAGCTAATTCTTCTTGCGAAATGTTTTTAATAGCACGCAAAACTTTTAGATTATTCGTCATCGTTTGAAGATTTATTTAGTTTGTAAATCATGTAATGAAATCGTATTATAAAAAAAAGCAGTAACGTAAACATATTATAAAACAGCACATTTAAATAGACCATCCCATACATAAAGACAGTTAAAAAAAGAATAATTGCATAGTTTAAATAGGTTGCCCAAACTAAACTTTCGTATCTAATTTTAGAAATGTATTCGTCTTCATTTTTTAGTTTTGAAAAACCAATAAGTAAACCACCAATAATCATTGTTATAGTTAAAATTTCATCTACAACTCCATTTTTAATAATACTAAAGAAACTTGATTTTAGACTGATAGATGTTTCTAATATCGAAACAACATTAATAACTAATATTTCATCTGTATTAATTTCTAAAATAGAAATAATTATTGTTAGCATAATAGCTGGAACAAATAAAATCCAACCAATGGTTTTGAATTTGTTCGGAAATAAAAAAAGTGTTTTCATAATTAAGGTGATTTTAAATTCATTTCAAAAGTAAATTATATTTTACTAATAGACAAGTAAACTTTACATAAAGTTTACTTTATTTTACATTTTAATAAAAAACGCTACTTATTTAGTTTGATTTGCAACTATTTTAGTATTTTTAAATTTCAAAATTATATGCCATGCTAGTAAAAGTATTTGGAAGTGCCGTATTTGGAGTCGAAGCCACAACAATAACAGTAGAAGTTAACATAGATAAAGGAATTGGATATCATTTAGTTGGTTTACCAGATAATGCAATAAAAGAAAGTAGTTATAGAATTGCGGCTGCATTAAAGAATATTGGGTATAATTTACCTGGTAAAAAGATAACAATAAATATGGCTCCTGCCGATTTAAGAAAAGAAGGTTCTGCTTACGATTTAACTCTTGCTATCGGAATTTTAGCAGCATCAGAACAAATTAAAACTACAGAAATAGAGAACTACATAATAATGGGAGAACTCTCTTTAGATGGAGGTTTACAACCTATTAGAGGAGCATTGTCTATTGCTGTAAAAGCTAAAGAAGAAGGTTTTAAAGGCTTTATTTTACCAATTCAGAATGTAAAAGAAGCTGCTATTGTAACTGGATTAGATGTTTATGGAATTGAAAATATAAAAGAGATAATTGATTTTTTTGATGGTACAATAACATTAGAACCAACTATAATTGATACAAGAGAAGAATTTTATAAAACATTAGATTTTCCAGAATTCGATTTTTCTGATGTAAAAGGACAAGAAAGTATAAAGCGTTGTATGGAAATTGCAGCAGCAGGTGGTCATAATATAATATTAATTGGTCCGCCGGGTTCTGGAAAAACAATGTTAGCAAAAAGGTTACCTAGTATTATGCCTCCAATGACACTAAAAGAGGCATTAGAAACTACAAAAATTCATAGTGTTGCAGGAAAAATTAAAGAAGCAGGATTAATGAATCAGAGACCTTTTAGAAGCCCGCATCATACGGCATCTAGTGTTTCGTTAGTTGGAGGAGGAAGCTATCCTCAACCTGGAGAAATCTCTTTAGCACATAATGGAGTTTTATTTTTAGATGAATTACCAGAATTTAAAAGAGAAGTCCTAGAAGTAATGAGGCAACCTCTAGAAGATAGAGAAGTAACAATTTCTAGAGCAAAATATACAATAACCTATCCTTCTTCTTTTATGCTTGTAGCAAGTATGAACCCGAGTCCGAGTGGTTATTTTAACGATCCAGATGCTCCAGTAACTTCTTCTCCAGCAGAAATGCAACGCTATTTAAGTAAAATATCGGGACCTTTATTAGATAGAATAGACATTCATATAGAAGTGTCTCCTGTGCCATTTGAAAAGTTAACAGAAACCAGAAAAGCAGAATCTAGTATAGAAATTAGAAAAAGAGTTACTAGAGCAAGAGAACTTCAATCTATAAGGTTTGAAAGTTTTGAAAACTTACATTATAATGCTCAAATGTCTACCAAACATATTAGAGAGTTTTGTGCGTTAGACGAAACCTCTTTACAAATGCTAAAAGTTGCAATGGAACGATTAAATCTTTCTGCTAGAGCATTTGATAGAATTTTAAAAGTAGCAAGAACAATTGCAGATTTAGAAGAAAGTTTAAATGTATCATCTAATCATATTGCAGAAGCAATACAGTATAGAAGTTTAGATAGAAAAGGTTGGTTAGGTTAATTTAATTTGGCAAAAGGGAAAATTTAATAACTTAACGCAACAAATGATAAATTTTATCTTTGTTGAATTACGGAAAAAATATATGTGGTAAAAAAACTCATGCGTTTGCCCTGGCATTATAACCAAGATAATACTTTTTTAAAATATTTTAACTTATTTTTATAAGGAGCATATCTTACTGGAATGTCTAACCAATTTGGTTTTTTTACAATTGCTTTTTGATGTGTAAAAGTATTGTAGCCAAATTTGCCGTGATAAGCACCAATTCCGCTATTACCAACACCACCAAATGGCAATCTACTGTTTGCATAATGTATAACACAATCGTTTATACAACCTCCGCCAAATGAGTATTTAGTAATTATTTTTTCTGCAAATTTTTTGTTTGTAGAAAAAACATAAAGTGATAATGGTTTATTGTAATTAGAAATTATTTTTTCTATATCTTGTTTATTATTATAAGAAATAATAGGTAGAATCGGACCAAATATTTCATCTAGCATTACCTCGCTATTTAACTCTGGTTCATCTATTAAAGTAGGGCTAATGTAGTTTTCTAATTCGTTTGTAACACCTCCAAAAATTACTTTGTTTGGAGTAATCATGTTGTTTAATCTATTCCAGTTTTTAATATTTATAATTCGCGCAAAGTCTTTAGATTCTTCTGGGTTTTCTCCGTAAGCTTTAGTGATTTCTGCTTTTAGACAATTAATAAAGTTGTATTTTTCTTTAGCTTGAACCAAAATATAATCTGGAGCAATACAAGTTTGACCCGCATTCATAAACTTACCCCATACAATTCTTTTTGCTGCAACTTCTAAATTGGCAGTTTCGTCTACAATACAAGGGTTTTTACCGCCAAGTTCTAATGTAACAGGAGTTAAGTTTACAGCTGCTGCTTTGGCAACAATTTTACCAACAAAAACACTTCCTGTAAAGAAAATATAGTCCCATTTTTTTTCTAATTGAGTTTGAGTAAATTCGGCTCCACCTTGAACAACAAGAGCTTCATTAATAGTAAAACATTCTTCTATAATTTTAGTTATTATTTGCGAAGTATGAATTGTTAATTCTGACGGTTTTAAAACAACAGTATTTCCAGCCGCAATAGCTGCAACTAAAGGGCAAATAGCTAATTGAAAAGGGTAGTTCCAAGGAGCAATTATCAGAGCTTTTCCATAAGGTTCAGAATAGATGTATTCTCTAGAAGGAAAATTTAAAATAGATGGCCAAACCATTTTAGGTTTAGACCATCGATTTACATTTTTTATAGTATGTTTTAAATCTGATATTACAAAATTAGTTTCTGTAATAAACGATTCGAATTCTGGTTTTTTAAAATCTTTATATAACGCATCAATAATTTCATTTTCATGTTTAATGACGCATTCTAATAATTTTTGTAGTAACTTTTTTCTGTACTTAATATTGTTTTTAAGTTCCATAATAAGAATTTAATTTAATTAGTTGCAAGTTAAATTTTATTTTAGAATAAAGTACATTTTAAAAAACTGCTTTTATAAAAAAGCCCATCTAAATCCAGTATATAAATCGGCTTGTTTGCTGTTGTTTATAAGAGCAGTTACAATTGAGTTAGAACCTAAATAAAATCCACCTAATCTAAATCCAACGCCTCCATTTATACCAGATATTTCATGGTCTGACCAAGTTGAAAATGCTTCAAAAAAACCTAAATTTAATCTCGGTGTAATACTTATTATATTTGGCGAAACAATTTGATCATCATTATTACTGCTGTTTATTTTTTGAAGAATATGTATTGATGCATATAGTTTTGGAACTATTTTTATATCAATATTTCCTGCTATTTGTGTAGGCAATTTAATTTTATAATCTGCATTAGAATTTGAAAGAGTTAAATAACCACTGTTTAATAAAATTGTTTCAATATCTTTTATTCCTTCTGTATTATTAAATTGATTAAGGTTTAAACCTGGGTTAAATGGTGTTGCTTGTGGGATATTTAAATTATAGTTAGATGATTTATTTTGACTTCCTTTAAAGGTTAAAGAACCCATGTTTCTTATAGCTATACCAGCATTTAATCTGTAATTATTGGTTCCGTTTTTCCATTGATAGTTAATGCCAATATCTGTTGCTAGTCCGTTTAAGTTTCCAAATATTGAAGAAGTATAATCATTTACATTAGTATAACTTTCGGCTAAATTTCCAGAATATGCTATATTAAGTCTGGCATTTGTTGAATGTAAATAGGCTTGATTGCCAACATTACTTAAAGTGCCTTGAAAACTATCTAGACCAATATTAGAAAAGGCACCAGGAAATAGTAATTTAACAGTAACGCCAACATTAAATTTATGGTTTTTGGTATTGTATAATGTTCTTGCTGCAGATATGCCAACTTCACCCCAAGCTACACCATTCATTCTTTGGTTGTAATTATTTGAAATGGTTGAAGAACCAATTATGTTAACAACACCATTAGATAGAACATCTCCAAGTTTTGTGTCAACATCAACTAAATCAAAACGAGCATTTGCTTTTGTACTTAAACCAAATCCCCATTTTTTAATTTTAATGCCAAAACCAGGTCCTAAGATTTCGGTATTAAAACTCATATTTACAGGATTTGCACCTTTAAAAATTAATTCTTCAAGATTATTTCCTGAAATTATATCGTTAAACCCAATTTTATTATTAGTAAGATTAAAACTTAAGCTGTAAATATTTACTTCAAATCTTTTGGATAAATTTGGTAATTCGGCAGGATTGTTAGAAATGTTAAGCAATCCGACTCTATTAGAAGTTGACATTCCAGAGTAATGTTCTTGTGCAAAGACTCCAATAGAACATAGTAAAGCTAAAAGATAAGTTGATTTTTTCATAATTAATTAATAGTTAAAACTACTTTTCTGTTTTAGATTGATTAATCGGTTAATGGTATAAATATAGTTATTTTATTATTTAATTGTATCCCAAATTACATCTTTTGGAGTAGGAGCAATAATTGTTAGATTTTCTTTAGTTACTGGATGAATAAAATTTAATTCTCTGGCATGTAAATGTATTCCTCCATCAGGATTGCTTCTATCAAAGCCGTATTTTAAATCTCCTTTTATAGGACTACCAATTGCTTGTAATTGTGCTCTAATTTGATGATGTCTTCCCGTATGAAGATTGATTTCTAACGCAAAATAGTTGTTGAGTTCTTTGATTATTTTATAATCTAAACTAGCAATTTTACTTTCTGATACTTCTTTTATATGTGCTTTAGAAGTGTTGTTTTTTGAATTTCTTTTTAAAAAATGTACTAAAGTTTCTTGTAAATTAGGTGGACAATTTTTAACAACTGCCCAATACGTTTTTTGTGTTTCTCTGTTTTTAAACAAGTCGTTTAGTCTGGTTAAAGCTTTAGATGTTTTTGCAAAAATTACAACACCTGTAGTTGGTCTGTCAAGTCTATGAACAACGCCTATATAAACTTCTCCTGGCTTATTATACTTGTCTTTAATATACTCTTTTACTACTTCAGATAAGGGTTTATCGCCAGTTTTATCACCTTGAACAATATCGCCAACACGTTTATTAACCACAATTATATGGTTATCTTCGTGTAGAATTTGTAAATTATATTTTGTGGAAAGGATTTTCATATTCAATAAAACAAAAAGAACATCAGCAAATAACATAGTAATCAAAAATACTAATTTTTAGAACTGCCCTTAAATTAGTATTGTTCGTTTTCGTTAGGAAAGTCTACAGATTTTACATCTTTAACATATTGACCAATAGCAGTTGTCATTTCTTCGTATAAATTCATATACCTTCTTAAAAATCTCGGACTAAACTCATGCGTCATTCCTATCATATCATGTAAAACTAGAACTTGACCATCTACACCATTTCCAGCACCAATACCAATTACAGGAATAGAAATACTTTCGGCAACTTTTTTAGCTAAATTTGCTGGGATTTTTTCAAGTACTAAAGCAAAACAGCCTATTCTTTCAAGCATTTTAGCATCTTCTAATAATTTGTCTGCCTCGTCTTCTTCTTTAGCACGAACTGTATAAGTACCAAATTTATATATAGATTGAGGTGTTAATCCTAGATGTCCCATTACTGGAATACCTGCATTTAATATTTTTTTAATACTATCTTTAATTTCACTTCCGCCTTCTAATTTAACTGCATGTCCGCCACTTTCTTTCATTATTCTAACAGAACTTCTTAATGCTTCTTTTGGGTCTGATTGATAAGAACCAAAAGGTAAATCTACCACAACAAGTGCTCTTTGGCAAGCTCTTACAACACTAGATGCATGATAAATCATTTGATCTAAAGTTATAGGTAAAGTAGTTTCGTGTCCGGCCATTACAATACTAGCAGAATCACCTACTAAAATAACATCTACACCTGCAGAATCTACAATTTTAGCCATAGTATAATCGTAAGCCGTTAGCATAGAGATTTTTTCTCCATTGGCTTTCATTTCTATCAATGATTTAGTAGTAATTCTTTTATAATCTTTTTTTGCTACAGACATATTTACTATATTTAGAATGTAAAAGTATAAAACTATTTAGAAACTAAGGACAAAAGCTAGTTGATACTTGTTTTATTCAAAATAGTTTGATTAACAATCTACAATATTAACACTAACAGCTAAACCGCCTTCGGAAGTTTCTTTATATTTAGAGTTCATGTCTTTTGCTGTTTCCCACATTGTATCTACAACTTTATCTAAAGGCACTTTTGCGTTTTTAGCATCTGTTACTAAAGCAAGTTCTGCAGCGTTAATTGCTTTAATTGCACCCATTGCATTTCTTTCTATACATGGTATTTGAACTAAACCACCAATTGGGTCGCATGTTAAACCAAGATGATGTTCCATTGCAATTTCTGCAGCCATTAAAACTTGTTCTGGAGTTCCACCCATAACTTCACACAATGCAGCAGCAGCCATTGAACTAGAAACACCTATTTCTGCTTGACAACCACCCATTGCTGCAGATATAGTTGCTCCTTTTTTAAAGATGCTACCAATTACTCCAGAAACCAGTAAAAATTGTTTTATATGTTTTTCGTCTGCTTGGTGATTTTCTATAACCAAATAATACATTAAAACAGCGGGTATTACACCAGCACTTCCGTTTGTAGGTGCTGTTACAACACGACCTAAAGAGGCATTAACTTCGTTTACAGCTAAAGCAAAAGAACTAACCCATTTTAAAATTTGTCTAAATTTTACTTCAGTTTTTCTAATAGTTTGTAACCATTCTTGTGGGTTGTTATATGGAATTTCACTTTTAAGGTTTAGATGTATGTCGTATGCTCTTCTTCTAACGTTTAGTCCGCCAGGTAGTGTGCCTTCTGTATGGCATCCAATGTACATACATTCTAGCATTGTTTCCCAAATTCTAATTAGTTGGTTATGAATTTCTTCATCAGAACGTATAGATTTTTCGTTTTCTAAAACTATTTCAGAAATACTTTTGTTTTCTTGAATACAATATTGTAAAAGTTCGTCGGCTTTATCAATAGGAAATGGAAAACTATTTTTAATAATTTTATTTTTTTTAGAGTTTACTCTTTCTTCTATAACAACAAAACCACCTCCAATAGAATAATAAGTAGATTCATATTCTTTTTTATCAGTAAATACTTTAAACGTTAAAGCATTTGGATGAAACGGCAAAAAGGTTTTATTAAAAACTATATCAGTTTCTATATTAAAAGGTATTAATTTAGTATTTCCTAGATTTAGTTCTTTGTTGCTCTTTATTGTAGCAACTATACTGTCTATGTCTTCTACCGGAATATATTCTGGATCTTGACCACTTAAACCTAGCATTATTGCTAAATCTGTTGCATGCCCTTTACCAGTTAATGATAAAGAACCGTATAAATCAACTTTTACTCTTGTAACAGAATTTAAAAGGTTTTTTTTATTTAACTCTGTTAAAAATCTTTCGGCAGCTCTCCATGGCCCAAGTGTATGAGAACTAGAAGGACCAACGCCAATTTTAAGCATGTCAAAAACAGAAATACTTTCCATGATATGTTTTAATTTATTAGCAAAGATAATTTAAAGGAAATGCTATCAAACGTTTTTTTAGTTAATATCTAATAATTTAAGATAATGTTATGTGTTATTGTTTTTAAAGATGTTATTTTTGAAAAATATAATTAATTTAAAATTCATGAAAAAATCTATTTTTCTATTTCTGTTCTTAATAAACACAAGTTTGTTATTTAGTCAATTAAAAACACCTTACGAATTTTTGCCAAATTACAGTAAACAAGTTACTTACTATCACCAAGTAGAAGATTATTTTGAGCATTTAGTTGCTAATTCTAATATGATTTTGCATAATAAATACGGACAAACAAGTCAAGAACGTAATTTAAATGCCTATGTAATTTCTACTCCAGAAAACATAAAAAACATAGAAGAAATTAGAAATAATCATTTATCGCAAATAGGTTTAAAAGAGGCTAAGAATTCATCTATTAAAGATAAAACAATTGTTTGGCTAAGTTTTAATGTTCATGGAAACGAGATAGGAGCAATAGAGAGTTCTTTAAGCGTGGTTTACGAATTGTTAAATCCGAAAAACTTAGAAACAAAAAAATGGTTAGAAAATACAATTGTAATATTAGACCCATGTTTAAATCCAGATGGTTTTTCTAGATATGCAAATTGGTTGAGAGATATTTCGGGTAAAAAAACACATCCAGGTTTAACAGATAGAGAACATATGGAACCTTGGCCTGGCGGAAGACAAAATCACTATGTTTACGATTTAAATAGAGATTGGGCTTGGCAAACTCAAATAGAAACTCAGCAAAGAACAGATTTTTACTATCATTGGATGCCAATGGTTCATGCAGATGTTCACGAAATGGGATATAATGAACCTTACTTTTTTCCGCCAGCTGCAGAACCTTATCATGAGCAAATTACTGCTTATCAAAGAGAGTTTCATAAAAAAATAGGAGAGTTAACATCGTCTAAATTCGATAAAGAAGGTTGGATGTATTACTCAGGAGAACGATTTGACTTATTTTATCCAAGTTATGGAGATACATATCCAAGTTATAACGGAGCTATCGGAATGACTTATGAACAAGGAGGAATTGGAGCTGGAAGAGCAGTTTACTTAAAAAACGGAGATGTTTTAACTATTAAAGATAGAATAGACCATCATACAAAAGCCCTTTTAGCTGTTGTAGAATTATCTAGTACACAAGATACTAAGCTAATAAATGAGTTTAGAAATTATTTTAAACAAAACAGAACCAATCCAAAAGGAAAATTTAAAACATATATTGTAAAAGATAATCCTAAAAACATAGAACTATTAATACTTTTAAAAAGAAATAGAATAGAAAGTTCTTTTGCAGACGAAACAAAATCTTTAAAAGGATATCACTATCAAACAAATAAAGAAACGGATTTTACAGTAAATCCAAACGATATAATAGTAAAGGTTAACCAAAACAGTTCTGTATTAACGCAGGTTTTGTTTGAACCACATCAAAAACTTTCAGACAGTTTGTCATACGATATTACAGCTTGGTCTTTGCCATTTGCTTATGGTGTAGAGAGTTACGCTTTAAAAACCGACTTAAATATTAAAACTAAAGCAAGCTTAAATGTTGTAGAAATTAATAAAACATCTAATACATATGCATTTTATGTTCCGTGGAATAATAGAAATTCTGCAAGAGTTTTAAGTAAACTACATCAAAATAATATTAAAGTTAGATCTGCTTTAAAAGAAGGACAAATTGGAACTATAAATATAGAAAGAGGCGGATTAATTATAGCAAGAGGAGATAATCCTAAAATTTTAAATTTCGACGAAACATTAAAATCATTATTAACCGAAAAATTAGATTACCGTATTTTAGAAAGTGGTTTTTCTGGTAGAGGTAGAGGAGGAGATTTAGCAGGCGAAAATTACATTTTACTTAAAGCACCAAAAATATTGGTTTTAGGAGGAAATGGAGTAAGCAACATAGGTTTTGGACAAGTTTGGTTTTATTTAGATAATATAGTAGAATACCCATTAAGTATTGTAGAGATGCATAATTTTAACAGAATTGATTTTAGCGAATTTAATACTTTAATTTTACCTGATGGATCTTATAATTTTTTAGATAATCAGAAAGCTTCAATAGATGAATTTGTTTCAAACGGCGGAAAAGTTATTGCAATTGATGGTGCAGTTTCATTTTTTGAAGACAGAGAAGGTTATAACCTAACATCTTTTGCAACAGCTGAAGAAAAAGAAAATTTCAAAAAAGCAGAAGAAACACAACAACTAGAAAACAGATTTTTAAATTTTGAAGATTCCGAAAGAAGATTAATTTCTAATTATGTTCCGGGAGCAATTGTAGAAAATGTTCTAGATAAAACTCATCCATTATCTTTTGGATTAGGAAACAGTTATTTTAGTTTAAAAACTTCACAAAAAACATTTGGCATATTAAAAAATGCTCAAAATGTAGTTTATGTGCCTAAAAAATATCAAAGTTTTGGATTTATAGGCAAAAACCTTAAAAAAACTTTAGAAGAAACAGTTAGTTTTGCAATAGATAAAAAGGGTAAAGGAACAGTTATTTACATGATAGATAACCCACTATTTAGAGGGTTTTGGGAAAACGGAAATTTACTATTTAGCAATGCTTTATTTTTAGTAGACTAAATTAGTGAGATATTTTAAATTAAAAGAGTGACTTTTTAGTCACTCTTTTTTTTACACTAAAATGTCATGTTTCCAGATTAAAACAAGAGATATTGTGTTAAAACTGGCACATAATTAAAATAGTTGTATTGGCACACAATTTGCTTCTCTGTTTTAACACTTCGTTAACAACTTAAATTCCATCGTATGAAAACTACCAGATTGCTCAAAATGTTATCCTTATTAGGGTTTTTGTTATTGCTAGCGCCGTTTTATGATTCGTGTGAAGATAAAAATAACGGCTTTATCAAAACCTATGATGAATATGATTTAAAAGGAAAGTTAATTGAAAAAACAATTTTTCAAAAAACGTATAATATTGTTGTAGATGAACTATCGTTGAATGGGTTTAATATAGCCAGTCTATCTATTGGTGCAATTCAAGATGTAACTTTTAAAGAATTTAAAGAAGAATTTCCAAAATCTTTTCAAAACAAAGATTGGTATAAAGATTTAGGAATCTATATTTCTTTTCTCTTTGATATCATAGTCCTAATTTCCTTTTCACTTTTTATTTTGTCATTTTTCAAAAAGCAAAAACTATTTACTAAACTGGCATTGGCAAATTGTATTCTTGTTATAACAACATTATTATACATCATTTTTCTTGAAAATTCTTTTGAGCATTGGCACCAAATCAAATGGGGTTATTACGCTTTTATAAGTACCAATCTGCTCATTTTCTATTATTCTAAAAAGAAAAAATCCCATCCAGAAATTCCGGGACTAAATCGCAATTCCTAAATAAAAAATGTCATGTTGTCAGATTAAAACAAGAGATATTGTGTTAAAACTGACATATAATTAAAATAATTGTATTGGCACAATACTTGTAATTTG
>Ga0105052_10006074_pt1 | contig 12407 bp, 8 predicted proteins | sample FRY03_FD_78094 | JGI IMG/M metagenome (GOLD analysis project Ga0105052, IMG submission 78094) | Freshwater microbial communities from Lake Fryxell liftoff mats and glacier meltwater in Antarctica - FRY-03 | ecosystem: Environmental > Aquatic > Freshwater > Ice > Glacier meltwater ... | reverse complement strand
TCATTACTCCGCATACCGTCACGCGCCAACTTAACCAGCTGTGTAGTAGGCTGGTCGAAGCTGAGAGACTCTGTTGTGATGATCTTTAGCATACGGAAGACTCGTAGTTACGTGGAACAATGGCCAAACTCTCGGCGTGTTAATCAATGGCGCCAATAGGTTTTTGCGTTTTAGTCATATTAGCTTTTGTCTGTGCTGCCGCCGCCGCGTTAGCTTTATCAACCTGCGACATCGGTTGCACATTGTTTAATGCATTTGCAGTACTTATAGCCGCAGCCCCGAGGGCGAATCTAGTTCTATTTTTATTTGAGTGTTGTGTTCTTGCCGCTGGTGGTGTGCTACCTGGTTTGACTGGTGTGCCTTTATTTCCTTGAAGCGCTCGCAACTCTGTCTGCTGAGCCGGCAGAAAGTTAACTGGCCCATAAGGATACGTCCTTGGTCCGCCGGGTGTAGTTGATGGCACACCAAAAGCTTTTTGCTGCCAACTTGCATACGCATTTCTGTTCACTTGATCTATCTGGGCTTGCGTTATCGGCACTAGAAGTCTGTCATTCATTTTATTTATATCGGGACTGTCTGGAAGGTGATAACTTGGCGCATGTGGTGGTGGAGGTGTAGTCGCACCGGGTTTGCCTTTTTTGTTTTTTACCGACTGTGCAGCAGTGAGTGTTTTTGCCAAAGCTAGCCTATCTGCTCTACGGGTGTTGCGTCTATCCATACTGTTACCAATTACCGCACCTGCAGCCGTCGACCCAGCGATTGAGGCCGCCGACCCCCTCGACCCCGCCACAGCCTGTATTTTTTCCGGAAGCGGCAGCTCTTGCGGTGTGTTTGCAGCGTCTATCTCGCTCTGATCTAGCTTATCCAGATCTTGAAACGACTCGTACCCTTTACGACCCATATAACCACCGGCACCACCAAGCAACCCGCCCAGCACAGCGTTGCGCAGCCACTTCTTTTTCTTCTCTTCATCACTGGTTGTGGCAGAGCTCAGTAGCGACGCCCCGGTACCCAACCCGCCACCGATCATCAGTGGTAAGGCTGGGTTCGACCAGTTGATGCTGCCATCTGGGTTCTTTAGGTTACCCATCAAAGAGCCGGCACCGGACAGTAGCGAGGAAAGCATACCAGGTGAAGCCGCAGGCTCGCGGCCTCCAGGGGCCACTCTGCTAACTGTCGGGGCGGTCAGTCTCTCCGATACGGTTTGTCGCTTTGCGTCGTTGACGATGGCAGCTTTGCGCAACGGTTGACGTTTAGCTGCAGGGTTAGCTGCAGGTTTAGCTTTTTTCCTGTTTTGCGGGGTAACGTCTTCGTCTGTATCGGCTAGTTGGGTTTTTATGTTCTGCGCCCAGCCGTGCAACGCCCCAGTCGCTGGCACAGTACGACCTACAGCATACAGGCCGTCCCGCATACCGCCATGCTGTGAGGCTATGCTGCCATTACCCTTCATTGCCCGCACAGCTTCGATCTGACCGGTACGATGCGGCCCGCGGCCAGGTAGCAACGCCGCTGACAGGCGTGATAGCTCTGGGTTCTTCGGCTTAACCTTACCCTCAGGTAGGCCCTCATCGTACAAGTCGTTCACTCGCTGCATCTCCTTACGGCGAGACATGGCACTAGCCAGTATTCCGGCTAGCGAACCCAGACCACCACCGACCAAGGCAGAATTCTGGACATCGGGTGGTTCCCATCCGGAGAGGGCTGTGACGCCAGCACCTAAGCCGGCACCGAGAATACCACCAGCACCTAAGTGCATAAGTGACTGCGATCGCGGGTGTCGAACACCAAACGTAGTCGGCTCGTCGATAGCGTCGGCCATAGCTTGGGTTCTACCAGCCCGCTCACCTCCCCAATTACCGGGGCTGAGTAAGTCTCCAAGGTGGCCGCCAAAGCTTCGCATGTCGACAATATCGTTAGCGGCAGGGGGTGCTTTTTTTAGCTGACCAACTACTTCGTTAGCCATCTTCTGCAGATACTGATTTCGCGTAGTCATACTGTGACCTTCACAAACTAGATGCGATTAGTTGGTTGAGACGCCCCGTCGTTCATAGCAGAGAACCGAGGTTGTAGGCCGTTATTCATGCTGATCATATCGTTTACATCGAAAGTATCCATACGACCTCCCTGCTCCAGGTACTTCCGCAAGAATGGCTGCATAGCCAGCGTCTTGCTACTTAGGAGAGGCGCCATCTGGGACACCTGACTGAACGAGTCCGCAACCTGCTGCGGTTTATAACCTCGGAGTGTAGAGTCGCGGCTCAGCAATTCTTGCAGCGTAGACTGCGACTCTAGCTGCCGCAGAGACTCTTCGTGGTCTGGGTCTGTTAGATCATGCAGCGCCGAACCGATTGCAGCCTCTGGGTTAGTTCTACGGTCACCGAAGTCCTGAAGGTTCCGTATTGTATCGCTAGACCCTGACTGCATAGCGCCTAGCGTAGGCATGAAGAGTGCTTCTTTTTCTTCACCCTCTTTCGTCGCAACCGTGAAGCCGTCCAGTAGAGAGGCTCCACTAAAATACCGCGGCGCTGCCGGTGCCTCTGGTGGGGTTAGCCCACCCAATAACTCACCAGCTTCGCCGTATTCTCGAGCGGTCTTGATCACCGCGTCGAACAGCTGGAAGATTCTATTGCTTGCTGCCACCTTCGTAACGGGTCCGCTGAAGCTGCGGATCTGCTGCAGCGCAGGCTGTGAAGCATACACAACATCAAAAATAGCAGCAGTCTCTGTTTCTCCGAACAAGGTCTCAGCCGCAGCCTTTACAGCTGGCTGAGACGGGTTAAAGCGATCACGGAAGTAGTCACCAATCTCGTCAATCGCGGCAACCAACTTACGGTGAGTCGCTGTGTGTGACTCACGAGCTTGCTTTATTGTTAGAGCAGCTGGTGCTGGTGGTTGTACAGCGGTTACAGCCGCAGCAGCTTTAACTGCAATAGGTGCGGCGCAGAAATCTGAAATACGCTGCAGCACAGCTCGCGGTGACTGGCTGTACTCGGCAGACACGCTTCGACTGACAGCTGCTACCTTCTTTGTGAATAGGGCGTTGTTGACTATGTCGGCGTCAGCCAGCTGGAACACTGCTGTTTTCTGTAACAGGTCCTCACCAGTCTCTCGCTGCTCGTTGGTCTTACCAATGTTGTAGCCGCGAACAACCAGCTCAACCTCACCGGGCCGCAGTACGTTTGCACCAAGCTTAATGATCGCATCATTAGGGTGCACCCCCTCTGTGGTGAGCTCGGCAACCTTTGTGAGCACATCCATCAGCCGGGATTCTGTCTGGTTATCGATTCGCATCTAATCGGCCTTATTCTGTAGGAAACCCTAACGCAGTGACTCTTCTAGCGTCGGCCAGGTTTACACCTGAGGCGACGGTTATCGTTTCTCGCCAGTTCAACTCTACCGCAGATTTCTCATACTGATCCAGGTTCTGCTGAGCTTGCGACACCCTCACTCTATTCTTTATCCGTGTGTCTTTACCTACAGCCAGTGGGAATGTTGCGAACAACGTAGACAAGTCTTGCAGGATTGTGCTTTGAGCCTGCCCCTTGGAGTCACTGTTACGCTCTATCTCCACAAACTTAGTATAGTGATCCAATAGCATTGAGGCAGTAGAGCCGTTGACTATTATAGACTTTGCTGCAAGGTTGGCCTTCAGTTTCATGGTGGCGATTGTGTCGTCTTCAACAGCTGCACCTACTGTGTCTGCCGATGCTGGTCGCTGCGGGTTGACGAACTTTGTCTCAAGTGCGTCTACCATCTCCGAGCCCATCATGAGCCCGTAGAGTTTCCACAACAGGTCGAACTGCCTTTCTGCGAGGCCGTTATGCACACTGAGCCCGAGAACAGTGTGAACAACCCAGTTCTTGCAGCTTAGTCGCTCCTGCACGTCGTAAAACGTATTCTGATAGGTTGAGACAATTGTAGGTGCGTAATTCACTCGCAACGATATGTCAAAGGCTTGTGCTGCTGCGAGAGTGTGAGCCTCGATACTGTGTTTGAGTATGCCATCTTTTTGGCCGTGCAGGTGGTGCGCCCAGAACATATCCGGCATAGTCATAGCCAGCTCATACTCTTCTGACTGACTGCTGACTCGTAGGCGGTGCTGTATGTACTTGATTGCTCTTGATATGACACTGCGATCAAGTGCTGAGTCTTTAATTCTGGATAGCTGTGGTTCTGTGCCCTCTACTATACCAACAGCCCTCTTCCACCGCCAATCCACTGGCCTGTCTGGGTAGGTCCGGCTATTGACAATAGTGATTACATTAGGCTGCCCGATCTGCCATCTGGTGTACTCTGCCATCGACCTGCTCTCAGATAAACGTAGGCGGCTCTACAGTTACAGTGATTTTTACTGCTACGGCCAGAGACGCGCCCGTCATAGTCAGTAACGCCCACAGACGACATACAGGTGTTGCTGTAGTTCCGTCCTGATTTTCATAAGCGTACCCCAGCTCGTTCCCTATGTACTTACCGGCTGTAATGGTGATCGCGGGAGTTACGGAGTAACCGGGTACACTGGTGCCGGCGCCGAGTGCCGTTAGTACAGCCTCACGTGAGCTGAATAACTGGATAGTGCCAGCATCTGCGCCGACCTCTTCCTCTACGATGAGTGCGCGGATAATCCCACGCCTGGGGACTTTCAGCTCAATAGCTGCGGCCGTGCCCCGGGTTACAGCAAAGCTAACAGGTCCAGATGACCATAATGCGGACATAACTTACACCTTCTTTAGAGGCCTTCTTCAGGATTCGGGTTAAAGAGTTGGCCGCCCTCTTCAGGGAAGGTCTCTACTGACTTTTGTCGCAGCAACAGCACAAGCTCGCCAAGCGACTCGAATGTGCTGCGTAGGCCGTCTTCCAACTCTGGCATATCCTGCTTGCCGTAACGCTCGGAGAATTTACCTTGGTGCCAATAGAACATAAAGATGATACGACCCAGGCGATCCACAGCTTTGATCAGGTCGCTGATGTAGCGATCCACCATGGTGTCATCACGTACCGCTTTCAGCATGCTGCCGATCATCGACACGTCGAAGACCTCCTTCTGCCCTGTCTGCGCCGCCTGTTGTACAGTACTGAGATCTGTAGGAGATGGCGTGGCATCCGGACGGATGTCATAACCTGAGCGGTCGTAGTCGCGGCTCTGCATGCCCTGAACTGGCATGTGTCGCTCAGTGTGTTCCATGACTGGGCCGTTGAAGCCCATCATGTTGTCGCCGCTGTACTGCTCCATTTCTGGGCTTGGTGCAGACGGGGCGCTATCCAACAGAGAAGACACAGCCAATTTAACACGGCACTCGAAGGATCTACCACCAGCTCGCTTGCTGTCGTCTGCTTCTCGCAGAATATCTCTAGCTTGTTTGCTGTGCAGCTTCCAGTCGCATGTCAAGTGTAGCAGGGCGTTCGGCAAACTCAGCAGCTGCTGGCTCTCGTTGATGGAGTAACCGTCGTTTCGCTTACGTACAGAGAGGGCTGCTGTTTTGCGGGTCAGCAACATCTCAATATCTGCAGCATTACCAGGTACCAGTGCTGGGGTTCTGCTGGCGTAAGCTGGCATCGGGCAACAGTGTGACTTGTCATCATCACCGTCTTCATGTGCGTCAGCATCTTGTAGCGTCAGCAGCTTAGCGCCAACCGGGACGAAGAGTTCGCCGCGGTAAGACCGAAGTTTAGAGCCCTTTATAGCCTTCAGCGTTACCCGCTCGCCGTCACGGTACTTGTTATAGGACTCGAAGCTAGTAGCCTCGGACTCGTAGCTTACCGTCATCTGCTTGCGGTCGTAACGGTCGCAACTCCACTCTGTGGCCTGTACGTCGTATCGTGGCATGTCTCCGGCCGGCAAAACCTCTTTTTCGACGATAAAAGGTACGCTTGCAGCTCGGTTATTCGTAACCAGCATGCAAGTAGCACCCTTTGTCAGGGAATTTGCCTCAGGCAGGCTGTCGTACCACTCGTTCCAAGCCTTTCTGGTGCCCTCTATCGCCTTAACAGGCGTGCCTTCGTCCATTCCAGCGACCCAGACCTCTGAATTGGAGATATTTACCCAGTTTTTCTCCCCCTCCATGGCCACAACCGTGGAAAAATTGGTGTTTCCGTTCAACCCACACGGAGCGACGATCACCAGACACTTCCGAAACCCGTGAGGCTTGGTCAGAACCTGATAAATACCGGTTTCGTGCGGGTTTGACAGCTGCTGCGGGCCTGTTACTCGCACAGCAACCGCTAATTCCTCACCTTTTCTGGCGTCTCGGATTAGGATTCCGTCTTGAGCGAGCTCTGACTGCTCGGCTTCAGTCATATCGTCTACAGCAGATGGCTGCACGCTCTGACGCGTGATTATCTCCAGCTCATTTTTGTGCGTCACACCCACATCATCAAGAGCAGCAGCCTTAGACAGCAGATTCACGCGAGTGACCGCGTCTTCATGCTGCCGATCTCGGTCTACCAGAGATACAGCATCCAGCAGGGAGCTGGTTGTCATACGGGCTTCTGCAGTCTTCAGAGCGTCCCGAAGGAGCGAGAGGCCGTGAAAGTCATTAAATGCCCTGGCAACTTCAATATCCTCACTAATTGCAGCAGTCAGAGACCGTAATGCCGGTAGTGACGCCTGCTTTAGAAAGTCTTCAAGGTCCAGACGCTCACTACAGTGCTCCTGCAGGTCGCCAACTGCGCCATCCAGCCCCGCCTTAATCATCGCACACATCACCGGCATGAACCCGCCGGACTCGCTGGCGTACTTCGTCGGTGACATCGACAATCGTCGGAGCTCCGGCTGGCGGACACCTTTACGATGCAGCTGGCGTGAGGTGCCTGAACCGAGCATCTGCGGCTTGCGCTGAATTAAATAGTTCAGCCAGTTCTCCTGTAGCGGTACGAACAGATCCTGGTCAGAGATATACAGCAACTCCTTGCCCTTGAGTTCCCCATTCAGGAAGAACACGGGGGCGTATAGTGTCTGCGGACCTACCTTGAAGGCCATGATGCCGACAGCCTTCTTCCGGTCCTCTGACGCATCTACGAGCTGGAAACCCAACTCGTGATCCAGCAGTCCCGGTGCGCGGTTACGCAGATAAGAGTGGGCAATACTGGAAAACGCCTGTTCAAAGCTAGCCTCGTCGCTAACTTCGGCGTCTGCCCTCTTGTACCGCTGCTTATCTAGTGTTCGTGCAACCATTGTTCTCGCCTACTCAGCTGAATGGCTTGTGGAGAAACGTTACCTGTGATCTACAGTCTGCCTGCACGCTGTGCTTTAGCGCACAACCATAAGTGATTTTAAGAATAATTGCGAGCCTAATCGAACAGGCTTCGTATAGGCGGCTTCGGGTTAAGGTCTGCTGGTGGCCTGCCTATTGTTGCAGGGTCCCATCCTTTGAACGGTCCCGACTTGCCGAATGCTTCACTGCCAGCCAGTGATGGCACATAGCTCGTACCGCCAGGATCTGATGTACTACCGCGGCGAGCTGCCTCTAATACACCACCCTGCTGATAAGACCCGAGCATCTTTGTTTGCCAGTCCGGGTCGTGAGAAATACCCACCATTGCTCGCATCATCTCAGGTTCAAACGGCGGCGGGTCTTTATGGGCTGTGACACTCTTCACCCCGTGTCGCTCCAATGAGGCAATCACAGATGGTCGCAGCTTTGTACCTATCGAATAATGTAATACTGGTCGCTCGAGATAGTTTCCAGCCATCTGCTTAGCGCCAGCCACCTGATAACCAGGTCTTGGAGACCAGCCTGATTCAATAGCTTGATACGGTACAACATCGTCAGGAGCCCAATCACCAACTTCGTCGGTTACACGAACGTGATTCAACAACCCGCGAGCCAGAAGCTCCACGTTTCTACGATTAGCCTTTATCTGCGACCGGTTCAACACATCCCGGAACGCTGAGACGAAATACTTACGTCCCTCTCCGATACCTTTGTGCTGCACAATAATAGACGGGTTAGGTATGCCGTCTGTAAGAACATCACCAGCTTCTATAGTGTCTCCCAGCTTAGCTGTAATAGGTGTAGAGAGGCCGGCGTAGTGCTTGACGCCACCTATTGTGATGTAGTTACCACCCTGACTTGCTTTTTCTATCTTTTCAACCTTGCCGTCCACGTTACTGTGTACAGCACCACCTGGGAAAACCTCAGGCGCCTGCACCATGGCGTTGATCATTGGAAAGCCACCAATAGCCCCAGCAGACGCACCGGCTACACCTCCCGAGTTGCTCACAATCAGTCCGTTCTCCAGCACGAAAAGGTGGTCTGGATGATCAACCTCGATGTCATATGTAGGCTGACTACCTAGTAATTCCTGTTTAACCAGTATAGCTGGAGAGGTAGCACCTGTAGCCGAGCTGCTCTCCCGCGATACTGCAATCGCAACGTAATCTGCTGGTATATTCCCGATAGGTAGCACGCCCCAGGCATCAAGCGGTCCGCGATTAGCTCTGCTTTTCAGGACAGTCGAGCACAGTAGTTTGTGGCACAATGTACTGTCTACCTCCGCCCGAGGGTCGCAGAATGTAGTAGATAGTTTCAAAAATCTTGTACGGTAAGTCTCCCTCTCGCCGTTGTCGAAGACGTTCACAACCCGGACAGGGAAAGTATTCCCGACCATATCTGAACCCAGCACCCAGTCACCAACAACGATGTCTCTAATCTCTTTTACTGTGAAGTCCGCCATGCGGACACGCGTTTTTCCGGCAAGGCAGTGCTTCGAACTTATCTGCCCCTGGGTAATCGGCTCACTGATTGCTTGCGCCCCAGCCAGCCCAATCATGTCTCCGACAGGTGGCAGAACACCCCGCTCACGAATACCGGCGTCTCTGGCGTATACTCCGCCGCTGACAGGTCCGCCAACCGTCGGGCTGCGGACAAGAATCGAGTCGTGCCCGCTGCTGGCGATCTCTTTCAGTATGCCTGGGGTCAGTACTGTATTGCGGGCATACCCAGCAGTCGGATGCGCGAGTACAGCCCCTTCGTTATCTGGATCGGTTGTGTCGACTTCCAATCCTCTTGGCTGGGACTCGTCATAGGTAGACTCTGCGTCGTCGTCTGCGGTGATCATTAAGCGGTGGGCGGCTTGGCTTAGCTGCTTCGAGTTGCTGACGATCGCCCCGTTTGCGAGCACAAACAGGTGGTCCGGATGGTCTACCTCAAGATCATAGGTGTTGCCCGGACCTACGGACTCAGCCCGCAGAAAGCGGAAGTTAGTGTTACCAGACGGATCGCTCGATGTGGTACCGAGAAGGCTGTGGTGGCGATGTATCGCTGCTGACATCTCACCCAGTCGAAACGTGGCCACTGTCCGGACGTGCGGCTGTCGCTGATTTGCAACCTGTCGGTATACAGCTAGTGCTTTGTGCTCCTCTGTGGCGCGAATAATCACAACACGTGTACGAGACTTACCGTAACGGAAGATAAAGTCTTTCAACTCCCGGACACCGTTATTGAAAACAGCAGTCACGCGAACAGGGAATGTACGCCCCTGCTTGTCCGCACCCAGTACATACTCCCCTACTCTTATGTCGTTGATTTTACGGATACTGAAATCAGCCATTCGTACGTCTGTGTTCTCGCATAGACACAGAAACCCGGCATCCGCAGTCGCCTTCTTCAGGTCGAGGATACCTTTACGTGCTCCGAACGCTCCAGCGAAGTGCTCGGCAGGGCTAAGCCCCATCGCGTAGTTTCTAAGGATAGGTATAGGTACAGGCTGCCCTCGGTGGTCTTCGTACAACAAGTCAGAGCCTATTAAGCTGTTAACATTTGTCTGGTTGCCTCTTGCCCCCGATACTGCCTGCATGGCCAGCGGGTTCTTGGCAGCTACAGCCTCCTGAAATACCTGTGCTGGCAGTGTCTGCTGAAACGCAGACACCGTCTGCAATACCTTGTCGTCCATCTGTTGCGGAGACAGCGTCTTGTCTGAGTAGATACCGGATAGTGAGTGTTGCAGCTCAGCTCTGGCGTTCTTGGCTGCCTGTGTCTGCCGTAGTGACTTCAGTCCGAAGCTGTACCCTCCTGTGGAGTAGGCTGTGTGTCGGCCGATATCTGACAGGTCTTTTACAATCCGCGTGTAGTCATCCGGGTGCTGCCTGGCAACAGTATCCAGGATTTTATGAATCCCGGCTTTATTCATTTCACGGTTGTAGTCGCGCAGCTCCGCCGGTAAAGCAGCATTAATAAGTAGCTGACCCAGCGTAGTCTCTCGCATACTAGAACCGCATTTTCGTTACATCTAATAACTTATCACTAGAGTCTGCGACATACACAGTGTTACGTACGCCGGCCATGTGGAGCAGTGACTCAAAGTCCGGCTGCCCCAATGTTGACGCCAGTATAACACCATCTGCGTGCTGAATCGCTATAGCAATAGGATTATCAAACGCATCTGTGATCAGAACTGTGTCTGCCTCTGCTGCCGGCAATGGTTGTAGCCTATGCTGGGCTCTGACTCGCATTATCTCTGTACTCGGCTTCTCAGTAGAGCTGCGGCAGCCGCTGCCCCGGCTGTGATATCCACGTGAGTTGCACGTGGTGGTTCTTGCAGGTTAGCCATCGCGGCTGCGACACCGCGACCAATTGTCGACCGGTACGATGCGGCTTTCTGTCCGCCACCCCCACCGTTAGCCTCGCTGAGCGACTGCAGGGCCTGAATAGCCTCGATACCGCTCGGGTCCGGCTGTTGACCGGCGTCACCACCACCCGCACCTGCCGCGTTACCAGGATCCTGCGGTCCGCCAGGGAGCGCAGCTTCAGCAACAGGGGTTGGAGAACCTGGTGGTGTGATAAGGACGCCAGCCGGAAGCTGGATATTCAGGGCATTCATGATTGCCGTCAGCTGCTGCTGGACGTTGTACAGCCGGTAATCCAGCTGATTCATGCGATCGTCTGGTTTCATTTTCACTGGGCCGCCCGCAGCCGCTGCCGGGTCTACCGGTGCCGCAGGTGGGGCCATTGGATCAGTTGGTGGCATTCCAGGCGGCATTCCGCCCATCATAGCTGGATCCATTGGTGGAGCTCCGCCAGCTGCCCCCATCATAGCGGGATCCATCGGCGGAGCGGCCCCGGCCATCCCCATCATAGCGGGATCCATGGGCGGAGCACCGCCGCCAGCCATACCCATCGCAGCCGGATCCATAGGCATCCCACCACCGCCAGGAGGTGGCGGAGCTACAACTGCCCGCTTCTGCTGGTTGACGGTCATCTCTCTCGCCATGGCGAGTAGTACAGGATTAAGTGCCATCTCAGTCGTCCTCCAAAATTCTTACCTGTTGACCTACGCCAACTTTACCAGACCGGAAGGCCCGGATAGCATCTTTGGTCGTATTAAATGTTATCGGCTTGGCATCCACGTCTCTGTTCTTAGACGCCTGATATAAACCAGCCACATACTCCTGGCTTGGTATGTTCATGTCTGCTTTGAAGCTCGATACAGAGAACAGATTAACTGATGGGAGCATCTTTTGTATAGCCTCACGCTTAGCCTCATCAGTTGTTAGTGCGCGGAAATTCATTTGATCGCCGTCGAAATCTGCATTTGGACCTTTGTTCACCAGTGGGTTCATCTTGATAGCTGGCCCCATAACTAATTTGGGTCTGAATGCCATCGCTCCGTAACGGTGAAGGGTTGGAGCTCGGCTCAGGATCACTACGCCCTCATCCATCTCTTTCTGAAGATAGCCCCTGGCCTCGGCAGACTTATCCTTGATCGCCTGAATAGCTCGCTGCCGCGGAATACCGGCCCTAACCATGCGGCGAACTACAGGCGGAGCAAATACTTCCCACGCTGCTTCTTCCGGGATGCCGGCTTCGTCCAGCGTTAAGTCCGGGTCGGGTATAATTACACCTCGACCGACCATGTCTACAGTTCCGCTTAGAAGCTTGCGGTTCATAACACCGTACTTGGGCGAGCTGCCAAATACTTTTTTCAGAATACCTGTAACGCCGCGCTCCTGATTCTTAGCTCCGACAGGGTCACCTAAACCTGTAACAGCTTTGAACGCGTTGTAGATCGCAGCCTGCTCTTGCCCCAGATGCTCGGGATCCAGGTCTGCAGCGAGGTCCTTGTAGGAGTTAGTAAGCTGCAGCACGTCTTTGTACAAGTAGTTCGCATCATCAACCAGTGGTAGCTTCTTGGCGCCCATCACACTCACAGGGCGGAATGCTGGCGGCAGAACAGGAACCTTGTCGAGCATCCAGTCTTTAGGGTGCATCCCCAGTTTCTCGGCACTCTTCAAGTAACCAAGCTTGCGGATGGCTTTGTCTCGCAGGGTCTTCTTCCCTGACGCAACATCCTGGCGAGCCTTCTCCAGTGCTCTAGGTAAGTTGATAGCTGCCAGAGCTTCACCGATCGCCTGAGTCCCTGTCTTGCCGTCCAGTTGCTCTTTGCCGCTGATAATGTCGGTCATGCCCTGC
>Ga0105052_10006073_pt1 | contig 12407 bp, 8 predicted proteins | sample FRY03_FD_78094 | JGI IMG/M metagenome (GOLD analysis project Ga0105052, IMG submission 78094) | Freshwater microbial communities from Lake Fryxell liftoff mats and glacier meltwater in Antarctica - FRY-03 | ecosystem: Environmental > Aquatic > Freshwater > Ice > Glacier meltwater ... | reverse complement strand
GGGCTGGTTCGGGCCGTTGCGCACAGCCTTCCAATTGTCAAACCGCGTTGCCTGAATCGAAGCGCCCTCGTGTAACTCCCAATAAAAATAATCTCGTTTTGGAGCTGGACCACCTTTTAGAAACGAGACCAAAGAATGACCATCGGAATGCACACCTTCGGGCAATTTTGACCCGGTCAATTCAGCCACGGTTGGCAAGAAGTCCCAGAATGCCCACGGCTCGTCAGTCACTCGCCCCGCGGGCACCGTTCCCGGCCACCATGCAAATGCCGCATTCCGCAAACCACCTTCGTACATGCCGCGTTTGAATCCGCGTAACTGGCCGCCCATGGTTTGATCGAATAGACGGCCGATTTCGGACGTCTCAGGAAACGATGAGCCGTTGTCACCGGAAAACATAAGAAGCGTATCTTTCTCGATACCAAGATCCTTTAGCCGCTGCGTCAAACGCCCCAAATCGCTGTCGAGCCGGGTAACTTGTGCCGCGTAAGCTTTCTGTTGATTGCTCCATGGCTTATTAGCATAGACACCGAAATCGTCAATCTCATGGCGTCCATGCGGAAGCGTGATGGCATAGAACAAAAAGAAGGGCTGGTCTTTGATGGACGACACCCACCTCAACGCTTCCTCGCCGATCAGACTTTGCGCATACGTCGCACCCACGGACTTTCCATCGTTGCCCGGCAATTCGAAACGCTGGTCATCGTTGTACAAGTAGGTAGGAAAGTAGCTGTGTGCATGACGTTGACAGTTGTATCCATAGAAATGGTCGAAACCAACCTTCAAAGGACTTCCCGAAGTATCAAACATACCCATGCCCCACTTACCAACGCATGCGGTCGCGTAGCCCTGTTGCTTGAGCTGTTGAGCGACGGTGTAGGTGCCTTCAGGAAGCGGCATTTGGCCTTCCGGTTGAATCTCTCGATTCGCTCGAATGGGGCAGTGTCCTGTATGCAGGCCCGTCATCAGCGTCGATCGTGCCGGAGCACAGACGGTTGTTCCCGTGTACGCCTGCAGATAACGAGTTCCTGCGGAGCAGAGTTGGTCAACGTTCGGCGTCTGAATCAGCTTCTGACCGTAAGCCCCGCAATCGCCCATCGCTAAATCATCACTGAGAACAAAGATGATGTTTGGTTTGGATGGATTGGGATCAGCGGCGGTGGCAACAGCCGTCGTCGCAAGAAGAAAGACCATGAAGCCTGCCTGTGCAAATTTCCAAATCATTAAAGTACCTTTGGTTCGATGAGATAAAGTGCGGAGGCATCAGGCTTGCGGACTAGCGACTTAGTCACTCGATGAGCGCGCGAGGAAGCTCAATGTGTTCCACATTCAATCATCGGGTTATAAGTTGCTTGCTGAGTTTGCAAACAGGGCTAAAATAAGGTCCCGTACGGCAAGTGATTTTTAGACAAGTGTTGTTCGATTGCACGACCATCAGACCTGGAAAGCGATGAATGCTCACGTGATAGTGTATCGCACCTGGAGAGACGATGAGTCGATTCTGCGATGGCGATTCGATTTGATTGAAAAGCTCAAGCTCGTTGTCTGAAGTCGAAGAACGGCGAACTCGTAAGTAAAATATTGAGGAGCCGCCGTGCGTCAAACGCTGTTCGTCATTGTCGAGTCATCACATCCGAGCGTGATGACGACAATGACGATTCCGGAAATCATTTCCCGATCGCTGCTCAAACGAGCCCGGTCAGCGGGCCATCAGCGCAATAGTCAGGATTGCCGAAGGTTGGCGTGGGATGACCCATCGCTTCAGCGATGTTTAGCAGCAACCGATTATGAGGCACCTTTTTCAATTGAATCGCTTGCCCCATTTTGAATCCTAGACCACCACCGACCAACACAAATGGAATGTCGTTCAAGGTATGCGAATTTCCCTTGCCGAGCTCATTCGTCCAGATAATCGTCGTGTGATCGAGCATCGAGCCTTCGCCACCCGGCTCCGGCGTCTCCGCCAATCGTTTTGAAAGATAAGCGATCTGCTCACAGAACCAGGTGTTGATTTTTGTCAACTTCTCATACGCGTCCGTGTTCGAATCGGGCTCGTGCGATAGCGCATGGTGCCCCTCGTCGACACCGATCCAATTCATCTTCGCGCCGCCAACGCTGTTGGTGTATTGCAGGGTGGCGATACGATTGAAGTCAGCAGCGAATGCGTTAACCATCAGGTCGATCTGCATCCGGCTAAGTTGAGGCATGTTGTCGTTTTCCCTTTCGACGCCCTCTGGCATTTCGGGAACGGCATGGCCGAGATCCTGCTTCGTTGCGGCAAGCTCTTTCTCTTGACGCATGTCTTTCTCAAGATCTCGAATCATGGAAGCATGCTGCTGAAGCAGTTGTCGATCTTCGGCACTAAGCAGCGCTTCGACTTTGCGGAAGTCTTCGCTCAAGTCATCGAGCACGCTCGCAATGGTGTCGCGATCTTTCACTTGTCCGTACAACTTGTCGAACATTTGGTAGGGATCATTAATCGGCGCGACGGGCTGATTCGGCCCTGCGTAGGACATTCGTGTCCACGTATCAGCGTGATCAGGAACCATGACTCCGAATTCCAGCGAACCAAAGCGGGTTTGCGTCGAAGTGTCTTGTTGGAGTTTGTTCTTGATATGCTGGTCGATCGAAATTCCACGTGACCATCCCGCAGGCGTATCGCTTCCGCCTTGGATGTCGCCCGGAAAAAGTTCGATCCCCGTCAGCAAGCACCCGATGCCTCGCATGTGGCCATCGCCATCACCGCGAATCTTGTCGCACAATCCGTGGAGCGTCAACGTTTGATCGCGAAACGGGTCAAGCGGTTGAAGGATTCGCTTAAACGATTCGAGCTTGCCTTCCGCATCTGGCCAAAAGTGTTCGGGAATGACGCCGTTGGGCGTAAATACGACGACAAGCCTTTTTCGCTTCGTCGTCGCCGATGCCCAACCGAGGCTCGACAAGTTCATGAATAGGGGCAGCGCTGCCGCCGTGATTCCGGTTCGGCGGAGAAACTCGCGACGGCTAGTATTTTGGTTCGTCATGATCTTCGTTTTTCTTTTCACGTAATTATCAATTTTTTCAATCTGCGTTCGTTTCGCGTAAAGCGATCACTCAAATCGTTTTTTGAGGCTTGGGCCCCGTCGCCGCCACGACGGCAATCTCAACAATCAAACTTCGAATGTTATAGTCGCTTTCGCGAAATTTAACTTTCATCTGCTCCAACCGATCCACACCATACGCACCGATTGGCTGTTTGACGAAGTGCAAAAACATTCGATTGATGAACGCCGTTTGAGCATCATCACTGTTGATCAAGTATTGCGACAACTCTCGTGCGCCATTAAACGCAACATTGTTTCCTTGGCGGTCGATGTAGCTGCCGGTCGCATCGATCGGCTTGGACTTTTCATCGGTCCGCCATTTCCCGACCGCGTCAAACTGCTCCAGGCTGAAACCGAGTGCATTGATGACGCTGTGACAGGATTGGCAGGCCGTTAATCCGGTTTGCAGGTGAACTCGTTCCCGAGTGGTCAAGTCCGCATGAAGCGAGGGGCTAAGCGGCGCGAACGCATCGGTGGGTGGTCGCATAACGCGACCCAGCATGAACCGGGTCAGAAATACACCTCGATGAATCGGCGATGTGGTGTCGTTGTACGCCAGCCCACTCATCATCAATGGATGCGTCAGCACACCCACGCGGAGATCTGCGTTGGAGGCCGTTCGTGAAAAATCACCGTTGGCATCATCGCCCGTTGGCTTCCACTGATCGCCATAAAACTTCGCCATCCGATCTGAACTGTATGCCCAATCGGATTGCAAAAGCTGGCGAAAATCACTCGCTTCACTCCAAACAACCGACTCTAAAAATAAATCGAGTGAATCACGTAGATCGCTTACCAATTCAGCATCGAAGCCGGCGAATGACTCCTCATCCTTCGTGAGTTCGCTGATGTGACCGAGGTTCAACCAATGATGAAGCGCCTCGCGTGTCTTTGCCTTGGTACGTGGGTCTTCGAGCATTCTCCAAGCGGCATCTCGAATTTGTGCTTCGCTATTGAGGCTTTCTTTTTCCGCGTCGCGCCAAAGCCGATCATCGGGAACCGAATCCCACATCGTCATCGCGAGTCGCATCGAATTTTGGAAGTCAGGAGACACGCCCATTGCGAGCGACGGGTACAAAAAGCGCGGTGACTTCAACGTCAGGATCACGATCCGACGCAGCCCTTCATGATCGTCGTCGGTTGCGGCCAGTTGGTCATCGACATAAGCCTTGCGGACTTCATCACCCGCAGGTCGTCGAAGCGAAACATCAACTAGCTCGTAGGCAAACTGTCGGAGCAGTTCTCGACCTTCGGGCGCGTCATTTTTCTTGCGATGATCTTTGGCGTAGCGAGGCCAAAGGTCATCCGCGACCACATCAGCAAACTCGACCGCGCCCTTGGTTATCGCTTCATCCCACTCCCGGCTAATCGTCGAGCCCCGTTCATAACCAGCACTGCGATCATCGGCGGGCAACTGAACTTGTGGCGCGAATGTTTTTTCGAACCCACCGGGCACGAGATTTCGAGTCGGAATGATTTCCTCAACGCCGCCTGGTCTTCGCCATGAAAGTGAAAAGCTTGCCGGGACATCGCCCGTCTTGCGTTCGCGTTTGAAGAACTCCAGTCGCAGTGGATAAAGGCGACCGCCGAGCAATTCGATGTTCGCCTTGTACTCGGCAGCGTCACCCGATTGCACGTGGTTATCAAAAAAAGCTTTCTCGGTGTCGATCAAGTAAACCTTAAACGCACCCATGCCACGCACGATGATCTCATAACGTCCGCTCTCAGGCACCAATACGCCGCCGTTCCAGTAGATTGAAAATTTGTTGTTTTCAATCCCTTCACCAGGACTATCCATACCGTAGTCGTAATCGATCTTCGCATCGACTCGCTCGAAGGCTCTCTTATCCTCTTTCCAACCGCTGTGATTGAAATAAATCGCATCGAGCCCTCGTTCCTCGCCGACTTGATTGCGTCGACGGAAGTGAGTGTAGATGTCGGTCACACTTTGGCGAAACTGTTCCGCGGTCAATCGTGCCAATGCCGCTCTCGGGGGCGAATTTCGAAGTTGTGCGGCTTCGCTGTAGAAATTTTCATACGCGTAAAGTGCCGTCGCGAAAGCATCTTCGCTGACACAGAGTTCCGGTTCACCCTCGGGCATTGTTTGATCAATGACGGTAGCCAACTCTTGCACGGATCGATCACCCGCGAGGGCCGACTCATGGGCGCCATCAATGCCCTGGCCTTTTTCGCCATGACACGATGCGCACTGATTCGCAAACAACTGCGATCCACGCAACAACAACGCTTCTCGTTGCGACTCGCTCAACTCACGTCCGCTGGTTGAAGGCAACGATTGAGTCGTCTTCGATTCGCCAGAGTCGGCGGCCATCGTCACGTTGGCCGAGCCACCGCTTACCGCGACGCACAAACCCAGGGCGAAAAGTTGCTTCGCCCAACTCTTTTGGAAGGATGGTAACTTGCCGATGATTTGTGGTTGACCTTGCATCGTTAATTGGCGACCTCAAACTTTAATTCGTACGATCCCTTTTCTCGCTCGCTCATTTCTATCGCGCAAGAACGGATTGTGTTTTTGACGAATGACCTTTTGCGAAGATGAACAGGTCGAAAACCGTTCTTTTCAAAAGAAAGGCTACGAGCCGGGAATTCAAATGGTGGGTGGGCTTCTGCAGGTGGGGACGGTCAATGGCGCCGTCTGACACGAATTGTACACAATTAAACCTTGTCTGTCACTTTTTAGGTATCGGCCAAGCGATTTACGCGAATGCCGTTTTTTAAGGGTCTCGCACTGAAAAAAAGCGATTAGCGGGGGAGGCAAAGAGGCTCGCCTCATCGCCCCGTCGCGTAGAAACGATGACTTCGAGATTGGAAGTAGCGTAGCATAGGCGTCCGAATCCTCCGAATCCCCACGTTCCGCAGCCATCTGCGACAAAATCGCCCCTCAATCGCCCCTCAATCGCCCCTCAATCGCCCCTCAATCGGCCGCCATCATGCCTCTCAATCGTCGCCGGTTCATGGCAACTACCGTCGTTTCTACGGTGACTTCCGCTGCGGCGTCGGGAATCCTGAGTCGCCGATCTGCTTACTCGCAGGACGCTGCCGCCGAATCCTCGACCGGCCCACTGGAAACATTCGTTCCCACGCGGCAGATCACTCACGGGCCCAAGTTTCATTGGTTCGGGTACTACGATAAGAACGAGTTTGACCCCAGCGGCCGATTCGTTCTCGCCAACGAAGTCTCCTTCGAAGGGCGAGCACCGCTGACAAACGATGAAATTTCCGTCGGTTATGTCGACACAAAGCAAGACGACACATGGGTTCCGATCGGAACGAGTCGAGCCTGGGGATGGCAACAGGGCTGCATGCTGCAGTGGATCGGCAACGACGGCCGCGAAGTACTCTGGAACGATCGAGATGGCGACCGATTTGTGTGTCGCATCTACAACTTGCAAACGCAACAAACTCGCATCATCGATCGACCGATTTACACGATCAGCAGCGACGGTCGCACGGGGTTGTCGCTTAATTTCAGCCGCTTGGATAACCTTCGCCCCGGCTATGGTTACGAAGGGCTCACCGACGGCAATGTCGGCAAGCATGCTCCGGCCGACGATGGTATTTGGCGAGTGGATCTGCAGACGGGGAAAAGTGAACTCGTTTTCTCAAACGCCGATGCCGCCGCGATTCCTTGGCCCGATGGGAGCACGCATCCCAAAGCCTGGCATTACTTCAACCATTTACTGCTCAACCCTTCGGGCACGCGATTCATCTTTCTTCATCGCTATCGCCCCGGGTTCGATCCCAAGACATTTAACTTTGAGGGCAACTTCATCACCCGCATGTTCACGGTGGGAATCGATGGAAGCGATCCTTCTATTCTTGATCCATCGGGATTCACATCGCACTTCATCTGGAAGGATGACCAGACCGCAACGATGTGGACGAAGCCCACAGGATTGCCCCAAGGGTTCTATCAAATGACCGATCAGTCAGCCGATTTTCGCCGCGTCGGTGAAACGAAGATGCTTGTCAATGGACACAACACTTATCTGCCCGCGCCGTATGACGATTGGATTCTGAACGATTCGTATCCCGATTCGAAAACGTCTCGTCAAACCGTTTATCTTTATCATCCGCCGACCGACCGCCGCGTTGAACTGGGACATTTTCCTAGCCCGAAATCGTATCGGGGTGAATGGCGATGCGACACACATCCGCGGGCCAGCGTTGCTGGCCATACGATCGCGATCGACAGCCCTCACTCGATGGGACGCCAAGTTCACCTGCTCGACATCCGCGAACTTCTTGCCAAACTCGCGTGATGCCGTCCCTCGGAAAATATCGTCCACTGATTGCTGGGCTTGCCGCGAAACCAATCACACCATCGATAGTGCTGGCGCTCCGTAAACAGGTCGGCGATGAGTGGTCGCGTGAACTGCTCGAAATCATCAGCGTCCAATCCAAAGCGAACAAAAAATTTGGCGAAGGTGTTTGGATGGCGACCGCTCGTTCGATTGAACAAGCCAGCGACCAAGTGGTGGCAAACTACAAAGCATCCTTGATGGGTGATCGTGTCGTCATCGATCTCTGTGGCGGCATCGGGGGCGACGCGATGGCTTTGGCAAAGCGCGGCGGTGTGATCACAATTGATCGCGACCCAAAGATGACGATGATGGCATCCGAGAATCTAAAGTTCATCGGGGCATCGAACGCAGCGGCCATTTGCGCGGATGTGACGACGTATCTGTCACCAGAACCCGTTGCCGATCACCGAATCGGTTTTCACATCGACCCCGATCGTCGGCCGCAAGATCGCAGAACCTCAGCACCGGTGGCCTACGAGCCTTCGTTCGCATTTGTTTCGTCCGTGATCGAATCATCGCCTGCAAGCATCGTCAAACTTGCACCCGCCGCTGAATTGACCGATTCTCAAGCCGCAAATGTCCATCGCCAGTGGATCAGCTTCGCGGGAAGCGTGCGAGAGCAAACACTTTTGGCGGGTGAGTGCATCGATCACCTATCATTACGCCGTGGCAATCGATCCGCCGTGCGATTGATGCGGGACGGCAGTCGGCAACGGTTTTCCCCGGATCGCATGAGTGCCTCATCTCATCAATCGCAACCGACTGCGTCGCTGCTTCGCTATATCTTCGACTTCGACCCGGCGGTGAGAGCGGCCGGACTTACGGTCGCGTTCGCAAATGAAAACGACCTAAAATGCATCGGCGGACCAAGCGGATTTTTTGCCAGCGAAACGTTGCCGAGCAATGATCAACTGATGCAGTGCTACGAAGTTTTTTGGAGTGGCCCGGCCGATCTGAAGCAGGTTCGCAAACAGATTCAACAACAATCCGTTCGGCTGCTTTCGATCAAGGTTAGAAATACCGATCATGATCCCGCTTCGCTAATGAAGACCTTATCAGCAGACCGGTCTGCGGATGGGATTCCTGCAACACTGTTAATCGGTCGCAGTCCAAAAGGTGCGTATGCGGCACTTGCCAGATCAACCAGCGCAGGTTCGAAGTGGTTGTGATCGAATCCCAACTCAGACACTAACTTTTCGATAAAGCGAAAAAATGAAATACGCCCCGGAGACCACTATCGTCACGCTGGCGTTTCTTGCATTGGTGATTTCACATTCGCTCGTACATGCCGCGGAGGTCACACATGGGGATGTCGAAGTGACGGCATTGAGCCGTGCTGCGGACTATGAATGCGTTCGAAAGCAGGCCGAATCCAAAGGGATCGGCTGGTGCATGTGGGACTGGAAAGCGAGATTTGCTTATTAGGATCGCGGCGCAAAACGGGCGAACCCAGGGATGCGTGATGCATTGCTTGAAAACTAAGCAAGTCGCAACCGTCATCCATGTGAATCGCTCGTCAATCGTTTTCGCGAATGATGTCCCGATAAAATTTGGGCTGGCGATCAGCGAAACGGTCGATCACGTGAGCTCCGGGGGTTCGTTCGATCCGTTTGTTTCTTGCTTGAGCTAAGTCGACCTCCGCGAAGAGAATCTCTTCGGTGTCATTGCCGGCGCGAGCAAGCTCCACACCATCGGGACCACAGATCGAGCTTCGTCCGCAGTACTTAAATCCACGCTCTTCGCCGACTCGATTCGCAGCGATGAAGAACAAATGGTTCTCCATGCTCCGCGCTGGTGGAACGATATCAGCAGTGCGAGAGGCGGCGACTGGCCAATTGGTGGGCAGGGCAATGATATCCGCGCCTCCGAGCCCGAGGACTCGCATCGGTTCGGGAAAGGAACAGTCGTAACAAATCGCCAATCCCACTTTCGCCATTCCTGCTTGATGAGGCACATATGGTCGATTGCCGCGATCGACAAAGCGATCCACTCCCAGATGAGGCAAGTGAACTTTGCGATAGATCGTAATCATGCCGTTGGGGCCAAGGAGCGCCGAAGCGTTGAACAGCTTGGCTTCGTTGCCGGGACCTTCCCGTTCCAGAAATCCGACAACAACGTGAAGGCGTCCATGAATGCGGCAAATTGAGATTAATTTTTCCCACGCGGGATCGTCCGACGTCATGGATTGAGCGAATGCCTCTTCGCGGCTCTCAAAGCCGTAGCCCGTCAACATGCATTCGGGCAATACCACCAGATCGGCGTTTGCCGCATTAGCCTTATTCAGCCACGCTTCAACGCGGCGAAAGTTGTCAGAAACATCGGCAAAGCTGACGTGGGACTGGACGCAGGACAGCAACATCGTAAAACCGTGATATTCGAGATCGGCAGGTCGAGGTTTTGGCGGTTCATTCGGCTTTTCACCGAGGCACACCATAGCGTCGTTTACTCAATCCCAACAACAGCACGATGACTGACAAGAATTACGATTTTGACCTGTTCGTGATTGGAACGGGGCCTGGTGGCGAAGGCGCGGCGATGCAAGCCACCAAGGGCGGCCGGCGGGTCGCGGTCGCGGAGAGTTATTCGCAGATTGGGGGAAGCTGCACGCACCGCGGAACGATCCCCAGCAAAGCGTTGCGTTACACGATCACCAACACGGTCAAGTTTTTGACCAATCCGATGATCCAAGCGATGGGCATCCACTTCAGCCCGACGATGGATCAACTGCGCCGCGGCAGTCAAACGATCATCAATCGCCAAGTTTCGATGCGTCAGTCTTTTTATGATCGCAATAACGTTCCCGTTTTCACTGGGATCGCTCGATTCATCGATGAAAACACGGTCGAAGTCGATGGCCAACAGCACACATCGAGCCACTTTGTGCTGGCCCCAGGCACTCGTCCCTTTCGTCCTCCGGGCGTTGACTTTAACCATCCGCGAGTTTTCGACAGCGACACCATCCTTGACCTTCAGGAAAAGCCCGCAGCGATCACCGTTTATGGCGCTGGCGTTATTGGCACTGAGTATGCATCGATGTTTCGCAACCTTGGCTGCAAGGTTAATCTCGTCAATACGCGAGACAAGTTGCTTGAGTTCCTGGATGACGAAATCATCGATGCGCTTTCGTATCACTTGCGAGACCAGGGCGTTGTCATTCGTCATAACGAAGAAATGGAATCGATCGAAGGGCTTGATGACGGCGTGGTACTGACTCTCAAGAGCGGCAAGAAGATCAAGACCGATGTGCTTCTGTGGGCCAACGGTCGCTCCGGAAATGTCGAGAACCTTGGGTTGGAGATCATCGGTCTGGAACCCAATAGCCGTGGGCATTTGGTGGTCGATGAGAACTTCCTCACCGCTCGGCCGCACATCTATGCCGTGGGCGACGTGATCGGCTATCCCTCACTCGCCAGCGCTGCGTACACACAAGGCCGAACCGCAGCGATGCACTTCCTTGGCGAAGAGATCAACAAGCTGCTCAATCACGATATCCCGACGGGCATCTACACCAGCCCCGAAATCAGCTCCGTCGGCAAGACCGAGCGTGAACTCACCGCGGCCAAAATTCCCTACGAAGTGGGGCAGAGTCAATTTCGCAGTTTGGCTCGCGCACAGATCACCGGTTCAACCGTTGGTATGTTGAAGATTCTGTTTCATCGCGAGACTTTGGAGATACTTGGCGTTCATTGTTTTGGGGCCAACGCGTCTGAAATTATTCACATTGGACAAGCGATCATGGTTCAGCCCAGCCCGCAAAATACGTTGAAGTATTTCATTGAAACGACATTCAATTATCCCACGATGGCCGAAGCGTATCGCGTCGCGGCATTGAACGGCTACAACCGATTGTTTTAGGATCGTGCATCTCATAGCCACGCCGTCGTGATCTGTGTCGAAACTTCTCGCGGAGGTGGTAGCGAGTTCCACTCGATACCGCTGGACGTGGCGCCGTAAGTGATTTGCCCGAGAATGGGAACTTCCGTGAATCGTGAAATCACCTTGGCATTCTCGGTGGCGGAATCGTCGGGAATCGCGGACACTTGATTCAGAATGATGCCGACGACCGGAAGTTTTAAGGCACTCGCAGCCGTGACCGTCGCAAGTACTTGATGGATCGCGCCAAGCCGGTTAGCCGCCACGATAATGACGTGCGCGTCCATCTTTCGCGCCAGAGTACTGTTGAGCATATTGTCGGAGAGCGGCGACATCAGGCCACCTGCACCTTCGACGACAACGATATCTTTATCCATTGAAACAGCGCCGAGCCCTTTGAGCAAAAGTGATTCGTCGACTGAACTACCCGCCTGCAGAGCCGCCAAATGGGGAGCAAGCGGGGCCAAGAAACGCTGGGGACAGACATCGTCGAGAGGCACGCTGCGTCCTGCCGCTTCCCACAACTGAACCGCATCGGAGGATACAAGCTTGTCACCATCATGCACGCATCCACTGGCCACGGGCTTGTAGACGCCGACACGTCGGCCAGAATAGTAAAGCTCCTTGACAGCCAACGACGCGACGAAAGACTTTCCGACGTCGGTATCGGTGCCCGCAAAGAATAGAATTCGAGGACTGGAACGATCCATCGACGGAACCTTCATTCGTAAGAAAAACGATTTTTAAAATGAGTAACGTACGACTTGCCATCGTTCAGATGCGAGGCAACGATTCGCGTGACCGTAATGTTGCCCGCGCTATCGAGAAAATCGAAGAGGCGGCCGCTGATCGAGCACAAATTGTCTGCTTGCAAGAACTGTTTACCGGACCTTACCCCTGCCAGCGAGAGGACCATCGTATCTTCTCCTGGGCCGAAACGATTCCCGGACCCACGACGGATGAACTTTCCGCCATTGCGGCTCGACACCAAATCGTCATCGTGGCTCCCGTTTTCGAACGACGCGCCCCAGGGCTCTATCACAACAGCGCGGCCGTCATCGATGCGGATGGAAGCATTGCAGGCATCTATCGCAAGATGCATATTCCCGATGACCCTTTATTCTAT
>Ga0105052_10006066_pt1 | contig 12418 bp, 10 predicted proteins | sample FRY03_FD_78094 | JGI IMG/M metagenome (GOLD analysis project Ga0105052, IMG submission 78094) | Freshwater microbial communities from Lake Fryxell liftoff mats and glacier meltwater in Antarctica - FRY-03 | ecosystem: Environmental > Aquatic > Freshwater > Ice > Glacier meltwater ... | reverse complement strand
TCACGTTTTGCGCGCAAAGTGCTATGTCGCCGGAAAAGGCAAGGGGGCGCATGGGGTCGGCGCGCAAGCTGGCATCGCCTTGCAGATCAAACCCCGGGCCGTCGATCACGGTCAGGTTGCGGTCGATCCCCGGAAACTGCGAAAATGGGCCATTTTCGGCAATGGTGGCCATGGAAAAACGCCAAACCTTGCCTGCCGCATCGTCACAGCGCAGAATTTCAATCGTGGTGCCGCGCCCGTTAGCCCAAGGCATTTCGGTGTAATCCGCGCGGGTTAGATGCCGCATCATTGGGCCCATCATTCGGCGGCACGCCCGCCGATCAGCCCGGGGCCGGGGTCGGAGGGGAGGTCGGGCGACAGCTCTTCAAAGTCGAAATTATCCAGCCGGGCGGCGCGTTTGCCGGCCCGTTCGGCGGCGGTGCCGATGCCCTCCAGATCGGCGCGGGCCTGATTGAAATGAGTGTTCAGCTTTTCCACCCGGCCCACGACCAGTTCCACATCGCGGTGCAGCAAGCGCAGGGTCGCGCGAATGGCCCCGGCCTGTTCGCGCATCCGCGCATCTTTCAGCACGGCGCGCATGGTGTTCAGCGTTGCCATGCAGGTGGTGGGCGACACGATCCAGACCTTGGCATCAAATCCGTCGCGCACCAGTTCGGGGAAATTGCCATGCAACTCGGCATAGACCGCCTCGGACGGGAGAAACATCAAAGCGCCATCGGCGGTTTCGCCATCAAGGATGTATTTTTCTGAAATTGCCTTGATATGGGCGCGCACCGAAACCCGCATTTGCCGCGCCGCCTCTGCCAGCTCCGCCGGGCTCTGGGCGCGGCGCAGGGCCTCATACGCTTCCAGCGGGAATTTGCTGTCGATCACGATGGGGCCGGGGGGGTTGGGCAGGTGGATAAGGCAATCGGCGCGCTTGCCGTTGGAAAGTGTCACCTGCATGGAATAGGCATCTGCGGGCAAAGCTTTGCGCACGATGTCGTTAAGCTGGATTTCGCCAAACGCCCCACGGGTTTGTTTGTTGGACAGAATATCCTGCAATCCCAGCACATTGCCTGAAAGTTTTTCGATGTTGGCCTGTGCCTTGTCGATGGTGGCAAGGCGCTGCTGCAATTCGCCAAGGCTGTGGGCGGTGCGGGTGGAGGTGCCTTGCAGCGTTTCCGTCATGCCGCGCTGCACTTCGGCCAGACGTTTTTCCATCAGTTGCAGCATGGCGGTTTGGGAATGGGCTTGGGTTTCGGAGACATGGTGCAAGCCGCCCGCAAGCCGTTCCTGGCCTTCAGACAGGCTTTGAACGCGCTGGCCGATCCAGCCCATTTCGCGCATCAAAGGTTCGGTCGCCTTTGCCGATTGGCCCGCCGCACGCAAGATTGCCCAGAAAAACCCAAGGATGACCAATGCGATACCCGCGCCGATCAGCACCAAGGGATCGTTCCATTGATAGGTTTGTCCTGCGATTTCAATCATCTGCGGCCAAACAGCTTTTCAATATCGGCCAGTTTCAGGGCGACATAGGTGGGGCGACCGTGGTTGCATTGGCCCGACATCGGGGTCGCCTCCATCTCGCGCAAAAGCGCGTTCATCTCCTCCGCGCGCATCTGGCGGCCGGAGCGGATGGAGCCGTGGCAGGCCATGCGCGACAAAACCGCGTCCATCCGGGCTTGAAGGCGGTCGGATGTGCCAAGATCGGCGAGGTCGTCCAGAATATCGTGCAGCAAGGCTGTTGCGTTGACGCGGCCAAGAATTGCGGGGGTTTCGCGTACGGCGATGGCCCCGCCACCAAACGCCTCGATCGTCAGGCCTAACTTGGCCAGATCGGGGGCGGCATCCAGCAGGCGGGCGCAATCATGGGCGGAAAATTCAATGATTTCAGGGATAAGCAGGGCTTGGGCGGCGATACCTGTACCATCGCGCTGGGCCTTCAAGCGCTCATAAACCAGCCGTTCATGGGCGGCGTGCTGATCCACGATCACCATGCCATCCGCCGTTTGGGCGATAATGTAGTTTTCATGCACCTGCGCGCGGGCGGCCCCTAAAGGACGGTGGGTGTCATCGGTCAGGGGCGCTGGTTCGAACCGCGCGGAGGGGGCCTCGGCAAAGCCCATATCGGCTGTGGGTTCGGGGGCTTGGAAGGCAAGGCTGCGGGATATGGCGCCTTGGGAAGGTCGGTCCATCTGGTAGTTGCGCGGGGGCGTGCCGGGTTCGGGCTGGAAAGCCGCCAGCGTTTCCGCGCCCACGGTCGAGGAGGCGCGATGCCCGGCCATGGCCAGTGCGTGGCGCAGCGATGAGACAATCAGCGCGCGGGCAAGGGCGGGGTCGCGAAAGCGGACTTCGGATTTTGCGGGATGGACGTTCACATCGACAAGCTGCGGGTCGCATTCCAGGTTCAGCACGGCAGCGGGGTGCCGGTCGCGGCCAAGAACATCCATGTAGGCGGCGCGCAAGGCCCCGTATAGCATACGGTCTTGCACTGGGCGGCCGTTGACGAAGAGGTATTGCGCCGCTGATGATCCGCGCGAATAGGTGGGCAGGGCGGCATAGCCCACCAGCCGAAAACCTTCGCGGGGGGCGTCGATCTTCAACGCATTGTCGGCAAAATCGCGGCCCAGAATAGAGGTGACGCGGCCTTGCAGCGCATCAAAAAAGTCGCCCGAGGAAGGGTCTGCGCGAAACATAACGCGGGCTTCCCCACCGGAGACATCGCGCAGGGTAAAGCCGACATCAGGCTCGGCTAGGGCCAGACGCTTGATAACTTCGGCAATCGCCATGGCCTCGGCGCGGTCAGAGCGCATGAATTTCAGCCGGGCGGGGGTGGCGTAGAACAGATCACGCAGCTCCACCACGGTGCCGATGGTCAGGGGGGCGGGGCGCGCAGCCTCCATCCGGCCACCGTTGACGGCGATCATCATCCCGTCACTGCCCGCCGTGCGTGAGGTGATGGTGAGGCGGCCGACAGCGCCAAGCGAAGGCAGCGCCTCGCCGCGAAAGCCGAAGGACTGGATGTTCAGCAGATCGGTGCCGTCGATTTTCGAGGTGGCGTGGCGTGACAGGGCAAGGGGCAAATCAGCGCCCGTCATCCCGCAGCCATCATCGGTGACGCGGATCAAGGTTTTTCCACCATCTGCATAGTCGATGCTGATGCGGCGCGCGCCTGCATCCAGCGCATTTTCCACCAACTCCTTGACCGCAGAGGCGGGGCGTTCCACCACCTCCCCCGCTGCAATGCGGTTGATCGCGGCCTCATCCAATTGGCGGATGATGGGGCGCGGGGTTACGCTTATGTTGGGGCTGGCGGCGTTCATGCCACCAGTTCTAGCATATGTGCCGCTAGCCCGCCACCGTATCGGCGGGGTTATTCACCGATTTCTGGGACGCTTTTATGGGGTGGATTGCAGCCCCTCGGGTTGGCCCACGACCACGAAATGCAGCGCACCCGGTTGCAAAAGCCGTTTGGCGACCCTAGAAATATCGTCCAGCGTTACCGCCTCGATCAAAGCGTTGCGGGTTTGGGGGTAGTCGATGGGCAGGCCATCCGACTGCATTCCTACCAAAATCCGCGCTATACGGGCGTTGCCGTTGAAGCGCAAAGGGTAGGAGCCGGTGAGATAAGTCTTGGTCTTGGCCAATTCCTCGGCAGTCACACCTTCAGTTGCGGCGCGCAGCCATTCAGCGCGGACGATTTCAATCGCTTGCGCCGTTGTGGAATTGGCGCTGGAAAACTGGCCCGCCATCACTTCCGACTGGTCCATGGGGGCAAGATAGGTGCTGATGCCATAAGTCAGCCCGCGTTTGTCACGCACTTCGGTCATCAAACGGGCGGTAAAACGCCCGCCGCCAAGGATTTCGTTCAGCATGAAGGCCGCGAAAAAATCGGGGTCATCGCGCTTGATGCCTTGGTGGCCGAACTGGATGACCGATTGCGGGCCGGGGAAATCAATGACAGTGACGCCGCCTTTCAGCCCCCAATCAGCGCGCTTGGGCAAGGGGCCGCCGGTTGCGGGCAGATCGCCCAGCAGTTTGTCGAGAACCGCGCCCAGACCTGCCGTGGTCATGTCACCCGCGGCGGCGATGTAAAGCTGTTCGCGGTTTATGGCAGAGGTATAGGCTGCCAGAATATCATCGCGGCTAAGGGCTGCAACGCTTTCCTCGGTGCCATCGCCCGAACTGCCGTAGGGGTGCGCGCCGTAAGCCAAGCGGTCAAAGCGTTGGCCAGCTATGCTGCCAGGTTCCTTCATATCGGAGCGGATATTGGCCAGAACCTGACCGCGCACCCGCTCTACCGCGTCGGCATCGAAACGGGGTTGGGTAAGGGCGAGATGCAGCAGATCAATGGCCTGATCCTGATTTTCGGTGAGGAATTGCGCAGAAATGCTGATCCCATCGGTTCCGGCGCGGAAGCTGAAACTGGCGGCCAGATCGTCGCGGGCATTGGCGAAACCCTGCGCATCCAGCTCGCCGGCCCCTTCCTCGATTAAGGCGGTCATAAGGTTGATGGCGCCGCGCTGATCAGCGGGATCAAGCGAGGTGCCGCCGCGGATGTAGATTTCCAGCGCGGTGAAGGGAATCCCATGATCCTCCACCAGCCATGCGGTGATGCCGCCGGGGGAGGTGACTTTCTGGATCGGGATTTCGGCCTTGGCAGGAAGCGAAAGGGCCAGCAGGGCCACAAATATGGAACGCATCATCATTGCATCACCTCCACCGCGTCATCGCGTTGCAGCCATCCGGTGACGGCGTTGGTTTTGACAAAAACATCTCGCGCGGCCTGCATCACCTCTTCAGGTGTGACGGCTTGTAAAATTTCGGGCCAGTCCTGCACATCGGCGACCGTCAGGCCAGAGGTTAGCGCGGTGCCATATTCGCGCGCCAAGCCTTCGACATTATCGCGAGCATAAATTTCCGAGGCGCGCATCTGGCGTTTGATCCGCTCGAACGCTTCCGGCTCCACCCCGTCTTTCATGAATTTCGCGATTACGCCGTCCATTGCGGTTTCCATTTTAGCGAGGGAGATGCCGGGCATCGGCACCGCAACCAGCCCGAAACTGGACACATCAAGCGACATGTCATCATAAAAGGCACTGGTGTAGACGGCTTTCGGCGCATCGCCGAATTGCAAGGCGCGGGCCATGACGGAGGTGGTGCTGCTGCCGCCCAGAAGTTCGGCCAGAACCGACAGGGCTGCGGCTTTTTGTTGCGCGCCGCTGTCACGTTCGGGGGCCAGATAGTTGCGAACAACATAAGGTTGGGCCACGCGCGCGTCCGACATGGAAAGGCGGCGTTCGGCCAGTTGCGGCGGCTCGGTCACGCGGGCGCGCGGGGCAAGGCTGGGTGTTGGCGCGATGGGCCCGTAATGGGTTTCGGCCATCGCGCGCACCTCTTCGGGGGTGATGTCGCCTGCGACGATCAGAATGGCGTTGTTCGGCGCGTAATAGGTGCGGTAAAACGACAGCGCATCTTCGCGGGTCAGGGCCTCGGCCTCGTGTTTCCAGCCGATTACGGGGGTGCCGTAGGGATGGTTGAGGTATTGTGCCGCGCGCATCTGTTCGCCAAACAGCGCGCCGGGGTCGCTGTCGGTACGCTGGGCGCGTTCTTCCACGATCACGGCGCGTTCGGTGATCACATCGTCGTCAGACAGGATCAGCCCGCGCATCCGGTCGGCTTCCATCTTCATCATCAGATCAAGGCGGTCGGCGGCAACCTGTTGGAAATATGCGGTGTAATCGTAAAAGGTAAAGGCGTTGTCATTGCCGCCCTGTGCCTCGACCACGGCGGAAAATTCGCCAGGGTCCATGTTGGCGGTGCCTTTGAACATCAGATGTTCCAGAAAATGCGCGATGCCGGATTTGCCGCGGGGTTCATCCGCCGAACCGATTCTGTACCACATCATATGGGTGACAACCGGGGCGCGGTGATCCTCGATCACCACCGCCTCGAGACCGTTTTCAAGCGTGAAAGTTGTAACCTTGTCGGCCAGCGCCGGGGTGGCACACAGCGCCCCGAAGGCAAGGGGCAGCAGCAGGTTGCGCAGCATCGGCGTTCCTCCGTTCCATCATCGCGTTACAGGTAACCACAGGCGCGGCCGGGTCAACCCCGTTTGACGGGGACGTGATGCGCAGAGTTACTTGCCGTCCTGGGCGGGCGGGGCGGAGTTGGTTTTGACACCGCGCGCGCGCCAACGGTCCAGTTCGGCTCGCTGGTCCAGCGATTGGCGGGAATAGGCTTTGAAATAGACGTTCACGTTGAAGACGCGTTCCAGAATGCGGCCCTTATTGTCGCGGCGAAACTCCAGATCTTCGGCGGCCAGATCGGGGCGGATGGAGGCGCTGCGACCATAGCGCCCGGCATGATTGACCAGAGCCCCATCGCCCGCAGGCACGCCCGCACCTTCACGCAAGCTGCCACCAAGGGCTGCAACCGCATCGGCTTCGGGGTTGGGGTCGGTCAGGTTCGCGCCGCCCAATGTGGGTTCGGGCAGGGCCTTAAGATCGGTAGGCAATTGCAGGGCCTTGGGCGGCAAAATCGCAAATTCATCCGGCCCATTGCCTGTGGCGCGCAAATTCATCAGGCGCGGTTCGCCATCATCACAGGCGGATAGCGCAAGCATCGCAAACGCGGCAAGTTCCAAGACCCCTTTTCCTGCAAGCATATGCGCCTCCTTCACCAAGTTGTACTTTGTTTAGCCGAAACTAATCGGCACGTCACGGGGTCTTTCGCGATTTGGCTTTGCTATCGGCTGCGAACAGCACAAGCCCTGCTGCGCCTGCGAAAATGGCGATGTCTGCCACATTGAAGGCATAGGGGTTTTCAAACCCGCAGCACGACATGTTCAAAAAATCTGCCACAGCGCCGTAGAACAGCCTGTCAATCACATTGCCAAGCGCGCCGCCAATCAGCACCCCGGCAGAGACCTGCGCCATTTTTGCCTGTTTGGTAGAGGTTATCCAGCGCCAGACCCAGGCCGTGATCGCCAGTGCGACCGCGATCAGCACCCAGCGCATCACCTCGGCGTCATGGGCGAACAGGCCGAAGTTGACGCCCTTGTTCCATGCCATCTTGAAGGTGAGATAGGGGGGGAACACGTCGATGAACCCAACTTCCCGCAGGTTGAGGCCAAAGACAACGGCCAGTTTGCTGGCTTGATCCAGCACGAAAATTCCCAAGGCCCACCAAAATACACGCATCATCAATGCCTGAAATGGCGTTGATTGGTGAAAACCATGGCAAGGCCCGCCGCGTCTGCCGCAGCGATCACCTCATCATCGCGCATCGAGCCACCGGGCTGGATGATGGCCGTGGCCCCGGCCTCGGCTGCCGCGACCAGCCCATCGGCAAAGGGGAAGAACGCGTCAGATGCCACGACGGAACCGATGGTGAGGGGGCGGGTAAGGCCCATCGCCTGCGCCATATCCTCCGCTTTGCGGGCGGCGATGCGGGTGCTGTCGATCCGGCTCATCTGCCCTGCGCCCACGCCCACCGTGGCCCCGTCCTTGACATAGATGATAGCGTTGGATTTTACGTGTTTGGCCACGGTCCAGGCCATCAGCAAATCGCGCATTTCGCTGTCACTGGGGCTGCGTTTGGTGACAACGCGAAGGTCAGCTTGATTGATATCGGCCGCGTCCCGGTCTTGCACCAGAAAGCCACCGGCCACTTGCCGGAACGCAAGGCCCGGCGTGGTGGCATCGGGCAGGGTGCCCGTGGTCAAAAGCCGCAGGTTTTTCTTGCCCGCAAACACCGCGCGTGCGGCGTCATCGGCGTCGGGGGCGATGACAACTTCGGTGAAAATCTGGGTGATCAGTTCGGCAGTGGGGCCGTCAAGCGTTTGGTTCAAAGCGATAATGCCTCCGAAAGCCGATGTGCGGTCACAATCGAAGGCGCGGGTATAGGCTTCGGCCAGGGTGGCACCAAGCGCCACGCCGCAGGGGTTGGCGTGTTTGATGATGGCCACGGCGGGGCCACTGCGCGAAAATTCCGCCACCAATTCAAACGCCGCATCCGTGTCGTTTATATTGTTGTAAGACAGCTCTTTGCCCTGCCATTGACGGGCAGTCGCCACACCCGGGCGGGCCGTTCCATCGGTATAAAACGCCGCCCCTTGATGCGGGTTTTCGCCATAGCGCAGAGGTTGCGCCAAGGTTCCGGCAAAGACGCGGTAGCGGGGGGCTGGCATATCGAGCGCGCCCGCCATCCAGTTTGAGACCGCCGAATCATAGGCGGCCGTGCGCCCGTAGGCGGTTTGCGCAAGCCGTTGGCGGAAGGCATAAGTGGTGGCGCCGTTGTTCGCCACCAGTTCGTCCAACAGCGCCGCGTAATCTTCGGGGTCGGTGATTACGGTGACAAAACGGTGGTTCTTGGATGCGGCGCGGATCATGGCGGGGCCGCCGATATCAATGTTCTCCACGCAGGTGTCGTAATCGGCACCGCGTGCCACTGTCGCCTCGAACGGATAAAGGTTCACGACCAAAAGGTCGATGGCGTCGATGCCATGCGCGTCCATTGCCGCCAGATGGTCGGGGTTGTCGCGCAGGGCCAAAAGCCCGCCGTGGACCTTGGGGTGCAAAGTTTTCACCCGCCCGTCCATCATTTCGGGAAACCCCGTCACATCGGCCACATCGCGCACCGCAAGCCCCGCCTTGCGCAATGCCGCCGCCGACCCACCCGTAGACAGCAATTCCACCCCCATATCTGCCAAAGCACGGGCAAGCGCTATCAGCCCGGTTTTGTCAGAGACCGACAGCAAAGCGCGTTTCACAGGGGCAAGATCGGAGGTCATGGGGCAGGTCCCTTTGGGCGTTTTGGTCAGAGTTGGAATTCGTCGCGTTCCACATCGCGGATGGCCAGCGGAGTATCCTGTGCTTTCGCCAAGGTCCAGCCAATCACGGCATCCAAACTGTCCACATGGCCCGAAAGCACGATTTGTTTGGATGCGCGGGGGTTGAGCCGGCCTTTTTCCAGATAAACCGAGGGTTCAACGGCAAGCCCTTGCGCGCCGGTTTGTCGGAAAATCCAGATCTCGCCGCTTTTGAGGGCGAGAGACACAGCACTGCCGCCCAGATCAATCGCGGCGTCGACATCGGGATGCAGATGGAAACGGATGGCAAAGCGAATCTGCGCCTCGGCCTTGCGCCGCAGGGCAGCGGCAAGGCGGGTGCGATCCTGCGGTGACTGGGCGCGAAGTTCATCCTGCCCGCCAAGTTGGCGGCCATCATGTGACAAGATTAGCAGGCGCGAATGCGTCAGGCCATGGGTTGCAACCCAGCCGTTGTGCGCCAGCCGTAGCACATGGCCCTCGGCGGTCTCGGTCGGGCGGGTTTGGGTGACATGGGCGCGGTCTGCCATCATCTCCAGCGTGCCGTGATTGAGGCGGGAGGAGGAATAGCCTTCCACAGTCAGGGTCGAGTGGCTGGGGGTGGCGCGGCCCGCGCGGTGCCATTCCACCCCGAAAGGCGCGCCAGAGCCGCAATTGACAATCACCGGACGCCGCCCAGAGGTCATCTCGAACGCAAGGGTTGAGGCGTGGGCAGAGGCCCCTGCCTGCCCGCCCGGCGGGTCGGTGGCATCAACGATCACCGTTGTGCGCCCGCCTGCCAGCCGCAAAAACCCCATGGCGGGGCCATTGCCGGGGGCGGCCCTGATGCCGGATGCGGCAAGCGCGTGGTCCAGCCGCCCTTCCATGCCGCGCCCGCCGCCATGGAACCGCGCCAATGACCCATCGGAATGGCGGAGGCTGCGCAAGGTGGGGGCGATGCGTTCAATCGCGGCGCGCAGGGCTTGCGGCACGGTTTGCCCGGTCTCGCCCAGCGCCTGTGCCGCCCATGTCAGCAGGGTAAAAACCTCCAGCAATTCCTCAGGGCTGCGGGTGGGAAGGCCGCCGTGTTCGTCGATTTCCGCCTCGCATTCGCGGGCAAGCGCTGTCACAGCCGGGCCAACCACGCTTTCCATTCCGGTCAGTGCAAGGCCCGCATATATCAGGCCTGTCAGCGCCTCGAACCTTGGTAATCCGGGGGCGGAGGCCTGCCAGCGGCGCGACAGAAACAGGGTTTGCACCGACAGCGCCCTGAAATAGGCGCGGCTGTCTGCGGCGCTACGCCCGTTCATCAGGAAAATCGCGTGGTTGACCCAGCGGATCAGACGACGGCCGGTTAAATCCGGCGTCCAGCCCGGGCCTTTGCCGGTGCCGAAACGGGTGATCCAACCCCATGTCCAATCCTGCGCGCGCAGCCTTGCTGTGGGGTCGCCCACGGCGGCCAGATCATCGAGCCAGCCAAAACCATGTGCCTCGGCCCAGAATTCGGGGGCTGCGGTGGGAGCGTCCCACAGGGCCGTGCCCGGGGCCTCGATTAGATGGCCGGCCAGCAAGATGTTCCCAGCGATCAATTGCTTGCCGCGCGCGAACAGCCCGATGCTGCGCGGTTCGGGCTGTGAGACGAATCCCGTGGCGGCATGGCTGTGCTGCGCACGCCAAGCGGCCAAGCGGTTCTGCCAACGCGTCAAACGTGTTGCGAACCCATCTTTACGGGGATGCGCCAAGGTGCCTCATGCTGGTTGCCACTCGATCTTTTTGCCCGATTCCGGGTCTGGCTTTGCGCCCAATTTTGGGTCAGCTTGGGGCGATCATAACGCGGCAGGTGCGCGCTGTCACCGCAAAACGCGGTCAGGCGGCAGAGGGGTGGCGGGCTTGCGCAGGCGGGCCATGAAAAACCCGTCCATCCCGCCGATCTCGCGCCAGTAATCCGGGCGCAGGCGCAGGCTCCCGTCCGGGGTAATCCAATCGGGGTCTATGCCTTGCAGCATGGGCTGCTCCACGATTAGGTCGGGGTGGCGAGCGAGGGTGGCGGTCAGTTGGTCCTCGCCTTCCTCGGCCAGCAAGGAACAGGTGCAAAACACCAAGCGCCCGCCGGGTTTGAGGAACGTCAGCGCGCGGTCGATCAGTTGGGATTGCAGTGCAACCAGCTGAGCCAAATCGCTGCCATCCTTGGCAAAGGGCAAATCCGGGTGGCGGCGCAGGGTGCCTGTGGCCGAACAGGGCGCATCAAGCAGCACCGCGTCAAACAGGGTTTCGGGCTGCCAATGCAGCGCATCTGCCGTGATGATCTTTGCGGACAGCCCGGTGCGGGCCAGGTTCTCATGCAAGCGCGCAAGCCGGGGGGTGGAGATATCGAGCGCTGTGACATGCGCGCCCGAGGCTGCCATTTGCAGGGTTTTGCCACCGGGGGCTGCGCAAAGGTCCAGCACCGATTCCCCCGGCTGCACGTCCAAAAGCCCGGCGGCCATGGTGGCGGCGGCATCTTGCACCCACCATTCCCCGCTTGCAAAACCCGGCAGGGCCGAGATTTGGGTGGAGCCTGTCAGGCGCAGGCTGCCATTGGGCAAGGTGGTAGCCCCGTCCAGCGCAAACCCGATCTTGGGTGTCAGATCCACAGGCGGGGATTGCCCCTGCACAGCTTCAATCGCTTCCACCACATCGCGGCCCCAACGATGCACCAACGGCTGGCGTAACCATTGCGGCATGCGCTGCGGCGGCAGTTTGGCAAAAGGCGCGGGCGTGTCGGCGACTTTGCGCAAAACCGCATTCACAAGCCCCGTCATATGCCCGGTGCGGTTGCCGTGGCGCACGATATCGACCATCGCATTCACCACCCCATGCGCCGCACCGCCGTCCACGGCGAGTTCGACCACGCCCAGACGCAAGGCATTACGCACATAATCGGGCGGGGACTTGCGAAGATAGGGGGTCAGCACCCGGTCGGCCTGTTCGATATGGCGCAGGGTGGTCAGCACCAGCCGCTGCGCGCGGGCGCGGTCCGAGGGGGACAGGCCCGCGATAGGGCTGTTTGGGGCGTCCAGCGCCTGGGACAGTTGTGCGCCCTCGTCCAGCACCGCACCCAAAAGCGAAAGCGCCGCGCTGCGTGCTGTTGATCCATCGACTGCCATTTGTGCCATCCCGGTTGTCTGCCAGTTGTCTGGCCGTGTCTTGCCGCCTATATCAAACCCAGACCCCAGACAAGGAAGGCGAGAGCATGACCAAGATGGAAAAGGCGTTGCCGCCCGCAGCACAGCGCGCCTTGGCAGAGGCCGAGGCGCGGCGCGTGGCTGCGGACGCAAAAGTGGCGGCGATGCCGAAGGAATTGGGCGGGCGCAAAGGGCCGGAGGCCGTGCGCTATGGCGATTGGGAGAAAAAGGGAATCGCGATTGATTTTTGAGCGCGCGGTTTAAGGGGCGGTGCCCCGCCGAACGTGCTGACCCTGCCCGGTCAAATCCGGAAAAACGGCTGGGCGATGCGGGCCAGCACACCGTTGAAGCGCAAGGGCGCATCGGTCGCGGCAAGGCAGATGCAATCTACACCGGCCTCGGCTATCGGTTGGTGGTTCAACTCCTCCCCTGCGATTTCCAGATCACCGGGGCCGAAACGGTC
>Ga0105052_10006061_pt1 | contig 12425 bp, 9 predicted proteins | sample FRY03_FD_78094 | JGI IMG/M metagenome (GOLD analysis project Ga0105052, IMG submission 78094) | Freshwater microbial communities from Lake Fryxell liftoff mats and glacier meltwater in Antarctica - FRY-03 | ecosystem: Environmental > Aquatic > Freshwater > Ice > Glacier meltwater ... | reverse complement strand
TCGGTGGAGGCGCCGGCTCCCATGCGGCCAACCTGGTCGCCGCCAATCCTGAAATCGAAGCGACCGTGCTCGACCTGCCCGGCGCCGAACCGGTGCTGAGGGAGCGAAACCCGGAGCTCGATTTCGTCGAAGGCGACCTCGAGCAACCTCGCTTCGGCCGCCCCGAGGGCGAGCAGTGGGATTACCTGCTGCTCTCGAACATCCTCCATGACCATCCGGCCGATCGCTGCGCCCGTTATGTGCGGGAGGCCGCTTCATTGCTCGGGCCTGGCGGCAGCCTCATCGTCTACGAATGGGTGGTGGACCCCGGTCGAACCAGCCCGGAAGGCGTGGCGAAGTTCACCGCGATGATGCTGGTCGAAAACGAAGGCGGCTGGACCTGGAACGAGCAGGAGATCGCCGGCTGGATGCACGAGGCCGGCCTTGAGCCGCGGCCGATGAATCGCGGCTTCGGCCCGATCGCGGTCGTTCGCGCCTTGAAGGTCTGAACTCCCGGCGACGGCAGCGCATTGCCCGCCGGCAGTCAGGGCAAATGTTCGAAGCCGGAGGAAGCCGTTCCGTACGCTTAAGCGGCTATGGAATACACCTCCCTGAAATCCAAAGAACTTGCTCCCGTCGACCTGGAATCACTCGGTGACTACCTGGATGGTCCTCATGCCGAGGTACGCAAAGAAGGGCGTGCGCTGCTGTCCCGTCCAGAGTTCGCTCCGGTCGATCCGGAGATCAACAGTGCGGAATACCGCGAACGTGTGTTGAAATGGCTGAAGCTTCTGGCGCGGGAAGGACAGCCCGTCCGCGGGTTTCCGGTCGAATACGGTGGTCTCGGCGACCTCTCGCTGCTGGTCAAGACCGGCGTCTAGTTCGGGCTTTGGGGAGGCGCGATCCTCCACCTCGGAACTGAAAAGCACCACCAGAAGTATCTGCCCGACATCGCTTCACTGAAGCTTCCCGGCTGCTTCGCGGTGAGCGAGTCGGCTCACGGTTCGGACGTTCAGTCAGTCGGCACGACAGCCGACTACGACCTTGAGACTCAGGAATGGGTGATCAACACTCCGACCCCTGCCGACCGCAAGGACTGGATCGGAAACGCTGCCGCCCACGGACGCGCCGCCGCGGTTTTCGCCCAGCTGATCGTGGGTGGAGAGAATCACGGCGTCCACGCGTTCGTCGTGCCGATCCGGGGCGACGACGGTGAGCCCCTGGACCGGATCCGGATCGAAGACTCCGGCCACAAGCTCGGTCTCAACGGGGTCGACAACGGCCGGCTCTACTTCGATTCGGTCAGGGTCCCCCGGGAGAACCTGCTCGATCGCTACGGCTTGGTCACCGAAGAAGGCGAGTACTCGTCACCGATCGAGAACCCGACCGCCCGCTTCTTCACGATGCTCGGCACTCTGGTCCAGGGCCGCGTATCGGTCGGAGGTGCCGGGCTGTCGGTGGCCAAGGTTGCGGTGACCACGGCGATCAGGTGCGGCAACCTGCGCCGCCAGTTCGGGCCGCCCGGTGGAGGCGAGGAAGTCCTGCTGCTCGACTACCGCGCCCACCAGCGTCGCCTTCTGCCGCTGCTCGCCCGGACGTACGCCATGCACTTCAAGCAGGCCGAGCTGGTTGAGCGGCTCGATCTTGTCTTTGGCGGTGAAGATGAGGACCCCGACGCCCGACGCCTGCTTGAAACAGCCGCGGCCGGCTTCAAGGCAGCCGCGACCTGGCATGCGGTCGAATGCCTGCAGACCGGCCGCGAAGCCTGTGGCGGCATGGGCTATCTGAGCCCTGGCGGTTTCGCTGCTCGCAAGGCCGACGCGGAAATTTTCACCACTTTCGAGGGCGACAACACGGTGCTGCTCCAGCTGGTCGCCAAGAGCCTCCTGACCGGCTACCGCGAGGAGTTCGGTGAACTGAACCCGATCGGAATGGCCGGGTTCATCGCTTCGCGGGTGATCGAGCGGTTCGTCGAACGGACCGCCGCCCGCGAACTCTGGGGCCGGATCTGGGACGAACTCACTCCGAATTCGGAAGAAGACGGTGACCTGAAACACCGCGAGTACCAACTCGCCCTGTTCGCCTGGCGCGAGGATCACGTGCTGGCCAGCGCCGCCCGTCGCCTGAAGCGCGGCATCGACGAGGGCTACGACCCCTTCGAGGTCTTCAATGCCTGCCAGGATCATGTCCTGGTCGCCGCCCGGGCGCATGTCGACACCCAGATCCTCGAGGCGTTTGCCCACGGGGTCGAGGAGTGCGACGACGAAGGCAGTCGTGAGGTGCTCAGCCGCCTCTGCGATCTCCATGCCCTGAGCACGATCGAGAAACATCGCGGTTGGTATCAGGAGCACGGAAGGATCAGCTCGACCCGCTCGAAGGCGGTCATCCGCAACGTGAACAGGCCGTGCGAGGAGCTGAGGCCCCATGCCGGCAACCTGGTCGAGGCCCTGCGGGTACCGGACAGCGTGCTACCCGAGTTCGGCCCGACGCCGACCGCTTTCCTGCGCTGAGCACCAGGCATTCTGGGCCCTGAAGCAGGCGCCGGTGGCGTGCTGCCCGGCGACCCGTACACCGCCCTCCAGGCTGGAAGGGGTCAGCGCCCGGTCAGTACCGTCTGAGCGCCGCTCCCGGGCGTGACTGTGATCGCCCGTCGAACGGTGGCCTCCGGTCCTTCTGTGCCCGCGTCGATCTGCACTTCCCGGAGCAACTCGCGCAGGACGATAGCCATCTCCATCTGGGCGAAGCTCGCGCCGATGCAGCGCCGCCTGCCACCGCCGAACGGGACCCAGGTGTAGGTGCCCGGGTCCGTTCCGAGGAAACGCTCCGGCCTGAATGCATAGGGCTCCGGGTAGATCGCGGGGTCGTGGTGCACAAGCCAGGCGCTCACCACGAGGTGGACCCGTGGCTCATAAGTGAAGCCGCCGATCTCAACCGTCTTCTTCACGGTGCGAGGTGCGGCGTTCAGCAGCACCGGCCGGTGACGCAGGATCTCCCGGATCGTCGCGGTCAGGTACGGCTCGCCGTCGCCTTCGTCGACCGCCTCGCCCAGCCGTGCGAGCACTTCGGGCTCGCGGGTCAGCCGTTCGAGGGCCCAGGCGAGCTGGGTCGCGGTCGTCTCGTGGCCGGCGACCAGCAGGGTGAGCAGTTCGTCGTGGATCTCGACGTCCGACATCGGCGAGCCGTCCTCGTGCCGCGCTTCGATGAACGAGCTGATGATCTCGCTGCCTCCCGTGCCCGGCAGTGCCCGGCGCTCGGCGATCTCGGCGTAGATCAACTCGTTGGTGCGATCTCGCACCTTGACGAACTTCCCCCACGGGCCGAGTCCGAACGGCGCGCGCTGCGCGGGAGGGAGCAGGCTGAGCGGGCTGAGTCCGAACTCGAGCATCTCGGTCAGCGCCAGCCGCAGTGCGTCGAGCCTGCCGCCCGAGCGCAGTCCGAACACGGCGGCGAGGATCACCTCCATCGTCAGCGCCTGCATCCGCGGGTGCATCGCCACCGTCTCCCTCCTGGGCCAGGACCGGATCTGCTCGCGGGCCACTTCGGTGACCACCGTTTCGAGGCCCTTCATGCGCTCGCCGTGGAAGGCCGGCAGCACCAGTCGCCTCTGGCCGATGTGAGCATCCCCGTCGAGCAGCAGGATCGAGTTCGGGCCCACGATCGGCTCGAGGATCCGGGCGCCCTCCCCCGGGTACAGCACGTCCGGCGGCGCGGTGAAGACCTGCTTGACCTCCCCGGGGTCGGAGATCATCACGAAAGGATCCTGGGCGGCCAGCCGGATCGTGAACCGGTGGCCGAACCTCCGCCGGCAGCGCTCGAGGAAGCCGGTCGGTCGTGCCCACCAGCCCATGGTCTGCAGGGCGCTCGGCAGGTGTGGACCAGGGGGCAGGCGCTTTGCGGATCGGTTTGGCATTTATTCAAGTTAGCGCGGACGCCGCCCTCTAGGCTCAGGGGATGGATCCGGGTCTTGTCATCGCCCTTGCCCTGGCGCTTGCCTTCGCAGCGACCAACGGCATCCACGATGCATCCAACGCGATCGCGACCCTGGTCGCGACCCGTGGTGCGACCCCGCTCCAGGCGATCCTGCTGGCTGCGTTTTTCAACCTGCTCGGACCGCTGCTGATCGGTGCCGCCGTGGCTAATACGATCGCCGGAATCGTCACGGTGCCGGCTGATCAAGCGGTAGCGGTGATCGGCGCCGGGCTCACCGCGGCCGTGATCTGGAACCTGTTCACCTGGCGGCGGGCTGAGCGCGGTTCAGTGGGGCGGCCTCGACGGGTTGCATCCGGTTGGCGTCTTCGGGGCTCTGATCGCGTTGGCGATCTCGCCGGTACTCGGGTTCTTCGTCGCGCTGGCACTGATCCGGATCGTCCGGCGGCTGGCCCGGCGAGCGACCAGGCGCTGGCAGTCCGCTTCATCCGGCGGGCAGTGGGTCACCTCGGCAGCACTCGCTTTCAGCCACGGTGCCAACGACGCCCAGAAGTCGGTCGGAGTGATCGCGGCTCTGCTCCTGGCTGCGGGCCAGACCGACTCGCTCGCCGTCCCGGTCTGGGTAACACCGGCCTGTGCCCTCGCCCTGACCGCCGGCACCGCGCTCGGAGGCTGGCGGATCATTCGCACCGTAGGCCGCGGCATCTACCGGATCGAGCCCGTCGAGGGCATGGTCAGCCAGAGCGCGTCGGCCGCTGTCATTCTCGGAGCTTCGTTCGGCGGGGCACCGACCTCGACCAGCCAGGTGGTCGCCTCTTCGGTCGTCGGGATCGGCGGCGGAAGGCGGCGCTGGCGCCATGTCAACTGGGCAACCGTCAGGGAGATCCTGCTCGCCTGGCTGGTGACCCTGCCCGCCGCGGCGCTCATCGCCGTGGCAATCTACGGGGTGATCGCATGGCTCGGCTGAATCCAAGGCGGTGGTTCCTCCCGGAGACTCCGGACGTTCTCGGACTGCTCCGGCGGCAGCTCGCCGTGACGATTGAAGGGGCCGACCTGCTTGCGGAGTGGTCCAGCGGGGCAGCGGTCGCGTCAGGCGACCTGCGTGCCGTTCAGGCCAGGGGCGAACAGTCCCGGCGCGATCTGCTGAGCGCCCTGGAGGAAGCCTTCATCACCCCGCTCGAGCCGGAGGACCTTTACGCGATCTCCCGCGGTACCGGCCGGATACTCAGTGGCATCGCGGACCTCGTCGGCGAAGCCGAGGTCCTTGAGTGCTCGCCTGACGACGGCCTGGCCTCGATGGCGAAACTGCTGACGGAGGTGGTCCGGCAGATAGACGTGGCGGTCGCCGGACTCGGCCCTGCTGCGGTCGCCGCGGCCACCTCTGCCGATCTTGCGATCGAGACCGTCCGTCAGATGCAGTCCCCCTACTACGCCGGCATGGCGACCACGCTCAACCTCGACGACCGTGGTACGCGCATCGCCCGCCGCGAGCTTTACCGCCGTTGCTCGCGGATCGGCGACATCGCGGTGGACGTGGCCGAGCGTGTGGTTTACTCAGTGGTCAAGCAGAGCTGACCTGCCGCCTGGTTGGCCTCGTCAGTTGGCCTTCTGGACCCGGAACCAGACGCCCGGTCCGCCGGCCTTCCAGAAAGTGGCCGCCGACGCGTTCAGCTTCCACGGCCGCGGCAGATTACCGTCCGTCCGCTCGAGGAACTGCCCGAACAGGACGCTCGACGCGGGGCACTTGAGGTTGCGCCCGACAGTCACGTAGTACGGCCCCTTCGGCAGCCTGAGCGCGCCGATCCGGTCGTTGTTGAGAACGGTGAAGGTGGCGGGGCAGCGGACCGCTTTGCCACTCGGCGTCGACTTTGGCGACGGACCGTAGACCTCGTTGATGTTGAAGCCGACCTTGCCGTTGCGGCCAAGCGTGAAGGCCGCCTTCTGCTGGTCGAGCACCCACGGCCTTGGCAGTACGCCGTCGTAGTCGTAGAGGAACTCGCGGAACCTGTTGAAGGCTGTCGTGCAGCTGATCATTCTCGGGCTGAGCAGGGTCAGGCGGTAACGGCCACGCGGAACCTTGAACGAGCCGATCGAGTCGTTGTGGACCACAGTGAAGAAGCCGGGGCAGCTCATGCGGGTCTGCCCGTCGCCTCCGCCGATACCGCCGGCCTTGCGGACCTTGAAGCCGGTGTCGGAGTTGCGGCCGCGGGTGAAGGTCGCAGTCTTGACGTTCAGCACCCAGGGCTTCGGCAGCACGCCGTCCCAGTCCTGGAGGAAGCGGGCGAACCAGACCGAGCTCTGCGCGCAGCTCAGCTTGGCGCCGTTCAGCACGGTCACGCTGTAATTGCCCTTGGGCAGGTTCAGCTTGCCGATCCGGTCGTTGTGGAGCACACGGAAGGTAGGGCAGTTGACCGGCGCGGCTTCTGCCTGGCGGACCCCACCTCCCAGCAGCATCGCGGCGAGAACGCCGAGCGCGGAGAGAAAGACGACGGACAGTCTGAGGTGCTTCGAAGGAAGGGTCATATTAGCCTGAAACCTATCACCGGCTGGAAGTTGCGGCGATGCCCGGGGCCGAAAGCACCCCGAATCCCAAACTTGATCGGGGACCTTCCATAATCAAGGATGTCGAAGAACCTTGATTATGGGAAGGGCGAACGGTCTGCAGACGAACTCCGCACCGGACCCATACAATCGCCAATCCGGGCCCCGGCCCGCAGCAACCCGCGCCCGTAGCTCAGCTGGATAGAGCGTCGGTCTACGAAACCGAAGGTCACAAGTTCGAATCTTGTCGGGCGCACTCTTCAAAGCAGGTAGATCCCGCTCAGCGCTGCGGAGTCCTCCAGGGCCGCCAGACTCATCCTAATTGACCGAAAGCCGCGTTTCGCTTCCTGAAGCCAAATAGGACAATCGCTCAAACGAGCCCCCGGACGAACTGCTTTTGGCGCGAAGGCGTGGGGAAGATCAAAGCGTCGTTCGAAGCGGGGGAGTTCCAGGGATCCGAACGACACACTGGCCTCCCCGGTGGACCAAACGTGGGCCGGCGAGATGGCGCTCGGTCTCCAGGACGAGATCTATGGCCAGCAGGTGCTTTATCGCAAGGGCAACGTGGCCTACCGGGCGAGCGATGCGTCGCGCCTGTTGATTGATGCCGGGGCAGCCTCGATGGCGTGCGCAACACGCTTCTACTCACTAGGCCGGCAGGCCTGGTTCCGTCGGGGAACGGTCGATCAAGAGCCGCTCCCAACGGCGACCCGCTTCGTTTTTGGCAGCGGCCTCCCCACTACAGTCGGGTACGACTTCTCGGGTCCCTGGCGACAGTCTGACCCCTCGCCGATTCAAGCCGACGGTGACGGAGGCGACAGCGCCTGGATGAACGAAGCGCCGTCCGGCTGGACAGGTGACACCGGCTGCGACATGCGCGCTCTGCCGGGCGTTGGGCATATGGACATCGTCAACGATGACCAGGCGCTCCAGCTGCTGGCTGCGAGCGCGCACAGCGCGCAGAAGGGAGCCCCTGCATGCGTCAACACACAGTCGGTGCCGTAGTGGGAACTACTTCGAGGTAGGGCTCAGTCCAGGTCGAAGCGGTCCGTAGTTGCCGAAGCCCGCGGGCCACCAGTTCCTGGATCCTGAGAGAAAACTGCCGGTCGTCGCCCTCTCGGCTCTGGCCACCTCGAACAACGGCAGTCGTACTCAAGGCATGATCAGGAGCGGGCTGAGGCGATGTGCTCGCCATATCCGGGCGGGTAGCGGTGTTCGTGGACCAAGGGGTCCCTGCTACTCGCGCCAAACCAGGCATGGGCAAGGGATGTGTCGTAGACCACATGGAAATTGGGATGCTCATCGTTATGCGTGAGTGCGAAGACTGGTTCACTCGACGGGTGGATGGCCCGGTCCGGAAGTTGGCGCTCGGCGGACTGGTGATCGCTCTGCTTGGAGTGGCACCAGCGGGTGCTTCGGCAGCCTCCACCTTTAACCTCGACTGCTCGCAGGACACGCCCGGCATCGGCTCGCCCGAAGCGCCGCTCAACTCGCTTTTTGCCGCGAACGATGTCGTGCTGGGGCCGGGCGACCGGCTGCTGATCAAGCGCGGTACCCGCTGCGAAGGCGAGTTGGCTCCACGGGCCGAAGGCTCGGCGGAGGCGCCGGCTGTGATCGGCGCCTACGGTTTCGGGACAGAGCCGGAGATCGTCGGCATCGGTCGAAGGGCGGTCCTGATCAAGGACGCGAGTCATCTTGTGGTTGAGGACCTCGACGTCTCTAATCCCGGTGACGCCGAACCCCTGGGGCAAGGGACCTCGATCCGGAACGGGGTCGAGGTTGTCGCCGCCACCCGCACGGTCGTGGGCGTGACGGTGCGACGACTGACAATCCACGACGTAGCCGGCAACCTGACCAAATCGGAAGCTGGAAGCGCCGGCATCCAGGCGAGCGCGACCGGGTCGCCCCCGATCCGGTTCGACCGGCTGTTGATTGAGGACAACAGGATCACCGATGTCTCCCGCAGCGGGATCTCGATCTCCGGTACTACCGACCCGACCCGACCCGCCGCCACCGACTCGTGGCCGAACGCCTCGACTGGGGTCGTCGTCCGGGGCAACCGCGTGGATGAGGTCGCCGGTGACGGCATCGTTCCCAGGGGAACAGACGGAGCGATCGTCGAAGGTAACGTGGTGAGCCGCGGCAACCTGGCGGGCCGGCCGCTCACCGACCCTCTTGGTCCGCTTTGTAACGCAGGGATCTGGACCTTTCGCTCCAACAACACCGTGATCCAGAAAAACGAGGTGTACAGCATGGAGCAGAACGGCTGCGACGGCACCGGCTTCGATCTCGATTACCGCCAGGATGGCACGATCATTCAGCAGAACTACAGCCATGACAACGCCGGCGGTTTCGTTCTGCTCTGCTCCGACGACGCCGACCGCAGCGGCGACGTTCGTTTCAATCTGAGCGTGAACGACGCCACCACCATCAACCATGGCCCGTGTGGCATCGAGCAGGGAATCGTGGGTAACCTCGACGGAATCCGCTTTTTCAACAACACGGTGGTCGCCCCGGCACCGAGCACCTCGATCCAGCTCGGGGTGGTCGACCGGATGTTCGCTGCGGGGGACTTCGAGTTCCGCAACAACCTGATCTACGCGACCACGCTCCAGCCCCGCCCGATGGCTTGCGGCGAGCACTGCTCGCACAACCTCTTCTTCAACCTGCCTGCGTCGGGTCGGTCCGCGGTCACGGTCAACCCCCGACTGGTCGATGCATCTCGTACCGGGAACGGCCGTCTCGCGGTGGGCCGGTCATTCCGCCTGGCGGTGAAATCCCCGCTCCGCGGCGCCGGGATCAGGTTGGCCGATAGCGGTGAGCTCGACTACTTCCGCAGCTGGTTCGATCTTGGGAAGCGTCCGGCAATCGGATTCGACCAGGGCCCGGCTATAGAACCGAAACCCCCAGACAGGACTGTTGCCTGCAGCAAGGCCCGCAACAGCCAGCGACAGATAGTGCGCAGGCTGGGGACCGCCAGGCGGAGCCTGAAGCGTCTCCGGCTAAAGGCGGCCGGTAGCGCACGGATCCTGCGGGCAGCCGGAACCGTCCGCAGGCTCGTCCGCCAGAAGAAGCAAAGATCCCGCGCAGTGCGGATCAACTGCCGCGGGGTCGGGCTTTAATCCGTGCCGAAGTAGCGCCCCGGGCGAGCTATGGGCCCGTGTCCGGATAGACGGGCACGATCATGTTTATCGGCGGCCTAGTTTCGAACGACGCGGCGGAACACAGCGACTGCGTTGCTCTTGTTGGCCGTCAGGTACGCAAAGCGCCCGTCAGAGCTGAGCACGATCGAGCTGGCTCCGGCAAGGCTACGGCCAGCGTTGCACCCGGCGATCGGCTGTACGGTCACACATCCGTCGCGGCCGGCTTTCTGGACGACCGTGCCGCTTGAGGCAAACCGGTCCATGACCGCTACCGAGCCGGACGAGAAGGCGGTGACGTAAACATTCCTGCCGTCGGGTGAAAGGGCCAGTCCCTCCGGGGCGCGGAGGGCGCGACCTGGAGTGCATCCGAATTCGCCGAGCCAGACCACGCAGCCTCCTGCCCCTGGAAGCTGTTCCAGCGAGCCGTTCGCAGGCACCCGTTCGAAAGCGGTCAGACTGGAGCTGATCAGCGAAGTCACATAGGCGTGCCGATCGTCCGGACTCACCTCCACTGCGTTGGCACCGCTCAGGCTCAAACCCGTAGTGCAGCCCGTCAGCGGGCTTTCGACTATGCAGCCAGAGCCGTCGGCCGCCTGGGTGAGCGCTCCGGTGGACGGATCGCGGCTGAACGAGAGAACAGCGTTGGAGACGGCCGTCGCGACGAATACGTTCTCGCCGTCACGGCTCATCGCCATTCCTTCGGGCGAACTCAGGGCGAGGCCCTGAGTGCAGCCGGTCGTCAGGGCTTCGGTGATGCAGCCGGTTGTGTTGGCCGGCTGGCTCAGGGCCCCGGTAGACCTGTCCCGGTTGAAGATCGCGATCGCGCTTCCGAGGAAAGAGCCTACGTAGACGTTGCGGCCGTCCGGGCTGATCGTCACCACGTCGGCTCCACCGAGGGCGCGTCCCGACGTGCAACCAGGCAGGGGGAGATCGGCAATGCATCCTGATCCCGGACCGAGCTGTTTCAAGGCACCGGTCGACCTGTTTCGACGGAACACCGTGATCGAACTGCTGTTGCGCGAAGTCGCATATACATTGCGTCCGTTGGCACTTACCGCAAGCGAGTTGGGGCCGTCCAGCCCGATCGCCTTGGCGCAGCCGTTGTCGCCCTTGGCGGAGATGCAGCCCTTGGTGCGCTTCCGCTGGGTGAGGTTGCCGGATTTCCTGTTTCGCACGAAACTCGCGATGGCGTCGCTGCCGGAGGAGGCGACGTAGACGTTTCGACTGTTCGGGCTGAGGACTATCGCGCGGGATCCCATGAAAGGACCCGGGCCCTTCAGTGCTCGAGCGGTGGCGCAACCCTGCTTGGGCGTCGATCGGTCCACGATGCAGCCACCTTTGCCGGCTTTCTGAAACAGGCTTCCCCGCGAAAGGCCGTTCTTGCCGGCTGCGTCAGAGAGGCCCAGAAGAAGTCCGCCGGTCAGAACGGCGGCCAGAGTCAGCGCCAGCAGGCCGAGCCGGGGGCGCATGACCGAGGTCACGAACGTCGTCTCCGCTTGAATCCGATCCGATTCAGCTTGGTGATGGTGGTACCACCGTTCGGCAACCAGGTCGTTTTCACCTTGAGCGTTGCCCCGTTCTTGCGGGCCAGAGCCAGCTCTCTCGGGTTTAGCGGGGTCTTCATCGCTGTCGCACCACCTTCCAGGACGGTTCGGGTGTTCTCACCAATTCTCAGCCGTTCGCCGCCCACCTCGGCGCTAACCCTCTGGGTAACCCTTCCGCGTCCCGGGGCCCTCATCTTCGTCCTGATGTTCTGATTGTCGAGCGTGCTGGATCGCACCGAAAAAGCGTTGTGTGGAAGGGGCTGAAGACGGGTGCGTTCGACCTTGGCCAGTTTCTTCCTGAGGCGTTTGAACTGCCGCTTCTGGAACTTGTTCCTTCGATGCCCCGGGGCGGCCAGGTTGCGTCGCTCGTAGGGATCGTGCCTCAGGTGGTAGAGCTCCCACTGGGCCGGTACTTCGCGGTCCGCGTCGTAGTACTTGACGATCTTCCAGTTTCTTTCACGGATCGCGACCAGGTGTTGTGGTGGTTTGACGTAGGGCGGGGTGGCCTGACCGGCCTGATAGTCATCGAAGGTAAACACGACGTAGTCCTGAACCGGCTTGTCGGTTTTGCCAAGGACCAGCTTCGAGTAGTCCTTGCCCTGCCAGTTGGACTTGGCCGAGCGAGGTGCGTCAAAGAGGCTGGCCAGGGTCGGAAGCAGGTCGACGTGCGAGACCATCGCATTGCATGTCGCGCCATTTGGCAGCGACTCGGGATTTGAGTAGACCATCGGAATCCGCAGGGTTTCTTCGTAGGCATTGAAATTCTTCTGGCGCATCGTGCCGTGGGCCGTGCCCATCTCGCCGTGGTCGGAAGTACGGATAACCACGGTGTCGTCGGTCAGGCCGGTCGAGTCGAGCGCATCCATGACTTCGACCAGGTAGCTGTCAACCAGTTTCATCAGGTTGCCATAGAAGTTGATGTAGGCAAGCTTGCGTTGCCTGGTACCGAGCACGCCTGAAAGGTTGAAGATTTTCTTGAAGTTCTGCTGCGCATCAGGCTTGGTCGAAAGATCCTCGTCCACCGTGGGCGGCAGATCGATGTCACCTTCGAGCCACGAATCGTCGTACCCGGCGGTGACGTAATTCTTGGGATAAAGCAGCACGTCGTGCGGGTTGACCAGTGAAATGATCAGGCAGAACGGCTGGCTGGTAGAGGCATAAGAGGTGAGGTACTGGAGGATGCCTTCGTCATCTGATTCGGGCGCTCCCGTGCTGTCCATGAAGCGCCCGTCGTTGTCAGTCGAGCCTCCGCCGGCCTGGCCGATGCTCTGGTTGGCACCGGCGTCCGGCG
>Ga0105052_10006056_pt1 | contig 12432 bp, 5 predicted proteins | sample FRY03_FD_78094 | JGI IMG/M metagenome (GOLD analysis project Ga0105052, IMG submission 78094) | Freshwater microbial communities from Lake Fryxell liftoff mats and glacier meltwater in Antarctica - FRY-03 | ecosystem: Environmental > Aquatic > Freshwater > Ice > Glacier meltwater ... | reverse complement strand
GCGCGCTTCTTTGGAGACCATAGGAAACCACCAGGAACCTCAAACTTGTAGGTCTGGTTTTGATTCACCCACCAATAGCGCATGACGTTAGCTTAGGTTGCGCAAGTGGTAAAAAGAAGCATCTAGGAAATTTCACTTCCCACGAATTTATTTTGAGCCTTGTGGCCCCTCTTCTTAAGATCCCTCATAAACGTAAGTTCTTGCTTCCTAAGGCGCGAAATATAGGCTTCATTTCTATCTACTTGCTGAGTTATGAGCCGTTGATTAGGTCGATATGCCGCATAAATCAAATAATCCATTTCGGTTACCATCAACATGTGCTGAAGCTGTGCGATGTAATAATCTGGAATTTTACCTGACAAACTAATCTTTTCGTATGCCTTGGCTCCACATTTTATTTCATAGATTAATGAATTGTTTGAGTCGAGCGCATCCAAGCTCGCAGCCAGAAATGGATGATACGCGTCTTGGACAATACTCGGTCGCAGTTTCTTCTTAAATTTTTTTGTTAACTCTTTGCGTGCGAAATCCTCCAACAAGTGGCCTTCTCTCGTTGCGGCATTGCCACCAAATGGCTTGTGTATGCCTAGTTTTTCTTCCAGCAATCGGGCGGAGCTAGCCCAAGGATTCTCTCCCATAATGGTCGCAGCATCCGATGCACCGATTACGCCTTGTCGCCATAAGAGCCATTCGGAACTACCTTGTTCAAGGTCATCAATTAAATAGAAGCTCATATACGCACAAGTAATCCAATCTGCCTATGTCAGCCATTTTTTTACTCTACTTACACAGCCATCGATATCATCACGAATTTGGTAAACCCAGAACCTTTGCACATCCCAGCCAAGTTCTATTAATCGTTGGCTTCGTAGGATGTCTCTGCGGACATTTTCTCCAGACCAATGCCGATGGTACATCTCACCATCTACTTCGATATCGAGCTTCCTTTCTCCGCTGATTAAAGCTAAATCTAATCTATATTGATCAACAGTTAATTGCGGAGTTGTCACTACGCCAGCAGCATAAAGTGCTTCATATAATTTAATTTCAAAATCCGAAACGTACTTATCTCTTCGTTCTTCAGGGAATTTAGGACCATAATCTTTGTTTGCTTTAGTTATTTTCTTCTTTGACTCTTTACCTAATTCTTCGACATATTTAACGAATGCCTGAATGTGAGGAACTTTGTTTAATTCCTTTGCATCGCGGTTTCCGACTACAACTAAAGCCGCTCTGGCCCTTGTGACGGCAACGTTAAACAGATTTGCCTGACCAGATACGAACTTAATAGCTGAGTCGGGGGCGCCTGATTGCAGTGCAATACTCATAATGATGATGTCTCTTTCATCTCCTTGAAAACTGTGAGCCGTTGCTACGAGGCTGTTTGCGCCGCGCAAGAATGCAGTTAGATCATCTCTCTGGGCAATGAGATCACTAATCATCCGTGCCTGCGGTGCGAATGGCGTAACAACACCAATCGTTCCTTTGTAACCCTGATTAGCAAGTCTCTCTAGTTCAGCGATAACACTTTTAGCTTCTTGCGGACAAGTAACGCTGCCTTGAGTTGGTCTTATAGAAGTGCCTTTTACATCAACCCATTGGATAGCAGGCCCATCGTTCCAGGGTTTTATTAGACGCTCATGCTTGGTCGCGACTCGAAGTTGCCCATCGTAGAACTGCTGATTTGAATACTCAATTATCTGTGAATCCGAACGATGATGATCTCTTAGCGTGACCATGGAATCTTCGTCACGAATTGCTGCAGCAAGATCGAAAAGTGACTGCGTTGAATAAGCCCACTCTAGGGAATCCATCAGCCGATTTTGATCGAGTAATAATCGATCTGTTGAAGAGTCGATATTAGAAACATGACGTAATTGAAGAGGATCTCCGATTATGACCGCTCTCTTTGCTCGCATTAGCAGTGGCAATGCGGATGCTATATCGCATTGACTAGCCTCATCGATCACAACTAAATCGAAGAAGCCGGAGCTAAATGGGACTCGATTCCTAATCGAAAGTGAGGTAACAGCCCAGCACGGAAGGAACTTGCTCACGCTCGGAAATAATCTCTGCTGCTCATTCTTAAACGAAGCAGCTGATTTGCCATCAGTAGATTTTGCAAGCATTGAAACAGTGGTCTGAAACTTCGTTAAGTCTCTTCGATCATCCGAACTTAAACGCTCTGGGACCGTACGCAACCACGCCTGCCAGAGATTCATGCTTCTCAAGGCCGTGTTTTCTTGCAAGGAATTCACTTGAGCAGCCAGGTTTCCGAGATCTTCAAAGTCAGTGAGCGCCGTAAGTTTTTCCAGATACCTCGGAACGGATTCAATTCCTTTCACGATGCTTTCAACGCTATTCAAGAGAGCCTGCCATTCATCATGACTGGAATCAGCTGTCTGCAAATAAAAGTTGAATTGAGAAAAACTTTTTCCAACGGTGACTGATGCATCCGTAAGTAGCTGTTGGCGCGCTTTTCGACCGATTCTTGGAAAGATATTGGCCAAGAATCCTGCATTTCCCGGAGTATTCTTCCTCACAGCTATTGATAATTGCGAAGCAGTTAACCGAATTTCACTCAAGTTTATTTCAGCTAAAGCTTTACTCAGATCTTCGCCGATCTTTTCACGGATTGGGTCAATTTTGCTTTCGAGATCATCAACTTCGTTTCGCAATTTCATTAACTCGTCAATTCGCCGCTTAGTTGAATTTATGGAAAGTGCAAGTTCGGAATATTCATTTTGGGCACGATTAAATTCCTCGATGTCAACTGCTTCAGTTTTCATGGAGACCAAACGTGTTAAGTAATCAGACAGCCGTTCCTGAAGATCGCGGGCGCCAAGACGAAGAAGAATGGGTCGCTGCCCTAAAGAATTTACGCGAGTTTCAACCACATCAACTGCTTTATTGTTCTTTGACGAAAATAGGACCGTAGTACCTTGCATTGCCGCATTTATTAGGATTGATGAAACTACTTGAGACTTGCCGGTTCCAGGCGGCCCAGTAATGACAGTAAGCGGTTGAGTCAATGCTCTTTCTACCGCATCTCTTTGCTCAGCATTCAGCGGAATGGGTTCTATCAACGTCATTTCTTTATACTCAGGGGTTATCCCTTTGGTATATCCAAGCCAAGCAGACAAGGAACTTTCTGATATTTCGGATGAGTTTAAATTTGAGATCGCCTTAAGTTCTGTCTCTAAGCCCATCGTGTACTTAGGGCGCTCAGACATAAAAATAACACTTCGGTTATAAAGGCCTACTTTACTTACTTCACTCAACGGAAATTTCGCCGGGTTTGCGAGTGCAGTCCCCTCTTCGTTTATGCGAACTGCGGGAATTTCTTCAATCCAATTCCAAAAAGGATACATAGTGCGGAGCTTTTCCAAAATGTCATCAATCGACTGAATTGTAGAATCAGCCCCACCCAAGCCAAGATTTTCCTCCAGATCCAGAACAGCTTCTTGTGTTTCAGTCGCCGAACTAATTCCTTGAATCTTCTTTACCGCTTCTGGGTTAATGAAAAGTGCGGCTCCTGTGCAATCAACAGCACCGCTAGGACTTTCAAGTGGGGTTATCAATAATGGAAAAAGTAAATAACCCTTCCAGTCTGTCTTTCTACTTTCCAAATATTCAGCAAAAACAATGTGACCAACGAAAAGTTCCTTATCCTGTTTGCTCCGAACACCGTCGACAACACGCCTCGCGTTTGTGTTATCGGATATCGAAACTGACTGAAGAAACGGATTAACTTCAAGCTCTGCATATTCCGGCGAATACTTACTCTGGGCAAAAAACTTGGCTTCTGGTCGTGCTGAGCGACTTAGGCAAGCCAGGTAATAATTACTTAGTCGCTTGTGGAGGTCTTGGGCGATATTTTGCTGATCCAATTTTCACCCCTCCAGTGACATTAAAAGTAGCAGCGAAATAGCATTATGAGAAGAGATTTTAATTCTAAGTTGGCGATAGACCTAACTCGGTTTGACCCTTATATTCTTATTCACGGCAACTGAGTGGACCGTTCAAATGGCAGAAACTCTGAAAGTTCTTCAAACTCATAGACGTAGAATTCACCTTTGTTGCGAGTTCTGACTCCATCTTTTGCTTCATTGGTTCTGTAACCGGATTAATACTTCTTAGGAATCTCTAATTCTCGCTCTAGAGCAGCAACTAGTCCTTCTTTGAGGGTAGTAGCCCTAGTGCTTAACATGAGAACTCCCTAGAAATATCAACAAGCCTAAGCATGTCATCCTTGCCCGCCAATTGAGACAAGATCGGTGAATCAAAGCAATCTAAGGCCAACAATGGTCATGAAACAACCTAAATCTTTACTAGATATAACTTCAGTGATCGTTGACCTATGCCAAGCGACCAGATTCCGCATTCCATTAATTGAGTGCCAAGTTTGCATGCTTATGGTCGTTAACGGTTTTTACAAGTGCAGTCAAAGTGCCAAATGAATGCTTGTTCCAAAAGTCCTGATTAACTCGAAAATAGCTCCATTGTGAACCGGAAGTTAGGGAAACTTGTTCGCACCAGTACTCAACGGCCGCATCTTTCTCCAACGTCCCCTCCCACGCGCGACCTTTCGTTTCGATGATCCAGTATTTAGCGGTCTTACCTTCTCCTGTTCGTACGACCCAATCAGGGAAATATTGGCCTAAGGCTCCACTTGGTTTCTGATAATTAACATAGAACTCTGTGTTGTATTCCGCGAGTGCAGAAAATGAAGAGACGTCGCTGGCATGATCTAGGAAATCTGCAAAAGCCCCTTCAAAATCATTCCAAACAGGTACGAAATTGAAAATAGTCTTCTTGCATTCACGAACATTCCTGTTCCACATGAATGGTTTAATCTCAGAAAGCTGAAGTGGCTTCCCCTTTATTTCTATTGGGATATTGGTGGTAATTAACTTTGCCAATTCCTTCCCTAGAAGGTTGGCGATTTTTTCGCGATGGAGTACATCGCTGAGGAAGATCGCAAGTTCTACTGAATCTGGACTAATAACTTCCGAGTGGCAGCGATTTAGAACGTACTTTCGCACTATAGGAAAATAGGTTGCAAAATTCTGAGTGAGATGTGCCTTTTCTGTCATCATTCCCGTAATGAATCCTAGCGAATCTGAAATCAATAGAGGATTGGAGTTGATCACGTCAATCTTGCCTAAATTTTGCGGGCCATGTAGAGCCTCGAACTTGATCCGCGCCTTCTGTGTACCTGCTTTGAACTCTTCGCTCGTATAACAAGGTGGAAGGGTTAATGGGTCAAATTCTTCAATTTTTGAGTAATTTTGCATAATTGTGGTTGATGTTCGAGGTATGGAAATGTCGAATTTTTTTCTCGAATGGATTGGAGAAATCATTCTCCCTGATTTGGTAACTTTTGTTGTTACGCCTACAAGCACACCTTCGTCCTCAAGTCCGTGCACAATCTCCTGAAAGGCAGGCGTTCCCAAAATCTCTAAAACTTGCGTGCCGGCTACCGAGGACATCAATCGCAAACCACGTCCGATTGCTTGCTCTGGCAGAATCCCAGATTTAGCATTTCCTGGTCGGAGTCCCAGCACGATCGAAACATTTCTAACATCCCATCCTTCACGCAGCACAAGAACGCTTACGACCACTTTGACAGGGCTAGCGGGCGAATCAATAACATTTGCTTGATTTCGAAGTTTTTCCAGATCACTTTCACTGATTGTTTCACCCTTGGCCCCATCACCTTTAGTGTGAATTACCAGGATTTCCTCTTCCTTGAAACCAAACTTTGATCGTTTATCGGACAGCCATGCTCCTATCGCTTCAGCGCTTTTAACATCCTCGCACATTATGAACATAACGGGCTTGCTGGATGGGTTACCCTCATATTTCACTTGATGCGCTCGCAGGCGATCGACCCCCAACGAAACCCAAGAGCCATACTTTTCAACGGCATTCTTGGACGTTACTGAGTCTGGATTTTCAAATTTTTTCCCCTCGCTTTTAACGATAATGGGGAATTTTACAATTTGATGCTCAACAGCTTGCGCTAGAGGATAGTCAGTGACGACCCAAGGGAAAGTCGTGCCGTTTTGCATTTTAGGGGTCGCAGAGAAATCCAACCACGCCTTAAGCGGCGCGCGTCTATGCAAGTCGAGCAAGATTTGATTCCATTTCAAATCATCATCGTGAGTGTGGTGGGCTTCGTCATTTAGAACCATCAGATTCTTCATACCTCTAATACGATCTAAAATATGCCTCTCGTTTTTTGCACCTTTAACCGGTGCCTTACCTAGAATTTTATCCAGAGCATTTTTCGGGACCCACTCGGATCTGTTTTCATGTAGTTGTTGGATATTTGTGACCACCAAAGTATTTTTCCCCGAAGGTTCGATGCTTTCCCCTCTGAGAATCACTTGCAGTGGGTTGGCCCATCCTGCTGGACACATATCCAAATCCTTGAATATCTTTCCGCCTACAAAATCCTTCTTTAAGCGTTCAAAAACTATGACATTTGGCGATAACAACAAGAAATTATTCGCCATCTGTGAATTTTGCTCGCGCATCGAATGCATCATCGACCAGAAAATAAGATAAGACATAACCATTGTCTTTCCCGAACCAGTTGCAGCCTTTATTGCATATCTAGGTAAATCATCTTGAGGCAAGTCAATTGGTTTTCCATTATTTGGCAAAATAATCTGAGGAATTTGGTCCATGTTTTTTTGAATGGTGAAAGTTTCTTCGAGCAAATCATTGGTGACCCACTTTCCGAAAGTATTTATCAGGGTGGACGCATCGGGGCTATTCTGAATTTCCAAAAGGTAGACAATGGTCTCTATTGCTTCACGTTGAACCCAGTAGGGCCTATATAAACCAAATGCGAGTACATGCCGAGATTCCTCAAACCACCAATGAAACAAATCTGAAGTTGTTTTGGACGCCCCTGGATAGCCATTGGTTCGCCACTCATCTACTACATCGCGAATCTGATTCACGCATAACTCAGGTGATTTTCTTCGCCCATTTTGCTTAACTATTTCTTTGGATTCAGATTTAATCCAGAAAAAATCGGGCTTTATAGTCGGATCTATGAATTCGAAATCCGGTAACTCATAGCCTAGATATTCTTCAACGATACTTTTTTGAGGCGTCACTACTTCACCTTTAATTCAAGAACCTTAGTTGTGTCATTGCCGAAAATATCCACTACCTTCACCATGACTTTATAGGTACCAGGTTTGTCTATTTTTTCTGGACTGGTTTTCAATTTAAGAGTGCGATCACGCTTTGTTCTATAGTCCATCCATTTAGGCATAAAAGTATCATTCTTAAAATCCCAATCTACGGCCCAATAATCCACATAGTCAGACCACTTCGTAACCCGCTTGCGAACTTCCGGAGAAATCAATTCAGAGTTTGGAATCATGAAGTCAGTCAACGTACAAAAGTAATTTCCGTTCTTATCTTTAGTAATTTCTGACTCTAAGTAAGATAGCTCAAAAAACTTTATCTGTCCCTTTCTTGCTGCTTCAGCCTCCATGACCTCGCGCGGAATTTGCAATGCAATCAATTTAATACCTTTAGCTTTTGCAAAATCTGTCAGCGTATCTATCAAGCCCATTTCCCATTCCCAGCCAAGCACATGTAACTCTTTACCTTGAAGGGCGATTGTTTCATCAATGCACATTTCAATTTCTTTGACTGTGACTGGGCTCGAAACAGAACCAACATGCACGAATGCTGATTTCATTTTCCCATGCAAATAAATGGCTCCAGAAATTGCCGTCGCTCCGTACAGCTTAAGAATGAATGCGATATATTCGAGGAGGCTAATCTTCCCATCCTCATCTAAATCTTCGCCAAAAGAGATATTGCTCCAGTACTGACGCTCATAATTTCCTAGGTTAAGAATTTCAAATGGTCTGCAATTTTCAATCTGTAGAAGACGTTTTCGACAGGTATGTATTGCAAAACGGCCCAAATCTGTACCAATCCATTTTCTTCCTAATCTTTCTGCGACGGCAAGAGTGGTTCCTGATCCACAGAAGAAATCTGCTACCAAATCACCTTCATTACTAGCAAATTTAATAACCCGTTCTAGCAAAGATTCGGGCTTCTGGGTCGGATAGCCAGTGACCTCAGGTTTGGAACCTTGTAGAGGGGAAACACCATCGTCCACCCACAAGTCTGATACTAAGACACCCTCCATATCCGCTAGGTATTGCTTTTTCGAAAACCGACCTCCACCTGACTCATAGATCATTCCGTTTTGATCCCACTCATTCAGTTGATTTATGTTGTAGAGATACGGTGCCACTCTTCCCTTAAATTCAAATTGCTTTCGATTTGGAGAGCGCTGTACACCCTGGGCTTCAATTTCTATGAGTCGATACTTTCCTCTTTCGTCCTCATATGAATATGGCTTCAGCGACTTTTCATCGAACGGTCGAAATACTTTAGAGAATTTCGATTTATCAGATTTAGAATAAACAAAAATCGAATCATACTGATTCCCCAGTCCGGTCGATTGAAATTTAGGACTATTTGTCTTTCTCCAAATAATTTCATTTCTATAAGAATCGGTACCAAATATTTCATCCAGAATTATTCTCGTTAGCGAAGAAGTTCTGTAGTCGCAATGCAGAAATAGTGCACCGTCTTCTGCAAGCAATTGGTGAATTAATTTTAAGCGAGAGTGAATCATCTTTATATAGGAGTCATTTCCTTTCCCCCAAGTATCTCGATAGGCCACTTCCTCAATTATTGAAGATTCTTTTAAAATCTCGTCATTTCCAATTTCCACCTCGAGCGCAAAGTCACTACCTACTGCGAAAGGGGGGTCAATATATATCAACTTAATCTTGCCAGAAAAATTGTCTAGGAGACTCTCCATGACAAGTTTGTTGTCTCCCCAGATAAGTTTATTTTTGAAATCATCTTCAGTAGGGGTTGGTTCATTATTCCCATCCCAAATATCAAATAACGTGGCTACTCTTTTTTCTCTTGCTTCACGAGTTGCGCGTGTTTGTTTCACTCGCTCGACTATTTGAAAAGGCAGCCTTGCCTCCGGTTCGATAATGAGATTTCCATCTTCGTCGTACTTTCCGGGCCATACAAGCTCCAGGCGATTAATCTCAAAACTCATTTGGATTTGCCTTTCGGTTTAATGGTGCCATCGGATTCACAAAGGGTTCTAAAATCACATTCATCACAGACCTTTCTATCAGGTGGATCTGAGACATGGAAGTTCTGAGCCTGGATTTCTCGGACAACTTCGCTGAAATGGCTAACTGCATCGTCAACATCCTTCGGATCGTAAGCGAAGGCCATAACAGCTCGGGATTTGTCCTCTTCGGCAGTCCAATAAATAACCAATCGATCTGGGCGGCGGCCTGACCTCTTCTCAAGAATATGTGCATAAATACAGAGTTGCATGTAATAAGTCCCAATTACTTTGGAGTCAGCAGCTGGACGGGGTTGGGATTTGAAATCTAGAACTTCCAGCGTGCCATCATCGCCGCGCACCAAGTCAATGGCCCCATTAAGTATGTATCCTTCTTTTTCCAGAGTCACGTCGACTTCTGTTTCAATGACGTGGGAAATTTCCTCAGTATTGTTTTTCCAATAATTCAATACCTGCTTAAGTGCAGCTTGTTTTTGTTCTGCGCCTATCTGACGCGTCTCACGTAGGAGTAAATATCGATAGTTAAATTCAAATCGTTCTTCGATCCAAGTTCGGTTAATAAGTGCGCCTTCACCATCTAATTGACGATTGTGAATATCTTCGATTGTTTGATGTACCAGTAATCCGAAAAAGAGCATCACTGTTCGAGAAGGCGCAAACTCTAAGTGCTTAAACATTTGATACTGCCGTGGACAAGTTTCGTAAACTTTAAGGTCACCTGTAAAGCTATACGATTTTTTGGCAGGGATTCGTTCCTGATGGCTCCATTCCTCAGCTGCGATGAGATCTTGCTCAACATTTGGCCATTGGGGAAGTCCATCCCAAATTGGTGCAAAATGGTCTTTAGGTTGATCCATTCCGGAGTGCGTAAGAACGAGGAGTTTCTCTGCACGAGAAAAGGCAACATAGTGCAGGCGCATTCTGTCGAAACCGGTAATCCTAGTTTCAGGTTCAAAAAGTGCACGAGAATAGAACGGTGAAAGAGTTTGGTCGACTTTCTTTTGCGTATTTATATTTGAACCTAGTGAGCCGACGGCCACAACAGGGAATTCCAAACCCTTGGACTGATGAATAGTCATAATCTGAACATGATCTTTTGGAAATGGTTGATTAGGATCCTCGTATTCATTTATTCCCCCGTCATACAGAAATCGGAGATAACTGGAAAAGAAGTACGATCTTAAGAATGGAAGATTCTTTTCACTTATAACTGTATATCCATAATAACGTTGAAATATCGAAGTTAATTGTGAAAAAGCGGCAAGGTTTCTTCCTCGGTTTTCATTCAGAACTAATTTATTGAATGGCTCCACATCCATAAGCTGAAAAAGATAATCAGCTATACGCCGATCAAGGGTTTTCCCAGGTTTAATGTTCGCTACCTGATCGCGCAACTTTCGAATCTTGACGAAAAGTTCATGGTCAATTGCGTATTTCTTGGCTAATGTAGAAAAACAGTCATCTACATAGTCCGCCAATTCACCCAACGCACCGAACAGATTCTCGCCCCGATTTGCACCGGTCCAATCTAGAATTATCGCGAGCGAACCTACTATTAACTGGATCTCCTCGTTAGAGAAGAAAGCTCTAGCACGAGGACAAAAGGACTTGATGCCCCTTTGTTCAAGAGCATCCATAAATGGTCGACTATTCTTTTCTTTAACACTATAAAGAAGAAGTGCAACCTGACTGTAATCTTGAATTACATCCTCTTTTTTCAAGAACGCGACAAGATCTGCAAAGCGACCCGCCTCGTCTTCGGAATCCTTACCCCATACCGAAATAACTGAGGGATACTGGGAATGACCTTCCGGCGCATTGGGTGAAATCGACTTATTGAACCGAAACGGGGCAGGCCCAGCATTTGTCCAATCATGATTTTCCATAAATCGGTTACAGGCCGTGACGATTTCCTTATGTGAGCGATAATTTATATCTAAAGAAACTTTCGAACAATTCTTATGAAGTTTTTCGAATTCCAAGATATTTCGCACTGTTGCCCCTCTGAATCGATACAGAGACTGATCTTCATCCCCAACCACACAGAGATTTCCAGTCGCCTCACTTAATAAATTGACAATTCTCTCCTGTATAAAATTCGTGTCCTGATATTCATCTACCATTACATACTTAACTTCAGAACGAACTTTGTGTCCGATTTCTTCATTTTCAAGGAGTTGTACAAACAATTTTTGTAAGTGCGCAAAATCTACTTTATTGCTCTCCCACATTTCTTTTTCGTACGCTTCAAATGACTCACCTAATTCTCGGACGAGAATATCAGACGACGAGCGAAGTATTTTTGGGTCAATCAATTCTTCTGTAATCTTGTCAAAGTATGGAAGTAGCAGTTCTATCGTGTTCCATTTAGAGGCCCATGCACCAAAATACTTTTCATTCCGTTTTTCTGGAACGATTTCATCAAATTTGTCATATAAAAATAACTTTTGAGTTAATTCATCCAGAACCTCAAAATTATTTCCGAGAGGGGTTCTATGCCGATAGAGTTCAACAAACTCATTTGACAGTCCATGAATAGTTCTTATCCGTAAACTCGAAAGATCGCCTTCATAATTTAATTCTGAAGCAGCTCGACGCACTCGGTCTCGAAGCTCAAGCGCGGCCTTTTCAGTAAAAGTACACAGAATTATTTCAGATGGCTTGGCAAACCCGCTAATCAGAATATTTAAAGTGCGACGGACAAGGGTCAACGTCTTCCCGGATCCAGGACCTGCAATTATTAACAGAGGCCCGCTAACGGAATTTACAGCAAGCGCTTGATTGGCATTCAAATCTTTAAATACTGATGTGGCGCTGGCTTCCGTTGTTATTCCCAATTGTTATTCCCAATTGTTATTCCCGCAAGAAGAGGCGAATTTGAGCTTTCTTGAAACATTTTTATCTCCACCTATTCCAATCACGAGGCTATATCCGAACTCTAAAGCAGTACATGGAAAATTATCGGTTCTGAAGTCTCAAAATCTCCGATTGAATCCCAACAACTACTAAACGATCTCTAGCCCTGGTCATTCCGACATACAAAGTGTCGTCTCGGTCGGCATCGTCATGGAAACCATCTATAGCTAGGACAACGACACTGCGCTCTAGCCCTTTAAACCCTGTGACTGTTCCGTAGAAAACATCGGTTGCTGCCCAAAGTTCATCCCAATACGCCTCTTTATCAGAGTGGATTTTTGTTTTCTCTTTATGGACAGGGTGTTGATGTTTTGTCGTCAGCAACGCTACCTCACCTACATTCCATAATTCTT
>Ga0105052_10006050_pt1 | contig 12444 bp, 10 predicted proteins | sample FRY03_FD_78094 | JGI IMG/M metagenome (GOLD analysis project Ga0105052, IMG submission 78094) | Freshwater microbial communities from Lake Fryxell liftoff mats and glacier meltwater in Antarctica - FRY-03 | ecosystem: Environmental > Aquatic > Freshwater > Ice > Glacier meltwater ... | reverse complement strand
TCGATGTTTTGTGAGTTGGGCAGGCGGGCCCCGACGTGTTCGGCCAGAACGGTGGCGGCAATGTTGTCGGAGGCCAGCAAGGCGGAATAAAGGAGGTCGCGCAGACTGATGGTGTCGCCAATCTGGAGCCCGACGGGGTTGACGCCACCAGCTTGGAGGGCGCTGGCACTGACGGTGGCTGGCGTGCTGAGATCGATATTTTTGAGTTGAGCCCAGTCGAAGACAATCACCGCAGTGGCGATCTTGGTCAAACTGGCCACCTGGACTTTGCGGTCGGGATCACGGGAATCCAGAATCATTCCGGTTTGGTTATCTACCACCACGTAATTCTGCGCCGCCGTCGCGAAGGCCGGGGAGACCAGAACCAACAGGGCCAACGCCATTCTGCGGAAAGTGAGGAAGAGTTGCACAGCGGAAGGCTAGCTGTCTCCACTCGGGGAGAAAAGCGGAAACCGAATGGCGATAAGTAAATTTTATTCCTTGATGACAATGCCGTCCTGCTCGAGGGCGGCGTCGTAGAAATTGGCGCTGAAGACGGAGCGGTTGAGGAAGACTCCAATGACCGCCGCCACCATCAGAGCGGGGAGGACATGGATCTGCCAAGTCATCTCCATCACAATGAGGATCGAGGTGAGGGGTGCCCTAACCACCGCACTGAGACAGGCAGTCATGCCCACAAGGGCCAGGAGGGTCTGGTCGGACGGGGTCAGGTTGATCCACGGGGAGGCCAGCCCATAGATGACCACGCCGGCCATACTGCCAAAGAAAATGATGGGAGCAAAAATGCCCCCGCATCCACCCGATCCATAACAAAGGGTGGTGGCGGCGATTTTGCCAAAGAGGAGGCAGCCGGCCACCGGCCAGGAGATTTGGTTATGGAGCGAGGCGAGAAGGTCTTTTTCGCCCAGGGCAAAGACACCCAGCTGACCAGTCAGCCCAAAAGCGATGAGGGCAAAGAGACCGCCGCCAACGGCGCCGAGGGTGAGTTTCACCGGCCGGGACAAGGTTGAGGCCTGGCATTTTTTTCGCAGTCCCAAAGTGCTCCATTGAAACAAAAGCCCGGTGGCGCCGGCGAAGATCGCCACGAGGGGCGAAAGCCAAAGCACTTTCCAATGCATGGGCATGTCGGGTCCGATGGGGAGGCAGGCGGTTCCTCCCGTCATGGCATAGACGACACTGGAAGCTAAGGCGGCGGCGAAGAGCGAACGCCCGGCAAATTTGTTTTGGTTTTTCCCTCCGGCGATTTCTTCCAGAACGAGGGTCACTCCGGCGAGGGGACTGCTGAAGGCGGCGGCGAGACCGGCGGCGGAACCGGCGCAGACGGCGTTGGCCTTGGCGGCGGGACCTTCCCCGAGAAACTTGGCCACTTTGCTGGCGATGGCGGCCCCGATGTGGATGGTGGGACCTTCCCGACCGAGGCTAGACCCGGTTCCAATCGAAAGCACCCCGCCAAAAAATTTCACAAAGATGAGCCGCCAGGTGAAATCAAGTTTTCCAGTGTGGTAGGCATTTTTCACCTGGGGGATGCCACTTCCTGGGGCGTCGGGTGCCAGATACTTCATCATCAGTCCGGTGATGAAGGCGGCCAGGGCCATCCCGCCGAGGACCATGAGGGAAAATTTCCAGCCCGGCCCATGAGAAGGCCACTCCACCATCCGTTCGATGAGCCAGAGCATGGCGTGATGAAAAGCGACGGCCGCCAAACCCGCAGAAATTCCAATGACACCCGTCCCCGCGATCTGCATCGCGTTCTTTTTCCATTCAACCCTCATTCACCATTAAGGGGAGGTGTTGGCGTTTGTGTCAATGATGCTACGGGAGAATGCCTTTTTGAGAGCCTGGGGAATCCCTGATCCTACCTAAAAAAGAGCGCTCTCGGCCTTTTGCACACCACCGCTTGTTTTTTCCTCTGCGCTCGTTGTGGCGTTCGGGTGAGGGAAGCTCGGGTTTCTGGTTGGCTTGACAAGTTCAGAAGTACGAAAAATTGTTAAAACGCTTTGGCGGTTTAGAAGGCGTTCGTGAGGACGGATTGCTGGTCTCAGCCATGAATCGTCCGCAGCATCTGTTTACAGACGAAACGCCCACCCTTTATGAACTCGCGGCGGGCTACGCAGCGGGGATTGTCAAAAACCATCCTTTCTTGGATGGCAATAAACGTACGGGTTTTATGGCGGCCTACATTTTCTTGGGAGCCAACGGGCAATTTCTTAAGGCTCCATAGATCGAAGTGGTCGAACGCACTCTGGCCTTGGCCGCGGGTGCGATCACCGAGGATGATTACGCGGCCTGGTTGGAAAAGTCCTGCCAGGGCTGAGGTCAACGGGGGAAATACCCAGGCGGGTGATCGCTGCGCTCGTCAGACTCTCGCGCGAACGTCTGGCATCTGGCCGTCGCCCCCCCCAAGATCGTTTCCCGTTCTTTCCGTTTATCGTGACGATCGCATCACAGAACGGAAAGATGGGGCTCAGTGGAAACGCGAACACATGGTCCGTGGCGAGAGGGTTCCTGCCTTTTGCCTGGTCAAATCAGGCTGAGTTGATTGGGGTCGGCCTGAGGAGGTGCGGGGCTGCGGGGATTCCGTTTCGGAGGGGGCGATTGGTCGGGGGAAATGGTCTGGCCGATGAGGGCGGGTTGGCCCTCGGCGTTGAGCTCCGATTGTTCCAGATTGCTCAAAATCTCCCGGGCCCGGGAGAGAACGCTATCCGGCAGACCGGCCAGGCGGGCAACTTGAATCCCATAACTTTGGTCGGCCCGGCCGGGAAGGATTTTGCGGAGAAAGATGACTTGATCGTTCCACTCCCGGACGGCGACATTGAGATTGATGACGCCAGGTTTGGTCCGCTCCAGGTCGGTGATTTCGTGGTAATGGGTGGCAAAGAGGGTCCGACAGCCGATGGCATCATGGAGGTGTTCTGAGACGCTCCAGGCAATGCTGAGCCCATCGAAGGTTGAGGTGCCGCGACCGATCTCGTCGAGAATGACGAGGCTGCGGGCGGTTGCGTTGTTGAGGATGTTGGCGGTCTCATTCATTTCCACCATGAAGGTGGATTGGCCTTTGGAGAGATCGTCGTTGGCGCCGACGCGGGTGAAGATGCGATCGGTGACGCCGATTCGCGCAGAGGCGGCGGGGAGCCAGGCGCCCATTTGAGCCATGAGGGTGAGGAGGGCGACTTGGCGAATGTAGGTGGATTTACCCGCCATGTTGGGGCCGGTGATCAGGGCAAAGAATTTCTCGTCCGCGTCGAGTGAAGTTTCGTTGGGAACAAAGCGTTCGCCTGTCGTTTGTTGGTCGAGGACCGGGTGCCGGCCTTCCGAAATTTCCAGGTGGCCGGAGTCATCCACGACGGGACGGATGTGGTTCCCCTGGCGAGCGGTTTCGGCGAAAGAGGCGAGTCCATCGAGAGCGGCCAGAGCGGCGGCGGTCTCTTGGATGGCGGAAAGTTCGGCCAGGGCCTGATTGCGAAGGGCATGGAAGAGCTCGATCTCGCGGGCTTTGGCCCGCTCGTCTGCCCCGAGGATTTTTCCTTCCACCTCTTTCAGTTCAGGAGTGATGAAGCGCTCGCTGTTGACGGTGGTTTGTTTGCGAATGTAGTCGTCGGGGACCGCGCCGAGGTTGGCTTTGGTGATTTCGATGAAATAGCCGAAGACGGAGGTGAAACGGATCTTGAGCGACTTGATCCCGGTGCGGGCAATTTCCTTATCCTGGAGGGAGGCGATCCAGTTTTTGCCTTCGTGGGAGGCGGAGCGGAGTTCGTCCAAGGCCGGGTCGCAGCCTTCCCGGATGAGGCCGCCGTCGCGGAGGATGGCGGGCGGTTCGTTGACCAGAGATTTGGCCAGCGTTTCCACCAGGTCGGGAAGGGGGTGAAGCCGATCCGCGAGGGTGGAGAGGAGGAGGCCGTGGGCATTCTCCCGGGTGGAGATGGCCCGGACACAGTCAGACACGCCCGGCACCCGGGCCAGCGAGGAGGCGAGGGCGGCCAGATCGCGGGCATTGCCGGAGGAGCCATTGAGTCGGGCGACGGCGCGTTCGAGGTCACGGATTTCAGCCAGATGTTCACGCAGTTTGCCCAGGAGGAGGGCATCGTCGAGGAGGCTGGCGACGGCGTCTTGTCGGGCCTGGATGGGTTCCACTTCGCAGAGCGGATGGAGGATCCATTCCCGGAGGAGGCGGGCTCCCATGGGAGTGACTGCGCGATCAAGAGTGCCCAAAAGGGTCATGGATTTGCCGCCGCGGGATTGGACGAGTTCCAAGTGGGCCTGGGAGGCGGCATCGAGAATAAGAAACTGGCTGGCGCGGTAGGGTTGGAGGCGTCGAAGGTGGGAGGCATTGCGCCGCATCTGCCGGGTGAGGTAATGGAGAAGGGCCCCGGCGGCCCCGACGGCAACGGGAAGGTCGGCACAGCCAAACCCATCTAACGAGTGGACTTGAAAATGTTCGCGCAAGAGTTCCCCGGCGGGATCACTTTCGAAGGGATAGGCATCGAGAAAATGGGTCTCTTCGACGGGAGCAAAATCATCCTGCTGCGATTCGGGGGCAATGGTTTCTGCGGGAGAGACGCGGGCTAATTCGTCGATGAGGGTTGCGATGCTGGCGACCTCGGTGAGTCGAAATTCCCCGGTGCTGAGTTCGCAATACGCGAGGCCAAAGGCATCGCCCTGCCGGCATATGGCGGCGAGATAGTTGGGTTTGCGGTCATCGAGACCAAAATCATCCAGCGTGCCTGCGCTGAGAATTTGGGCGATCTCGCGTCGCACTAATTTGCCGGCGGTGACCTCGCCGACCTGATCGCAAATGGCCACCCTCCACCCTCCGGCGATTAGTTTTTCAATATATCCCCGGGCGGCGTGGTAGGGCATCCCGCACATAGGCATCTCGCCCCGCTTGGTCAGGGCGATATTCATCAACGCCGAGGCGGTTTTGGCGTCGTCGCCAAACATTTCGTAGAAATCCCCCAGGCGAAAATGCAGGAGGGTATGAGGAGGCAACTCTCGCCGGATGGCGTGATATTGCTTCATCATGGGAGTCTGCTTGTCGGACATGGGGTCGGAGGCGGGTAGCGGGTAAAGAGATGATCTTACTCGGAGGATTTGGGGTTTTCCTTCGCGACCTTTGCGGCCTTTGCGTGAGGTCTGTTTTTTGGAATTGGTGGCGAGTGGCGAGTAAAAGGTAGCGAGTGAAGAGAAAGGATCTACTCGCCGGGCTTTTCGGATTGGGAACTGAGAAAAGCCGTCAAGGGGCTGGTGGCCTCGGCGTGATCGAGTTGGGTGGGGAGACCGGCTTCCACCGCTTCGCGGGCGGCTTCGACGGCCATTTTGAAGGCGCGTCCCATCCGGATCGGATCGCGGGCGGCAGCGAGAGCGGGGTTGACGAGGACGGCGTCGGCTCCGAGTTCCATGGCCTCGGCGGCATGACTGGGCGCGCCGATGCCGGCATCGACGATCACTGGTACGGTGGCCTGGGCGATGATGATGGCAATTTGTGCCCGGGTTTCGATCCCACGATTGCTGCCAATCGGAGACCCCAGGGGCATGACCGTGGCGGTGCCGACATCTTGCAAACGCTTGGCCAGGACCGGATCGGCGTTGATGTAGGGCAGGACGGTGAAGCCTTCTTTCACAAGGATCTCGGCGGCTTTGAGGGTCTCGATGGGATCGGGGAGGAGGTATTGGGGGTCGGGATGGATTTCCAATTTAATCCATTGGGGAAGTCCCGCGGCGGCGGCGAGGCGGGCCAGACGGACAGCTTCCTCGGCATTGATGGCTCCGCTGGTATTGGGCAGGAGGAGATATTTTTTTGGATCAATGAACTCAAGAATGTTGGCGAACGGGTCCTTTTTTCCGCTCAAGTCGGCCCGCCGAAGCGCGACGGTGACAATCTCGGTGCCGCTGGCAGTCAAGGTGTCGCGCATGACCTCGTTGGAGGAAAACTTCCCTGTTCCGACCAGAAGGCGTGAACCGAACTCCCGTCCGGCGATTTTTAATGGACCACTCATGGGCCTCATCTAAACGTGCGCCGAGGATTCCGGCAAGAGTGCGTCACGGAATGATCACCAGGAATAGTGGACCGTATAGGTAAGGGTCCGTTCCTCGTCGGGTTTCAATTCCACCCGGAACTCAATCTCGTCAGAGTTCAGTTTGAGGTATGTTTCGGATTTTTCGGTGATTTCCCAATTATTCCAGCGGTAGAGATGCTCGACCACCCGGATGGTGACGGGTTCTTTTTTCCGGTTGCGGATTTGGATCTCGAAGGACTCGTCCGCCCAGTTGTTGGAGTTATCGACTTTGAAGTTGGTTCGTTTGCGTTCTCCCACCAAATCGAAGGCGTCGCCGGTATGGACTTTAATGAGTTCATTGGCGGGGGTGTGGTCGATTTCGTTTTCGCCCGTGAATTCGAGTTGGGAGCCATTGCTCCGGTAGAAACGGAGGCGGCCTTTGGGCAGGGGGATGCCGAGGCCGTTTTCCTTGGTGTTCTTGAACTCCCGCATCACCGCCACCTTGGAGTTGCTTTGGGAGCCGAACTCTTCATTGGTGCGACGGGAATTGACGTCGTAGCCGCGCCAGCGGTTCCAGTCGATGAGGGCGCCGTCATAGACATAGATGAGTTCGGATTTTACCCCGGAGGCGCGGATGAATTCCACCTGCTTGGTCTCGCGGTCGCGCAGGGTGGTAGCCCGTTCGAGGGTGTAGAGGTGGTATTCGTCGAAGGATTTTTCAGTTACGGCGGCCGCGGCTTGATCGATCGACATTGCTGCAGATCTCAATCTGAGGTTTGAACGACTTTCCTGTGGCTCGATTTTGTTCACATCTCCCGCCATCAGTTTGATTTGAGCATTCTCAAAATCCCGTCCCGATTGGTTGTCCATCGTAATCCAGCCAACGATATCAAGGAGATTACCTTTTTCCGGGGCGACGATGTTGTAACTGGCCTGCCAGGACATTCCCCCGGTGATGTAACCGAGCTCGGCTTCGGTTTTTTCTTCCTTGGCCGCGAGGATTTTCCAGGAGAGGCGGGGTTTGAGGATGGTGTCATCGCCGAGGGAAGGGAAAATTGGCTGGCCGGGAAGGGAGAACTGGATTTTGCCATCGATTTCAATGATGGGCTGCCCGCCTTGACCGCCCTGCGGGTTATAGCCGGAGCGGATGATTTTTCCGCGGAGGGTTCGGTCCGGTTTGTTAATTTCGCGGACGAAGAAGTCGATTTCCTTCCCTTCAAAGAGCGAAAGCAAAAGCTCCTGGGTGACGGGGTCATTGCGGTAATTTTGTTCGAGGATTTGCAGCGGCGTCCCAGAGGGATCGCGGAGAATGACCGAGTCGGGCTCGAGGTGCATGGTGGCCCCGTCGAAGGTCACTTCGTTTTCGCCAGCTTTGAGATCGAGTGAGATCTGGTCGCGGACGACGGCGAAGTTCTGGTTGTAGATCGTCAGTCCGGGAGCCGCGAGGAGGGTGGCGGGCAGGAGACCGAAGAGGAGGGAAGCTAGCAAACGCATGGAAGGATTCATGACCGGGTTATCGGGCGAAGCCGAGATTTATTAGGGAAAAATCCCCTCACGGAAAGGATGTAAAGGAGAGAAGAGTTTTTGGAGAAGATGGTTTCAGTTGACCAAGTCAAATTGACCTAGTATGTAATTTGAGTTGTGGAAACGATGATTATTTCTGAGTTTAAGGCCAAAGCGATTGCGACGCTCAAGCGTGTTAATACCAGCGGCAGGCCGCTTCTTATTACGATCCGGGGCGAGCCGGTGGCACAGATTCAGCCGGCTGGTGCGGTGGCGGAGAAACGCATTGTGTTGGGAACAGGCCGAGACCTGATGATTGAGAGACCCGATGACCAAGCCCTCGTAGACATGGGTTTTTCCGATGAATGGGAACTGAATGCGTGAAGTTACTTCTCGATACTCACGTTTGGATCTGGGCTTTTGAGGGAGCGGAGGTTCTGGGGACCAAGTGTGCCCGTGCGCTCAGAAATTCCGCCAATGAACGTTTTGTCTCTCCGGTTTCCACTCTGGAGATTGCCCGCTTGGTGGAAGGGGGGCGAATTAATTTGGCGTGTCCGCTGAAACAATGGATCGAAACGTCCTTTGCGGACCTCAGGCTTGATACGATTCCGTTGGATCATGTGAGCGCGATGGATGCCTACCAACTTCCGCCGCCGGGATTTCATGCCGATCCCGTCGATCGGATGCTCGTGGCGACAGCCCGCATTCACCGTTGTTGCCTGGTCACGGCGGACGAGAGGATTCTCAAATATCCGCAGGTGGCGACAATGGATGCCCGAAAATAGCAAAAACAGAAACCCTGGGCGGTCGTGGGAGATTCTTCCAACTTTCGCAGTCCCACTTGAAAGCTTGGCCGTGCCGGTTGCGCCTGAGCCGTTGCCGCCCGCCTAGTACGTTGGCGCCTTAACCGTGCCGGCTTCGAGGTCGTCGCGGCGGCGTTGGACGATGCGTTCGGCGACTTCGTGGACCATTTCTTCGACCAAAAGCCGAAGGTGGCTCCCGGCCCGGAAATCCGAAGGGGCAATGTTTTTGACCCGGTCGGCGTGAGTGCTGAGTTGGTAGCACTTTTTGAAGCTTGCGCGGGTGGCATCTTCGGCGTTGTAAACCGCGATCGCGTTGCCGCCGTTGCGACGCATGACGGTGAAGCAGGGGACGTCGGTGGGACCGTCGCCGATGTAGATCATGTTGGTGAACGGAATGGGCCGCAACTCGGGGCTCATGTGGTCATTGACGTCCTCGTTCATGTCGAGCATCCCCTTGTTGATGCGGAAAAGAAATTGGGTCTTTTGGGTGTGACTGATGACGCGGCGGGGAAAGGTGATCCGTCCTTGGGAATCCTCGGCAAATTCGCAACCAAAAATTGCCTTCACATAGGGAGCTAGTTTGCTGCCCTCGAGGAGGATCTTGAGCCCGGAGGAGACAATGTAATGTTCCACCTTGATGCCGAAGGTCTCGTGGTCGTGGCGGAGGAGGCCGGATTTGAATTCCTCAAACATCTCGGGCAAGCCCTTGTAGAAAGTGAGTTTTTCGCCGAGCTTTTTCAGTTCCGAATTCTTCGGGCGGTCCATGTCGAGGTAATCGAGCATGACCTTCATGTAAGCGAGTTCGTTATCGTAACCCTGGTCCTTGACCAGTTCGCCGCAGCGGGCCCAGAATTGTTTGGAATCAATCCCGAAGACGGGGAAAAGCGCCTCCTCCTGCATGTAGGTTGGGGAGAGGGTCTGATCGTAGTCGTAAATGAGGGCGATGGTATTTTGTGGGACAGACATGGCGGCAGGATCTGGGGAGATGATCACAGTGTATCCTGAAGGGCGCTGGGCAAACTGGCAAACCGGAAAACATATCCATGGTCTTCGGCCCGACGAGGCTGCACTCGGGAATTGTCGAGGAGGAGGTGGGAAAATTCGCCCAGTCCGAGACGAAGAACGAAGGCAGGTGCCGGGAGAAAGGCGGGACGATGGACGGCGCGGGCCACCTCGCGGGTGAAGTCAATATTGCGAAAAGGATCGGGCATGACGCCGTTGAGCGGTCCTTTGACAGAATCATTGGTGAGGGCCCAAAGAATGAGTCCGGCGACATCATCCACGTGGATGCCGCTCATCCATTGGCGTCCATCGCCGAGACACCCTCCCAGGCCCCAGCGGAAAAGTGGACCAATGAGGGCGAGCGCGCCACCGCGCCCGATGACGAAGCCAGTGCGAAGGCAAACGACGCGGGCCCCACTGGCTTCGGCTTGGTGCGCCTCGGCTTCCCAAGCCTGGCAGACCCCGGACAAAAACCCCTTGCCGGGACCATCCGTTTCCTCGACGAGGCGATCTCCGGTGTCGCCATAAAACCCGATCGCCGATCCGTTGATGAGGGTGGGAACGGGTGATCCGTTCCGGGCCAGCGCGGCGATGGCCTCGACGATTCCCCGCGTGCTGAGAATGCGGCTGTCGATAATGCATTTTCTTTGCGCCTTGGTCCACAACCCGAAGATGGAGGCTCCGGCCAGATTGACCACGGCATCCAGGCCGGCGAGGTCGGGCGGAGTGCCGGGAGTGAACAACCGTGCCTCCGCATGGGGAAGATTTAAAGAATCGGCCCGGCGGGAGAAGATAACCACTTCGTGGCCTTCTTGGCGGGCCTGTTCAGCCAGCCGGTTGCCGATAAATCCTGTGCCGCCGGTGATGCCAATTTTCATAAAAGAAGTGAGAGTGCCGCGGGGGGCTCAGCGATATTCGCGTTGCAGCCATTGGTAGGGGAAGCGGTCCCCTGGGCAGTCGGTGGGCTTCGGGTTGATCAACTTGTGCGGGACGACAATGCTGCGCTTGCTTTTGATTTTTCCGACCCGGTTGCGGAGGTAGTCGGTCAATTCCTTCAAGGCCTCGAGTTGATTTTTGGAGACGGCGTCGCGGTTAAAATCCCCCACCAGGCAAATGCCTAGGGCGATATTATTGAGATAATCGCTGGCGACATGGCCGCCATTGAGTTGCTTGGTCCAGCGGGGGCCAATTTCAATTTCACCATCGCCGGACGACGTGCCGTTGCCGATGACGAAATGATAGGCGAGCCCGTTTTGCATTTTGCGTACCCTGCGGTGGTAGTTGTCAAAGGCCCGGGCATTGCCCTGGCGGGTGCCGCTGTTGTGAATGATGATGTATTTCCAGCGGCCCTTGCGGACGCGGGCTTTGTCGATGGCGCGCCGAACGGAGGGTGTCAAATAGCGATATCTCTTGAAAAAACCACCGGAGGATTTTGGCGGAGCGACCTCGCCCTCACTTTCCACCCGACCGGATTTTTCGATCAGGATGGGTGCGGCGGGGACATCACCACGGACCTTGGAAGATGATTTTTTTTCTGGTTCCGGCTTGGCGCGTTCGGGTTCCAGTTCAATCACGTCCGGGGTGGCGTCTGGCGTCTTCGTGGGAGTTGATTCCTGGGACGTCTTTTTGCGGGGAGTGGAGGCCGGCTTGGGCCGTGGAGTTGCCTGGGGTTGTTGGCGTGGAACCGGTCGGATATCCTCGCGCGCCCGGAGAAAAAGGGATTTTTTTTCTGCCTCGCTCATGGCGGCATGAATCGGGGAATGCGCTGTGGCCAAGACCCCAAAAGCCAAAAGCAAAAAAACGATTCCCTTCCGCATCTCGCCGCGCACGGTAGCAGATGTCCGCCGACAGGCAAGCGGCTCTCCATGGGAGACTTTGGTGCTAGCGGGTGGTGCGGCGGGGGCGATGCGCTCGACCCGTGCATCGGACCATCAGGAGGAATCCGACGAACAGGACCAAAAGGAGGGTCGAGGGTTCGGGGACCGTTTTGGCTTGCCAGGCCAAGCCGTAAGTTTCCGAGGTCACGCCGCTTGGAGTGAGATCAAAAATCAATTGTTCGAAAATGATGGAGAGCCCGTAGAGGCCAGGGGTGGTCAAGGTGATCCTGAGATATTCTGTGTTGTTGTACGTGCTGACGGATTCGGCCACGAGAGCGGCAGGCATTCCGTCGATGTATTGCCAGACTTGCAGGTTGAGGTCGGAAAAACTCAAGTTTGCACCCAGATCGGTCTCGTCGTCGAAGGAACGTCCCGCGAACCAATTGAGGGAGGCAGTCAACTCGACTTCGGTGGCGAAGGGGTTGTCGAAGAGGTAGTCATTGGTCAGCCCAAAACCGACTTCGCCGAAGTCCCATCCGGTGGAGAGAATTTCTCCGCCCAGGGAGCCCACGACGTCGGTGGTTCCTCCCACATAGGTGGTGGCAGCATTTTCCAAGTCGAGAGCGCCGGCCCCGGTGGCCAGGTCGAGCACCTGGGTCGTCACGGTCACTCCGCTGCCATTGACGGTTTGGCCATTATCCCATCCGGTGGTCTTCCGGGCACTGGCCATGAGGACGGATTTGATCACCCGGGTATCGAGCGCTTCGGTGCCCATATCTGCGGAGTAGGTGGAACTCTTGGCCACGTCCTTGAGCAGGGCGATGCCGCCGCTGACAATGGGGGCGGAGAAGCTGGTGCCGTCCACACTGGTGAAATAGAGGTCGCCCGGGGAGGGTTCCTGAATGATGCCTTTGATTTCAGGATCCGTTGAGGCTCCGAGCGATCCGGAATCTCCCAGATAGGCGGCGAGAACGAGGTTTTCCCCGGGGGCGGCCAGATCCACCGCGACGCGGACCGCGCTGATGGTGAGTCCGGTGGCGGGATTGTAAAAGTCGGCCAGTCCGCTCGAGGAAAACTCCGAAGGATCCAGGAGGTTAGGCCCGCCGACGGAACCGACGGTGATATTGTTGTAGCCGCTGCCCGGTCCCACCACGGTGGCTGCTGCCGAGTTGCCAGCGGAGGCCACGAAGGCGACGTTGGGATTCTGTCGGGCCAGGCCGTCGATGGCGATGGTTGTGGTCTCGGTTCCTGCGGGGTCCGGCCCCCCCCAACTGCTGTTGATGACGTCGGGGCGTTCACTGTTGATTCCGTTGAAGAAGGCCTTGT
>Ga0105052_10006032_pt1 | contig 12475 bp, 6 predicted proteins | sample FRY03_FD_78094 | JGI IMG/M metagenome (GOLD analysis project Ga0105052, IMG submission 78094) | Freshwater microbial communities from Lake Fryxell liftoff mats and glacier meltwater in Antarctica - FRY-03 | ecosystem: Environmental > Aquatic > Freshwater > Ice > Glacier meltwater ... | reverse complement strand
TTTGTTTTGCAACAAAAAAACTTACCACAGAGCCCGGTGGACGTCTATATTCTTAAACGATTACATTGTCTTTTGTTGTGTCCGGCTTAAGATCTTACCTATGGGTGCCTTCTAAGGGTTATCATGTGGATGGTGTGTCGGCTCGTTATATGATGTAACACTCTTCGTATGACTGCGCAACACGAGGCACGGCCGCGCTGAAAAAGTTGAGACCCTAGTATTCAATGGGATTACGGGTCCTCACCCTTGGACTGCTTCGAATCCTCCACGTGATCGGGGCGTAATCGACCGGGTCAGGTGGCGGACGGGGGTCTCGGTGCTACACCATCATGGAGCTCTAGCGCGTTTTGACCGGGGCGGGTGTCGGCCTATATGTCGCGGGTCGGCCCGAATACGGCCCAAGGGGGCCGTCCTCACCGGCCGTTTTCGTGCAGGACCTTCCACGACGCCATGTCGATGACGGTCCAGGGCAGGTCGCCCGGGCGGGCCCAGCCCTCGAAGTGGAGCCAGAGCTGACCGTAGCGGAGGTCCTCGGCGGGCATCTCGAGGTCCACGCTGGCCGCGGCGTTAAGGGGGCGCTCGGGAGCGCCCGTTGTGGGGTCGAAGGCTAAGAGAGTGTGACTGCGGTTATCATAGACCGCGGCGCGGGCCTTCGTAGCGAAGACTCGTGTGCGGCCAGCTTGGAGCGTGTCCGAGATGCGTGTGCCCGTCTTAAGGTCCACAATAGTGACCGTGTCACTCACCGTTGCTGAGCCAGGAACTGTCGCGAAGGTGACGACGGGTAGCATACGTGGTAAGTCACCGTCCGGGCTGATGAAGTCGCCGAAGCGGTGGCTGCCGATGAACTCAACTTTCCAGCGAACCGTGGCGGTCGCGAGCTGAACACCTAAGAGTATACGCTCGGGCGGCGCATCCGCGGGTGGCAGGCCGCGCGTTCAGGGGTCAGGCACTCTGACTTTTTACTTTCGACGTGCGGGCTTAATGTGCGCTCTTCGCCGGGAATGATGGCGCCAGAAATTACGAACTATTCTTCGTATTTTCTGAGGCGGTAGATCAAAACATGCCTTGGAATCCCGAGGTACCGCGCGGCTGCGGAGCGGTTGTTGTCAAAACGGGCCACGGCCTTCTGCACGATCTCTTTTTCCAGCTCGGGCAGACTGAAGTCGCTTTCCGGCAGAGTCACCGCGCCGGGTATCAAGAGTCCCGTCGAGGGCGGCGCCGCCGTTGCCTCGAACTCTAGAGCCGGGGCGGCGCTGCCGGGGGTCGCCATGTCCGCGAGATCGAGGACGTCCCCGCGACGTAACAGCAGCATACGCGAGATGGTGTTCTTCAGCTCGCGGACGTTGCCGGGCCAGGGGGCTCGCTCTAGCTCGGCCAATAGTCGCGGTGCGACGGCGACTTGCGGTGCGCCACCGACGTTGAGGAAGTGCCGCACCAATAAGGGGATGTCTTCGATTCGTTCGCGAAGGGCCGGCAAGCGCAACGGGATGATGCTTAGGCGGTGGTAGAGGTCCTCGCGAAAGCGACCCTCACGGACGGCCAGGGCCAAGTCGCGGTTGGTGGCGGCGACGACGGCCACGTCAACCGGGACGCGCTTGCGGCCGCCTACTGGGTCCACCACACGCTCCTCGAGAACACGCAGCAGTTTTGCTTGTAGCTCCAAAGGAATTTCGCCCACCTCATCGAGCATCAGCGTGCCGCCAGCGGCCTGCTCGAAGCGGCCGATGTGTGCGCGGGAGGCGCCGGTGAAGGCCCCGCGGTCATGGCCGAAGAGCTCGCTCTCCAAGAGGGAGGCCGGTAGCGCGGCACAGTTAATCGGTACGAAGGGCCCTGTGCGGCCGCTCTCGCGGTGGATGCGCCACGCGACGAGCTCTTTGCCGGTGCCGCTCTCGCCCGTCAGCAAGACGGTCACGCCAGCGGAGGCCACCCGATCGACGACGCGCAGGACCTCGGCCATCTGTGGGCTCTGGGACACGATCGCGGCCGCCTCGTCCGGCGCGGCGCGGCTCTTGAGGCTGCGGTTCTCGGCGGCGAGGGTGCTGCGCTCGAGGGCCTGGCGAACACGGGCCTTTAACTCCGCTCGCTGAAAGGGTTTCGTGATGTAGTCAGCGGCCCCGGCGGCCATGGCCTCGATGGCGTGCTCGACGCTGCCGAAGGCCGTCACGAGGACGACCTGCATGTCGGGGTGACAGTGTTTGGCGGCGCGGAGGACCGTGAGCCCGTCGGCGCCGGGCATCTTGACGTCGGTGAGCACGAGGTCCCAGGGCGGCGTCGCGGGGTGGGGCGCGTCGCTCGAGGCCTCGGCGAGCATCGACAGCGCGGCCGTGCCGTCTTCGGCGAGGTCCACCTCGAAGCCTTCTTCAGAGAGATTGAACTCGAGGATGCGGCGCATGCTGCTGTCATCCTCGGCGACGAGGACGCGTGGGCGACGGGTCTGGGTCAAGGTGACTCCTTTCGGTTATCAATTATATACGATGATGAATTGTTCGGACCTGCATGACCCCCGGACCTGCATGACCCCCGGACCTGCATGACCCCCGGACCTGCATGACCCCTGGACCTGCATGACCCCCGGACCTGCATGACCCCTGGACCTGCATGACCCCTGGACCTGCATGACCCCTGGACCTGCATGACCCCCGGACCTGCATGACCCCTGGACCTGCATGACCCTTGGACCGTCTGGGCGCTAGCCGACCTCACCGTTGGTCCTTGGTCTCGTTCGGCGCGGGTAGGTCAAAACGAAAGACGGTCCCGCCGCCCGCGCGCGCCTCGTGCGTCAGGTGCCCACCCTGGTGCGACACCAAGAGCGCGGCGACCGACAGGCCCAGCCCCGAGCCGCCGGCCTCGCCGCTGACGTAGGGGTCGTAGATAGATGTTCCGAGGGCCTCGGGCACGCCGCGACCTGTATCCGTGACGGCTAACTGCACGCGCCCGTCGCCTCGCCGAGTCACCTCAATAACAACGCCTCCACCGGAGGGGGTCGCGTGGATCCCGTTTTTGATAAGGTTCACAAGCACTTGGATCACTTGGTCGGCGTCGCCGAGGGCTCGCAACCCGGGCTGGACGGATGCCCCCAACTTCACGCCCGCGGCCTCTGCCAGCTCCCCCAACAACACCCGGACATGTCCCGCCGCTTCGCCCGCATCGAAGGCCTTGATCTCCGGATCCCGCGGCCGGGCGAAGGCCAGAAAATCATCCAGCACTCGACTCAACCGCGTGGTCTCCTTCAGCGCAATCCCAGCCATCTCCGCGCTCTTATCTCCCGGTGGGATGCGGCTGGCGATGATCTCAATGGCCCCATGGATGCTCCCGAGCGGATTGCGCACCTCATGCGCCAAGCCCCGCGTCAGCTGCACCAACCCCTGCAGTCGCGCCGCGTCCTGCTCCGCCGCTAGGCCGTCGAGGCGCGCCTGTTCGGCCCTGGCCCGCGACCGTCGTTCACGCTTCACGAGCAACCCGGCCAGCCCGCCAACGCCAAAGTACAGAACAATCTCAAGAACTTTGTCTGTCGTCCCCGCCGGATCCAGATGGTGTGGCATCAAGAACGCGTGCGGCACATAGGCCAGCGTCGCTACCATCGCGCCCCCTATGCCGGCCCAAAACCCGCCGGTGAAAGCCGCCCATACGATCGGCAAGTAATATAGGCGCCGAAAGAGGTCATGGCCGATCGAATGCGCGGGGTCCGTCAGGTAGTGGCCAGCCGTGATGGCCCCCAATAGCAACCCGACACCCAGCCAAGGCGACCGAACGATGCGCATCCCTCGGTTTGAACTCGTCACAGGAATGTTTGGTCGGTTCGGCATGAGCCGCTTTTAGTCGATTCACCGCGCCGTTGTCGAATATTCTTCACTTAGAAATGATTCATCCTGAGACTGTAGAAAAATGGACACATGACCATCCTGACATCCATACTCCACCACCTCGCAAGTCCTTCCGATCTGCCATTTTCGTCCGGCGCGGGTACCTTGGCACGTGTCTTGCTTCGGAACTCCTTAGAACCCCAGCGGCGGAGCGGCGGTACAGATGGTTAGGATTCAAAAAGCGATCATGCACCATGCGAAGAGGGCTAGCGGCCTCGGGTTGGCCACGCTTGTCATCGCCGCCTGCGCCTCGACCCCGCCGTCCCTCTTGGAGCGCGACCCGTGGCTCGCCCCCGGCAAGACCACGCTCGCCGCGGTTCAGGCGGCCGACGCCCGCGCCATCGACGCTGCGCCTCTCTCGGCCGACCTGCCAACGCTCATCCAACACCTGCTGGCCGACAGCCCGACCATCGCCGCGTCCCAGGCCGAGTACCGGGCCGCCATCGAGCGAGTCCCCCAGGCCTCGACCCTGCCAAACCCCGTGCTCAGCTACACCTACCTGCCGTCCCCCGTGGAGACCCGCGTCGGCCCCAACGAACACCGCATTCAGCTGAACCAGGCCATCCCCTTTCCGACAAAGCTCATCGCTGGAGACTCGGCCGCCACGGCCCTCGCGCGCGCCGCCGGTGCCGTCCACGACCGCGTCGTCCGCGACGAGGTCACGCGCCTCGAATCGCTCTACGCGGACTATTACTACGCCTCGCGGGCCCTCGAGATCGCCGCCCAACACGTCGCCCTGGCCGACGCTCTCCTCGCGGCCGCCAACAACAAGTTCGCCGCCGGCCGCGCCACCCTCTTCGACCTCTCCAAGGCCCAGTCCCAGCGCGCCCAGCTCGGCTACGACCAGCTCCGCCTCACCGAGCAGCGCCTCGCGACCCTCGCGGCCCTCAACGCGACCCTCGGTCGTCCCCCCGCCGCGCCTATCGCCCCACCCGCCGCTCTCGCCAGCGTCGCCGTCGCCCTGACCGAGGACCAGCTCCTCAATCTCGCGCTAGGCCACCAGCAAGAGCTCCGCGAGCTCGACGCCCGCATCCGCGCGGCCGACGCCATGGTGTTGATGGCCGACTCGGGTTGGTTGCCTGATTTTAATATTGGTTTCATGTACTTGTCCAACGGGCCGGCGCGTATGGCTGGTGTCGCCGATAGCGGCGTGGACGCTTACGGCGTCATGATCGGCCTCACTCTCCCGCTGTGGTTCGGCACCAACGCGGCTCGCTCGGCCGAGGCTGACGCCATGCGCGAGGTCGTCCTCGGCAAGAAGAAGGCCCACCTCGACCGCCTCCGCGCCGAGCTGACGGACGCCGTCTTTCGCGAGCGCGACGCCCGTCGGGTCGTGACCCTTTACGACACCCAGCTCTTGCCGCAGGCGACCACCGCGATGGCCACCGCCGAGCAATGGAACGCCGCAGACGTCACGCGCATGACCGACTTCCTTGAGGCGCGCGGGGTCTATTACAGCTTCTCGCTGGCCCGCGAGCGCGCCGTCGCCGACCAGTTCAAGGCCGTCGTCCGCATCGAACAGCTCATCGGCGCGACCCTCGCGCCGGGTGTGGAGGTACGGCCATGACGCTTCGACTCTCCCTCTCCTCGGCGGGTATCGCTGTCGCCTTCATGACCCTCGGGGGCTGTGCGTCCTCACTGCGGTCTGACCTCCGCGACCACCCGCACGGGCGCTTCGCCGACGGCGCTGCGGTCTCCCGCGCCTCCTCGGCCCCGCTTGAGCCAGCCCAGGACACCGCGCCCGACGCCGACCTTCAGCCGGCCGACGACCTCGTCGCACCCCCGCACACCGCGCCGATCCGTGGCCCCATCGCCGCGGCCGAGCTCGCCCTCATCGGCGTCCCGACCTCGGATGACGGCGCCCTAAACGCGCTGCGAGGAGACTGGCACCCATCCAGAACACTTGACTATTCGACGGCATTGGCGGCCTACCTCGCCCGCAGCCCGGCCATCGCCGAGGCCGTCGCCAACTACCGCGCCAGCTTCGAGCGCCGCGGGCAGATCCGCGCCCTCGATGATCTCCTCCGGCAATATGACGCGTTCGGCGTCGGCCTCAAGACCAACGCCTCGACCCCAATGCTGCGGCCCCTCGCAGGCAAGAGCTACCCCCTCGGCGGGGTGCTCGACCTTGAGGGTCGCCTCGCGACGGTCGACGTCCAGCTGGCGCGGGCCATGTTTGAGGACGCCATCCTAAAAGCCCTCAGCCGCTTCGAGATGGCCTGGCAGGGCGCCGTCTATCAGCAGCAGGCCACCCGCATCCTCGGGCGCGTCACAGAGCTCGCGGGCCGGGCGGTGGACGCCGCGCGGGGGCGCTACTCCGCGGGTGGGTCGAGCCACGCCAACTTGATTCAGGCGGAGATCCGCGAGACTGACGTCAAAAACCAATACGCAAACGCGCGGGCCAAGAGCATCTCGACCCGCCTCGCGCTGGCCGCCGAGCTTGATCTGCCGCCCCTCTCGCTCGAGCGCCACGCCCTGCACCTCGACGAGCGCCTCCCCGGCCGCCCCCAGCGCGTCGCCACGCGCACGAAGGCCATGGAACAATCACCTGAGGTCGCGATGGCCCGGTCAAAGCTCGACCGCGCCTCCCTGCTGGTGTTGCTGACAAAACGTCAGATTACGCCGAATTTCGCTGAGGGCAAAGACATCCCGGGCTCGGGTCCCCGCCCGGCCGCCGCAGACCTGCCCTACGCGACCGCGGCGCCCTTCCTCCGTGAGCTTGAGCTCCGCGAGAGCGCCAGCGTCGACGCCCTCCGCCTCGCCGAGCGGCGGGCCGTCGCCAACGCCGACCGGGTCTGGGCGATGCTTGACGACGCCCTTCGCCGTCGTGGTACCGCTTCGACCCAGCTCAGCCGGGCCGACCAAGCGGTTGAGGTCGCGGAACGCGGCTATGGCGCCGGCACCGCGAGCTACCTCGACCTCGATAACGCCATCAAACTCTACCTCGCGATGGCCCTCGACGCTCGCGCCGCGCTGCGTGACGCCTTCGTCGCCGCAGCCGAGCTCACGGTCGCGACAGGCACTGGCGCCAACCCTCGCGCTAGGGCCGAGGAAGATATGTTGAATAAGGACGATCATGACTGACCAACATCCGCCTGAAGCCACATCCCCAACCCCCCGAAAACCGAGACGTTGGCCTCTCGTGGTCATCACGATCGCCGCGACCCTGATTGTCGTCCTGACCCTCGGCGACACCATCGTCGCCGGTCTCAGCGCCGCGAAAGACGCGGTCACAAGCACCTCAGACGCCGGGGGCGAGCAAGGCGCCACCGCCACCTACTACACCTGCGGCATGCACCCCTGGGTCATCCTGCCGCACCCCGGCGACTGCCCGATCTGTCACATGAAGCTCGAGCCCATCGACCCCGAGAAGTTCCAAGCCGAGCTGGCCATCGACCCGGTCGTCACCCAGAACATGGGCGTGCGCCTCGCGACCGTCACTGAGGCCTCGCTGACCCGCAATCTACGCGCGGTTGGCACTATCGACTACGACGAGACCCGCGTCCGCGACGTCAACCTCAAGGTCGCCGGCTGGCTCGAGAAGGTCTTTGTCAACTACCTCGGCGCCCCCGTGGCTGCGGGCGATCCCCTCTTTGACATCTACGCTCCCGAGCTCTTCAGCGCCCAAGAGGAGTACCTCGGGGCCCTCCGCCGCGGCAGCCTTGACCTGGCCGCCGCCGCCCGCACCCGCCTCGAATACTTCGACGTCAGCCCCGCCGAGATTGACGCCATCGCCGCCCGCAAAGAGCCCAAGAAGGCCCTGACCATCATGAGCCCCTGGTCCGGCGTCGTCGTCGCCAAGAACGCCAACGAGGGCATGCGCGTCGAGCCCGGCACGCAGCTGTACCGCATCGCCGATATGACCAAGGTCTGGGTCATGGTCAGTCTCTATGAATACCAACTACCCTACGTAAACGCCGGACAGGCCGCTATCATGAGCCTTCCCTATTTTCCGGGCCAAGAGTTCGAGGGCCGCGTCATCTATATCTACCCGACCCTCGACGTCAAAACCCGCGAGGTCAAGGCCCGCATCGAGTTCGACAACCCGGAATTGCTCTTGAAACCAGGCATGTTCGCGAACGTCCACATCCGCGCCAGCCTCGCCCGCGACCGGGTGCTGGTGCCACGCGAGGCCGTCATCGACACCGGCAAGCGCCAGATCGCCTTTGTCAGCCTTGGCGAGGGCCGCTTTGAGCCGCGCGAAGTGACCCTTGGAGTCGAAGGCGAGGGGGGCGTGGTCGAGGTCATCGATGGCCTAAAGCCCGGTGAGCGCGTCGTCGTGAGCGGCCAGTTCTTGCTCGACAGCGAGGCGCGCATGCGTGAGGGCCTCGCCAAGATGATCCGCGGAGACCTCGCTGTCGAGCAAGAGGCCGTCGTCGCCGGCGCCGCCCCTACCGATCTCATACCCCTCGCGCCCGCCTCTGAGGCCGTCCTTGGCGAGCTCCTCACCACCTACTGTGAGGGGCAAGACACCCTCGCCAGTGACAGTATGGATGGCGTGGCCGACGCGGGTCGGGTCATCGCGCAGAAGGTCGACGCTCTCTTGGCCGTCCCGGTGCCGAACGCGCCCCACTTCTGGCACCAACACGACGAGGTCGCGACCGTCCGCGGCAAGGGCCTCGAGCTAGCCGCCGACACCGCGATCGAGGACATGCGCCTTCACTACGCCGACCTCAGCGTCGCCCTCATTAAGCTCGTCCGCGTGACAGGCGTCCCCGCCTCAATCGACGCCCAGGTCCAAGAGCTGCGTTGCCCGATGTATCGAGAAGATCAAGGCGGGACGACCTGGCTTCAGCCAGCCGGGCCCGTCCGAAACCCCTATTACGGCAGCAGTATGTTGAGCTGCTTCGATAAGCGTGAGGCGATGCCGGTCGCGGGCGCGCCGCTGGAAGTGACGCCATGATCGGCTGGCTCATCGACATCTCGATTCGCAACCGCCTGATGGTCCTCTTGGTCCTCGGGGCGCTGGCGGCGGGCGGCCTCTGGGCGGTCAACCGGACGTCCATCGACGCCATCCCGGATCTGTCCGACGTCCAGGTCGTCATCCGCACCGAGTTCCCCGGGCAGGCCCCGGAGATCATCGAAGACCAAGTGACCTACCCCCTGACGACCGCCATGCTGGCCGTCCCGAAGGCCGACGTCGTCCGCGGCTACAGCATGTTCGGGTCCAGCTTCGTCTACATCATCTTCGACGACGGTACCGACCCGTACTGGGCCCGCAGCCGCGTGCTGGAGCAGCTCAGCACCGTCGCCGGCAAGCTCCCGGCCGGGGTGACGCCCCAGCTCGGGCCCGACGCCTCGGGCGTAGGTTGGGTCTATCAATACGTGCTGCGCTCGGCCCCCTACTGCGCCGAGTTTCCCAATGGCATCTGGCTAGACCCCGAGACCGAGACCTACTTCGCCTCGCCCGCGATGGCTCCCGACGATGCTGATGTGCAGGCCCGCCTCGTCCGCCGCCGCGTCTTCCCGGCTCCCCGAAAGGCCTTCTACGACGCCACCGCCCGCAAGACCTACACCCTCAAGTCCGACGCGCCGACCGATGTCCAGGCCCGCCTCACCGAGGTCACCGTCGCTGAGGGCTTTGAGACCTGCCCCGTGGGCGGCGGGGCGTTGGTCGAGGCCGACATCGATCTGGCCGAGCTGCGCACCCTGCAAGACTGGCTCCTGCGCTACGAGCTGACCAGCGTCGATGGAGTCAGCGAGGTCGCGTCCGTGGGTGGATTTGTCAAACAGTATCAGGTCGTTGTCGACCCGGTGAAGCTGCGCGCTTATGACATGAGCCTCGCCACCGTCAAGACCGCCGTCCAGCGCTCAAACCTCGACGTCGGTGGGCGCGTGATTGAGATCAGCGAGACCGAATACATGGTCCGCGGCATCGGCTACCTCGGCTCGCTGACGGACGAGGTCGCAGACGCAGCCCGCGCCACCAACACCCTCGGGCGAGTCAGGACGGCCCAGGCCCTTGAAGATCTCCGGACGACAGCCCTCGGCGCCAACCCCGAGGGGATCCCCATCATCCTCGGTGATGTGGCGGATGTGCGCGTGGGCCCCGAGATCCGGCGCGGCGTGACAGACTGGGACGGGCTAGGCGAGGCCGTCGGCGGCATCGTCGTCATGCGCTACGAAGAGAACGCGCGCGCGACTATCGCGCGCGTGAAGGCCAAGATCTTTGATATTGAAAAGAGCCTGCCCCCGGGCATCGCGATCGAGACCGCTTACGACCGCAGTGACCTCATCGGCAGGGCCGTCGAGACCTTGAGCCACACGCTCTTGGAAGAGATCTTGGTCGTGACCCTCATCTGTTTTCTGTTCTTACTCCATGCCCGGAGCGCTCTCGTCGCGGCCTTCGTGCTGCCCGCTGGGGTCTTGCTGAGTCTGTTGCTGATGCATCTATTTGGCATCAACGCCAATATCATGAGCCTCGGCGGCATCGCGATCGCTATCGGCGTGATGGTGGACAGCTCGATTATCATGGTCGAGAACGCCCACAAACACCTTGAACTCGAAGGCGAACGGGTGCTTGAAGGGCACTCTCCACGATCAAGAGCCTCCGTCATCGCCGAGGCCGCGCGCGAGGTCGGACCGAGCCTCTTCGCCAGCCTCCTCATCATCGTGGTCAGCTTCCTGCCGGTCTTCGCGCTCGGTGACGAGAGCGGCCGCCTCATGAAGCCCTTGGCCTACACAAAGACCTTCTCGATGGCCATCGCCGCGGTCTTGGCGGTCACGGTGATCCCGGTCCTGATGGTCTTCTTTATCCGCGACCGCGTCGTCCCCGAGAGCTTCTCGCGCCGCCTTCAGGTCTGGTTCATCGCCCTAGTCGTGGGTGTCCCGGCGCTCATTTTGGCACTTATCCCGCTGGGATCTCTCGCCGACTATCGCCTCGGCCTCGTCATCGCTTGGATCGTGCTGTCGCTGGCGGTCCTCCTGCCGCAGCGGCTGATGCCCGAACACAAAAACCCCATCTCTCGCGTCCTGGAGCGCATCTACGACCCGGCCTTCGCCTTCATCATGCGCCACCGCGCGGGCGTTCTGATCGGCGCCGTGCTCGCGATGGTGGCGACCCTCTATCCCCTGTCGCAGCTTGGCAGTGAGTTCATGCCGCCTCTTGAGGAGGGGGACCTCCTCTATATGCCAACGACCGACCCTGGGATCAGCGTCGATAAGGCGCGCGAGCTGCTGCAGCAGACGAACACGCTGATCCACTCCTTCCCCGAGGTCGTGCACGTCTTCGGCAAGGCTGGGCGCGCCGAGACCGCGACGGACCCCGCTCCGCCTAGCATGCTCGAGACGACCATCACCCTTGAGCGCGATAAAACGAAGTGGCGTCAGATCCCATCGGGCGGGCTCTTCGGCGGCACGCGCCCTATCACCACCGACGAGCTCATCTACGGCTATGATCTGCCCGGCCCCATCCACGTCCCCGGCCTCGACGAGGTCGTGCGTTTCCCGGGACTCACGAACTCGTGGACGATGCCGATTAAGACCCGCATCGACATGCTCTCGACGGGCATCAAGACCCCGGTGGGCATCAAGGTCATGGGCCCCGACCTCACGGTGTTGGCCGGTATTACCAAACAGATCACAGAGGTCATCAAGACCGACGCGAGCCTCATCGAATATGTCACCAGCGCCTTCCCCGAAAAAAGCGTCGGCGGCAAATACCTCGATATACGCCTCGACCGCCCGGCCTTGGAGCGCTTTGGCCTCAACGTGGCAGACGTCCAAGACGTCATCATGAGCGCCATGGGCGGCATGAACGTCACCTTTACCGTCGAGGGCCTCGAGCGCTATCCCGTCAACGTCCGCTACCCGCACGAGCTGCGCGACAACATCCCGTCCCTTGAGCAGACCCTCGTCGCGACCCCGTCCGGGGCGCAGGTGCCCCTAACTGCGCTGGCTTCTCTGTCCTTCCGGGCCGGTCCGCCCATGATCAAGAGCGAAAATGCCCGCCGCACCAGCTGGGTCTACGTCGATATCGCTGGCATTGATGTCGGGACATTTGTCAATAACGCGAAGGTTGCAGTCGAAAATTCCGTCCAGCTGCCGACCGGCTACACCATCGTCTGGTCGGGCCAGTTCGAATACATGCAGGCCGCCAATGAGCGACTATTATTGGTCATCCCGGTCGCCGCGCTGGTCATCATCTTCCTGCTCTACTTCGCGACCCGCAGCTGGCTCCGCGTCGGCATCGTGCTCTTGGCCGTGCCCTTCAGCCTAGTCGGCGCGTTTTGGCTCTTGTATTTCATGGACTACGAGCTCTCGCTGGCCGTGTGGGTCGGCGTCATCGCGCTAGCCGGTCTCGACGCCGAGACAGGGCTCGTGATGCTGCTGTACCTAGACACCAGCTTCGAGCGCTTCGAGCGCGAGGGGCGCATGCACACGCCGGCAGACCTCCGCCTGGCCCTCCATGACGGCGCCGTTAAACGTATCCGCCCGAAAACAATGACCGTCTTCACGACCTTCATCGGCCTCTTCCCGCTGTTGTGGGCGGACGGCGCCGGCGCCGACACCATGCGGCGGCTGGCCGTCCCGATGATTGGCGGCCTCGCGACCAGCTTCCTGATGGAGCTCCTCGTCTACCCCGTCATCTTCGACGTCGCCAAGACCTGGTC
>Ga0105052_10006026_pt1 | contig 12486 bp, 13 predicted proteins | sample FRY03_FD_78094 | JGI IMG/M metagenome (GOLD analysis project Ga0105052, IMG submission 78094) | Freshwater microbial communities from Lake Fryxell liftoff mats and glacier meltwater in Antarctica - FRY-03 | ecosystem: Environmental > Aquatic > Freshwater > Ice > Glacier meltwater ... | reverse complement strand
GCATCTGAAGTGTACATTACAGGGACCTCTACACATGTTGTGAAATAAAACCATCAATCCTGAAGCTCGCGACTGAACAGGTCATCGGTAGGGTGTCCCATTCTCAGTTGCGTCTGCTGTAATACTCTCATCGCACCTATACAGTCATTACAACGATTCATTCTGTCCCGGCATCGTCATGTCTTAGCGTACGCCAACATCCCCTCGAGTCTCCATGCGAACCTCGCTTCGCGGCATCCCATGTAATCCAATGGAGACGCCGGGAATGAAGCATCAAAGCCGAGTCAATACATTAAGATGAATCCACCATAATGTCCGCGATCAGAATGGGCGGGACCTAACCGACCTACGGTCCCCGACCAACACGGACAGAGGTGTAAAGAGGCACCACCCGCCAACACCTACGTAGATGGAGGAAGACGCCAGGGACCTCGACGGCAGCGAGCACATGGCTCCGCCGACGGATGCAGCCGAGCCGCCGACTGCGGTAGCGCCGTTCCGTCCGAGCGAGATGCACGACCTCGGCGAGTCGACCTACGGGCGCCGCAAGGAGATCGGCGTGTTCATGGACGACGAAGAGGGGAACTCCTGCGACCGCTGCAGGCGGCTCGTCCGTGTCCCGATGCTGACAATGGACGGCTCCAGCGGCGAGTACGGCGGCCCTTGCGTCTGCGAGACGTGCGTGCTCGAGCTGTTTGCGCTGATGCGCGAATACAACGAGATAGACAAGGCGGGAGAAGCGAAAGCCGAGTCGGGGTGAGGTTACATCGTTCCGGTAGGCGGCAAGTTCTACCATGTTATTCACGTCGCGTGAGGCTTGAGCGCCTCCGCCAGCTCCAGTGACTGTCCTTTCGCCGCGAGTGCCATCAGCCGCCACCAGAGGAGGTCCTTGTAGATTGCTGTGTTGGCCCAGCACATACACTCCTGCTAACTTCAATTGGAAACGCGACGGCACGCCTCGCGCTACCAGAGGCTGTCAAGGGCCGAGTCCGCCGCCCTGAGGGAGCGCCGAAAGAAAGACCGGGGCCGGTGGAAGAGGACGGGCGCGTCCTCCATGCCGAAGGGCGGGCGGGTCGACTCCGTAGAGACGGACGGCGTCGGGCTCCGGCGGATGGTCGTCAAGACGAAGGTGACGATCGAGCAGCTCGTCGTCCCCGTCACTGTCGATTCAGAAGCAGGGCCGTTGTCGGCGCCATCCCGGCCGGCGAAGAGGAAGGCGGCGGAGAAGGGCAGGGCGGAGGAGGCGCCGATGAAAAGGACGCCGGACAGCCGCCCAGGTCTTTGCACAGCCTCCACCCCGAGTCTGCGCCTCCGATCTTCGTCGGCATCGACGAGGGACAGGCCAAGCTGTTCTCGGCCTCCATCTCCCAGTCGATAGAGGATGCTCCGGATGGAGCACCATGATGCAGCAACATCAGCCACGCTGCGCCGCGGTCATGGCGCGGCGCGCACCTGGCCCACGGACGAAGCCTGTCCGACCGGGTTCAAACAAAATGTGCAACGACCCCAACCGGGCGTGCGTGTACGCAAGGGACGGCGGAGAGCAGCAGGGCATGGGAGATTGCGCGCCTAGCATTGTGAAAGGGAAGCGTCCTCGGGCTGGCACGCAGCAGATGGTATCGCGATGGATGCGTAGGGGAGGGGGCTAAGCCATTGAACCGGCCTGAATCCCGCAGTCTGTTTGCGCTCCGTGAGCGCGTGGTTGTCTAGGATTGACAGGATGCCACTCTGTGGCGCCGGTCTATGCTTATTGGCTGATAGAGTGGGATGCGGGATATCGACGATGAATGACGGCATCTCTGTTGTGGGTGAATGACTCGGTGTCGACCGCGCGCCAATTTTTCTCGAATTGGTCTGCGCAGATGTAGGTAGGCATGTAAAGGATGCATGCATGCATGCAGGTATGTGGGTACGTGTGTGTTCAGTCCCCGCGATGGCGTCGTCCGTCCCTGACGCATCATGCCTGAGCGCATTTCAAGATGACCCCAAAGAGGATTCGCACCCCCCCGCACGCACAGACGACGTCGTCCGCAACGCGATCATCGCGATCGCGTCGAAGCAGGTCGACAAGGCCGTCCGTCTCAAGGAGCTCGAAGGGACCGCGCGGCACCAGCAACGTTGGTCCGCCGAGGACAACCGCGCCATCCTGGACGCGTTCCGGAACAACGAGCGGATCGAGGACACGGCGACCCGGCTGAGGCGGACGGACACCGCGACCAGGTACCAGCGCTCAAAGCTGGTGCTTCAAGCGCTGCTCGCAGGCGGACCGACGATCATGCGTGCGCTCACCGACGAAGTGTTCGGCCCGGGGGTCTCGACCGACGCGGTCGTGGCGGCGATCGACGTGTTGCACCACGCGCCTCCCACGAAACCCAAGGTCAATCGGGAGATACCTTTGTCTGACCCTACGAGAGGGGGCACGCAGTCTGAAATGGCCGCTCCTGACTCCTTTTGAGCAATACCTGAAGGTCTGCGATGCGCGGTACCCGATGCGTGGGATGCGTGGCGTTGCCCGGAGGTTGCATAAAAACGAAAAACTGACGACGGCACTACTTTGTAAGCGCCGACACTGTGACGCACCCCGTTGACTTCCCTGCATCGGGGACCCCTGCATCGGGGACGTAGCTTGGGAGGAATGCATAAACGGCTTTGGGAATAAACTTCTCGGGGACCAGAGACGCCCCGGTCATTCCGTAGCTGACCGTCTTACTTAAGACTAGGTCAGGGAATTCCTCCAAGGCTTGGATCAAAACTTTCCGGTCGTTCTCTGACAGGACACCCTTACTGTCGTTGGGGAACAACTCAAAGAATTTGTATGCTACCACGAAGAAGAATCGTGTCGTAGAACATTTGGTGCCGTAGAACACAGCCACGACACCATCTGTGGGTGTGAGTAGTAGCCATGGGTGTTTTAGGGTAGCCGCCATTGTTGTGTAGGTCCTGCCTGTACTATGAATGTGACGCCGTCGTGGCAGTTGGCCAATTTTTTTTAGCGACACGCCAAAGGGGCCACCACATGCTTCCTACAGTAAAAACCAGATGTTTCGGCACACCTACCGGTGACCATTGAACCCTTTCTCGGGCCAATGCATCTGACTGGATACATACCCCATTCGTTCCGTTCCGACTAGTTCCCTAACATCCCTGGGGACCCCATGAAACAGTAGCGTAACCATTATGTTCCGGCCTCGTCATGTCTTAGCGCACACCAACACCCCCCCGGAGCCTCCATGCGACCTCATGCGACCTCGCTTCGCGGCATCCCATGTAATCCCATGGAGACTCAGGGAATGAAGCGTCAAAGCCGAGTCAATACATAAAATTGGATATAGAATGACCTACCGTCCGTCGCTGCGCTCGTTGAGCGCCGACCGACAGGATGAAAAATCAGGCATTCTTCTACCTCTCATGCATCATGTGATATGTCGGACTTTCAAGCAGCACGCGTCTTCCTGTCAAGTCTGGGCCTGAACTTTGGCGACCTGGCCGCGTTGCAGGACCTCGACCTGAGCAACAATCGGCTGATCACGAGCGACTCGTTGAAATCCTTGGCCGCGCTGACCGCCCTGAAGCACCTCGACGTGAGAGGCACCGGTGTCACGCGCGTCTCGCATTTGGCCGCGCTGACCGCCCTGGAGCGCCTCGACCTGTGCGGATGTGATGTCTGGGACTTCGAGCCCTTGGCCAAGCTGACCGCCTTGAAGCACCTCAACCTGAGTTTCTTACTGGATAATCCGGATGATATCCGGTACTTACAGCCCTTGGCCGCACTGACCGGCCTGAAGTTCCTCGCCCTGAACAACTGTGCTGCGATCTGGGACGTCGGGCCCTTGGCCGCGTTGTTCGCCCTGAAGCACCTCGACCTGGGCAACACCAGTGTCGCTAACGTCGTCCCCTTGGCCGCGCTGACCGCCCTGAAGCACCTCGACCTGAGCAACACCGGTGTCACGAACGTCTCGTGTTTGGCCGCTCTGACCGCCCTAAAGCACCTCGACCTGATCAACACCGGTGTCACGCGCGTCTCGTGTTTGGCCGCGCTGACCGCCCTGAAGCACCTCGACCTGAGCAACACCGGTGTCACGAACGTCTCGCGTTTGGCCGCGCTGACCGCCCTGACGCATCTCTACCTGGGAGCCCTAAAGATCACGGATGTCAAGCCCTTGGCTGTGCTGACCGGACTGCAGCAGCTCAACATCAGCAACACTGGTGTCGCCGACATCAGCTTCCTGGCCGAGCTGACCGGCCTGCTCAGCCTCGACCTGAGCTACAATCTGATCACGAGCGACTCGTTGAAATCCTTGGCCGCGCTGACCGCCCTGAAGAACCTCAACCTGAAGAGCAACATCGGTGTCACGAATGTGGACCCCTTGGCCGAACTGACCAGCCTGGAGCACCTCGACCTGAGGTACTGTGTCTGTGACATCGAGCCCTTGGCCGAACTGACCAGTCTGCAGATCAACATGTAGCAACCTCGAGGTGGGTGCCTTTACCGTGCACCATACGCTTGGCGGCCATCACGCTGTCAATGTTCCCATTTTTAGTTGGCAAAAGATGAACCCTCAAATGCACTCGCGCTCGCGAGGCGGCCGTATTCGAGAGCATCCGCGAGTGCCGTTGGAGCGAGGGCTTGACGTTCGCCGCGTCCGAGTTCTTCGATGTCATGGGGTCTCATGGGGGATGCCATGGGATGCCATGGGATGCCATGGGATGCCATGGGATGCCATGGGGAATAAGCTCATGCATGCAGCCCCTCCCCATCGCGCTCAGGGTATAAAGGCGTGCACATCTGCTCGCAAAAAACATGGCAAGTGCACGCGTCTCTAGTCCGTCCCCCGCTCAAATGATCGGCTCCATGCACCACGCCCACCATGCATTCTACAAGCAGGCGCTCGACCCAGCCGCCTCAGTCCCGCATGACAAAGACGATGCCATCCTTCACTTTGAAGGATCCAGGGCACAACTACAGGCGCACATGCCTCAACTCGTCTTTGTCATCGACTTTTGGAGGCAGCTGATCGACTTCGCAGACTCCGACCAGCTCCTTCGGGCGGTCGCGGCGGCGGTGGCACGCGCGCCTGCTGGCGCGTCTGCTGGTGGTGCGACCCCGGACCAGTACAGGGGGCTGTTTTTCGAGGGCGTAGCGGAAGCCTGCCATGTCCTACAATCCATCCCGCCCCAGCCGACGGCACCTTGGCCTTGGCCTTGGCAGAGGGCCCCTCCCCCGCCACAACACCAGCAAGGCGTCGTAGTTGGCGACCGCGTCGTTGCCAACATCGTGTTCTCGCACAGCAACGGCCGCATCACAGTGCACGAGATACGGAATGTCTAGAATGTTTCTACAGTTGTCTGAGCACTGCCTCATCCAGTGCACTTGATCATGGACTGTTTTCCAATACATCATTATTCGCACGCATTCTTTTGCGTCTTACGCGTGGTGTTGTAGTAGAATATCTGGAATCGTATTTCTTCACCCAATTTCCCCACAAGTTCGAAGACCAACATGCATGTGAACGAGCGTCCGTCTCTCGCCAAGCTTGTGTATCCTGAAAAAGGGTTAAAATCACCACGGGGCCCACCCCCCAATATACGTGCAGCCCGAGTGCACAATCGCATGCAGTTGACAGACGTTGGCGCTCTTGAGCTTATTCAGGACTTCGGCATCCGAGCGGATCTTGAGACCTCGCCAGTATTTGAATTTGTCACCACACGGCCACGGAATTCCATCGTACGTCCAAAAGTCCCCGAACATCTCCTCGTTTGACCATAATTCGCTTTCGGGCAGTAAAACCCACTTGCCGTTTCGCGCTACGTAGATTTCCCTCAGGAAATAGTACAATGCGCCATCCTTCACCTGTTTATTCGGCTTGATATACAATGGGTCGACGTGACTCGGGATCCCGTTATCGTGGTTTGATCACGTGCTCTACGGTCGATTGCCATCTCATGAACCGGCAGTACTGTTTCCACAGTGCCGCGGTAGTCTTCCGATCTGCGGTGTCAAATTTTACAAAGAAGAAGCGCGCGCCCATTTAACCGTGTTGCAGAAAATAGCATGTATGCAGTCCCATGCTGTTATAGCCACATCCGAACTGATTCTATTTCAGCACGTGATGCAAGATTTGCATTTTATAATGCTCTAGTTCAAACAGACTTTCATTTCCCCTCTGGTTTCGGTGGTTTTCATCAGCGCATGCAATAGTCCCGTGTTTGTGAGAGATACAAAGTCCGAGGGCTAGCAACCTCGTCAGCGCGGACAGGGGGCTGACGTCGGCGACTTTCGTGCCGCCCAGTTCCAGGCGCTGCAGACCGGTCAGCGCGGACAGTGGGCTGACGTCGACGACTCCAGTGTCGTTTAGCCCGAGGGATTGCAGACCGGTCAGCGCGGACAGGGGCCTGACGCCGACGACTCTTTTTGAGCTGGTGCAGCCATGCAACCAATGCCGAGTCGGTCTACGCTACCTGTGTCAAATTAGTTGACTTCCGGTACTATCAAAGCGGCTCTCCGTCATCGCTGGAATGGCTGTCGGTGTCATGCGAGTGCCGCGACATCGGCGGCGATGTCGGCGCGGGTGAGGTATCCACGGAGCAGTGAACTGGTCGGCGACGCCTGCCGCCCACCCAGGGCAGGACCTCCGGGTTGGCGATGAACTGGGCGAGGTCCGTCTTCGCCCAGGGCGTCGCGATGAGATGCAGTTGCCTGTCCTTGACGTACGACGCGCGCAACGAGACGTTGTGGTCCGACGGAGGCAGCCCCCTGAGGATGTCGAGCTCCTGCGTCAAGTTGCCGATGTCCCCGCTCTTTCTGGCGAAGAACGCCTCGGTGGCCACCTCCCGGACCTTGATGACCCGGCCGTACGCGCCGGAGCGTGTGCCACGGACCCCCTTGAACGGCACGGTATCTTTCTTCTCCACAACGCGGTGCTGCTTAGGGGCAAAGCTCACGGCCAGGGCGTCCGACTGCCACCCGAGCAGCTCGTCTAGGTAGGCGGGCTTCAAGCCTGGAACGTACTGCAGCAGCTTCTCGCGCGTGTACGGCAGGCAGCTGTCCCGGAGGGGATGGGCTCTCTCCCAGCGGGGCACACGCGGAAGAGAAAAGGTTCGCGAGCGCGCCGAGGATTGCGAACCGGACGCGGCGGACCCCGGACGCGCCCGCGAGCTCGCCGGACAGCTCCTCGGCGAACACCTGCACCACGTGACGCGCCGGGCAGCCCCACACGCCGCAACCGAGGGCGCCGAGCACCAGCTCCGAGTGTCCGTGCGCCGACGCGACGTCGAGGATCAGGCGGACCTTCCGACGTAGCGCAGCCTCGTCGGCGGGCGAAAGGCGGCCGTCCGAGTCGACGCGGGGCATCTTGACGCCCGGGCACGCGACGAACGACGCCGTCGCCTCGACCGGACGGTACCCCGAGGCCTCGCTCGACAGGAGCACGGGCACGTCGCGGGCGTACAGCGCCTCGTCCGGGAGGATCGGGTACATATCGGGCGTCAGGTGCGAGAACAACGCCGTGCGCCGGAACAGGGACTCCTCCTGCATGCCGGCGCCGCCGCGGACGCACCCGCCGGGCGTCCGGTCGTCCGCGAGGATCAGCACGAGCGGGTCGCGCATCTCTTCATTCCCGGAGTCTCCATGGGATTACATGGGATGCCGCGAAGCGAGGTCGCATGAGGTCGCATGGAGGCTCCTGGGGTTTTGGTGTACGCGAATACATGACGAGGCCGGAACAGAATGGTTGGGCTACGCTGGTTAGCAATTGAAGGACTGTACACTGGCATGGTTCAATCGTGTTTGAAAAGCCTTTTCCGGCTGGTAAGGACAAATGCACAATCCACCACAGGATAGGAGATGCAATCCAGTGTTGCGTAGGTACCCTGACAACGAATGACGCTCATGAGACATGCTAGCCGGTGTCTTGTGTCTTGCGTCTTGTGTCTTGTGTCTTGCGTCTTTCTATCCGAAACGGGTGACGCTGGGAGAAAGAAGTACGGTGCGTACTGCACACCTAAACGATTGATGAAGCTTGAAAAAATGGGCTTTCTTTTAATCGTTTCTATCTTACGAAAATGAAACGGACGTCTGACGCGCCCCATACTAACGGCCTAAGGCTGTGCACGGTCCACATATCACATTCTCCCGACGTAAGAATTCCCCTCCTTCTGACACAAGCTTCGGTTGAAGAAGTGAGTCCTTTGCTGGGCGACATGGTCGCCGCCAACCCTGGGTCTTCCTCGGTCGACATCACCCTGGACGGGCGGTCGCCGGCGGTCTCCGCCTACCTGAAGGATATCATCATCGCCGGCATCAGTGTCGGCGCAGCTGTCAATCTCGCCATGCGGCGTCTCAGCGAGGGGGACCGTAGGGCCCTCTACGAGGTGCTCGTGAACTACAATATCAAGTGGGCGCTAGACGCTGTGCACAAGCACCTGCATGACGCGCTCGTAAATCACGAGGCTACGGTGGAGGACGTGTTCCGTGTCTACGACCGCCACCCCGGGATCACGAAGGTGGTCACCGTCGTTGCCGGCAGGTGGCAAGACGAGATTCGCCTGGCGAGGCTCCCTGCAAATGGACCACCAGACAAGCACGAGCTGAGGCAGATGCTCGGCAAGTCGTTGCGCAAGCGGTCTTGCGTGCTGGTGCTCGCCAACAGGACGGGCGACGGAGAGTTCTCGGCGGGGTGGGTGGTCTGCAGGATCCCGCCTCAGGCGGAAGGAGCAGCGGGCGTGGCGCGGCTGCGTGCGCGCATGAATATTCCCGGAGGGCAGACCCGCGTCTGGATTGAGTACTTCACGAAGCGCCCGTCATTGTGGGTTGGCAAGAACCCCGCCGCCGCGCGGTACCTCGTGATCGAGTTCCCGCCGCCGTGCAACGGAGGCGAAAACTTGTTCGTCCCGAACAAGCCGTCAGAGTGGATCGACGACGTAGTCTTCGGTGACACGTCGATGAACGGCGACGATCCGGAGGGAGACGAGGCGACCGAAGATGGGCCGCACGAAGAGGTCTACGTGTGCCGCACTCTCGCCGAGGTCTGCGAAAGTGTGACCGGGCACGGCAACGTCGTCGAGGTCATCGTTGAAGGCACCGGCTTCGTCCACTACAGGTCGCCGACCGTGACCGGCGATGACATGAGCGGCTGCATTGTGCGCCAACAATAAAGTCGGTGGAGAAGAGCGGAGGAGCCGCTAATGAGAGGGACGCGTGCGTACGCCCTAGTTTTCGTCGGCAAATAAGGTTTGGTTTGGGGGCAAGATTGCCACACTTGCTAAAAATGTAGAGATGCATGCTGACGCGAATGCCAACAACAACGATGTATTGACGGCCCGCTGCGACCGGTGACTGCGCAGTTGACCGCGTACGTCCGGCAAATTCAGGGTTTAGATTCGAAGATAGTCTAGGGCGTTTTCTGTAAGCTCCGTCGCTGACCAACGTTTTGACGACGACCTGACCGGATGCCGCCGCGACCAGAAGCGGCAGTCCACCGCCGATCATGGGTCGGCCAGACCGGACGCAACCGGGCTCGGTCGACGTTGGCAGCTGCCACGACCAACGCGAAGCTCGCGTCTTCGCAGAAGGTGGGCTTGCGCTTGCATGAATACGGGCGGGACCGATCGCGCGCCGACTTTGCAAGTCATTGGCGCTATCCTCCACTTGCCGGGACTGCCTGCTGGGACTGCCGCGACTGCAGGGACATTTTCTTTTGAGTACAAGTGCCTACAGCAGAGTCAACTGAGAATGGGACACCCCCTCGTCTACCAACTCCTACGTCCCTACTCAATCAGGGCGTACGCCCGCGGCCGGCACAGGTGTCTGGAGCTTCTCTTGCTTCATCGGCTATTGACCGCGATCTGTGACCTTCGTGCCGCTCAGGTCCAGGTGTTGCAGCCCGGTCAGCGCGGACAGGGGGCTGACATCGGCGACCTCCGTGAAGCTCAGGCACAGCTGTTGCAGCCCGGTCAGTGCGGAAAGGGGCCCGACGTCGACGACCTTCGTGTAGCTCAGGTCCAGGTCCTGCAGCCCGGTCAGCGACGACAGGGGGGCGACGTCGGCGACCGGCATGCCGCTCGCTTCCAGGCATCGCAGCCCGGTCAGCGTGGACAGGGGGCTGACGTCGGCGACCTTCGTGCGGCGCAGGTACAGGTGCTGCAGCCCGGTCAGCGCGGACAGGGGGTCGACGTCGGCGACCGACGTGCCGCGCAGGTACAGGTGCTGCAGCCCGGTCAGCGCGGACAGGGGACCGACGTCGGCGACCGACGTGTAGCCCAGGTCCAGGTGCCGCAGCCCGGTCAGAGTGGACAGGGGGCTGACGTCGGCGACCTTCGTGCGGCGCAGGTACAGGTGCTGCAGCCCGGTCAGCGCGGACAGGGGGCCGACGTCGGAGACCGACGTGCCGCGCAGGTACAGCTGTTGCAGCGAGGTCAGCGAGGACAGGGGACCGACGTCGGCGACCGACGTGCCGCTCAGGTCCAGGTGCTGCAGCCCTGTCCGCGCGGACAGGGGACCGACGTCGGCGACCAACGTGTAGCTCAGGTCCAGGCGCTGCAGCCCGGTCAGCTCGGACAGGGGACCGACGTCGGAGACCGACGTGAAGCTCAGGTCCAGGCGCTGCAACCCGGTCAGCGCGGACAGGGGGCCGACGTCGGCGACGGACGTGCCGCGCAGGTACAGGTGCTGCAGCCCGGTCAGCGCGGACATGGGACCGACGTCGGAGACCGACATGTAGCCCAGGTCCAGGTGCTGCAGCCCGGTCAGCGCGGATAGGGGACCGACGTCGGAGACCGGCATGCCACTCGTTTCCAGGTGTCGCAGCCCGGTGAGCGAGGACAGGGGGCTGACGTCGGAGACCTTCGTGCGGCGCAGGCACAGCTGTTGCAGCGAGGTCAGCGCGGACAGGGGACCGGCGTCGGCGACCTTCGTGTAACTCAGGTCCAGGTGCTCCAGCCCGGTCAGCGACGACAGGGGACCGACGTCGGCGACTGGCATGCCACTCGTTTCCAGGCAGCGCAGCCCGGTCAGCGACGACAGGGGACCGACGTCGGCGACCTTCGTGCGGCACAGGCACAGGTGCTGCAGCCCGGTCAGCGCGGACAGGGGGCCTACGTCGGAGACCGACGTGCGGCTCAGGCGCAGCTCTTGCAGCCCGGTCAGCGCGGACAGGGGCCTGATGTCGGAGACCTCGGAGCCGCTCAGGTCGATGGAACGCAGGACCGGGCAATGTCCCAGATGGAGGAGTACTGCTCGTAGATCGGAGATGCGCCCCGTCCACTCGGCTGCGATGCAGTGTTTCCTGACCACGTTGGAAACGGTCTTCGAGATGAGCAAGGAGTCGTTGCTGCGCACGATCTTCAGAATCTTCCAGAGGACCTCATCGGGGAGGACGATGTCACCCCCAGCTTCTGTAGAAGAATGATATTACAGCAGATGCCACTACTAGAGTTGTGGCGGAGAACAAACACTCACTGTCAGATGTTGATCGACGCATTGCGAATGCACATACCTACCTATGCATACTGCATGCTTTACACCGACTCGCCAATGCAGAGTGAGAAACCTTATGTCAACCACGTCGACTGTAAGTGGAGGATGTCTCTCTATCTTGCTTCATCGGCTATTGCCCCTTGCCACCTCAGCTCTCTCATTTGCTTTTTCATCGCACGTCGGCCGAGATCTGTGACCCGAGTGCCGCTCAGCTCCAGGTGCTGCAGCCCGGTCAGTGATGACAGGGGGCTGACATCGGTGACCTTCGTGCCGCTCAGGTCCAGGTGCTGCAGCCCGGTCAGTGATGACAGGGGCCTGACATCGGCGACCGACGTGTGCATCAGGCGCAGATGTTGCAGCCCGGTCAGCGAGGACAGGGGGCTGATGTCGGAGACCTTCTTCGTGTGCATCAGGCACAGCTGTTGCAGCCCGGTCAGCGCGGACAGGGGACCGACGTCGGCGACCGACATGCAGCTCATTTTCAGCTGTTGCAGCCCGGTCAGAACGGACAGGGGGCTGATGTCCGTGACCTTCTTCGTGCCGCTCAGCCACAGGTGTTGCAGCCCGGTCAGCGCGGACAGGGGGCTGATGTCGGAGACCATCGTGAAGTCCATGTTGACGTCCTTCAGCCCGAGCAGCGGGGAAAAGGGGGCGACGTCGGCGACCGACGTGGCGCACAGGCTGAAGGATTCGAACTCCCAGGCGAATGCCGTCTTCTTCCATTGCGAAGCTGGTCAACTCGGGACATCTGCTTGCGATATTCTGGAACGCTGGAAATGGCTGGTTCAAAGCCACGTCTCCCCCGCGATTTTTGATGTGTATAAAAATCGTCGTTTGGTCGAATGCAGCCAAGCATGCGCGCGAGACCCCACGAAAGTTCGTGTTGCCCTACCCTACAGCAGTCACAATTAAGAATGGGACACCTATCGGTGACCAATCCGTCATTGGTCATTCTACCGTGTGGCTTTTTCAGCCCTCACCCTCTGTTTTGAGAGGGGAGCAAGATGCGACGT
>Ga0105052_10006017_pt1 | contig 12494 bp, 8 predicted proteins | sample FRY03_FD_78094 | JGI IMG/M metagenome (GOLD analysis project Ga0105052, IMG submission 78094) | Freshwater microbial communities from Lake Fryxell liftoff mats and glacier meltwater in Antarctica - FRY-03 | ecosystem: Environmental > Aquatic > Freshwater > Ice > Glacier meltwater ... | reverse complement strand
GTCCTGGCCGGCATGGGGCATGCCCAAGACCTGCCTTATTCCTCCGGCTCCACTGGCGCGGACGGCCCTTTGGATATTCCCACACCGATGAGCCGTCGAGGTTCTCACGCTTCGGCCTTCCATGAAAGCAGTGGAAAGCTTATAGTTTTCGGTGGATATAACTATAATAATGGGGTCTTTTTGAACGACACGTTGCGTTTAACGCCTCCGCATTGGTCGACGGCCAACCCGATTACAAGTCCATCCCCCCGTCACGGTCACGGCATGGCCTACGACGCAGCTCGTCAGGTGGTTTTTCTTTTTGGGGGCTATTCTAATAATGAAGGCCAGATGAATGACTGCTGGTCATGGAACGGCACGGTGTGGGCACAGGAAACACCTGCAACGAAACCATCTGCCCGATCCGACCACGCTATGGTCTATGATAGCACTCGTGAGGAAATTGTGCTTTTCGGTGGTTCTTCCGGCGGTGATGAAACTTGGATCTGGAGTGGGGCTGATTCCACCTGGACTCAAAAATCGCCGGCCGCCAAACCAGCAGATCGATCGGGCCATGCGATGGCCTATGACAGTGCGCGTCAGCGGGTGGTTCTTTTTGGAGGCACGAGCGGCAGTCAAGACGAAACATGGGAGTGGGACGGCACCACCTGGTTGCAACGCTCCTTTTCCAGCAAACCTTCTGGACGATACAACCATGTGATGGCCTATGATTCTGTGCGGCAACAGGTAGTGCTCTTCAGTGGGAGCCAGGAACACGCCGACACCTGGACCTACGGGGCCGCCGGTTGGCAGCAAAAGCAACCGGTGGTGTCTCCGCCCAGCCAGACGAACGCAGCGATGACCTGGGATCCGGTGCGGCAAAAAATAATTCTGACAGGCGGAGACAACGGAGGCACGGACACTTGGCTCTGGGATGGAGAAAACTGGGCCCAGGAATCAGGCGCAAACTTTTCCATCGACATGGCCTCCAAACCGGATGGCCTATGGAATTTTACCAGTGTCAATGTTCCGGCGGGGGTCACTGTTTGGTTTAAACCCAACGTGCTGAACACTCCCGTGCGATGGCTTGCCAAAGAGGCCGTGACCATTGATGGCACGATTGTCCTGGATGGGGAGAACGGACGGTATTCTACCAACGTTGAAGCGGGCAATGAAGCCAAGGGAGGACCCGGGGGATATGACGGAGGATTGGGAGGACGGCAGTTCTCAATTTCTGGAAGCTACATCGGTTCAGCCGGAGGGGGGCCCGGCGGGGGTTCGCCTGGAAATCAAAATGAAAATGGAAAAGACGGAACCTTCAACGGGGCCTACGGCAATACCTTTCTTCAACCCCTCATCGGCGGTTCCGGGGGCGGAGGCGGATCCTCTACAGATGCTTACAACGGGGGCAACGGAGGAGCTGGAGGCGGAGCCATTCTCATCGCCTCAAGCCGAGACATTACCGTAAGCGGTCATATCTACGCGAGGGGTGGATATGCTGGGCCAACCAACAATTTCTATGGAGGATATGGATCTGGCGGAGCCGTCAGGCTGGTGGCTGACCGGGTTCTTGGATCCGGTAATGTTGTCGCAACCAGTCCAGTCGGCGGACAAAGCGACGGACGGATCCGGATCGAGGGATATTTCCGGCCACTGACCACGAATGCCTATCCCGTTCCTTCGGCAGGGCCGCCCACGGACACCTTCGCGGGATTGACGGGCACCGCTCTAACGGTGGCCCAGGTCGCTGGAGCCGGAGTGCGCCAGCCCCCGCAGGGCAGCACCTCCAATCCGGACGTGATTTTCACCCAGGCAGGACCCGTGACCATAGGAGTGACCGGGCAAAACATCCCCAATGGTACCCCTGTGACGCTTCGCCTGGCGACGAGCAATGGAGTGATTCATTTGCCTGCCACCGGTCAGCCCGCCGTCACCATGCAGGATAATGCGGCAAGTTTCTCGGCCACGGTGCCTGCTGGCGTCGGCACCATTCAAGCCTATGCCACCATCACCCTCGCTCCCGCCCAGCCATGAAGCCGCCCCTGTCGCCCGTCCTCGCCCATTCGGCGGTGAGGGACTCCGCCAAGCCACAGCAGATCTCATGGGTGTGCGCGTTATTCCTATCCGCCTTCCCGGGCTTGGGACATGCCGACACCCTCACCGTCGGCAGTGCGAAGGGGGAGCCCGGCTCCGCGGTCTTGCTGCCTTTCCGGTTTGCCAAAACCCACGAGATTGTGGGGATGCAGTTCGATCTGACCTTCCCGGTGGCGCAGTTCACGACGGCGGAGCTGGCGGATGCCACTATGGTGGGGGATGACAGCGATCCGGATGGGGACGGGATAGCAAATCTCGCGGAATATCTGGGCGGGACTCTGCCGAAGCGGATGGACGAGAACAAGGCGCCGAAGCCAGGCCTCGCCTCGGCAGGCGAATTCACTTACCTAACGCTGACCTGGAACCAGAGCCGGACGGCGACCGGGGCCCTGGCGGAGCCGCAGGTGAGCAATGATCTAACATGGTGGTCCTCCACCGGAGTCACGACGGCTCCGACCGGCACCGGAGATGCCCAGACGGCGGAGTGGCGCGCTACCGTGGAAAGCGTCGCAACACGGCAGTTTCTGCGGCTGAATTTCAAACGCACGTCTCCATGAGAGCCATTGCGCACTGGCTTCTGTCGCGGGTTCCCGGGATCTTGTGGTCCAAGGGGGCTGATCCTGGTGGTGCGCTCTGCGGGAAGGGAAACGCCTGGGTGTTGCGTGGTGCATTTTCCCTGACCATCCTCGCTCTGGCGGTCCGGTCCCGTGCGGGAGTGGTGGAGGAGTGGAATGCAGCGATGGTGCGCGTTTTTCAGGCGGAAGCCATTTCGCCGTGTCTGGGATCCCGGCATATGGCGATCCTGCATGCGGCGATACACGATGCGGTGAATGTCTGCATGCCCCGCGATACTCTTTATCGCCCGGTGCCGGCCGGTGAGAGGCTGTCGACGGAACTTGCGGCGCAGCTCAACGATCCGGCGCTGGGCCAGGTGGCGGGGGCGGGGGCGGGTGCGGGGGCGGGGTATGAGGTGCTGCGCAAGTTAGCCCCGGCCCGTCAGGCGGAATTCGACAAACTCCTGTCCAAACAGCTGGCGGCATGGCCGCCAGATGAGCTCCGGAATGCGGCCCTCGGCGTGGGCCGCCAAGTGGCGGAGCGACTCTTCGCGGAGCGCGCGGGGGATGGGTCATCCACCACCATTCCCTACGTGCCCAAGTCAGCGCCCGGCCGGTGGCGGCGGACGGAGCCGGGATTGCGGCCCCCGGAGATGCCGCACTGGGCGCTCATGCGGCCATTTTCCCTGGACACTCCCTCACAATTCCGAGCCCCTCCGGCGCCCGCGCCGGACTCGGGCGCGTTTCGGGTTCTGCTGGAGGAAATCACCCGGCTGGGGGGAAAGGAAAGCAGCGAGCGTACCGCCGAGCAGACGCTGATCGCCCGATTTTGGTCCGATTTTTCCTATACCTCGACGCCACCCGGCCACTGGAACGAGATTCTGCGGGATCTTTCGCTGCGGGAGCCCCTGAGCCTGCATGAATCGGCGCGTGCTTTCTATCTGCTTAATATCGCCATGGCCGATGCCGGGCTCGCGGTGTGGGATAGCAAGTATCATTACAATACTTGGCGTCCGGTGACGGCGGTACATCATTCCGGCACCAAGGACTGGCAAGCCCTGCTGGTGACGCCGCCACACCCCGACTATTTGTCAGGACACAGCGGGTTCAGCGGGGCCGCCGCCGTGATTTTGAATAAAGTCTTTCCCGACCGGCCTCCTGGATGGAGCTTCACCGTGCGCAGTGACACCCTTAATGAGGTCACGCGAACGTTTTCCTCCTTCGACGAATGTGCCAAAGAAATTTCGATGAGCCGGGTTTATGGCGGCATCCACTTCCGTCACTCCTGCGAGGAGGGCGTCCGGCTTGGACACAAGGTCGGCGATCACGTGATGAGGACACAGGGCAGCCTCCAGGCACACCCGCAAACTGCGAGTGAAAATCCGCATACCCCTCCCTCCTGCCGATAGATCCGGATGGTCACCACGCGGCCGCCGGCATTCCGACCGCCGCCCGTGGCAGGGGAAGGCGCACGCTCGGCTTCCGCCTCCAATTCGACCCAACGTACGGTGTCGCGAGTTCCGCTCCGGGATTCTCTCCGCCACCGGGACACCAGTCCTGATGGCAGGAGGTGAAGGCTCCGCTGTGAGGTGATCCGTCAAAGAAACCGATACTTCGCTGTCGCTTTGTCTCCCTGGCGTTGGAGGAGGCGATTTGATACGCCTTCCTGCAAATCGCGGCTAGCGGTGGAGGGGGAGAGGCCGGGGAAGTGGCTGAGGTAGTCTTTGCGGGTGAAGCTGGCTTTGGCGAAGTGATGGCGGGCGGCTTCGATTCGCAAGGGTGAGGCCATGCGTGGCTGACGCGGCATGACGACGTGCTTCAGCGCCTCCAAGGTGAGTTCGAGGGCGAATTCGACGAAAGCAGTGGAGTTGCCCGCTTTGTCGCATTGGCCGAGGACGGCGTAATAATCGGCCTGGCGGTCGCGGATGACGGATTCGACGGGCACTTGGGCGAAGAGAAGATGATGACGCTGCAGGATGAGGCTGTGCCAGAGGCGGCCCATGCGCCCGTTCCCGTCTTCAAAGGGATGGATGAACTCCATTTCGTAATGGCAGACGGCCGCGCGAATCGGCGCAGGGACCTCGGTGTCCGTGCGCACCCATTTCAGCAGCGTATCCATCAAACCCGGCACCCGCGAAGGAGGAGGGGCGATGTGAGCGATCTGATTGCCTTTGGCGATGCCAACACCTTTGGCACGCCAGGCTCCTGGCTGCCTCACCAACCCGGCCATCATGACCCCGTGCGCGGCGAGCAGGTGCTTCGCGGAGCCAGGGTCCCATTTCGGCAGTTTCTCGTAGCAGACGATGGCGTTGCGCACCTCGCGAAGGTCTCGTTCGGGTGCCGAAACGCGTCTTCCTTCGAGAACGGCGGTCACCTCCTCTTCAGTGAGCGTGTTTCCTTCGATTTGCAGGCTCGCCTGGATCGTGCGCACCCGCAGCGAACGTCGCAGCACCGGGCTCACCGGTGCACGCAACGCCCCCTCATGACGTCCCACCCGCCTCTCGATTTCCGAGAGCAGACGGGCCGAACGTGGAGTGACTTCAAACGGCGGTCTCACCCCGTGATAGTATCAAATGCGACTAGAGGAGCAAGCGAACCTCTTGGTCTACGACTTTCTCGACGATTGCGGGAAAAAGGACCGCCTGGGCATGGGCTCGCTTCGGCCCGAAACTGTCCCATCTCACTCCCCCTTCGGAGGCACAACGGCCACGGTATGGGCTTCCACGTTGTAAACGAGCCTAAGGTCCACGCCCTCGGAGGGGTTGCCGGCATCTGATCCCACCAGATTGATCTCGAGTGAACGGCGATGGTTCATCGGGCGAAATCGAATAGTGCCCGGCCCATGAATGCCGGGCCAGTGGCACCGGTTTTCCGCTCCGGGATGTGAAGTCCACCACTTCGATTGATTCCACCTCAACAAAGCGCTGGCGGATGGAAAAGGCGCCCGATGGAGCCGCCGCCGCCAGCTTTCCGTCGAATACTTCCGGTGCCTGCGTGGCCGGTCCCTTTTCGCGAGTGGGCGCCTGCGACGGCTCGGCCTTGACCACCCCGGTTCCGCCCGCCGCCAAAAAGGCTAGCCGCAGGAATGTCCGTCGCGCGCTGCTCAGAGCAGAAGTCAGTCTCATTGATTTGCGGGCGTCTCGGTCACGTCCGCGGGAGCCGTGTCGTCCGCGGGAGCCGCCTCGGCCGGGGCCGCGGCGGTTTCTTCGATCACCACGGACGCGGTCTGTTCGTTCAGAGGAGTGGCGGCGGCGGGAGCTTCCTCCACCGGTTTTTCCTCCGGCACGGGCGCGGAGGCCGCCGGAGCAGGCGCGGCGAGCACCGCCTGCGTCCACAGCGTGAAGGCCCGGGCGGGTAGGCGGATCCAGCGGGGCGGTCGGCCGGGGAGATACGGACGCGTCCAGAGGGTGAAGGCGCGGCCAAAGAGGCGCAGGCGCCTTGGGGCTTGGAGAATGATGGGTTTTTCGTGGCGTTCGACCACGCGGAGCTGGCCGTTGGCGAACTCGGTGACGTAGCCTTCGCGGATCAGCCAGCGCAAGTCCTGGAGCAGGGCGATGCCCTCGCGATCGGCTTCGCTGGGTTCGTCCGTGGCGGGCGTTTCCGGAGTTTCAACCTGGGCCGCGGTGGCGGCGGTTTCCAGTTCGGCGGGCGCGGCGGCCTCATCCGAGGACGGGGCGGCGTCGGCCGGTTCCGCGGCCGGCGGGGCGGCAGCCCTGGCGGCGGCGGCGGCGGCGGCGCGCTCGAGGAGGTTTTCCCCCTGGGGCACCAGTCCGACCACGACTTCCTTGTAGGTGCACAACGGATGCTGCCGGATGAACTCCACGATGCCCTTCACGCGCGGGGAAACCGAAACGCCCGGATCGAGCGGACGCGGCCGCGAGCGGGAGACAAACGTCTCCTTTTTGTTCTCCTTGAAGAAGCGCAACCCCTGGCCCTCGAACTGGCGGCACAGTTCCTGCACCAGTTCCAGCGGGAAGCGGCGCTGGCGGTCCAAGGCGTCGCGGAAGAGGGTGACCAGGCCCGGCGAGAGCAGGCCAAAATCCAGATTGCCCGGCACGGTGGCGGACGGTGCTTCCGCGAAAATTTCCGACTCCTTGGTTTCCAGTAGGTAACGGGCTGCTTCGTCGGCGCTGGTGAAGGTCAGCGGCGTCTCCCCGCCATCAAGCAGGGTGTAATGGGTCTGGGTGCTCTGCGCCTCGGTCCATTTCCGCACCGCCTCCTCGTCGCGCTCCATGCGGATGCGGGACTTGAATCGGTCGAGGGGCATGTTTTTGAAGCGCTCCTGGTGCAGCTGCACGATGGCGCGCTGGTAGCCGTGGAAGTTCGGCGGGCCCAGCACCGTGCCGCTGAAGCCGCAGATGGCCACGGTGGTGAAGGCCCCCTTGGGCGGATCGACCGTGATTTTGTCCTCCCGGAAATAATGCCCGAGCAGGCCGGCGCGGGCAAAATGACGCCGGGCCTCGTCCCGCGTGAGCCAGAGCGATCCGTCCGGCGCGCACAAGATCAGCGGCTCGACCCGCTCCCCGCGCAGCGGCTCCAACCGAACCCGCACGCGCTCGCTCTTGCTGAGGAAAAGCCGGGCCAGATCGAACACCTGGTACGCACGGCCGGTCGACTTGATCTGAATGGTCAGGTTCTCGACCCCGGCCGGCTCCGGCAGCACCACGGCCTGCCAGCCGCGGGCCGGCGGCACAAAGGCCGGACGGTCGTCGGCATGGCCGAACCGCCCGCCGCCGCGTTCGTCCCGGCGGCCGCCGCGGGGGCCCGGCCCCTCGCGTCCAAATTCTCTCGGGCCACCCCGCTGGTCGTCGCGCGGTGGACCCTCGCGGCGCGGACCGCGCATGCCGGGAGGGCCGCCGGGTCCGCCGGGTCCGCGCATGCCGGGACCACCCGGACCACGCATGCCGGGAGGACCTCCGGGGCCGCGCATGCCGGGAGGACCACCCGGACCGCGCATGCCGGGAGGGCCGCCGCCGGGGCGGGGGGCACCCCGGTCGTCACGGCGCGGGCCTCCGCGTCCCTCACGGCGGGGGCCGCGGTCCTGGTCGCGGACGGCCACCTGGCCCCAGACAACCTGTCCGGACGGCTGGCCGCGGAGTTGCGAGGCCCAGTCTGGCGCAAGGTCCAGTTCGGACAATGAAATGGAGAGTGAAGGGGAGTTGGCGGAGTCCATGGGAAAAAAGAAATGGGAACGGCGGCCGGAGCGCGCCGGCAAGATGACGAGAATGGGCTAAGAATGGGCTATTTTGCGTACGGCTGGTAGGCCTTAATTTTAAGCGCGGGATTTGCGGCCCCTTCCCAGTGGACGGTGAGCCAGCACAGATGGCCGCGGGTCCAGCCAAGTTTGCCGCTGACCAGCTTGCCCGTTTCGGAATCTTTTTCGACAAAGGCCTTGGGGGCGTCCTGGGTGACCGGGGGGGGCGGCATCTCCACGGCAAAGGCGTGGAATTTCGCCTCGCCTCCAGCCGGTCCCTCGTCGCCAAAAATATGGGTGCGGGAAATGCCGAGCAGGGCGCTCACGCTGGAACCGGGCTTTTTTTCAGCGAAGAAGGTTTCCAAATTCAGGTCATGCCCGCGGACGAACGACGTCCAGTCCACGCGAAACCCGTCGGAAGTCTCCACCACCACGGTGACGAAACCGAGGGGGTTTTTGGTGGTCGCCACAAAATACGGGAAGAACACGCGATCTGGAACGGTGGGGGAAGTGACCGTGCCGAGGATCTGGATGCTGAGCGGCGTGAACTCGCGATTCGGGCTTTCTGTAAAATATTTGAGCGCCTCGGCGCTGTTTTTCGCCGGATCGGCGACCAGCTTCGACCGCTCCTCGGGAGTGCCCTCCATGAATTGTTTAAAGATCTCGCCGGCTTTTTCGCTCTTTTCCTGGGCGGTGATGGCCCGGACCAGCGCCTTGGCGCGGAGGGTGTCGGCCACCCCCGTTTTTGGGGTGCCGGGAGCCGGGGTTTCGGCTGGTGAGGCTGGCTGGGGCTTGGCTGGAGCGGTTTTTTTGGCGGCCGCGGCGGGTTTGGCCGCGGCGGTTTTTTTCGCGGCTCCCGCTGGTTTTTTTTCCTGCGCAGCCACAGGGGTGCCCGGCAGCATGGCCAGGGCAAGCAGCAGGGCGGCGGGGAGCTTGGAGCACGGACGCATCGGGCCGGTGAATTGCCACAGATGAAATCCCCGCGCCACTAAAAGTTGAGACGGGACCAATCCAGGCGGGATGCTTCGCTTTTCTTAAGCATGCCGCCGGGATTCCCGCAGGGCGACACAGGGGCCGCTGGAGGTGGCCGTGGTCACCGCGCCGATGATGGCGGTTCCCGGCGCGTCGCCGTGGCGCAGAGCCTGGAGCAGGGCACCGGCCTCGGCGGGGGGGGCGGCGAGCAGCAGTCCGCCGGATGTCTGGGGATCGAAAAGCAGGGGGAAGTGCGGGTGCCCGGTGAGCGCGTGCGGATTCTCGACCGCCGCGAGGGCCTGGGTGTTGTCGGCGTGGAGCGAGCTGACCAGGCCCTGGCCGGCGCAGTCGGCGGCTCCGGGGAGCAGGGGCAGGGCGTCGAGGTCGAGGTGGGCGGCGGCGCCGGAGGCGCGGAGCATTTCGACAAGGTGGCCGAGCAGGCCGAAGCCGGTCACGTCGGTGGCGGCGGTGGCACCGTGGGTCCGGGCGAGGCGGGCGGCGGCCTGATTGGGGACGAGCATGGAGGCGATGGCGGCGTCGATCCACCGGCCCTGGGCGGCCTGCCGCATGGCGGCGGCGAAGAGGGTGCCGGTGCCGAGCGGTTTGGTCAGCAGCAGGACGTCGCCGGCGCGCAGGCCGTTTTTGCGCCAGAGGGCGGCGGGATCGGCCAGTCCGGTGCAGGCGAGGCTGAGGGCGGGGGCGGCGGCCTCCGCGGTGTGGCCCCCAAGCAGCAGCGCGCCCATGCGTGCCAGTTCGGTGGCGATGCCGCCCAACATCTGGCCGAGCAGTTCTTCGGTCACGCGCTCCGCGGCAAACGGGACCAGCGCGGTGACCAGCGCGCTGTGCGGCTCGGCCCCCATGGCCACGATGTCGCTCATGCCGTGGAGCGCGGCGATGCGGCCAAAGAGGAAGGGATCGGCGACCAGGGCGCTGAGATGATCGGTGGTCTGCACGACGCTCCGGCCGGGAGGGACCACGAAGACGGCGGCGTCGTCCGGAGAATCCAGGCCGGCGACAATGTCGCCGCGGTCGGGCGGGATCGACACCACGTTTCCGTGGTCCGCGCGCAGGCGGGCCAGCACCCGGTGCAGCACCGAGCCGCCGACCTTGCCGGCGCAGCCGAGGCAGCGCATGGCGGCCCGCTGTTCGAGGTCGGAGGGCGCTTCGGCGGCCCGGGCTCGCGAAGGGCGGGCGAGCTGCGGGTCCATGGGCGGCAGATCGGTGAATTTCCGCATGAAGGCGCGGTCGATGCGGTCTTTCCACCGCCACGCCCAGGCCCCCTCCGCGGCCCAGGCCCCGCGCGAGGCCACGGCGCGTCCATCGCCGGTGCTGATGAGCCCGAGGAACCGCGTCTGCGGCCGCCAGTGGCGCAGCGGCTGCCCGTGCAGATGCCGCTCCAGGTTGGCAAAAAGCGGGCGGGCGGCGCGCACCGCGAAGACGCCGGATTTCGGCCGCGCCGCGCCGGCCACAGTGGCGCAATCGCCGGCAGCAAAAATACTTTCGTGGCTGAGCGATCGCAAGGTGTCGTCCACCAGCACAAAACCCGCGTCATCGACCTGCAGCCCGCTGGCGCGCAGCCAGGCCGGCGCGCTGGCCTGGGTGGTCCAGAACACGGCCTCGGCCTCGATCCGCCAGCCGTCCTGCAGGACGACTCCCTCCGCCTGCACGGCGGTCACCGGCTGGCCGGTGAGCACGGTCACGCCGTGCTGGCGCAGGGCGGCCAGCAGGTGCCTGCGCACCCCGGGCCCATGCGTGGACAGAATGGCCGGGCCCTGGTGGACCAGGCTGATCTCCAGGGCGGAACCCAGCCGCGCCTTCATGGCCAGCGCCACTTCGACGCCGCCGGCTCCGGCGCCCACGATGACGACCCGGGCGGTTTTTCCCGTGGTGCCGGCCGCGGCCCGGAGCGCCTCCCAGCGCTCCAGAAAGCGGGGGACGGGTTTGGCCGGGATGGCATGTTCCGCCGCGCCGGGGACCGCGGCCTGCGCGGGGGTGCTGCCGATGTTGATTGAAGCGGCATCGAAGGCCAGCGGCGGTCTTCCGGCCAGCAGGACGCGCTGGTTGCGCAGGTCCAGCCCGGCCGCCTGCGCACCAATGAACCGCGCCCCGGCCCACCCGCACAGCCGGCGCAAATCAATGTGGGTTTCCTCCCATGAGTACACTCCCGCGAGGTGCCCGGGCACCATGCCGGAGTAGGGCGCGTGCGAAACCTCGCTGACCAGGGTGACCTGTACGCCCGGCCACGGCCGCATCCCCAGCATCCGCAAGGCCAGGGCATGAGTGTGGCCACCGCCGACCAGGACGACTTCACGGGCGATGGGGATGGCGGGAGCCGAGATCATTTCCGGGGAAACAGGGCCCGGGCCGCGCAGCACGCGTCCCGGGCCGCCGGCAGGCTCGCCTTGAATGAACGAAAGCAAAACGGCAATCGAGAACCTCCCGGGCCAGGCGGTCGCGTCAGGTCCGGTCCCCGGTCGCCCCCCGTGGCCCCGGGCGGCGCAGGGTGCGGACTTCCGCCTTGCGCAGGATGACCGCCGGGAGATCGCCGGCACCCCGGGTGAAGAGATAGCCAGGCCGGAACACCTCCGCGACCTCGGTGAGGCCGTCGCCTCCAGGCGCTGGTTCGACAATGGTGATGCGCTTGCGCATGGCCACATCAAGCAGTTGGCCCGGCTCCACCTGGTAGGGCTCGACCGCATGCTCACGCAGCAATTCAAGCAACGAGGCATGCAGCGGGCGCAGTTGCGACGCTGCTGCGGGCGCGGATGCCTCCAGGGCCGCCAAAAGATCCTCCAGCAGGTCAAGCCGCTGGATCAGTGCCCTCGCCAGCGTCTGGACGGTGTCCCAATGGGGCGTGACCGACGACGGTGCCTCGGCCGGCGTTTCTTCCGGGGCAACGACCGCGCCGGCGAGCGCGTCCGGCGTGGACTCAGGGGTGGACTCAGGGGTGGACTCAGGGGTGGGACGAAGCAGGGGTGTCGGCGCGGCCTCGGCTGGAGGCAGGGCTGGAGGCAGGGCTGGAGGCAGGGCTGGAGGCAGGGCTGGAGGCAGGGTGCGGGAGGGCGGAATGATCGCGGCGGTTGTGGCGGCGAAGGGCCGGTCGGGTGGGGGAGCCGGCGACACATTGCGCGGGACCATCGGCATGGGCGTCACCGGGATCACCAGCGGCCCCGTGACGGGAGGGGTGGCGACGGGAGAGGTGGCCGGCTGGGGGGATTCCTCGAAGAGGGCTTCCAGTTGACCAAAGGCCAGCTGGTCCCCGGATTTCAAACCGGTGGAGGTGATGGGTTTTCCATTGACGGTCATTCCGTTGTGCGAGCCCAGATCGGTGACGGTGTAGGCCCCCGCGGATGCGTGGGGGGCCGGGGAGGGGTCGGGTCCCGGGCTGGTCCCATTGGCGGGAGGGGGCGAGCGTTCGAATTTTGCGTGGTGCGACGAGATCCACCCATTGTTGATGACGATGTCATTGGTGGTGGAGCGGCCAAGGGTGATGACCGGTGCCGAGAGGTTGAAGTCCACGGTCCTGCCGTCGCCGAGTTGAAAGATGAGACGTGCCATGGTCCGGGTGACTGGGGGGGATTAATCAAATGCCCGAGCCGGAGGCAAGCGGGAATGGAGGGCGCGGGAGATTTCGAGGGGGGAGCGGGAGCCTGGCGCGGCGGTGGCCCGGCTCCATCGGCGTGGGGGACGGGGCCGGCATG
>Ga0105052_10006014_pt1 | contig 12500 bp, 8 predicted proteins | sample FRY03_FD_78094 | JGI IMG/M metagenome (GOLD analysis project Ga0105052, IMG submission 78094) | Freshwater microbial communities from Lake Fryxell liftoff mats and glacier meltwater in Antarctica - FRY-03 | ecosystem: Environmental > Aquatic > Freshwater > Ice > Glacier meltwater ... | reverse complement strand
CCAGGATGCAACACAATCACATGCGGAGCGAGTTTGTCCATCCGTTGCATGGTCAAACCAAACATGTGTCGATAATCGCTTGATATCGCGCCGCCAGCCGTGCGTTCAAATTGCACGCGCAACATCATCACCGCGTCGACTCCCTCAAGGGCGTTGTCCAAGTTCGCCATGACCGTCACGATTCCCGGTCCTTGGGTGATTCGCTCGAATGCTTTTGAGACCAAGGTGGGCGGTCCCACCAAACGAACATGAGCTCCCAGAGTGGACAGCGCATGGGTGGCCGATCGAGCGACCCGACTATTGGTGATATCGCCAACGATCGCGACGGTTCGCCCTTCGACCGAGCCGAACTCTTCCATCAATGTGGAAACATCCAGAATCGCCTGCGTGGGATGTTCGTGGCGACCATCGCCTGCATTGATGACCGGGCACTTGACACCATCGGCGATCATCTTGGCTCCGCCAGAAACTGCGCAGCGCACGACGATTGCAGCGACTCCCATGCATTCGATGTTGCGCGCCGTGTCGACAAGCGATTCGCCTTTGCTGATGCTTGATCCGCTTGGTGTGAGATTGAAAACTTGACCGCCGAGTCGATGGACCGCGGTTTCGAAACTGCAGCGAGTTCGAGTGGAATCTTCGAAGAAAAGATTTGCGATCACGCGACCGTTGAGTGTGGTTCGATTGGGCAAGAGACCTTCTGCAACGGGCACATTCTTACGCGTTGCTTCGAGCAATCGCATGAGTTCTTGGCGGGACATACCCGCGATAGTGAGAAAGTCTGCCACAGTCTTTTTCAATTCAGTCAGTTCAGTCGAGCCACTGGCGATAATAGTTCAAGTGCTTGCGAGATGGAGCGAATGGCAACGATGCCACCGCCACGGCGCGTGAGGACATCTGCTTGCCCAGCCGGCACGAGCACCGATGAACATCCTCTGCGAATCGCCTCCGCGACGCGTTGATCGAGATTGCGCACTGGGCGAATTTCACCGGAGAGGCCGACTTCACCAAGCACTGCGGTCGCTGGCGGGAGCGCCCGCGAAAGATGCGCACCCGCGATTGCCAGACAAACGCCCAAGTCGGCGGCTGGTTCGACGATGCGCAATCCGCCCGCGACACTTGCATAGATGTCTTGATCGGCGAGGCGCAATCCACCATGCTTTTCAAGGACCGCGATCATCATGGAAAGGCGGCCAGAATCCATGCCGCTCGCTTTGCGCTTGGCGCTGCCGAGGAATCCTGCGACTGCGAGCGCTTGAATTTCGGCAAGCAGCACTCGACTGCCTGCCATCACCGGCACGATCGCTGTTCCGGGCCTCGGCTCGGTCGCGTTGGCGGCGGCAAGCACGCTTTCATCGACCTCGGCCAATCCTTCGCCAGTCATTTCGAAGAGACCAATCTCGTGCGTTGAACCAAATCGATTCTTGCTGGCGCGCACGAGTCGATAGGCGTGGTGGCGATCTCCCTCAAATGAAAGAACGACATCAACGAGGTGCTCGAGCAACTTCGGTCCCGCAAGATCGCCTTCCTTGGTGACATGACCGACGATCATCACCACCGTGCCAGTGGTCTTGGCGAACTGCACGAGTTCGAGACAACATCGGCGCAGTTGCGTCATCGATCCTGGTAATGCATCGGCATCGTGACGATGAACCAACTGAATGCTGTCGATGGCGAGTGCGGTTGCGTGCACACGCCGCGCTTCGTTGGTGATTCGCGCGACCGAAGTTTCTGCGAGTAGAAAAAGATTGCTGTCGCGCTTCGTCGAGATGACATCGCCAAGAATGCGCTCTGCGCGCAGCTTGACTTGCTGTGCACTTTCTTCGCTGCTGGCGTATAGCACGCGTACGCCGCGTGCGGCGAGGGCAGAAAAAGCCTGCAATAACAGCGTACTTTTGCCAATTCCAGGATCGCCGCCAACGAGTACCGCACTGCCTGGCACAAGCCCTCCGCCGAGCGTTCGGTCGAATTCGCCAATTCCCGTTGGTATGCGCGGAACTTCCAGCGGCGAGATTTCTGCCATCGGTGCGGCGGATGGCGACGCGCCGTCGATTGACATTCGACCCGAGTCATCGCCGTCAACTTCGCTCGCTTGGAATGGCTCGATCGAATCCCACGCACCGCACTCCAAGCAGCGACCCGACCAGCGTACGCAGATCGCGCCACATTCCTTGCAGACGAAACTGGTTTTCACTTTGGACACGGCGACAGTCTAGAGCCGTTTGGATGCGATTCGAAAAAACATGAAAAATCGCAGGCGTCGGTCGAGTCGGAGTCGGTCGGCGCCTGCGATAAGAAATGAATCGGCATTCTGGCGCTTGAAGCGCCACGCGCGAACGATAACCGATGAATGATGATTGGCGCAAGTCGATCGCGCGACGGTCAACGCGTCAGCCGTCGCATGCGAGCCACCCATGCACCATACTCGAGCATCGAATGCCAGCGAGACCACCGTGAGATTGAAGAGCCAGAACCGAATGCGGTCTCATCACGCCATTTCCAATATCTGCCGCGCAGACGAAACTTCGATGACACTGCCAATCGTGTAAGGGCAAGAATCGCGCGCAAGGTGTCGAGCAGTGAGAGTCGCACGGTGAGTGAATTGCGGTGAGTGAATTGCGGTTAGTGAATAGAAAGCGGGCCTTGCCGAGGATCTGGAATCGCCGCATCGCTGAGTGCGATGGGGTGCGTTGATGCAGTGGCCACACGCTCGTCCGGCAGTGGCGAAAAGCGACTGCCAATGAGCGGCAGGCGCTTGTTAACCGTTGCTTGCCGCGGCATCAGCGGGTTTGCGATCCAGATGATGATCAGGCAACCACCCGAAGCGATCCACATGAATTGACTGATGCCGAAATAGGTCATGAACGCAGCGGATGCCAGCAGAAGAATCGCGATGGGAATCATTCCCTGCCATGCGAGTTTCATGAGTTGATCGAATCGGAATCGCGGAAGTGTCCAGCGGATCGCCATCGTGAATGCCAGGATGAATGCTGTCTTGCCCAACATGATGGCCATTTGCAGCACAATTAGGCCGATCCCGCCGACGAGCGGAAGATCCCAATTCCATGCCGTTGGCGTGATGCCGCCGAGAGGGTTCACGCTCCAGCCGCCCAAGAACAGCAGCGCGAAGAATGCCGATCCGGTGATGACATGGAAATATTCTGCGAGGAAGAACATTGCAAAGCGCATCGAGGAATATTCGGTGTGGAATCCGCCGACGAGTTCGCTCTCGGCTTCGGCCAAGTCAAACGGAGCGCGATTGGCTTCGGCGAGCAGACATGTATAGAAGAGCACCGCAACGAGAGGCTGTTGGATGATGTTCCAACTCATTTGCTGTTGGTGAACAATGATGGCATATGGATCAAGCGACCCAGCGATCAGAATCACGCACAACAAGCAGAGCCCCATTGGGATTTCGTAGGAAATCATTTGAGCACTTGCGCGCATCCCGCCAAGGAATGAAAACTTGCTGTTGCTTGCCCAGCCACCGAGTGCAACGCCATAAACGCCCAGACTGGTGATTGCGATGAGATAGATGACGCCGACATTGAGATTCGCGCCGGCCACCTTGACCATCGACTGACCGACATTCAAGAACGACGCGACCGACGCGGGCAGAGTCGACAGATCGAGGATGCCGCCCCACGGAATGATCACGAATGCGGCCATCGCCGGAACGATGCTCAAGCCGGGGCCGAGGGTGAAGAGAAACGCGTCCGCACCGCGCGGCGTGTGCTCTTCCTTCATGATGAACTTGAGTCCGTCGGCAATCGGTTGCAGCAGGCCTCTGGGACCGACGCGGTTGGGACCGACGCGATCTTGCATCCACGCGCTCAGTTTTCGCTCGAGCAACACACCGTATGCGCAGCCGCCAAGCAGAATGTGCAACATGAGCACAACGACAATCGCGTTTGTGATCAACTGTGGAATGCCACCGCAGAGTGGAATGATGCTCGTCATGAGTGCCGAAGTCTAGCGTTGGTTCAAGGTTGGAAAGTCACACTGCCACAGGAGATTTTGGGGAAATGGCGGGCCGCGCAAGATGTGGGAAATAATCCTGAATTGCAAAGACATCCCATGCTCCGACTTGCAGCGCCAAGATCGCTTGCACTGCGGCGCGTGCGCCTGCGACGGTGGTCATGATGGGCGTGCCAGATCGCACCGAATCTGCGCGAATGCGACCCTCGTCTGTGTTCGCCCCCTTGCGAGTCGGCGTATTGATGATCAATTTGATTTCACCAGAGCGAATGAGATCGAGCACATTGGGCCGCTGACCTTCGGCGATCTTGGGAACGAGGTCGGACTTCACGCCGCTCGATGCGAGGAACTCGTGCGTGCCGCGTGTGCAGATGATCGTGAATCCGGCGGCGATGAGACTGCGCGCGATGTCGATCGATGCACGCTTGTCACTCTCGCGCACCGACAAGAAAACTTTACCGCTCGTCGGCAACATGATGCCCGCCGCCATCTGCGCTTTGGCGAATGCCACTGGCAGTGACGGATCCGCGCCCATCACTTCGCCGGTCGAACGCATCTCGGGTCCGAGGATCACATCAACGCCTGGGAACTTTGCGAATGGGAAGACGGATTCTTTCACCGAATAGAAGCCGGCGTCGGGAAGTTCCGTAATTTTTAGTTCGTGCAGCGATGCGCCGAGCATGACCTTCGCCGCGACGCGCGCCCATGAGATGCCCTTGGCCTTGCTGACAAACGGCGCAGTGCGTGATGCGCGCGGATTGACCTCAAGGATGTACAGCACATCATCTTTGCATGCCATCTGCACATTCATCAAACCTCGCACGCGCAGACGCTTGGCGAGCGCACGCGCCTGCTCGCGGATGCGCTCGACCATGGTCTTTGAGAGCGAATAGGGCGGAATTGTGCAAGTGGAATCGCCGGAATGAATGCCGGCCTCTTCGATGTGTTCCATCACGCCGCAGACGATCGCGCGACTCTCGCCCGCAGCGATGGTGATCTGCGTCGAACGGCTCTCCTCGTTGGGCATGAAGTCGGCGACGACATCGATGTCAATCTCAATCGCATCGCTGAGAAATCGATCGATGAGAATCGGACGGTCTGCGAGTTCACTGACATCGACCGCTTCCGACATGTATCGCCGCAAACTGGTTTCGTCGAAGCAAGTTTCCATGCCGCGTCCACCGAGAACATACGACGGTCGCACGAGGACGGGATAGCCGATGCGGTTGGCGATTTCGATCGATTGTTCGAGACTGCGTGCGATGCCGCTGGCGGGCTGGTTCAATCCCAGCTCATCGAGCATTTTCTTGAACCGATCGCGATCTTCCGCCAAGTCGATGGAATCGATTCCAGTACCGATCAGCGGCACGCCCGCGGCGTGAAGTCCATGCGCCAGATTGAGCGGAGTTTGTCCACCGAATTGCACGATGACACCGGCGACGCCGCCCGTTCGTCCCGCCTCATCGACGCCGCCGCCGTTGAGTCGTTCGATCACATTGAGCACATCCTCGAGTGTGAGTGGTTCGAAGAAAAGCAGATCACTCGTGTCGTAATCGGTTGAGACAGTCTCGGGATTGGAGTTGATCATCACACTCTCATATCCCATGTCCTCACACGCGAACGCGGCTTGGCAACAACAATAATCAAACTCAATCCCCTGCCCGATTCGGTTGGGGCCGCCGCCGAGAATGACGATCTTCGGTCGAGGCGAGATGCGAATTTCATCCTCGACGACCAGTACGCCGTCTTGCCTGACGGGGGTTTCGTAGGTCGAATAAAAGTATGGCGTCAAGGCTTCGAATTCTGCCGCGCATGTATCGACGAGTTTGAAGACCGGCTGCACACCGATGTTCTTGCGATGCGCGCGCACAGCGAGAATGTTCTTGGTCGAGATGCTGCCCAGATAAAGGAACGCCAACTGCGCGTCGGAATATCCAAATTGTTTTGCACGACGCAGCGTTTCGGTCGGCACATCTTCCAGTCGATTGAAGGCGACCAGCACATCCTCAAACTCGACGAGCTGGCTGATCTGATCGACGAACCAAGGGTCATATCCCGTGGACTGTGCAACTTGCTTGATGGTCCATCCCATCTTGAGCGCGTAACGAACAAAGTAGAGACGACCTTGGCTCGGCACGGTCAACTTGCGACGGAGCAGTTCATCTGGGATGGGCCAGATCGGCAGCGAACCGTCGGCCAATTCTTGGCTCGTGGCGGTGCGCGCCGCAAGCCATTTGTCATTCGCGTCGAGACCCAATCCAAAGCGCTTCACTTCCATCGAGCGAATGGCTTTTTGTAACGCTTCCTTAAATGTACGGCCGATCGACATCGCTTCGCCGACGCTCTTCATTTGCGTGGTCAGCGTCTCGTCGGCTTCTGGGAACTTCTCGAATGTCCAGCGCGGCATCTTGACCACCACATAATCGATCGATGGCTCGAAGCACGCGCTCGTCGAACCAGTGATGTCGTTGCGAAGTTCGTCGAGGGAATATCCAACCGCCAACTTTGCGGCGATGCGTGCGATGGGAAACCCGGTGGCCTTGGATGCAAGAGCCGATGAACGCGACACGCGCGGATTCATCTCCACGACGACCATCTGACCATTCGCGGGATTGATCGCGAACTGCACATTCGAACCGCCGGTATCCACACCGACCGATCGCATGATTGCCAGCGACGCGTCGCGCATGCGTTGATATTCGCGGTCGGTCAAGGTTTGAATCGGTGCAACGGTGATCGAATCGCCAGTGTGCACGCCCATCGCGTCGATGTTCTCGATGCCACAGACCACGATGCAATTGTCCTTGTGATCGCGGACCACTTCGAGTTCATATTCTTTCCATCCCAGCGCGCTCTGATCGATGAGCACTTGGCCGATCATGCTCGCCGAGAGTCCGCGGCGAATGATCTCGTCGAATTCTTCGAGGTTGTATGCGATGCCGCCGCCGCTGCCACCGAGAGTGAAGGCAGGACGAATGATCGCGGGCAAACCGATCTCTTCCAAGAAGACGCGGGCGTCTTCAATATTGGTGACGGTGCGCGAATGAACTTGATTCAAACCAAGTCGTTGGACAATTTCACGGAATGCTTCGCGGTCTTCGGCACGGCGGATCGCCTCGCGCGATGCGCCGATCATTTCGACGCCATGCTTTTCCAGAATGCCGCGGTCGTGCAGAACGCACGCGCAGTTCAGCGCGGTCTGACCGCCGATGGTCGGAAGAACTGCGTCGATCGGATGACCGAGCGCTCTCTCTTTGACGAAGATGCGCTCGACCGCTTCGGGCGTGATGGGTTCGATGTAAGTCCGATCGCTCAGCGCGGGATCGGTCATGATCGTCGCCGGATTGGAATTGACCAGCACAACGCGGTAACCCTCTTCACGGAGCGCCTTGCACGCTTGCGTTCCTGAATAGTCAAATTCACAGCCTTGTCCAATGACAATCGGACCAGAACCAATGATGAGTATCGTGTGTATGTCGTTGCGTCGAGGCATGCGGTTCCTAGTTGTTGACCATCTTTATTTCAGCCCAAATCTCCCCAAATATAACGGCAAACGCCAATCACACATGGTTCAAAAGCAAATTTCAGCACAACCATTTCCATTCGTGCTCAACGCGATCATTTGCACTTTCGGCACGGCAATGCGATTCTTGCACCGGGCGCGATTGGTGACTTGCCCAGCGCAGGGCACTGATCGGCCAAAATGCGCGATCGAAGCAGGGTTGATAGTGGCGTCCAACCACATTTCTGGGGTCGATCCAATCCTGCTGCAAACTTTTTTCCCAAGGCCAATCCGTTGGATGATGGAACGATCAATGATGATCGCCGTCTTGCGGCCGATGTGGCGCATGCTGCAGGTCATTCCTGTCGAGACCAGCGGTACGGCATCGATTCGCAAAGCCTTTCGCCACCTCGCCGACGGAGGGGTTGTTGGAATTTTCCCCGAAGGTCAGATCGCACGGCCACCTGGCCGGATTCAAGTTTTTCATCCCGGACTTGCGCTCATCGCGCAGCGAACCAAAGTGCCAGTGGCGATCTTTGCCATCGATGGGATGCCGCCATGCGGGAATCCTTTTTGGAGTCTGATTCGGCGCGGCCGAGCACGCGTGCAATTTCTGGGGATCATCGATCCACCTGCCGCTGGCGACGAGGCGGCGTGGACGCGGAAGATTCGCCTTCGCATGGCGCAGGCGATTGGCGCAACGGTCGATGGCGCCGATGGCGCAGATGGCGCAGATGGCGCAGATGGCGCCGATGACGCAGATGGCGCCGATGGCGCAGATGACGCAGATAGCGCCGATGACGCAGATGGCGCAGATGGCGCCGATGACGCAGATGGCGCCGATGGCACCGATGGCGCCGATGGCGCCGATGGCGCAAGCGGATAACCTCGACACGCGGATGATCAACCGCATCGAAGGAATCCTCGAATCGATTGAAGAAGCCTCCGCGCTCGTCGTGGTCGGCGAGATTGCATATGGCGTTGCTGTGCCAGCGGCGGATATTCCCGATCTCTATGCTCGCATCGGTCAGCGCGTGGCGTTTCACACACTGCACTATCTCGAATCGCAAGGACAGGGTTCGAGTTTTTGGCCCAAGTTGATTGGATTTCGCACGGCGAGCGATCGATCATTCTTTGAATTGATCACGACGGTCAAAGGGATTGGCGTGCGCCGCGCACTGCGCGCACTGACGATTCCATTTGCACGCGTGGCCGAGGCGATTGTGATGAAGGATCTTGCGCTCTTGATGAGTCTGCCAGAAATTGGTCGCAAGACAGCTGAGACGATGGTGCTTGAATTGCGCGACAAGATGGATGTCTATGCAAGACCTGCGATCAAGACTGCCAGTGCTGGAACGCCTGCGGCTGCGAATCCGTCTGCTGCGCGAGGCCAAGGTTCGGTCGCGGCCAACGGTGCGGATCGATCACAAAGCGAAGCGTCACTCACCGCCACGACCGTGATGGATGCGATGAATGTGCTTGTACAACTTGGTGAGAGTCGTATCGACGCACGCGCGCTCATCGATCTGGCCATTGAACGGGAGCCCGATCTGAACAGTGCCAACACGCTCGTCGCTGCGGCGCTTGCAGCGAAGGGTCTGGCACGATGAATCATCCACACCGATATGCGATGATTATGGCTGGTGGTTCGGGCACTCGACTCTGGCCGATGAGTCGAGTCGGTCGGCCAAAGCAGCTCATTCCATTCATCGGCGGCAAGTCGTTGCTGCAAATCAGTGGCGAGCGGCTTGAGGGATTGGTGGCGAAAGAACAACGCTTGGTGTGCGCATCGCGCAGTTATGCGGCCGATGTGCTCGGTGCGATTGATGGGTTGAGCGCGAAAAACTTTCTTGGGGAACCCACCGGCCGCGACACACTCAACGCTGTTGGGTTCGCGGCCGCAGTGCTTGCCGCGCGCGATCCCGACGCGATCTTCGCGGTGTTGACCAGCGATCACATCATCGAGCCGCAGGCGATCTTCGCGCAGAAGATGGATCTTGGATTTCGGCTCATCGAAAGCGATCCCAGTCGCATGGTGACTTTTTCTATCACGCCAACATTTGCCGCGACGGCATATGGATATGTCGAACAAGGCGAGCCGATCGCGACATTCGACGGCGCATACTTCGCCAAGCGCTTTGTTGAGAAACCCGACGCTGCGCGCGCAATGAAATATCTCAACAGCGGTGCATTTGGATGGAACAGCGGTATGTTTATTTTTCATGCGCGCACGGTGCTCGATGCGATTGGTTGGTTCCAGCCACAGTCGGCGGCCGGGCTCAAGCGCATCGGCGCTGCGTGGGACACACCATCGGCTGAGAACATCGTCGACGAGATTTATCCCCTGCTGACCAAGATCAGTGTGGATTATGGATTGATGGAACCCGCGGCGCGTGATTCGCGCATCCAGATTTGCGCGGTGCCGATGCCCGTGTCGTGGCGCGATGTGGGAAGTTGGCCGTCGTATGGCGCAACGCTCGACGCGGACAACGCCGGAAATCGCGCAAGCGCGCAGACGATACACATCGACTCGCGCGACATGATCGTGGTGAGCGACGACCCTCAACATCTCATCGCGACCATTGGCGTTGAAGGACTCGTCGTTGTGCACACGCACGATGCGACATTGATCTGCCGCGTGGACCATGCCGAACGCGTCAAAGACCTCGCCGGGCGTGTGCCGCCGCAACTTCGCTGAGCGACCATGCGATATCTCGCTATTGATCTTGGCGACCGACGAACTGGAGTCGCTTGCGGCGATGACATTCTGCGCTTACCGGCGCCGATTGAAGTGATCGATGCGTCCAACCGCGAGGTGCTCTTGGCGCGGATTGGAAAGTTGGTGAACGAGTATGGCCCCGACGCACTGGTTGTCGGGTTGCCAGTCAATATGGATGGCACCGAAGGTCCGCGTGCCAAGATGGCGCGAGATTTCGCGCAGGAATGCAGCACACGATTTTCCATTGGATTTGAGATGCAGGACGAACGACTCACAAGCTTTGCCGCCGAATTTTCGCTCAATCAAAGTGGGCGCACGCACGCGCAGAAGAAAAAGTTGCGCGACGCACTCGCGGCGTGTGAAGTGCTGAAAGATTTTTTCCAGCGGACTGCGAATGAGCCACCTCGGGGGTGAATGGTGTCGTGTGCGCTCTGCGGATTCTCACTATCGATTACAACCCAATCCCGCACGCCGCGCGATCGAGATACCACACCAATTCGCCCGTCGTCGGCTTGATGCCTTTGATGGGCAGTTCGTGGAAATCGTCGCTGCCTGTTGCGATGCGCGTGATCATCGCGGCTTTGTTGGCGCCGATGACCAGCGGTGCGATGACGCGTGCGTTGTTGAGCAGCGGATAAGTCATGGTCACGCGCGGCGGTGGCGTGACCGTTGGACCATCGCAGTCACTCACCCATCGAGTTGTTTCATTCAGCACTGCGGTGTGCGGAAAAAGACTTGCGGTATGACCGTTGTCGCCCATACCAAGCAGAACAAAGTCCAGGCGATCCTCGCCGGGTGCGCGACGAGCGAGCGCGGTGCGCAGTTGCTTCTCATATTGTTCGGCAGCATCTGGCGCCGTCGCCATCATCGGATGAATCTGATCATCGGGCATGCCCGAATGATCGACGAATATCTCGCCAATTTGCCGCCAATTGCTCAGCGGATTGTCGAATGCGACGCGGCGTTCGTCGACGATCCAGAGATGCGTGCGCAACCACGGGAAGGATCGATAGCGCGGATCGGTCATCAGCGATTGATAGAACGGAAACGGTGTCGAGCCGCCAGAAACTGCGAAGTGAAAGTCGCCAAACTTCGCCACGCAATCGTGCGCACACTTGAGCAAGTGCGAACCGATCTTCTCATCCACCTCGTAACGATCTTTGCCAACAACGACGCGACCTGCAAGTGCTGGTCCCGCTGGTGCTTCTTCAAGAGGCGCGAGTGGAATTGGATCTGGATTTGAACTCATTGCTCGATGCTAACGGGTGCGATATCGCCGCACTCTCAGTCGTTGTGCCACTCGCGTCCGTCGCGTGCCATCATTTCATCTGCGGCGGCCGGTCCCCATGATCCAGGCGCGTAATTGCTGGCGATGGATTTTCGAATTTCACTCGAAGACCCGTCGAGGAACGGCATCACTGCAGCCCATCCGCTTTCGACTTCGATGCGATGCTTATAGAGAGACTGGTCGCCGCGCATGGCATCGACGAGAAGCGGTCCGTATGCCTCGAGCGGCTCGACGCCGAATTGCTTGTCGAAGTCCGCCTGCATTTCGACGCTTGCGATGCTGAGAGGTGTTGAGGGAACTTTGCTTTCGAAGCGCAATGTGGTGCGCTGAAATGGCGCAATTTCGATCACGAGCCGATTACCGCGCACGCCACCGGACGCGTGTGGAATACCGTGAAAGAGATTCGCCGCCGGCGGTTTGAACTGCACGACGATTTCCGTGCGCTTCTTCGCCATGCTCTTGCCAGTGCGAAAATAAAACGGCGTTCCAGCCCAGCGCCAATTGTCGACATGCAACTTGATCGCAGCGTAAGTCTCGGTCGTCGAGCCCTTCGCCACGCCGGGCAAGTCGACAAACGCGCCCTCGGTTGCGCTCGTGCCATACTGACCCAGCACGGCGTGCGATGCGACGGCTTCTGGAAGCGTTGGACGAATCGCGCGCACGGCCTTGATCTTCTCCCCACGGATGTCCTCTGCGGTCATGCCAGTCGGCGGTTCCATCGCAACGAATGCGAATATCTGCAAGAGATGCGACTGGATCATGTCGCGGATCGCACCGGTGTTGTCGAAAAACGCGGTGCGATTGCCAACACCAACCGTCTCCACTGCGGTGATCTGCACATGATCGATGTAACGGTGATTCCAGACGGGCTCGAAAATCGTGTTGGCGAAGCGCAATACCAACATGGCTTGCACAACTTCTTTGCCGAGGTAATGATCGATGCGATAGATATCTTCTTCTTCGAAAACCCGACCGAGCGTGCGATTGAGACTCGCCGCGCTTGCCTCGTCATT
>Ga0105052_10006008_pt1 | contig 12514 bp, 4 predicted proteins | sample FRY03_FD_78094 | JGI IMG/M metagenome (GOLD analysis project Ga0105052, IMG submission 78094) | Freshwater microbial communities from Lake Fryxell liftoff mats and glacier meltwater in Antarctica - FRY-03 | ecosystem: Environmental > Aquatic > Freshwater > Ice > Glacier meltwater ... | reverse complement strand
CGTAGTTAAGGCGAAGGGTGAGGATCCAGACACCCCAGGTTATCAAAGGGGGGACAGGGTGAGATTGGGACGTCGGCAATCTCGAATTGTGGGTGCGTCTCCCTTGGCTCGCCGACGATGAAACCCCGGATAAGGATTCCCAAATATCTGTTTAATAAAACAAAGCAACACACACCACCTACTTGGGGCTCAAGCGCCTGTACACTGGTCTCCGAATAACTCCCAGCCAAGCTCACGCCAACTTTGTTTAACGTGACATTTAACCTACTACTAGTATTTTCTTCTTCTTCTTTGGGGGTTTGAATGTTTAAACTTAACTTATGGTGAAGGGTCCAGAGACATGATGGCCTGAAAAATCGAAAGATTCTACACTATCCTAGCCATTGAAAATATTGGAGATCGGAAGAAATTGGAGATTCTGGCACAAAACCAGTTATTTTGAAAAATTGCCAGTGCGCGACCTACTGTAGCACCTTACAACAGCGGGAGAGACAATGCAGCAGTAATAATGATTATATAATGACCTAGACCTCCTCAAATTCTACATTTCACTCGCTGCACCAAGTTGCCACGTCAACTCCTTTGCATGTTCCTCTTTGGCACCGTGGAATAGTTAACATCATTTTTCACGGTTTTGGAACCAATTGTATTGTCCCTGTCAACTGGGACTCAACACAGAGGTAGACTGGAAACAAATGGGGTCCCTCATATGAAGGAACCCCCATCCGAGTGGTGCCGCAGCGGGCGGTAGCACGCGTTGGCACCTCCAAATCTGACGTTGGCGACAGTCAAGGTATAAATACTATCCGGTTGTCCAGTCTCACACGTGTACTCCAACTTCTTTTCACGTCATCATGCATTCGACGCCCACACCACCACCACTCACAATCCAGCTATTTCTCGATTCCCCATTTTGTCGATTGAGATTTTGACTGTTCTTGGTTATTTGGCTTACTTTTTCCAAATTATTTTTTATTTTGCTCAAACCAGTTTTATTTGACGTGACCGTTCACAACCCCCTTCGGTAGCAGGACTCGCCAGCTCACTTGGCGAATCGTTCCAACCAAAAATGAGGGGTCGCTTGGGATTACACAAAAATCGAGAAATCACCAGCAAATAAACAGTGGGGGTGTGGGTGTATAGGGACAGTTCACTCGGGGCTCAAATGAGCTTAGTCCTGAAACCAAATACAAACGCTCAAAGATTGTCATTACTGTCACTGCTGTTGCGCTTAGCTTGAGTCGCCTTGGGATGCAGTTTTTGTTTCTTGCCATGTAATCTCTAATAGGGAGTCAGTACTCTCCTTGCGACGCGTTGCGTACCCCACAGTTCCCAGGGGGGCCTGAAGGAAGAATTTGACCGGATGATTTTTGAAACAAAAACTTTCCTGGGGGACTGTACTAAAGTTCAGTCACCGCCGTCATCAGCTGTTCGTGGAGGTGAGGCGTGTCGCCGGAACGTGTGACACCCTGTGTATATTAGACTATGACTACAACTCAACCTGACTCTAGTCTGAATAAAGGCGCTGTCCAAAACTCTCCCTAACATGGACGGGGTGTCACTCGTTCCGGCACTACGTCTCACCCTCACGAGCGTTGATGACTGAGCTTTAGTACGGTCCTCTAGGAAAGAGTTTGTTTCAAAAATTATCTGTCCAAATTCTTCCTTCGGGGTCCCTGAGGGAAGCCTCTCTTTCTTTGTTTTCTCTCTCCTCCGGGGTACGCGCGCTGCGTGGTTAGTAGGAACACGGTTTCACTAGCGATCGAACAAATTGGAAAAAGGAAGAAAATGGAGATTGTGGTACAAAACGAGCCATTTTGAAATATTGTCGGTGCACGACCTACTGCAGTACCTTGTAAAAGCTGGAGAGATAACGCAGAAGGAATTATAATTATATGATGAGCTAGCCCCTCTCACATTCTACAAATTCATTCACTGCATCAATTGCCAAGGGTACTCTTTTGCATGTTCCTCTTCGGCGCCGGGACGTGAAATAATTATCACCATTTTCCAAGGTTTTGGGACCGATTGTATGGTCCATCTTCCAAACTGAACGCTGGGGTGCACGTTTGTGAAAGTGCGTTCGTAAAAGTGCGGCATTCCCCTTGAGTGCGAAGAGTAGCCAGCCATCCATTGACGCAGGGAAACCACATTCATTTCTCCACCTCACCTTCACCAGTAAGTGCGTATGTGTGCATGCGCCGTTGAATCTGTGCGATTGTGTGCTTAGCCAGTTGTCGCGTCGGATTCTTCAAGAAGTGCACCCAATTATCAATAACTCGATGTATCCATAACGCTTGGGTGTGTGTACGTGTGTGTGTGTGTGTGTGTGTACTATTCAAAATAGGTATGCAGGCGGTTTGTGTCGTGCCGACAACTGTTTGTCTACAGGGGATTGGGATAGTGGCAGCTGTCTGATCAGAGCACGTTCAAATCGTAAGTAGAATGGACGATGCGGGCATGGATGTCGACACACCTGACGCTGACAGTCAAGGTGCGCATGACGTGCAAACTTCCGCCTTCATGGTCTGCTTGAATCCCACTGTCATTGGCGACCTCCCGCCCGACGATCTCAAGTCCTTGCAGTTTGAGTTTGCGGACTGGTTCCCTGGTCCTGTCCTGTTACCGCCTGGGACGAAAGTCCAGTACCGCGGTAAGAATTGGAAAGACTGGCAAGACGCCAAGAGCGGCAACGTGGTCAAGCACCTAGAAACTGACCCGCTCATAGTTTTCGTGAGACTGAATGGCGATTCTGAGGACATCAAAGTATTCTACTCAAGTCTCTGCTGGCATGGAGTGGGTGTCGAGCCTGACAAAAATTTGAAGCAGACGGTGGACTCTTTGCTTTCCACCGCCAAAAGTGGCTCGCAGTCCAAAGTCATTGGTTATAGCGAATTCATGTGCACAGGTCGGCTTCAGCGCGAGTATTGGCTAGCACTAGATGCTGAAAGTCTTCCTCTCCAGTTGAAAGCCGGTCAGCTGCTTTCGAACCGATCGCTGTGTGTGTTGCATATGGAGTTCGTAGGCATGGTCGCCAAAGCTGCTGAAGTGTCACGGGCTTCGCTGCGCCCAACACAGGCTATTGTGCTTCGGTCGCACCGGGACAAGTGTAGCGCGTGCAGACAGTGCAGACTGCGCCGTGATTGCCCACAGTGTCAAAAGTGCAGGAATATATTTGAACGTGCGTGCTTCATCGAGGGACGATGCCGAAAATGCCGAAAATGTGCCTTATGCCTTGATGCCAACTCTTGCAGTGCCTGCAGCAAGGCCATGGTCGAGACGTCATGCAGGAAGTGTGGTGACCGCGCTGAAAATGACTGCATTACGTGTAAGGACTGTGTCCGCTGTAAAGATTGTTTGGAATGCCCGAGGTGTCTGGATGAAGCAATCTTCACGAGTTGCGAAAGTTGCAGCTCTCATTTCGACTGCGATCAGTGCCTTCACAAAAGGGCTAAACGCTATGGTGTCCAGCTGATAGGGCCACACGCAGGTCTGGAGCATATATTTGAGCAGGCACAAGAACTTGCCATGAGCACACCGCTTTCTCTCTGTGATGTGTACCGTCGGCGATTTGCTCTCCTCGTTGGAAATTCCAATTACACGTCGACAACATACGAGCCTCTGAAAAACCCCGTTGCTGACGTGGAGGCATTGAAAGAAAAGTTGCAGCAACCTAGCGTCAATTTTGAGGTCAGAGTTTTGCTGAATGGCTCAAAAAAGGAAATAGAGAGTGCTGTGCTGCTATGGACGCAAAATCTTCCCGAAGATGCCGTAGCCCTGATTTACTTTTGCGGTCATGGTTGCGAGTTGAGAAAGAAACGATACTTTGTACCCGTAGTTTTTGATGAGACCGTGCACGAAGACACAAGTGACGATGCGGTCGTGAAGAATGCCAAGACGAACTTCGTCAAGGAACGCTGGGTGTTGTCAAGGGTGTATCGCATGTTGCGCCGGGATGGGCTCTTGATCTCATACTGGGATTGTTGTCGACAAAACCATTTGCATAAGAACAAGGAAATTCACCGAAATCCCCACGGCAAGTTCGATCCATTGATTCGAGGTTTGAAGGTCTTTGGGGATGAGTTGGACGAATTCTCATCTCCGGATTGCCCATCACAAATTGCTGTGTGTGCCTCGTCGCCCTCGTGCCTTGCATTTGATGGGGTCGACAGTGACGCACATGGCCCTCTTGCAACTGCGCTTCTCAGTCTTCTGGACAACCCGTTACTTGCTGCAATTGATATATCAGATATCAGAGTCACCTGTCATATTTCGCAGGCAATTGAAAAGCAGAGTCGTTTTAATCAAAAACCTCAGTTCTTCCATGATGGAATAGTTGCTTTTTCATTCATTGATCAAGGAACGTTCATCGACGAAATGGGCACTCCTTCTAATTTTCCTCGAGGATCGTCTGCACTCAAATCGCAAGGCCCGAAAAAACGGCAAAGGACAAGGGGAAGGAGCAGTAGTCAGGTTGGTGTAGAACGAGAAGGTGGAGAGTCTATATCTTTGCCGGCCCCAGCTCCACTGCCGTCCTTTTTCCGTGTGTTATTTATCGGCGCGAATACAGAAGATCATGCAAAGTTGCTGATCGACGTTGAGTGCGTTCAAGTGCAAACAGCTCTGGAATCAACGTATGGCGACAGAGCATGGCGCGGAATAGTTGAATTTCGTAGAAATTGTGTGGCAGACCCCTCGATTTTGATGAAATATCTTTACAATGTCGGGCCTTCAATCTTACAGTTCTCCTGCCATTGTGAGGCACGTGGTCTTTGGCTTGCAGATGGCTTGGTGGACGGTAGCGATCTTGTCCAAGCTCTTGCTGGGTACAACCAAAATGTAGAGTCAGTCTTCAGAATCCGATTAGTGGTGATCAACGCGTGCATGTCAGGGCCACTTGCAGAGGAACTTACATCGTGTGTGGACTTTGCAATTGGACATGGGACTCGTGATGTCAAGGACGAACAAGCAGTCACTTTCTCCACGACCTTATTCAAGGGGCTTGGTGCCGGCCACGATTTGTTAGCAAGTTTCGATGCAGCCAAGATGACCTCAAATTCGTTTAAACTGTATTATGACAAACACTCATTCAATCCCCAGGATTTTGTGTTACCTGTCCCATCATTGAATCCCCAGGATTTTGTGTTACCTGTCCCAACAAGCATGAATGATACGGCTGCAATTGAAGTATACCCAGTGGTCATTTATTTGCAGAAGCACGGGCTGCACCGCATTGCACAGCGTCTCAGCGACAAGCTTGGGATTGAGCTTGTTGATCACCTGGAGGAAATATGCAGAAACCCCGCACATCTTGACAAATTTGACTGGCTGATAGGGCTTCAGAGGGATATTCTGCTTAAATTGTGTCTCGAAGTTGCAGCAGACAAAGTGTCTCTTGCTGACAGTGACTCGGACGCAGTATCACAATCTCCTACGCTTCAAGCTCCATCAGAAAGCAGCTCTTCCGACAATTCTGACATCGATTCTGACAGCACAGCTGGAACAAAAATTGTCGTAGCAGCCAAAAACCGCGGCCATTACAAAGACTTCCAGCAGCACATGCGAGGTCTGATACAGGATTTCTCGAACTTTGTGAGTGTTGACAAAATTGTTGACGTGGATCCTGAGTTTGAAACGTTCGAAATGGTGTTAGGGGACGGGGAAGTTAGCAATTGGACCATGTGTATGCTTTTATGGTTGCATTTTGCTTCAATTGCAAAGCTTCACGAGCATCAGCGTTCCGATTGGCAGAATGCATGCCACAAGCCCAACCAAGATACGATGATGTCTGTCTTGAACGGCTGCCTCTTGCACTCGGCAGTCTCTCACAAATTGTGGGAGAGAGAGAAATTTGAGTCACGGGAGTGTAGCAAGCAAAATGCTGGATGCGTCTTCTTGACTAACAACATAGTTCAGGTGAATTTATCTGGGCATGCAACAAGCCAACAAAAATGGAGCGTTGATGTTTTACAGGATTGGTTCTCAGAGGACAATGACGAGTCTGCCTTCGAATTCTTGTTGAGGGCAAACAAGTTCCTGAGGCAGCCAGAACACAGCTTCAAGGATATGAGCATCTTCGACTTTGTGGTGGAGACACAAAGTTACGTCACTTTTATGCAGATGCCCAGGCTGACAGCCTCTCTTCTTTTCGGGTACCTTGAGGCCAAGAAGCTCGAGTTCGCATACACTCAAGGTGCTGTTGGGCAACGTGACTTCTCAATCCATGGCTTCTGCTTTTTTGTGTCCAGTGAGGAAAGCGTCTTTACTAATGCCTACTACATGCCAGCACAGAGTGCCATATCTACAGCTATTCAGGGGCTCCAGTGCCTGGTTTCTTTTGAACTTGGGAGTGGGAAATTCTGGGCTCCCTTCAGACAGCGCGTGAGTATCTGCAAAAGGAGGAGCAGAAGTTTTTTGAGCACAACAAAGCGGGTGCATTCGAGGATGTTGGAGGAAAACGTATGATGTTTGAAGTTGATCCAGCACCTGCATCAGAAATGCTAGATGAACAGTTCTGTGGATGTACAAAAATGCTTGACATGATCTTCGAGCATATCAAAGCAAACTTTTCTACTTTCGATGAAAGTACGCTGCTTGGTAAAGAAGCATTCCTCAAAAGCAGACTTTCAAAAATGGAAAGAATGCCATTGGGGACAATGATAGAAAGGCCCATGGACCTCTTGACAATAAAAAAACGGCTTGACGGAGTATATTATCGGAGTCCCTTACAAGAGTTTCGCGATGATGTTGGGCTTGTGGTTAAGAACGTGCAGCTCAGCTACAGCAAAGATTGCGCGATGTATCAAAATGTGACAGCATTAGCGGCAGAGTTTGATAAGTGGTGGACACACACCGATTCAGAGTTGAAGAGTCGAGAAGCTTTCTTGAAAAGTATATTTCACGAGGAAAGTGCTGAACGTGATCTAATATACGGTTACCTTTCGCACGTCAAGACATCGGTTGGATCATATGTGGACTCTGCAAGTGGACAAGTTCGTCAAATTGATGGAGAATCTATCTCGCTTGTGCTTTTCAAAAACGAGTCGTTTGATTACAAATGCTCTGATGGTCAAGATGCGCAGGATTTTATATGTCCGCTCTCGTGTTTGATAATGCACGATCCTGTAACATGTTCAGATAATCAAACTTATGAACGCGCTTGGATTGAAAAGGTATTCAACAATTGCAATCAAGGAGGGATTTCACCACTCACTCGCAAGTCGCTGGAGTTTGAGGAAACCACTGATGGGAAAACGAAGACGCTCGTGTGCAAGCCAAATGTGAATCTCCGTGAGAAAATCCAGAAATTCAAGGAGGAGAAGCTGGCAGAGCTAAATTTGCTTAAACAGAATGCCGAGGGTGAGGAGGAAAGGCGGTTATTTCGTAATCGCTACGGCTTTGTTTCGCGTTCCACCGATTCCAATGGACAAAACGAGGGGACACAAATGGATTCTGCAAAAGACCTTTTGGATTGGTTGATATCCCACCCCGTAACTCGCCTGGCGTGTATGACAGGTCCACCCGCCTCTGGAAAGACAGTCACAATGCTGCAGATTGTGTATGCTGCTGTCAATGAGTGCAACGCGCAGATGGATGCGTGCAGCAAGATCCCTTTTTTGCCATTGTTCATGCGAGCTACCGAGTTGCCAGCACTGCTGTTAGAGACAGACAAAGTATCAGAAAACCTGAGGAATTTGGTGCAATCGTACCTTGTGGAATGCGTGCGCCAGAAAACAATGTCACACGATATGGAAATTTTGATATTAAGATTGTTTGACCTCGACAGGATTTTAGTGTGTATTGATGGGCTTGATGAGGCCGCCACAGACCAAGAGATGGTTGAAGCAATCATTGAAAATGCTGTCAAAATCGCTGCCAAATCTCACCGGCATGTACGTATGCTACTCTCGACGAGGGAACATAGCTTTATCCACAGTCGTGCGTGTCTGCGTCTTTTAGATTTCGATGTTGTAGATCTGCAGCCGCTGAGGAAAGAACACCAGCTAAACATGATTAAAGGGCGCGTTCCAGTCGGGAAAATCGACAGTTTTGAGCTGCAGCTGAAGATCTTGGCAGATCAGAACCTAGAACTGACAACGAGCCCGTTTCTTCTCAGTCTGATGATTGAGGTTTATAACATGGAAGGTGCAATTCCCACAAAACGTGTTGAGCTGTATTCGAAGCAGGTCAAAGCCGTTGTCGCAAGATGCATTCAGAGAAGGGTAGCGGAGGGGGAGAGTTTTGTTGATTTGTGTGTTGGAAAACTTACGGGTGATGAAGCAGCATTGAGTCTCGCCATTGAACTTCTCGAGGCGCTTGCATTTTCATGCCAAATGCCTTGTCCGCCCCGGTTGGAAACACGTGACTTTACACTGGATGTGTGCGCATTTGAATCTCTGGAAGGTTGGAAACACGATTCACAACGTTTCAATCGCACTCGCGATCTCTTATTCAGGAAACCTGTAGTGGGTCTGCTCACTTGCGTCGGTACTGACGGGTATAGATTTAGTCACTTGACCCTGCAGGAATATCTAGCTGCAAGATTCTCTTTTCACCTCTATAGACAAGCTCCCAGGGAGCTCTTACAACTTTTTTCGATAGAAAGGGAAATCACAGTTGCAGAACCATTGCACCCCCTTCATTCACCTTGGAAAAAAGAAGTTTTGCAATTCACGGCTTGTATGCTGTTTGAGGAAGAGACCAAATTTGAGGATTTCTGCAAACTTTTATTGGCAGAAGAGAAAGGGATGGGTGCCCACTGCGAAATTGTACAGGATTTTTTGAGTGAGTGCGGTGAATCAGAGCAAGTGGGTAAAATGCTATGCCACAAGATGCGCGAGATCAGGAATGACAAATGGATTGCAGGTCTTTGTCACCCATCTCTCGAGCTGAGACAACGTATCGTCTCAGAGATGCGACAGTTTCGCGCGGTCAGTTTGTCTGAAGGTGGTATTGTTGCAAGTTTAATAGAAATTGCAGAAGGAACAAAGTTTACCTGGTGCAAACGTGTAGCTGCAATACTTTCCCTGACTCAAATTGCTCAGATGGAATTCGGGCACCATAATTGCCGGACCATTATTCTAGAGTGGATGCTCGAGAAGCTTGCAAAGATTCAATCAGATTCCGTTGGGTCTGAGGAAGAGAATGTGGCGATTGTCAAAGGATTGGGCATACTGTTTCAACAGGCTGGCGTGGAGATTGGTGCAGCAGATTTTTTTGCAAACGATGCAAGCAGTATTCAACTCAGCAGTGCTGATGATTCGCTGCTGATGGGCATTGTTGAGCGCGCTGTGAGTCTCGAGCAGCTTGCTGTCGCTATAGCAGATGTAAGGGTTATTTCAGATGGGCTCGTAGACTGGCTTGTTGGGAATCCGGCTGTGATTTCAAGTGGTACATGGCCAATGAGACACTTGCGTATGATTTGCGTGAAACTTGTTAGCTTCCATGACACAAGAAGTTGTGAGCGTTTTACTGATGCTCTCATCCGTCGTTTGCATGCGTGTTCCTTTGTGGAAGAAGACCGCAATCTGCTGCTCGATTCTTTGCGTCACATGTTTACAATCCTTCCACAGAACGAGGGACCTTCCCAAGTTCTTGGCCGTTTGAAGTTTGGAATGGCTCATCAACGTGTGCGAGTGCTTGAGGCAGTCGAGCATCTCAATATACAATTCAGTAGCAAGGATGCTGATCAGCTCGCGCAATGCATGTTTCTTGAGCCAGCTGGAGACACTGAGGTGGCAGGTGCAGGAAATCTTGCCAAAAATTTTTTGTCCTCGCCTCCAGTTATTGGGCGTGCAGGACACGAGCTGCCAGAGAAGGATGAAAACCCAGTATTTTCGGTGACTCCAGGCCTTGATTTTGCCAAAAGCGTCATGTCAGATATATCAGTCAAAGTGCATTATGTTCCTGAGATACTGGAGACATCTTTACTTTCATACATCTCAAGGCAAAAGCCTACCATGCTACAGTTTCTTCTTGATCTGCTCAAAGGGTCCAGAACGACATTGGAATTGGAACAAAGTGGTGCGACTGTGCAACACCTGATCGCAAGATTGATTGATTTTAAGCGAACGTCTGAGGAAAAAATCAAGATCGATGTGCTCACCGCTGAAAGCAAGCCATCTCAGTCAAAGTTCAATTCTCTTCCGTCTGTTGTGACTTGGAATTCTCAAAACTCCCATGCCATCTCTACCCAACAAGATGTCAATGACGAAATTCAGCCAACTCATCCAAAGTTCAATTCTCTCCCTTCTGTAGTGTCTTGGAATTCTCAAAATTGCTATCGGAGTCCACCGCCACAGACGACGATGCATGCATTAGAAGCACTGATGAGGCGAACAAGTGCAGGAAATGTTCTGATGGAACTTCGAAATCCCATAAAGCATGGGTCTCCAAAACTCAGTTGTGTCTGTGCAATGATTTGGGAATGCACGGGCTTGATGCATGAACACTTTGTTTCACAAATGTGTGACCAATCCCAGCTTACAGGACCTGAAGTAATGGAGGCCAAGCACATGTTCAATTACTGGCAACTTTTGAAGGAACCTTGGATTCCAGAACCAGCAAATAATTACGGCACACTGCTTATGGATTCAACCACGGCAGACGTGACTTTTCAGGTAAAGGGTCAGTTGTTCCCTGCACACTGGTTCGTCGTCGCGCCAAGAAATGACTTCTTCCGTGACCTATTCGAGGCAGAGATGGGCTGGAGCAGCGCAGTAAGCAAAGTCATCGTGCTCAAACATGTCAGCGCCGAAGCGTTGAAGGTGCTATTTCGGTTTTTGTACACATACGAGCTGCCAGAGCAGGAAGATTGCGGGGAAGGTCTTGCGACTGGAGAGATGGTAGAGGTAGCCAGTAGGTTTAAGGCCACTCCCTTGTACGAGCACTGCAAAGGGCTATTTGTTCAGAGACTGGAAGTCGGTAACGCAATCCAGCGGTTGGTGATTGCGCACGACAGAAACCTGAAACAGCTGGAGAAGTTATTGATGGAGTATTTGCAACAGAATTCGCACACTTTTCAGCGGGAGGCCATGGAGACGTTAGACATTCTCAAAAATCGTCCTGAACTCATAAACTGCACAGTCCAAGTCACGATTGCACTGTGCTCTGGACTTGTCACAACTCAGGTGTCACAGCCCATTGGGCTTGGGTCTGGAAGCACTGGCAATGCTTTGTTGACCGTTAGCACTTGGATCCCAGACTTGAAGTCAAAATATCATGTCTGGGTGTGGCATATCTGCAATGCATTGAAACTCGACACACTGGGTCGATTTGTTTTCTCGATTGTCTTGCATCACATTCACCGCCGTTTCGAAAGTAACCCAACCACAGCTTGAATTGATTTGGAACCCCTTGCTGCTGGGATCTTGAGATGGAAACCCAAAAGTGCAGAACAGGAGGTTGAAAGACAATTGTTGTTGAAGGAGCTGTGCATAGGTCAGCGTGCGAAGCAAATGCTGATATGGACCGATATTGTGTCATTGCCTCGCAAACAGAAAGCAAATGGCAATGGATTGGGATCGTCGTGCAATGAAGTCGATGCGTTTTTTTCTAATCCTCGTGAATGGGATGGGCATGCCCTGTCTCCCATTGATGTGCAGACTGAGTCTGTTTTGATGAAAATCGTATTTCAGGATCCAGAATGTGGCTGGCACTGTAATATCAACACCACTGCAATGATAAGTGATTTCCACCAGAGTATGATGTCTGCCAAGCAACGCAACGTGCGTGTCTTCCACCTCGGAGGCCATGCAGGCAAGGGACTCAGTTTTCTTTGGAATGCTGACTATGTGGCAGCTAAAGCCACAGAATTCAACGACGACTCCATCGCGCTTATCCTCGGAACCGTGTCGGGCAAAAACGGTCCGATGGAATGTGCTGTGCTCAATGCTTGCTGGACATACGAGACAGGCAAGATACTGAGGAAGAGGGGCATGCCACATGTAGTATCCTGGCGAGGTGACGTGCAGGATTCGACCTCGCAAGAGTTCAGCGAGCGATTCTATCGTGCCTTGGTTGAGCAGAGCCGCATGTCGTTGGTAAGAGACTATAGAAAGGCCTTCGATACTGCGACTGGTGCTATGCGATATTCTGATGATAGAGCTGACAACTCGCAGAATGTGTCTGGAAAATCACCATTCGTGCGCGGAAAGGGTGGGATGAATGTTGTAATAGAACCACCCTGGCAACGTAAAGACGTTATCATGTTTCAAAGCAAGGACGGGGACAGTGAGCCTGTTCATGTTTGGCAGACGAAGGGATCATCCGAACCTGCAACATCCTCTAGTGTAGTAGCTGCAGCATCATCATATGAGGATGCTTATGCGGTTACAGCATCTACTGCCTTCCCAATGTACACCCGGTGAGCTCGTCATGCTCTCGTCATGACGAGCTCTCATGACGAGAATGTGCTCGTCTTGAATGACACTTTGTATATGAGGTGGCTACGGTTAGTAGGATCGATGAAAACATAGGGCTCTTTTGCAAAAGAGTCCTATAAAAGAGACGATAT
>Ga0105052_10006005_pt1 | contig 12516 bp, 12 predicted proteins | sample FRY03_FD_78094 | JGI IMG/M metagenome (GOLD analysis project Ga0105052, IMG submission 78094) | Freshwater microbial communities from Lake Fryxell liftoff mats and glacier meltwater in Antarctica - FRY-03 | ecosystem: Environmental > Aquatic > Freshwater > Ice > Glacier meltwater ... | reverse complement strand
CCGCGCCAGGCAATATCGCGCCCATCGGCATCGCTGACGCCTTCGAACCGGGCGATCAGCGCCTTGCCGCCGCCCGAATAGCCCGACACCGCGTTGACCGTGTACGGCCAGTCGGCGGGCAGCAGGCCGATGCGCACCAGCGGCGCGACGAGCGCAAGGAACCCGGTCGGGTAGCAGCCGGGGTTGGAGACCCGCTGCGCCCCCGCCACCACTTCGCGCCCGACCAGTTCGGGAAAGCCATAGGTCCAGCCCGGCGCGACGCGGTGCGCGCTGGAGGCATCGATGATCCGCACGCGGGCACCCTGGGCCATAGCCACTGCTTCGCGCGCGGCATCGTCGGGCAGGCACAGGATCGCGAAATCGGCGGCATGAAACGCCTCGCGCCGGGCCGCCTCGTCCTTGCGCCGCGTCTCGTCGAGCGTCAGCAGGGCGAATTCGGACCGCCCCGCCAGCCGCCCGGCGATCTCCAGCCCGGTGGTGCCGACCGCGCCGTCGATGAACACTGTCTGCGTCACAGCACCCGCCGCCGGACGGTGATCCCGTCCTCCCCTTGGACTTTGCTCTGGGCAAGTCTGCGCGCGACCACGTCGGCCAGCGGTTCGATCACCACCGCGCCCCCAATTCCCGCAGCGCCCTGGCTGGCATGGATCAGCGTTCCCGGATCGAGCAGGATGCCGACATGGCCGTGGAAGAATATCAGGTCACCGCGGGCCGGGACATCCTGCTCACCCAGCAACCGCCCGGCGCTCGCCGCCTGCTGATCGCTGTCGCGCGGCAGCTTGTGACCGGCGCGGGCAAACGAGGTCTGGACCAGCCCCGAACAATCGATCCCCGCACCACCGCGTCCGCCCCACAGGTAAGCCATGCCGAGCAAGCCCTGCGCCACCGCCACCGGATCGGCGGGCGCGGGCGCGGGCGCGGGAATGTGCGCGGAATCGCCCAGCGCGTCGAGCGCGAGATAGCCGTTGTAGCAATCATGCGCGCAATATCCCCAGGCGTGCTGGCCCGCGATATCGAGCACCATGAAGCGTTCGCCGTGCAGCAATTCGCTGGTCTGCCCGGCATCGCCGCGCCCGCTGTCCATCAGTGCTGCGAACGGCACCGCGACCGCGCGTTCCATCGGCACGACATAATGCGGTGCGAACAGCTTGCCCGCCAGCGCGATATCGGCGAGGTCGCCGCGGATCGGGGTCACCCGCGGATCGCGCACCTTCGCCGGGCCAGACAGCGGGTATTGCCCGGCATAAGGGTTCGACCCGGAGGAAAAAGGTTCGTTCAAGGCGGTCGGTTCGTTCAAGGCGGCCCCATGCGCGAAAGCGGCGCCGATTAGCGCCTGCTCGGCATCCGAGCAAGCCGCGCTGGCCGGCCGGATCATCCGAACCGTTCGCGCAGGTAGTGCCACGATGCCCGCAAGCCCAGCGCCTCGCCCCCCTTGGGTCGACCGGGCTTGGCCACCGGCCGCCACGCGAAGGTATCGAAGTGCGCCCAGTCGATCCCCTCCGCCACGAACTTGTCGAGAAACAGCCCGGCCACGCTCGCGCCCGCAAAACCGCTGGCCGGGCTGTTCACACAGTCGGCGATGTCGGACTTGAGATACTCGCGGTAGCCCTCGTGCAGCGGCAAGCGCCACACCGCATCGTCATGCGCCAGCCCCGCCGCGATCAGACCGGCGGCAGTCTCGTCATTGCGCGTCATCAGCGCGGGCAGGTCGGGCCCCAGCGCGACCCGTGCCGCGCCGGTCAGCGTGGCGAAATCGAGGATCAATTCCGGCTTCTTCTCGCATGCCCGGGTCAGCGCATCGCCCAGTACCAGCCGGCCTTCGGCGTCGGTATTGGTGATCTCGACCGATGTTCCGTTACGGGCGCGCAGCACGTCGCCGGGGCGGAAGGCGTTGCCGGCAATGGCATTCTCGACCGCCGGGATCAGCAGGTGAAGCCGCACCTTCAAGCCCGCCCCCATCACCAGCCCGGCCAGCGCCAGCGCATGCGCCGCGCCGCCCATGTCCTTCTTCATCAGCGCCATGCCCGACGACGGCTTGATATCGAGCCCGCCCGAATCGAAGCACACGCCCTTGCCGACGATGGCCAGGCGCGGGTGCTTTTCGGACCCCCATTCCAGCTCGATCAGACGCGGCGCATGATGGCGCGATGCGGCGCGCCCCACCGCGTGAATCATCGGGAAGCCCTTTTCGAGGCCGTCGCCGGTGGTGACGGTGAGGTCCGCCTTGAAAAGCTTGGCCAGCCCGCGCGCTTCGGCCTCAAGCGCGGCCGGGCCCATATCCTCGGCCGGGGTGTTGACCAGATCGCGCACCCGGTTGACCGCCGCCGCTTCGGCCAGCACGCCGGGGATCGCCTTGGACTCGCCGCTGAGGAGAATTCGCGGGGCGCCCTTGGCCCTGGCATCGTCCCTGGGCTTCTGCTTGTAACGGTCGAAGCGGTATTGCCCGGTGATCCAGCCGAACGCGGCCCGCCCGATTTCACTTGGGCCCGGCTGACCCTCGGCGAGCCGGTAGGTTCCGGGCGGGAGCACTTCGGCCAGCTTGGCCATGCACCAGCTCGACAGCGCAGCGACATTGGCCACGCCGCCAACCACCGACCAGGAAGCGCCGTCGGGGACGATGGCGTGCTGAAACCCTTCTGCCTCGAACCGCTGCGCCTCGACCGTGGCGCGCTGGGCGGGGGTGAGCGTCTTCAGCCACGGTTCAAACCCGGCCTTGTCTAGCAGCCGGATCGGAATGGCCGACTGGCCCCGGTCGGGCTGAACGAGGTCGGGCGCGATCGGCTTGGCGGCTGTTGACTTGTGGCTCATGGCTTTGCCGCTTAGCCTCAACGGCCAAGCCCTTGCGAGAAATTTCGATGCGCTGGAAGTTGTTCGCCAACCCGGTTGTCGCTGCCCTGCTGATTGTCGGCTGTTCATCGCCGGACCAGCCGGTTGCTGCGCCGACCGCCCGCGCCACCGCTGCGGCCCAGTCCGCCGGAGCCGTATCGATCGAAAGCGACGATGGCGTTCTTGAATTCAGCTACAAGCACCCCGCCGAGCTCGGTGCGATCCCCGAACTCGCCGCCCTGCTGCGCTCCGAGGCCGAACAGGCGCGCGACGAGGCCCGCAAGGCCGCGCTCGACGACCGAGACAGCGCCAAAACCGACGGCTACGATTATCACCCCCATTCGCTCGGCATCGTGTGGGAGGTGGTGACCCAGACCCCGCGGTTTCTGAGCCTGTCCAGTTCGTTCTACACTTTCACTGGCGGCGCGCATGGCAACTATGGGTTTGCGGGGCTGGTGTGGGATCGGCAGGCCGGGCAGCGACTTGCGGCGATCGACCTGTTCGTTTCCAAGGCGGCGCTCAAGGCAGCGGTGCTCAAGCCGTTCTGCGCCGGGCTCGATGCCGAACGACGCAAGAAGGGAATGGCAAAGCCCCAGGACGGCGCGACGTTCCCGCGCTGTGTCGATCCGGTGGGCGAGGCGACGATCGTGCCGGGTTCGACCAACCGCCGCCAGTTCAACCGCATCGGCTTCCTGATGGAACCCTATGTGGCGGGTTCCTATGCCGAGGGTTCCTATGAGGTGACGCTGCCGGTGACGGCGGCGGTGCTGGCTGCGGTGAAGCCGGAGTACCGCAACGCTTTCGCGCTCCGCCAGGCTCGCAATCCGCCGCCCGGCGCGCTATATCCGGCGCGATGACCGACTACATGACAATCGACGACACCGACGTCCTGCCGCGCGACGGCACGATCAAGCTCCACGGGCCGGGCGCCTTCGAAGGGATGCGCCGCGCCGGGCGGCTGGCGGCCGAAATCCTCGACGCGCTGGCCCCGATGGTGGTGCCGGGCGTCACCACGGCCGCGCTGGACGACGTGGTGCGGCAGATGACGCTCGCGGGCGGGGCGGTGCCCGCTACGCTGGGCTATCGCGGCTATACCCATTCGTGCTGCATCTCGATCAATCACGTCGTCTGCCACGGGATTCCTTCGGACAAGACGCTCAAGGACGGCGACATCGTCAACATCGACGTCACCCCGCTGCTCGATGGCTGGCACGGCGATACCAGCCGGATGTATCTGGTCGGCGACGTGGCGCTGAAGGCCCGCCGGCTGGTCGATGTCACTTACGAATGCCTGATGATCGGGATCGAGCAGGCCCGCCCCGGCGCGCGGCTGGGCGACATCGGCGCGGCGATCCAGCGTCATGCCGAGCGCAACCGCTATGGCGTGGTCCGCGAGTTCTGCGGCCACGGCGTGGGCCGCCTGTTCCACGATGCGCCCGAAGTGGTCCACGCGGCGCGCGCCGGGACCGGCCCGGAACTGCGCCCCGGCATGTTTTTCACGATCGAGCCGATGATCAACCTGGGCAAGCCGCCGGTGAAGCTGCTCGAGGATGGCTGGACCGCAGTGACGCGCGATCGCTCGCTGTCGGCCCAGTTCGAACACTCGATCGGGATTACCGAGACCGGCTGCGAGGTGTTCACGACGAGCCCGACCGGGCTGCACCAGCCGCCGTACGCGTAACCACCTGCCCAATAACGAGGCAGGGTTGCGCAAATTTTGGGCATGATCGGCCAGACCGGGCCACATGATCTTGCCCGAAAGCCCGCGCGCTTCGCCTGAAAATTGCTGCACCCGCGAAAATGCGCCTTCCGCGTGCCCATGCAATCGCATAGGGAACGGGTCCAAGCCACTGGCACGATTCTTGATGAGTTGCTGCCTGATACAGCCCTGCCAAGGGGCCGTCCTGGGGGTTACGTGAAGAAGATCGAAGCGATCATCAAGCCGTTCAAGCTCGACGAGGTGAAGGAGGCGCTGCACGAGGTCGGCGTCTCGGGCATCACCGTGACCGAGGCCAAGGGCTTCGGCCGCCAGAAGGGCCATACCGAGCTCTATCGCGGGGCCGAATACGTCGTCGATTTCCTGCCCAAGGTGAAACTGGAAGTGGTCGTGCCCGATGCGCTGGCCGAACGCACGGTCGAGGCGATCGCCAGCGCGGCGCAGACCGGGCGGATCGGCGACGGCAAGATTTTTGTGTTCGATGTCGAAAGCGCGGTCCGCATCCGCACCGGAGAACGCGACGACGACGCTATCTGACGCAGCGATCTGACTGGCCCGGCGGAACAATCGTTCCGCAAATCACCAGCAATACCATTTCGACAACAGGGGGAACCCGGTTCCGGCCGGGCACCGCACACCAGAAGAGGGATCATCATGGCCAGCGCACAGGACATTCTCGCCCGGATCAAGGACGAGGAGATCGAATGGGTCGACCTGCGGTTCACCGATCCCAAGGGCAAGTGGCAGCATCTGACGATGGTCGCCGGGCTGATCGGCGAGGACGAGCTCGAGGACGGGCTGATGTTCGACGGCAGCTCGATCGAGGGCTGGAAGGCGATCAACGAAAGCGACATGATCCTCAAGCCGGATCTCGACGCGATCTATATCGATCCGTTCAGCGCCACCCCGATGATGATCATCTGCTGCGATATCGTCGAGCCTTCGACCGGCGATCTCTACAGCCGCGATCCGCGCTCGACCGCCAAGCGCGCCGAGGCATTCGTCAAGTCCAGCAAGGTCGGTGACACCGTGTATGTCGGCCCCGAGGCCGAATTCTTCATGTTCGACGACGTGCGGTTCTATGACGGCTACACCGGCAACGGCTTCAAGATCGACGACATCGAGCTGCCGACCAATTCGGGCCGCGAATACGAGGGCGGCAACATGGGACACCGGCCCAAGGTCAAGGGCGGCTATTTCCCGGTCGCCCCGGTGGACAGCGCGGTCGACATCCGCGGCGAGATGGTCTCGACCATGATCGAAATGGGCCTGCCGTGCGACAAGCACCACCACGAAGTCGCCGCCGCGCAGCACGAACTGGGGCTGACTTACGGCACGCTGGTCCAGACTGCCGACCGGATGCAGGTCTACAAGTACGTCGTCCACCAGGTCGCCCATGCCTATGGCAAGACCGCGACCTTCATGCCCAAGCCGATCATGACCGACAACGGTTCGGGGATGCACACCCACATCTCAATCTGGGCGAAGGGCAAGCCGCTGTTCGCGGGTAACGGCTATGCCGGGCTGTCCGACATGTGCCTGTATTTCATCGGCGGGGTGATCAAGCACGCCAAATCACTGAACGCCTTCACCAACCCCACCACCAACAGCTACAAGCGGCTGGTTCCGGGCTATGAGGCGCCGGTGCTGCTGGCCTATTCGGCGCGCAACCGCTCCGCCTCGTGCCGCATCCCCTATGGCTCGGGCGACAAGGCCAAGCGCGTCGAGTTCCGCTTCCCCGATGCGATGGCCAACCCCTACCTGTGCTATGCCGCGCTGGTCATGGCCGGGCTCGACGGGATCAAGAACAAGATCCACCCCGGCGAGGCGATGGACAAGAACCTCTATGACCTGCCGCCCGCCGAGCTGGCCGAAGTGCCGACGGTGTGCGGCAGCTTGCGCGAAGCGCTTGACTGCCTCGCGGCCGATCAGGACTACCTGCTCCAGGGCAATGTCTTCACCAGGGACCAGATCGAGGCTTACGCCGAGATCAAGTGGGCCGAAGTGATGCGGCTGGAAACCACCCCCAGCCCGGTCGAATTCGACATGTACTACAGCGCCTGAAACGCGCTTCGACCTGAAACCGAAAAGGGCGTCCGGAGCGATCCGGACGCCCTTTTCGTTTGAAATGCGTGACATAACCGGCCAGACTGGCAGCGACAGAGGGTATTGCAAGCGCCGGGGGGACGCGTCATGAAATTCCAGATCGATTTCGCGGATCTGTTCGCGCACTTGCCCACGCCCGTCATGATCCTCGACCGCGAGCTTCGCTACATCGATGCCAACGCCTTATATCTGGCGATCACCGGAACGCGTCTCGATGAGATAGTGGGCCGCTTCGTATTCGATGTCTTTCCCGAGACGCCCGAACGGCGAACGATATTCGAGAATGCGTTTCACCGCGCTGTGGCGGGCGAGACCAATTCGGTTATCCGCGAGCGCTTCGACATCGCCCGACCCAAAAGTGAAGGAGGCGGCCTGAAGCGGGTTATCTGGACCACCCACCACATTCCGGTGCGCGACGCGGACGGCGCGATCGTCGGGATGCTCCAAAAGGCGCTCGATGTCTCGGCCGAGGTCGAAGCCGAGGAGACCCGCGACGCGGTGCTGCGCGAGTTCGACCACCGGATCAAGAACCTGCTCGCCAAAGTCGGCGCGATCAGCGACCTGACCGCGCGCGAGGGGACCGACCTTGCGACCTTCCTCGACAAGTTTCGCCAGCGGCTGGTGGCGCTCGGCCGCACCCAGTCGCTGCTGCTGCAAACCAAGCAGGAGGCCGCCATTGCCGACCTGCTGCGCGCCGAATTTTTACCCTATGGCGCGGTGGGCGCGGCGATCGAGCTGTCGGGGCCCGATGTCGCGTTCGCCGGTTCGACCGCGCAGACGATGGGCATGGCCTTCCACGAACTTTCGACCAACGCCGCCAAATACGGCGCGCTCAGCCGTCCCGATGCCACGATCCGGGTGAGCTGGTCGGTCGATGCCGAGCCAGGCATGCTCAGCCTCGAATGGGTCGAAACCGGCTTCGCCGCCAGCAAGCCCGAAAAGCGCGGGTTCGGCACGACCATCATCGAACGGCTGGTGCCGATGGACACCGGCGGGCGGGTCGAACGCCGCTTCGACGCGGAGGGGCATTTCGTGCGCTTCCTGATCCCGCTGGAAAAACTCGGCGGCGGCTGAGGCACCGGCGGGCGCTGGCTGCGTTGTCGTATGCCAGCGAAGGAACCCTCATGCCCGATCAGACCCCCCGACCGCGCGCAATCGCGATCAACTGCACGCTCAAGGCCAGGGGCGAAAGCTCGACCGATGCAATGATCGCGGTGCTCAAGGAGCATCTTGCCAGGCACGATGTCGAACTGACCGAAACCATCCGCATCGCCGCGCACGACGTGAAGCCCGGCGTCACCTCGGACGAGGGCGCGGGCGACGGCTGGCCGAAAATCCGCGAAGCGATCCTCGCGCATGACATTCTGGTGTTCGGCACCCCGATCTGGATGGGGCAGATCTCGAGCGTCGCCAAATGCGTGCTTGAACGGATGGATGCATTCCTGTCCGAGACCGACGACGCTGGGCGGATGCCGAGCTATTCGAAGGTCGCGGTGGCAGCGATCGTCGGCAACGAGGACGGCGCGCACTGGGCCTCGTCGCAGCTGTTCCAGAGCCTCAACGACACCGGCTGGACGATCCCCGCTGTCGCCGCGTGTTACTGGGTCGGAGAAGCGATGGGCGGGATCGATTTCAAGGATTTGCCCCACCGCCCACGCAAGGTCGATCAAACCGCCGCGATGGTCGCCGCCAATGCCGCACACCTGGCCGGATTGCTCATGCGCAGGCCCTATCCCGGCTGACTTCGGCAAGAGCCAGGCCCGCGAAACTGCGGAACCAGTCGGTCGGCCGTTCGTTCGGCCTGCACACTGGAGTATTTATAGTGCTGCTGAAATTCATCACCGGGGCTGCTGCAATCGCGCTCGCTGCCACCACCGTCAACGCCGATCCGGGCGGCGGCAAGGGCAACGGCGGGGATAAATCTGCTGGAAACGGCAAGGGTGGCGGCGACAACGCGGGTCCTGTCAAGGCCGAGCGAGGCAATGGCGCTAAGGACAAGGCGAAGAATTCCGACATGCGCGGAGCGCCACACGGCAATTCCGGCAAATCGGCCCAACGCGATGATCGCGGCGCGCTGCGGGATAATCCCGGCGAGGGCCGAGGCGGTGCCAAGCATGCGGACAAGGCCAAATCGCGGGGTAACGACCGCGACAATGTTCGTGTCGTTCGCGACGATGTTCGCGGCGATCGGTTCGACAACCGTGATGGTCGCAACGATCGTTTCAGCTGGGCCCAGCTTGACCGCCGCGGCGTAGTGAAGGGCTGCCCGCCAGGGCTCGCCAAGAAAAACAACGGCTGCCTGCCGCCGGGGCTTGCCAAGAAGCGTTATGACGATTGGCGCGAAGGCTATGACCGTCCCGACTGGTGGGGTTTGACCGGCTATGAGGGGCGTTATTCCTATTACGATGGCAGCCTGCTGCGCCTGGGTTCGAATGGGTCGATCCTCGGCTATCTGCCGCTGCTGGGCGGCGCGCTTGCACCGGGCAATCTGTGGCCCAGCTTCTACGAGCCGGTCGCAGTTCCCGCCTATTACCGGAGTTTTTACAATCTGGGTTCAGACGACGGCTATCGCTATTACGATAACGCGTTTTATTCGGTCGATCCCCAGACCCAGTCGATCTCTTCGATCGCGGCCTTGTTGACCGGCGACGATTTCGCGGTGGGCCAGCGGCTGCCCGAGGGCTACGACGTGTATAACGTGCCTTACAGCTATCGCGACGAATATGCCGACGGGCCAGGTGCCAATTACCGCTACAGCGATGGCTATGTCTATCAGGTCGATCCAAAAACCCAGTTGATCCAGACCATTATCGAGTTGCTGACATGAGAACAATTGTCTCAACAGGTTTGAAGGCAGCTCTGGGTGCGGCGCTGCTCACGGGGCTCTCTGCCTGCGGCAACGGGTCGCAAGAGAGTACGACTGCGTCGGCCGCCAAGACCGGCGACGGCACTCTCGCGTCCGCGCTCAGCGATGCGCCGGGAATGACCACAGTGGCCACCGCGCTCAAATCGACCGGTCTGTCCAATGTGTTCGATGGCGGTGCCGCCTATACCATCCTGGCCCCGGACGATGACGCCTTCGGGGCTCTGGGTGCGGCGGGGACGGACCTCCAGAAGCCCGAGAACGGCGCCGCGATGGCGGTGATCTTGCGCGATCATATCCTGCCCGGTTACCTGACGGTGGCCGACATCGACGTCGCGTTGCAGGCTTCGGGCGGCAAGCCGGTCAAGATGAAGACGATGGGCGACACCGAAGTCAGCTTCATCCGTGAGGGCGATGCGTTGGTCGTTTCCACGCCCGACGGCGCTCGCGCGAAGGTCGGAGGCGCGGGGCTTGGCGCCAGCAACGGCGTCGTCATCCCGCTCGACGCGGTGCTGCGCAAGCTGCCGGCAGGCGATGGGGCGGGCTGAACCAGCACTTTTGCCCCTTGCATTGACGCGGCAAATTCCCACAAGGGCGGCCAAGTTTAATCGATCCGTTAAATGGGAGATTCGGCGTGGACCGCTACTTGCAGAACTATATCGGGGGCCAATGGGTCGACAGCGTCGGCGGCACACCTCACCAGGTCATCTCGCCCTCGACCGAAGAGCCCTGCACCGAGATCGTGCTGGGGACCAAGGCCGATGTGGATGCTGCCGTCGCCGCCGCGCGCGCAGCGCTGCCCGCGTGGTCGAAGACCACGGTCGAGGAGCGGCTGGCGGTGATGGGCCGGATCGTCGAGGAGTACAAAAAGCGCGTGCCCGATCTGGCCCAATCGATGGCCAACGAAATGGGCGCGCCGGTCAGCTTTGCCAGCACTGCCCAAGTCGGCGCAGGAATCGGCGGGTTCCTTGGCACGATGGCCGCGCTGAAAGACTTCGCCTTCACCGAAAAGCTCGGTGCCAATACCATCGCTTACGAGCCGATGGGCGTGGTCGGGATGATTACCCCGTGGAACTGGCCGCTTAACCAGATCGCGCTGAAAGTCGCGCCCAGCCTGGCGGCGGGTAACACGATGATCCTCAAGCCCAGCGAGGAATGCCCCGGCAACGCCGCGATCTTCGCGGAAATTCTCGATGCGGCGGGTGTTCCGGCGGGCGTGTTCAATCTCGTCCAGGGCGACGGGCCGACGGTGGGCGCAGCGATCGCGGCTCATCCCGGGATCGAGATGGTCAGCTTCACCGGCTCGACCCGCGCGGGAATCGCGGTTGCGGTTGCCGCCGCGCCGACGGTCAAGCGGGTTCACCAGGAACTGGGCGGCAAATCGCCCAACGTGGTCCTGCCCGACGCAGTGTTTGCCGACGTGCTGCCCGCCACCGTCTCGGGCGTGCTGGTCAACACCGGGCAGAGCTGCATCGCGCCGACCCGCATCCTCGTCCCGCGTGAGCGCGAGGCCGAGGCCGCCACTTTCATCAAGGCGATGTTCGATGGGACCCAGGTCGGCGATCCGCTGGCCGAGGGGATGCACATCGGCCCGGTGGTCAACAAGGCGCAGTACGAGAAGATCCAGGACCTGATCCAGTCGGCAATCGACGAAGGCGCGACGCTCGAAACCGGCGGAACCGACCGTCCGGCCGATCTCAACCGCGGCTACTATATCAAGCCCACGGTGTTCTCGGGCGTTACTCCCAACATGCGGATCGCCAAGGAGGAAACCTTCGGGCCAGTCGCCACGCTGATGGCTTACGACAGCCTCGAACAGGCCATCGAGATCGCCAACGACACCGAGTATGGCCTTTCGGCAGTAATCTCGGGTGATCCGGCCAAGGCCGCCGCCGTCGCCCCGCAATTGCGGGCCGGGATGGTGGCGATCAACAACTGGGGCCCCTCGCCGGGCGCGCCGTTCGGCGGCTACAAGCAATCGGGCAACGGCCGCGAAGGCGGCGTGTTCGGGCTTAAGGATTTCATGGAGGTCAAGTCGATCAGCGGCCTGCCTGGCTGATCCCGGCTTCGATCCTCAGGAAATGCAAACCGGCGGCGCGCAAGTGCCGTTAAAGCCTTCGAGTGGCATGAGGATGAGTGGCTTACGATGACAGGCCGCCCCGACGTAACCGCCGACCCCCAACACCGCTTCTTTCTGCGTGTGAAGGGGGACAGTATGAATCTGGTCTATCCCGAAAACACCTATATAGAATGCGTCAGCATTTTTGGTCGAGCCGAGCCATCCGCAGGCAAGCGCGTTGTCGTTCTTCGGCGCCGCAGCGACGAACTGCTGGAGGCCACAGTCAAAGAGCTTGTCGAAATTGACGGGGAAGTGTGGTTTGCTCCACGATCAAACAATCCATCTCACCGGGCATTTCGCGCCGACGATCCGGGTGACGGCATTGACGAGGTTACCGTTATTGCGGTTGTAGTTGCTTCAGTGAGGCCGGAATGAGTTGCGTGATAGGATTGACGTTTTTGGTAGGGTTGGGCCAGTGGGAGGGCACCAAGAGCCGTGGAATGGCCGGGCTTACAAAGGCAGAAAATTGCTATGCGGAAAGAGTTCATCCACAGCTTGTCGCTTGCGGTGAGGGTTATGAATGCCGGGAGCGAGTCGCGCTGAATTTTGCAGCCGTGATTAATCATCGCCGCACTCTGCGCAGTGTATATAGAAGCGAGGTTATATTTAACTCTGTTCGATATCCGTGCGAACTCATGGCAGATGATATTGCCGAACAGGCAACCTGCTTTGGTGGATTGGCCGCAAAGACAAAGCAGGAGGGCTGGGACTCCGTAGGTCTAAAAGTTGCGGGCGTTAGTCGATCGGGATATGCACAAATTCGCACAGGGATGGCTTTTGATGAAGTAGAATTTATTCTTGGGGGTACGGGCGAGCAAATTTCATATTCTGGAGGGGGTGGCCACTCCTTTGCGCTGTATCGCTGGGTTGATGGTCGCGCGATGG
>Ga0105052_10006001_pt1 | contig 12521 bp, 16 predicted proteins | sample FRY03_FD_78094 | JGI IMG/M metagenome (GOLD analysis project Ga0105052, IMG submission 78094) | Freshwater microbial communities from Lake Fryxell liftoff mats and glacier meltwater in Antarctica - FRY-03 | ecosystem: Environmental > Aquatic > Freshwater > Ice > Glacier meltwater ... | reverse complement strand
GCATCGGCGGCAGCCATTCTTGCTCTTAGACTTTCCTCCTGCTGCTTCTTGAGCTCATTCTCACATTGACGTCGATGCGTCTCTTCTTCCGCTTTCTCCTTCTTGCGTCGCTCTTCCTCCTCGTGCTGCCTTTTGAGACGAGCAGCTTCCGCGTCGCGTCTCAGGCGCTCCGCCTCTGCAGCCGTCTTTGCCGCAACAGCCTGAAGATGAAGGATTTGGGGTTTGAGATTCGGGATAAGAATTTTAGACACAACCGCCTACGACAGTAGTAATGTTGAGCACGTGCTTCGGATGTCCGTGATAACGCAATATACCTTGCGTTCTGCTTCAGCAATGTTGGCAGCGACAGCAGCCGCAGCCGCAGCATAGCGTTCGCGCCTCTCCTGCTCTTCTTGGTCGCGCTTCTTCTGCACAGCAAGTGCGGTTGCATGTCTTTCCCTTGTCAAGTCTTCCTGCAGTGCAATCAGAAATTCGTTGCCGTCTTGCCTCATTTCTACAAGTGGACTTGATGCGACGAAATTCTTGAGCTGCTCAATCAGGATACACGTCAAATACCGGGACACATGAACACTGGAAAACTGCCCTCGTCGTGATCGGCAACATCAGCACAAATGAATGCTATCCTTAAAAGAGAATGAATAACGTGACACACATACACAAACACGTGTGTGTGTGTGTGTATGTGTTGGTGCGTGTTATTGTGAGTGGAGTGTGAGTGTAAGGGATTGGAGTGTGGGAGAGAAAGAGGGTGTGTGTGCATGTGTGTTTGTGTTTGCACGATGCACTGTGACACACGCACAAACCACCACCGCCACTTGAACAAAAATCGTGCTCCAAAATATTGTTAGGAGTACCACTTGTGCGTGTGAACCTGTTAAAACTATATTCCACAATGAGATGTGTTGTGCATTAAGTGCCCTACATTCGGCATATAGGGCTTTGCAGAGTCCCATATTCTGCGGCAGAAGATTCATATTATCTGTGGCTTTATGGAGTCTTAGCTTGTGCAGAATAAGAGTCCTAAATTCTCGGACTCTATGGAGCCAAAAAGAGTTGTACATTCCAATGAATAAACAAAAATTCCCAACCTGCTTGTGTTTTTCTTTTATCATGGCGAGTGCTTCCTTGACCTGTGGGGTGGTATTAAACCAACCCCCGATCGATCCAAGGGACACCCACCCTCTGCCACGCAAGTTTTGCGACAGCACTTCGCCCATCATCGTTTCAGCATCAGCAAGTACAATTTCCTATGGCGGTGTGCGTGTGTGTGCGTATGTGTGCGTGAGTGTGTGTGCGTGCACGCGCGTATACCCGTCTGAGCGTGTTGATGCATATGTGCACGTTCATGTGTGTGCGTATGTGTGTGTTGACGTGTGAGTGAGAGCAATTATTTCTGTGTGTGTGTGTGCGCGTGTGCGTACATGTGCATGTGTTTGTACGTGTGTGCGTGCGCGTGTGTATGGGCGCACGTCTGTATGTGTGTGCGTGCCTGTTTTTCGTGGTATGTGCGTGCGCATATATGTTTTTGTGTGTATATGCATGTGTTTTTATCGGTTTATTTATTATCTACAGAGTTTGGACATACAGGAAAGGTATATTGATGACATTATCAATGACCATGAGCCTTGTGAGCTTACACAATCCACGCATTAGGGTGGTTACACCTACACACAAACTCACATCCACACACACACACACACGCACAAACACACTCACGCGCTCGTGACGCAGACACAGACAGAGACACACAAACCTCGGCCTCCTTCCTCATCTTCAACCGAACAGAAGCATTTGAAGAACTAGGATCAGACTTCGATTTACTGACCAATGCTGCCTCCGTTGCCTTCCAAGGGTGAATTTCATCCTTACCTTTGGTGAGCGTGTGTATGTATGAGTGTTTGTGTGTGTATGTAAGAGAAGAGATCTAGCAGGAAAGACCAAGCAAATAGTGCAAGAGATCTCGAGCGCACGTGAGAGAGACAACGAGCGCGCATGCACTCACGTGCACGAGAGAGAATGCATGTGTGTGAGAAAAATGCAGGACGGAAAGAAGCAAGAGAGCCAGTGCGTGCGTGGCGTGCGCACAATCGAGCTATCAAGAAACCGTTGTTGTAGATGTCTTCTTCTGCTTCCACACGCAGCACGTCGCCTACTTTGAGCTTTCTCCAGGCGTCGTCAGAGCCTTCAAAAACATCCATAGAAACCCAAACACTGCGGAAATATTTTGACAAAATATTTTTGTCACGGTCAATTTGTCAGTTTGTGCACGCAGGCTGTGCAGATTTCACGCCCTGTACATATCAGATGTGTCTGTCTCTGCGACCATCACCTTATGGGATGTTCTATGAAACAGTCAACGTTGCGCTTCTTCGAGATGGCGCCTTCAACTGTTTTCATTGCCGTCGACTGGAAGGCCTTCCAGTCGACGCTGCGTAGGTCGTGTTTGATCACAGCCTGCAATCTTTTGCCGTACTTCTCCATCCCAAGGGTATCAACTTTCCTCCTGTTTAGGGCTTCACATGCCTTGCTAGCAGCGTCCTTGCTTTTGCAATTCAGAAAAACTATTCGCCTCTGCATGTCGGTGCTGGTGTCAAACTTGTCTTTCATGATTTTAGCAATGCCCGATGTATCCAAGCAGGCCGGCAGAATTGCCTCCTGTTTGAGAGCATCTTCAATGTCCTTACTGGTCACATCGGCCCGCAAGCCGCATAGGGCGACTGTATGCGTTGGTGGCACCCGCGGCGGCATTGGGCCTGCCACAAACGCATATGTATGATTCAGGTGGACCAACTTTTAAAAGGAGATGAAATTGTTCCTGGACAAAATGGGCTAGCCCATAAATCAAGAGCAGCATGGGCACTCACAGACTCAGGGGCAATTTGAGAAACTGCTATTACTCGGAAGACAAAGCATATCGAAAAAAAATGCACATTGTATTATCACAGGCGAGAAAGAACACGCCAGAGGACGCTGCACTCGGGAGGGAGACGAAAAGCCAAAAGAGCACGCGTGCGTGAGTGCGAGAAAACATAGAAGGGACGCCAGGTGGGAGTGCGGGTGGAGCGAGTGACAAACGAAGTGCGCTGCAACAAGTTCAGCATTTTGAGAGAGAGAAAAGTTTATTACTTGAGCGAACGCGTTCACTTTTATTTAAACTGCTCTGACCTTTCTGTGCCGGTCCAGTAGTTCAGGCTTGCTGTGCAGCTCGAGATATTATACGTCCAGTCCCACGCCTCCTCAGACCTCTTCCTCCGATATCTGGATTTTAGATTTTTTTTTATTTTTTTTATTTTCATTTTAGAGTGCTTAATGAGTAATCTCGTCGTTTCCTCAGCAAGAGGAGTAAATTCAGTAATCAAAACGATGTGAACACCCCAGAGTACAAAAGACATGGACACTAAAACGTGACAGGTTTGAAGTTGCGTCTTGTTATTTCCCTATGGTACAAATATTGAAATAGGACGAAATATTTCGAACCTCATTTTTCCCCCTAAGAATGGACCAACGACTCAAAAACTGAACTCTGGCTGTTCTTGCTACAGATTGCAATTGCATCAAGGAACTTACGTAAGCGGAGAAGATCCCTGGGCAGAGCAACTGCAGGCCTCGTGCCTAAGCTTCCTCACCCTCGGTTCAATTAAACAAAGCAACCCACCTTGGCAGCCATGATGGCAGTGCCTGAGCAGCAAACGGCAGCAGCGCCTTCGCAGTTATCGTCAGCAACAAACCGCAAAGTGCGGGACGCCTGGATTCTGGCGCACCCAACGTTTCCACAGACAAGACCGGGGCTCTTGACGGCAATCCTGCTGGGATTTGGACAGTCGGCACAGAGCTGGCAAATCCACCAGGCCTGCGACGAGGCCGAGCACGAAAAAAACAAAAAAATCGTGATCGCCGAAGCAAGCAGTGCTGCACTGGTTTCTGCGTTGTTTCTTACAGTCACTACTACCGTCATTTTTGAAGTTGAGGGTATGCCTCAGAATGGAATTTCAGAAGTGGGCGGATTGACCAATCTCTTCTACTCCTTGTTCGTCATGGCAACTATGTGTTTTGCAATGTCGATTGTATATTCCCTTTCATTGATCATCATCATGGAAAGCTGCAGCGGCGAAGATGCAACCGAAGTAACGCATGCTCTAGGAATAGGCGTGCACTGGCCAATCAGCAACTTTATTGTTGGAATTTTCCTACTACTGATAGCGTTGTTTGTCAAGGGATACTTTGATGTAGATCGTTGGGTCTGGATCCTTGGTACGAATGTTTGGTATCTGTAAGCATGTATCTATGCATGTATGATTGAAGACATACAGCGCGTACCGTGATACATGCATGCATGCATGCCTGCAGTGCGGGCATTCAAAAGCACGGAGTCTACATACATGCCATGTCTACTTACGTGCCATGTCTATATACATACCGTCATGGTGTTACCCGCGTGTATGCATCCTGGTATGTGTCCAATCTGATTCTTGTCTGTATTGACCATTTGACTTGCAGGCATCGTCCTCATTGGTATGCAGTTGGTGATCTATTTTTGTTTCCTTGGCACAGGTACACACACTCTGTCATGAAAGTTGCGTCAGACTTTTTGTTTCGCTGCCTTGATACCTAATAGCATGTCACAAACACTAGAGGTCTAGATCTTAAGTTTTCGAATTATCCATGATCCCACGCTCTCTTGTGTTCCTTTCTGAATAGCTGTACAGGCCCAGTGGGACATCCTTGATGCAAAGATTTCGCAGAGATCTCCGTTGCCTTCCTCCTCTCCTCCCAACGGAACAAGCCAAGTGCATGTAGACAACCACGCCTCCATGAACATACCGCCAGTGTCCATTGGATCGGTAATGCATATTGTCGGTCAGACATCCATCGCGTCAATGCAACCGGTAATGGTCCAAGGAATGTCGCTTGGAATAATTCCTCCTACCCTGTACCCACCTTGTCAGGGGGAGGCAGAAAGCCCCCCCTCTCCCTTCGGGCACCTCTTCTCCAATCATACGTTGCACAGGGAACACGTTGGAGAACTTGCAGGAAGTGTATCCGGCCAACACATCTTTGAGGTCACGCACGGTTTGACATTTCTCTCACTCCCTTTCTTTCGCTTACTGCACCTCTTCCCCTCTCCTTTGTTCTTTTCTCTTTAGTGTTATATCTCTCTCTCTCTCTCTGATTGATTGATGTTGCTTGTATTACTTCATAAGAAATTGTCTTGTGGCTTTGCTGGAAGCTCTATTATCTCGAAAGAGTTGTTGTCAGTTGTCTCTCTGTGTTCTCTTGTATGTATTTTCCCTTGGCTTTCTCCGATGCTCTCTTTCTCTCTCTAGTGTTTGTAATTAATCTTTCACATACATACAAGCCCTTTAACCCTCTCTCAATCTTTTACTCGCTCTCTCCGTTTGTCGCCACAGCGCGTCTCTTTCCTCTCTAAAATCGCTCATGATAATTATTCAGCAGCCGACTAAAGTGAATAGTAACAAAATACTGTCTCCCACACACTGTCACGTCAAACAAAACACATGCGCACAAATATGTATGAAGGTGATGACCTCAATCTTGTACAAGATTGGGTAAGACAGCTTCCAGAAATGGAGCATGATTTACAACAACATGTATGTGCATGCTTTCGTGACGAACTCGTCGACGTCGAAGTCTTAGTTGAATTGCAAGCAGCCGACTTTGCATACATGGGTGTGACTAAGGTCTTTCCTTTTTCTTTCTCTTTCAATTTTCTTTGCATCCCCTTTACCAAATATTCTATCAAGAAGACTTGTATTCTCAACGATATGTATTTCTGTCGTACACTCTTAGACTTTTCTGAGGGATCACTATTCTGACCAACATTGATCACTAACTGACCAACATTTGACTGGTGATAGCTCGGTTGGCAAAAGAAGCTTTTACGTCGCTCTCGCCAAGAACTTGCCTGCCGTTTGCTAGTTGGGAACTGAAAGCAATTCAAAGGATCCAGGTGGTGGGATTTAGCTCATGGTAAGAACGTAGGTGGTATATGCAGGTAGTAGGCATCATTAGTGATGTTGATTCTTCAAACCCCTTTTGACGAGGAGGAAGGTGGTTGGAAACTGTACTCCTGTTCTGATGCACAGGAGAAGATGAGGAAACCGCCCAAGAATTGTGAAATTGCACTCCAAACGCCACGAACTTCTTGTTTGCCGGATTTTAACAGTACTAAACGTCCTGCAAATGAGACTTTACTTACATTACTGGTTCAAAAAAGTTAGTCTACCCTATCAGATGGTCAATAGGTTCAAAAAAAGTACTCTGAGCAAGTGTGATTTCGAGTCTGAGGTTGAATTGGCACACGATGATTTGTACCTGCCGGGAAATTACAAGGGTTTACAAACACGTTGGGCGGACCTCAGCCGGAAAAAGTGCGATTAACGCATTTTTGGGCAGGGGTTGAAAGAAGAGGAAAAAGAAAAGAGGGAAGGGGGGGGCAAAGAAAGGAGTGGAGTGGGAACATGGGGAGCACACGACTGGGAAGATGGGCAAATATTCCAGATCTATGCGTGTGCTTGCAAGTGTGTGTGTGTGCAATGAAGTGTGAGTGCATGCGTACTTGAATGTGATGCGTGCGCATGCACATGTGTTAGCGCTTTTGCATTTGTATGTGTGTTTGCATGCGCGTGCGTTTGGCAACTTCAACTTTGCGCGTGTCATTGCACACTCGCACACTTGCAATCGAGCCAATGTCTAGGTGATAATGGGCATGACCGATTGAGACTTTAGGAGTCGAATGTAACAGTTTTGTACAATCCCACTGGGTTTTTCGTGCGGCGACTTGCTTTATAGAGTTTTGAAGAACTAGAGAAACACATTTCATTTGGGGGAGGACTACTCTCTTCGAGTCAATAGAGCTTCCAGCAAAGCTACTAGACTATTTCTTATGGAGTAATGAAAGCAATATCAATCAATTCCGATGCGGGCCCTTTTTCTGAATCTGAATTTTCAAATGTTTCTTTTTCCTCATTTTTTATGTTTGAATTTGTGAAATTCATGGTTGGGTTGAACTCGTGCGCTTTGCGAGAATATCAGTACGAGCAAGGGTGTATCTTCATTATGTTGCGTAAACAGAGCAAACAGCATGTAGTACCTGAAATTGTATATCCTGTAGTGTCACCAAATGGCCCCAGGTGTAACGACTAACATAAAATTCTTTACAGCTTCTCTGGAGAAATTCGATGCCAGTCAACTATTAAAACCGACATAGAAAACGTATGTAGCCTAAGATTCGAAAATAGATACTCGCTTGCTTGAATTTTCATGGTCACTCGTAAGGAATCACAGCATGTGCAAGCCAGGGTAAAGCATGCGCAAGCCAGGGGCAAGGTACGCGCTCACAAAGGGCGTTGAGTCAAAAGCACCGAGATCATGGCACCATAATTGTGGCTGCCGCTGTCGCGTGTCTTGTTCAATGAGTCCTCGCCAGAATCCGCAGAGTTAGATCTTGCTTGATGTATCAACGAGTCTGCAAGGTCATACACGCACAGGGCGTGGCCGTTGGCACCTCATGTCGTGCAAGCATCATGTCGGCTGGCTGAGGCCACACGCGAACCTGGGCACCCCGTCGTCGCCCGACCACGTCTTCCTGTGACCATAAGTACGGGCCCCCAGCCGCCTGTGAACGCTTTCGGTGGTTAGAGCAGGAAGATACAAATGGGCAACGCAAGCCTCTTGTCGTCGCCCTTTTGCCTGTGCCCTCGGCAGCCGGCAACCCCTTGGTCAGATGCGCCCTCGCTTCCCTTGCTTGCTCGTGCCATCTTTCTTTCTTCTTTTCTTCGGTGGCAAATACACAACTGAATCATTGGAATGAATGGGTGGTGAACATCCAATTAATTAAATTGGACCCAAGAGACTGTCCCGAACCGTTGCCAACATAGTTTAAGGCCGTCCCCCCTAGTGGGTAAAAACAATTTACAATGTTTGGGGGCCTTTATTAATCTTCAGGCTCGGGCTACTGGTGACAAGCTGAAAAAAATAAGTCTCCCTACATAGCGTCTTATCGTAACGGTGCACCCCCACTGGCTAAGGTTGGAAAGGCACCATAGGCGCAAGGTGTCCTCCACGCAGTTCTCATCGAGACTGTGACTGAGATACTCTTCTGGCGATGCGCTTTTGGGCAAATTCCTTTTAGACAACCACCTTGGCAGCAGATCACAGACCAACCTACTAAAAGGATAGAAACCTAGAGCACGGCCACACAGACCAAACACTCAAGACAGCATGCCCGCGCGGCGCCAGGAGTGTAAGGCGTGTGTAATTTGAGAGCACCTGGAAATTGTCCTAAAATAGTCAATTGGTAAGAACCCGCATCTCTATATATTTAGCATCTCAAGTTCTGGCCGGCTTGCTCTGTGAAAATGTCCCAAAAAGAGTTTTGTCGATTTAGGACGAATTCTACTTTACTACACAGTTGAATTTTTCATTATCACCTCTGAATTCGTTGTTTGCTGTCCAGGAAGAGGTGGGCGCGCCTGCAGCCCTCGCAGCCAACACAGGCAACAGAATTGCATCATCCTGCACACGCTGAACGCACGCTGTCAATCCTGTTTGGATCGTGCAATTGCATGCTGTGTCGGTACCAGAAGAAGTTGATCGCAGCCATGCAACTGTATCTGCAGGTTGCACCGCGCAACTGCACCTGATGTGGTGCTGGAATCTGACCAGTGTACGAGTTGAAAGAAGTGGACGATGCGCGTTCGGCGAGTCTGAGTTCGTGTGATTCAGTGGGTGGTGTTGGCCGCGATGGCCGAGGGCCCTCCCAGCTTCGTGCTCATGCACGAGGTCTCATGTTTCGCACATAGTGTGAAATACTGAAAAACACAAATAGGGTGGTACGAACTGAGCACGGGACCTAGTGGTAAATTGTTGCCTTTTTTAGGCTATCACGTCCCGGGGCCCCTCACCAAAAGTTTGCTTTAATATTGAAAATCATGATTGGTGTAAGATGGCGCTTGATCATTTGAGTCGATTTGACGAACTTCATTGTGAAAAAAGGCCGCTCAAAGTTCTGCGAAATTTCATGTTTAGGTGGGGTTGGGTATTTCTCGAATGAACGCGGATTTTCAGTGGCATCCAGTTTACAACGTATTTCATCGATTTTTTTGTTGTGGAAACGAAACGATTCGTCGGTAGTTTTGTAAACGTGATCTTGATGCGGCAAACCTGCGGCCAGCGCTCGAGCAAGGCTGCGGAAAGCAAACGCCGAGCGCTAGGAAATTATTTTTCCGAGTGAATTTGCAATATGCTCCTAATTTCAAAATGTAGATGAGACTAAGATCTAAGTCTGTGCATAACTTCGGTACTTGTGTTTAGAGAACCGCAGCGCAATGGCAAAATCCGGAAAAAACACGTGTTTCGAGGTACGAAATATCGGATTTTGCTCTTCACAGCCCTGCTCGAGCGCTGGCCGCAGGTTTGCCGCGTCAAGATCACGATTAAAAAACTACCGACGAATCGTTTTGTTTCCACAACAAAAAAATCGATGAAATACGTTGTAAACTGGATTCCACTGAGAATCTGCGTTCGTTCGAGAAATACTCAACCCCACCTTAATTTCAGGATTGTTTTAAAATTTTATTGCAATGTGAAACCAGTCACCAGACCCTTTTTTGAGGTCGAAAATCGAATGATTTTTCCTAAAGAAAAATTCCTTAGGAAATTTTCTCCAAGTCACCTTTCCTTTCTTCATGTGCACTGGATTGGGCGTGCAGCGACGAGGCGCACCGCGCCGAAGCTGCCGCGCGAGTGCCCTGATGACGCGCGGCAGCTTCGGTGCGGTGCACCTTGCCGCAGCGCACCTAATCCTCCACTGCAATCTTTAGTCAGCTTATATTTCTCCCAAACATTTGAACCATTCTGTTTGAAAAATAAACCTGGAAAGCAAAGCCCTTGCTCAAATTTCGGGAATTTCTCTTTTGTTTCTTGAGCTCAAATGGGAACTCTTGCCAAAAACTGAATGGACACAGAAATTGCCGAGCGATGTCGCTCAGTGCTCGTAATATGCGCCTGCGAAAGATCAGCTAGATTGACTCCGCGCCAGCGCGAGTGGATGGATGCTAGCTGGACGGCATCAGAGCTGCAACTGTACAATTGGCTGCTGTAAATGCAGGTGTTTCTGCACAACACTTGACAAAAAGGCACATTGTCTGCTCTGGGTTGGAGAGCAAGGAGCGAGTTTCTGGGGTGGAGGATTGGGGGGAGGCACCGTTGACGCAGCGGGCAAAACACACGTACTATAGGCAGGCAAAAGGTTAATGCATTGATTAACGAATCAATACATGAATCAATTCATGAATTAGTTTGATGCCATTTGTCACGCTTTTTTTTCTGTAAAGGCAAGACACAGTTCCATCAGAAGTGGTACGGGGGCTGTTTGCCTCTGACCATGGTTTAGACGTCATATTATCTAGGCCTGGTCGTTCCGGAACTTCCGATGGGGATGTGCGAGGCCATCGGAGGACTGCAACACAAACGGCGCACTCCCAACACCTGGCTATCTTCTGGCACTTCTGCGGGAACTTTCGTATTGCATGTTCCACGGGCCCTTCTAGAAATTGTTGAGCCGAAGCAGGTATGAGTTCGTATTTTGTACCAGATCAAAAATAATGGTCACAAAATCTGTTAACACGTTTCGAACCAAGAATCTCGCTTATTTCGTCTTTTGAATCTTCAGGTCCACCTTGTTTTTCTTCTTCTTCTTCTTCGGGTTTTGAAGACACAGCCAATCACTGGACTAAGCGGATGGTGAACATTCGATTCATCATTTGATTAACCACGTAGGACCCAAGATACTGTCCCGGACCGGAGGACCAAGGCCTACCTAGTCAAACACATCCCCTATCTGGAGGATAAAACAGCGCATAATGTTGGTGGGCTGGCATGTAACCTCGGCATAATCAATTTCCACAATCAATCTCCTTAAGTACCAAGAAACGTAGCGCCCAGGGAATGGTGCCCCCCCACTAGGGTAGAAAAGGCACCAAGTTAACCTTGTGTCCTCCAAGCAGTGGTCGTCAAGATTGTGACTTAGATACTCTTCGGCAATGCGCCTTTGGTGAAACATGAAACAACCGTCTTGGCAGCAGATCACAGACCAGTTCACTAAAAGGACAGAGACCTAGTCCACATGTGTACACAGGAGAGAAGCAAGACAGTATGGACAAGTAGTGGGTACGGGTGCCGCACCTTGTGCAATCTTGGAGGGTCAGACATCATTGGAATATGAAAATGTAGGCAGGTACAAGGACAACAGCATGAAATCATCATTGGAACTATAGAGATGGGGGAGGATACACAAGGACAAAAACATTCAATGGGAAGGTCCACCGTACCCGAGTCGTGGGAAGTGCTCAGACATCAGTGTCATATTTTGAAGCAAACAGGCATAACACGGATATAGAGCAAGACAAGTGTTGTGGCGTACCTGGGTAGTGCACACGGTCCACGTGGATACCCTTATCATACTTTTACATATCACGAATACAAGGATCATGCCATGGGAAGAACGCAAGGTAGACCGTTTGCAGATTAACCCTAAGGGTGCAGCAAAAGAGGCGCTAACCTGTGCGGTGCCAATGCAAGCATCACAGACCAACCTTGTTTGGCAAAGGGCGAGGGAGATGAGCAGTGCGTGTGAAATGGGGTGTTGAAGGAGGGTACAACCAAGACCATTTTGAAAGTTTGCCAAGGGGTGGGTGGGAGAAGTAAAAGTTGTTGTGTGATCGTATGAAGATTGCTTTTGTTATTACTCGTAAAAGAAATAATGCAGTAGTTTCGTTTGGAACTCTCAAGGTGCAGTCTTTTATGCTCACTGAAGTGAGAGACTGTGATTTGCTGATTGTCGTCACGTCTTCTACTTTTCTCAAAAGAAAAGACATATTTAAAAAAAAAAAGTAGTTAGCCCAGATCATCAAAACCCGCAGCCCAGCATATATATAGACAAATGTACTGTGTACACCTATACGATCTACATGTATACTGCGCTTTAGTCGATCTGGATTCTTCCGGCTCTCCAGGTGTCCGTCCCACGCCTGGGCTCACATCAAGTACCCAAGTAGTTTGTGTGTATGCACGCGCGTATACAAGCACACACACACACCCCACCCTAACACCCGCAAAAATAGAGAAATATACAAGACCAAACCCCTATCTCTACCACTGCCAAAACACAGCCTCCCACGCCAGAAACAAGCGCCAACCATGAACAAGCTGAAACAAACCCCACTTCCAACCCCCCCACACACACGCATGCAAGTATTAAGAAACACCTGTGATACACGCGCATGTAGTAGAGAGATTGGACAGTACAAATAAACAAAATGCGCCTACACGAGTGCATACGTACATCCGCATGCGCGCGCACACAAACGCACATGCACACATAACACAGAAATACATACATACATACACACACACACACACATGCACCCATACACGCACACATGCACACACACACACATACGCATGCATATGCACACGCATGCACACACATAAAACCCCAG
>Ga0105052_10005989_pt1 | contig 12534 bp, 10 predicted proteins | sample FRY03_FD_78094 | JGI IMG/M metagenome (GOLD analysis project Ga0105052, IMG submission 78094) | Freshwater microbial communities from Lake Fryxell liftoff mats and glacier meltwater in Antarctica - FRY-03 | ecosystem: Environmental > Aquatic > Freshwater > Ice > Glacier meltwater ... | reverse complement strand
CAGTGTTGGTGCTATGTCTGTAATATCATAATGTTCTGTCGATGACCCTTTTGGAATATTATTTCCGTACCATAGCAAAGGTACATGGGTGTCATAACTATAACCTGTTCCGTGTTCGGTGCCATATTTTCGTACTTTGCTCCAAGAAGGGTTAAATAACACCACAATATCGCCAGAACGTTTTATATTAAAACCGCGTTGCACCATACCTTTTTCTTCTGTTGTAAATTGAAATTTTTCAAGGTCTGGGCGAAGTAAGACTTGAAAAACAGGGTCTATTTTTAAAAGTTCTTTTTTACCTGCGTTTAAAACAGCATTGAAATTAAGTTGATTTGCTTCTATCTTTTCCCTATCAAAAAACAATTGACCATTGGACATGTTTTCAACTAATCCTTCCACCTTGAATATTGTAGCCATCATATTGTTTACTTGAGTCACTATGCTATCAGTATTGTAATATCCGGCAGGAACTTTGTTGTTTATTAGATATTGTGGTACATCTGTGGCAGCATGATCCGCTGTTAAAAAGAAGGTGTAATTTCCTTTGCCTACTTGTGAATCCAATGTGTTTAATAAGGTAGCAATATCTTGATCCAATCGCAAATAGGTGTCTTCTATTTCTATGGAATGAGGTCCGAATGCATGTCCAACTTTATCGGTACTCGAAAAACTGATGGCCAGAAAATCGGTTTCAGTCCCTTGTCCTAATTTCTCATTTTCAAGTGCTTCATACCCCATCATTGCCACTATGGTATTCCCAAAAGGAGTCTCCTGAAATATGTCATACTGTTCTTCATTTGATAATCCTTTAAACTCATAAGGAAAAGAGGCATTGTCTTTATGATGGAACACTTTTTCAAAGGTTTGCTCATCGACTGTACTTTCTGTGTAACTGGCAATAGGTTGTATCGTTTGCCACCCATTTTTTAGTAGTGATTTTACATGCTCCTTTTTATTAAAAGTTTTGACCCATGGCGGAAGTTCTTTTTTGTAATAGGTGCTGGTAATAAAATTTCCTGTTTTGGTATCGTACCAATACGATCCGTCGGACATATGCCCCCCAGGTAGAATAGCCCCCCTATCTTTAAGGGAAATACTAATTACCTTTGACTTACCGTCGTTTGATAGTTGCAATTCATCGGTAATGGTAGTCGATAACATTTTATGCGGGGAACGTTGCCCGCTAGCTTCTGCTCCACCTAATGTTCGTGTATTATGATCATCAACGTTATTAATTATCTTTTTTAAAGTTCGATCATACCATTCATTGGCAATAATGCCATGATACTTGGGTGTTGTACCCGTATAAACAGATGCATGCCCTGGTGCGGTTTTGGTAGGAATGTAGTTGTAATGTGTGTTTCTACAAACAAAGCCATCGTTCATTATTCTTTTAAATCCATCATCTGAAAATTTATCTTGAAATCTGTACAAATATTCTGCTCTCATTTGATCAACGATAACACCAACCACAAGTTTCGTTTTTTCATGAGTTTGTTGCGAAAAACTGGGTGCTGACAACAAGCAGCTAATTAGTATTAAAAAGATATGTTTAGTTCTACTAGGCATTTGAAGATGAGGTTTAAATTTATCTATTGAATATTGGCTTACTTCAAATCGTCACCAGCTATATCTCGCCAATCATAAATATGAAATGTCTTATCGGTAGACATGCCTACAAATATTCCTTTTGGGAATTCATCGCCCAAACTAACCGAAGTTACTTCAGACCCATCACTTTCAAGGGTCATTAATTCTATGGACTTTATGAGTGTATGGTCGTGAGGGTTATCTAGAGAACCTTCTCTTGGAAATATATTGAACGTATTCTGTTGCTGATCGGATATTAAAATATACCCTGTACCATCATCATTTTTGTAGATGCTTATGCCTTCTATATCCCTTCCGAATTCCGTTGTACCGAACAAAGCCAATTCTTCATCTCCCATAGCCGGATCTGCATAGTATTTACGAACACCAAAATTTTCGTCAGAACAATATACATAGCCCAATTCATTATCTACCGCAATAGCTTCAATTTCTTTAACCCCGCTATAATTTCCGAAATCTCGAATTTTTGTCAATTTCACTTGCCCCTTACCTGCGTTATCAATTCGATATTGGGTCAAATACCCTGTAGCTGGACCATCTTTAGGCCCCACAATGGCATAAACAAGTCCGTCTTTAGGGTTTTTATAAAGCGCGAGTCCCATGGGATCTTTTATTTCCCTATCAGCAAAAACTGGTAGACCTCCACCGTCAATAGGTTTCATATCGGGTACGCTATAAACGCGGAGTTGGTTTTTACTTCTTTCTGTAGTAACGGCAATATCTATCTTTTTTCCATTTAAGACATAATCATAGATTAAATCAACATTATTAGGACGTTGAAGATTAGAAACTGTTTTCTCCTTGATAATCTTCCCATGCAAATCAAAAACATAGAGCCCACCGCCATCTTCTTTATCCGTACCAATAATCAAACTTTGAGTCGGGTCTTTTTTATTGATCCAGATAGCAGGGTCATCGGTATCATAAACCACTTTTTCGGTAATATACTTTGGCTGTATGGCGTCTTTGGTATGCTGAGGCAATCCATCTGGGGCAATCATCAAATCATCTCCTGCTATATCTTCCCAAGCATATAGTTGAAAGGTTTTATCATCGGACATAGCAACGAACATTCCTAAAGGAAATAAACCGCCCAATGAGGCATTCGTAACTTCGGAACCATCACTTTCCATCGTTGATACATCTATAGATTTTACCAGTACATGATTGTGTGGGTCAGCCTTGCTACCTTCCCTTGAAAAGAGATGGAACTTGTTAGCTTGTTGATCGGAAACTATAATATAGCCCGTACCAAGATCGGTAGGATATATGCTGATTCCTTCATGATCTTGAACAAAACCTTCTGTTCCAAAAAGTGCCAACTCTTGATTACCCTTGTCTGCATCGGCGTAATATTTACGTACACCAACGCCTTCATCTGAATAGTATACATAACCCAAATCATCATCTACGACTATTGCCTCTACTTCTTTTACGCCACTATATTTTCCAAAAGCTCTTACTTTTTCTGCAACAATGGCTCCATTTTCATCTCCTTTTAATTCATATTGCCAAATGTACTCCTCCGCAGGTCCAGATTTTCTCCCAACAAACGCATATACCTTGTCGTCGGCATTTTTATACAAGGAGATTCCCATAGGATCTCTTTGTGCTTCACCAATAAATACTTCAATACCACCATTATCCATCGGTGTCATTTCTGGAAGTCTAAAAATTCTCAAAGTATTGGTTAATCGCTCCGTAACAACTGCAATCGAAAATTCATCATCCCCTATTTGAAACTCCTCAATATCAACATTGTTTGGTCGCTTTAAACCTCTAATCGTCTTATCTTCAATGATGTTCCCTTTTAAATCGTAAACATATAATGCTCCATCTTCATTTTTATCAGTCCCTAGAATTAAACTTTCTTCTGGGTTGTCTTCATTTAACCAGATTGCAGGATCATCGGTATCATGTTTTACAGCCTGAGTTGTTATTTTTGGTTTTATGGCGTTCTCCGATATTTTTGGTTTGGATCCACACGCACTTAATATTAATATGCTTATCAAACTTAAAAAACTCGCTTTTGGATGTTGTATTTTCATAATATTAAATCTTTTTTCTTAAAATTTTTCCTGTTTCGTTGATAAGGATATCGTAAACTTTATCTCCTTTTTTAAGGTCTATTTCATACAATATTTTAGTATCTGCTGTTTTTACCAGCTCTATATCAATAATAGAATAATCGTTCAGTTTTTCGGTTAATGTATTTGATATCGCTATGGGAAGATCACTTTCATCTATTTCAGATTCAGTTTCTAACCAATTCCCCTCTTTATCGTAATAGGAGGTGTAATTATGCCCGTTCAGCGTATAATGTAACCTATATAAATCCTTTTTTAAATTCCATTCTATATTTTGAGCTAATGGCTCTATTTCTAAGAACTTAGTTTGAACCTCTCTTGGGACTTTTTTTTGCTTGCATGCACAAAACATTAATCCTATTAATAGTATTGAAATTAACTGCTTCATTTTTTTTATTTATTTAAAACTATGGTTTGAATCTGTAGAGAATCTGTCTTGAGACTTAAAAGTTCAAATCAAAATTATGGAAGCCATTATCATAGTTATGCTTTAGTTGAATGGTATTTGCTAAACAGATTTTACTTATAATGGATAGCCCTAAACCTAAAGAATTCTTATTGGATTTGTTAAACCTTTTGAATTGATTAATCTCAATTTGAGATGCATCTCCATTGTTTGAAAACCGAATACGATTTTTTGTGGTATTAATGTGTATTGTGCCATTTGAAATATTATGTTTAATGGCATTTCTTATTAAATTCGATATTAAAATCTCTATAAGATCTGGGTTGATGTGAACGTGTATTTGTTGCTTTAAATCCGTTTTTATGGATAGCCCATTGAGTTCAATAACCTCGCTATAATGCTTGATTTGACTCTTTAATACTTTTGTAATATTGATTTTTTCTGAATGTTCAAAAGCACCGGATTCAATTTTAGCAAGCAAAGTAAGTCCATGGTTGATTTTTGATAATCGCAAACAATTATAGTAGATGGACTTTGTGTGCTTCAACTCAACATTATCAAGTTTTTCTGATTGTAAGAGTATTTCACATTTATTACGAATTATGGACAAAGGGGTTTGGATTTCATGTGCGGCATTTTCGGTAAATTCTTTAAGATTCAAATAATCATAATGAATTTTCTTGATCATAGTATTTAACATACTATTGAGCTGATTAAACTCTTGGGTATTTGTTTTGCTAAACGCTATAGACCGAGCACTTCCTAATTCGTAATTTTTTAATGTAATAAGTGTTTCTTTAAAGGGTTTCCATAAACCTCTTGAAATAAATAGATTGCCAAGTATAAGAAAGGCGAGCAATCCTAAAAAAACAAACAACATTGGTTTTAATATCTGTTTTATTAAAAGGTTTGATTCTATTAATGATTTGAATAAGGTAATGTCATAATAGGCGGTTCCAATTTTTCGAATTACATTCAGTTTTCTATATACATGAAATTCATCGTCAATAATATCATATACAATGGTGTCTTTGAATTTTAAATTATCTGTTTCATCCCTGTTTTTTGTAATCGTAATTATTTGCTCATAATTATTCAATGCTTCAATAGGAATATCATTGACAATTTGTGTAGTGGCAATTTCTTCTCTATTAATTAGAAACTCATTGATGTCGTTATCAACAACAGTATTAAAATTAAATAGAATAATAAAGCCCGCTATGGCAAAGAAAAGTAGCGAAGCTATGGCATAATAAAGTGATGTTTTAACTAGTAATTTCAATTTCTTTGGAATTTATATCCTACACCATAAATTGTATTTAAGTAGTCTTTACCTCCTGCCGTTATTATTTTTTTTCTCAAGTTCTTTATGTGGCTATAGATGAAATCAAAAGAATCGAACATGTCCGTGTCATCCCCCCATAAATGCTCAACAATTGATTCTTTGGTAATTACTCTATTTTCGTTACTGATCAAGAAAAGCAACAGTTGGTATTCTTTTTGAGTTAGGATGATTATTTGATTGTTTACGTAAACTTCATGCGAATCTGTATTTATTTCGATGTCTTCAAAATTTATAGTGTTACTGCCGTGAAAGTGCTTTCTTCTTACTATTGATTTAATTCTTGCATTCAACTCATTAAAATCGAAAGGTTTTGAGAGATAGTCATCCGCCCCAAGATTTAAACCGGAAATTTTATCATCTATTGCACCGCGGGCACTTAGAATAATGACCCCTATGTCTTTATTTATTTCTTTTAAATATTCTAAAACTTCAAGACCACTGCTATCAGGAAGACCGATATCTAAAATAATAGCATCATAATTATGCATGTAAACTTTCTCTTTGGCCATAGAGGCCTTTGATACCGCTTCACATACTACTTTTTCTGCCTTGAAAAAAGCCATAATATCTTCTTGAAGCTCTTGTTCATCTTCTACTATTAATATTTTCATTGCGTACTCTTTTTATAAATTTTTGTAATATAAAGATACTAAAATGTTCTTTGCTTCTATAAATTCGTTTGTACAAAGAGCTTACGTATGATGTCTAAAACTTTAAAAAATCAAAAGGTTAGACCTGTATCTAACCTTTTGATTTTGAATATTGCAAAACGCTATTCTTTTATAATTTCAGTTGAATAAATCAAATTACCTTTGTAGCTTATAACTTGAACCAACATACTTTCATTTTTTATTGAAACAGTCATAAACCCTTGTATGGAAGCAGCAAATTTTGATATCCCATCTATCATTCCCGTTTTTCTGACTTCTGAACCAGCACCAGAAATAAAATGATGGGTCTTTCCTTCAGGCTTAATATGCTGTAAATCATGTTCGTGCCCAGCAAAATACGCGTCTGCCTTACTTCTGTTTAAAATGGGTTCTAGTGAATTCCTTATCTGCTCTGTGTCCTCGATTCTTTTTCCGCCAGAATACAATGGATGATGGCCCGAAAAAATAGTCCAATCCGCTTTGGGCTTAGCGGTGACAAGGCTATCTATCCATTTTATCTGCTTTGTAGAATCTTGGGTTTTAACATTAAGATATGCCTCTTCAGAATAATATTTCTTTTCAAAAGGACAGGTATCCAAAAATATAAAATTTACTAATAATCCCGTGTCCTCGTCTTCAAATTGATAGTCAAAGTATCGCGATGGCATATTCCAACGTTGGCTCTTTTTAGTATAGTCTACTTGCGCTTGGGGATTACCTCTATAATCATGGTTTCCAAGCACAACATGCCAAGGGATTTCAAGATGGTATCCCTTATAAATGTTTTCATAAGAAAACATCCAATTAGGGTCATCAATACTTGCCACGCCATTTGGATAAAAATTATCTCCTAAGGCTATTACAAATTCAGCATCCATTTTCTTAGCAGCTTCTTCCATTCTATCTGCCACATCTTGCTGATGGTAATCTCCTTTTCTTCCCCAATCGCCTAGTATTAAAAAATGCAATGCATCTTCCCAAACAACCAAACTATCGGTTACTTCATAAGGCTGTTCCGTTCCTAGTGCAGTGGCACTTATTCGAACTTCTTTTGTGGAAGAACAACAAAAAACTAACCCTAAGATAATTATTGATACAAGTATTTTTTTTAAATTATTTTTCACGCTTCGATACTAGGTTATTAGAAAAACCTAAGAATTTTTTTAAAAATTAAATCGCATCCCTAATCTACCCCAAGTACCAAAACGTTGCCTTTCTCTTGGAGTTGCTATATTGTTGTAAATTTCAATTTGATTTTCATCATTTAAGTTAACTAACTCCAAAAAGATAGTTAAGCGTTTTTTAGCAAAGGTTTGACTTGCTGAAAAATCTACTTGTGCTCTATCATCTATTCTAATAGCGTCGCCACCATCAAATTCACTAGTAAAAGCACCATTATAGTTTAAAGATATTCTAGCATCAAAACCACCTCTGTTATAACCTAAAGCGGCATTTCCAATATGCTTGGCTTGACCAGGTAAGTCAATTTCTGTAATGGCACCATCATCACCTTCAGTAAAGTTAGTTACCTCGGCTTTAGATTGAGTAAACGTGTAGTTCGTATAAATTACGAATCCACTTAGAAAGCCAGGTAAAAACCCTAATTTTTGCTGATATCCAAATTCAAAACCTAATAAATCCGCTGTATCTCCATTGATAGCTTGTGTGACTTCAACATCTGGAACCCCTCTAAAGGTTCTGTCTGTAGTGGTTTGATATATAAAATTATCTAATTTTTTATAAAACACACCTCCACTTAACAAACCGACTACACCAAAATAGTGCTCTGCAAACACATCTAAATTAATGGCTTCAACCGGTACTAAATCTGGGTTCGAAATTTCCGCTTCTAAATCTGCTGTGTTGAATACGGCTCCTTGTGCTAAATCTCCAAAATTTGGTCGTGAGTAGCTTTGCGTTGCAGAAGCTCTTAAAATGGTGTTTTCATTAAAGTTATATTTTAAATGCAGCATGGGTAAGAGAAAATTATAATCTGAAGATCCTTCAGTTTTTTCCGCTACTCCTAAATCTTCATCAAAAATTCCTGACGTATAATCAAATCGCGTAGCCTCATATCTTAGCCCACCTAATACCATTAACTTGTCAAATTTAATTTTACCCATAACATACGTTGCATACACATCTTCGGATACGGTAAATTCTTGAGTAACAATCTCTTCCTCGGTTTTTGTGGCATCTTCCTCAAAATCACCTCTATTGGCATTAAAAAAAGTATTAAAAAGACCTATGGAAGGAAACCCTCCTAAATTTGAGTTAAATTCTCCATCCATAAATCCACTTCCAACAAATCCATCAGAAAAGTTATCTAAGGTTAAATCTCCAGGGCCATCATACTCATATAGATTAAATGCTCTTACATCAAAATCTTTATCTTTAAAACGCATTTTGCCTCCAAATTTAAACTCACCTATATTATCAGAAACTTTAAAAGGCATCGTCAAGTTAGTTTTTAAAGTTATATTGGTATCATCTGCGCGCGTACTTTCAGCTTCATATTCTTTAAATTCTAAAATACTATTGTCGGCAAATGGGTTAGCACCGGCTGGTATACCGTTAAAACTCGTAAGTTTTGGACTTAATCTGTTTGATAAATCAAACTCAAAGGGCGTTCCTTCGTTTTCAAATAAATATTGATTGTTTCTAGGGGTGTCTTGCCATGCCTCGGCATAAGAAAACTCATAATCAATTCTAACTTTTGATGTTACTGTATTTCCTCCTAAATTTAAACTAAATACCCCTTGATTTTCTGGACGGTCTTTAAGTTGCTTGGTATATTCGTATTCAATTCCTCCATCACCATCATCTTCAGCTGCCAAGGTTATTCTTCGACGTAATTCAATTTCTTTTAATTCACTAAACAAGGCTCTCACATAAAAATTTGTTGTTTCTCCTTTATAATCTAAGGTGGTACTTGCACCATAACGATTTCTTTCAATTTCAAAATCTGAAATCTCTACTCTCGCAACTGGAACAGTTGGCGAAGGGTCCCATTCTTCAAACTCATATCTGTCATTCGCTTTTTTACTAGCAGCATAACTACCACTAACTATAAATCCAAATTTACCGCTTTCTGAGCGTTTGCTAAGGTTAATACTGGCCTGACCCGTAGTTTTTTCTGATGCATCATTATATTCAATAGCGGCCGATCCATTAGCAGATAACTCTTTACTAGAAGCCATGGGGGTATTTAAATTAACGGATCCTCCAATGGCATCACCGTCCATATCAGGAGTAAGAGATTTACTGACTTCTAACGAAGCTAATTGATTAGAAGGTATTGCATCGAGTGCTACAAAACGAGAATCTCCTTCAGGAGAAGGAATTTGCTCTCCGTTAATGCTTATGTTGGTAAACTGTGGTGCCAAACCACGTACTAAGACAAAACGCCCATCACCTTCATCTCTTTGTAAATTTACACCAGAGACTCTTTGTAATGATTCGGCAGAATTTTGGTCAGGGAATTTCCCCATTTGATCTGCAGAAACGATACTTATTAAATTATCAGAAGATTTTTGTTGATTTAGTGCCTTACGCTGGCCATCAAGTGCTCCTGTTAAAACAACTTCATCCAAATTGGTAGCTTCTGGCTCCAAATTTATATCAATGTTTTTCGTTTCTCCTGCTCCAATTTCAATACTAATAACCTTTGTTGTACTTCCCATATAACTTACCGAAATTTCAAAAGTGCCAGGCTTAACAAAAAGGGTGTATTCACCATTAAAATTTGTCGTTGTTCCATTTAAACTACCAACAACAACAATATTTGCTCCCGGTAGCGGCCCGTTCAATTCGTTATCAGTTACTACCCCTTTAATTGCTGCCTTTTCTTGTGAGAATACACTTTGACAATAACACATAGAAATTAAAATAAATGTGCAATAAATTAGGCGCCTGCAAAGTTTGGTTGATGTTATCATTTGGTTTTAGTATAAGAGAAAGTTATATATAAATTCAAATGAAAAATTAAAATCTGTATGAAATCTGTAGTTTTAACTTGTTGTACAACGTCAGCATAAAGTGAACATTTTAGTATTGCCATAATTAAATAACTCTTGGACATCTTTTCTTGAAATCCATTCTCCAATAATTTTTTGTTCTTTAACTTCCATTTTTTTAATTTTTAATGAATAAGAACAAATTTAAGACGAATAGTTAAAATTGCGTGGAACAAAAAGATGACTACCTTAAGATGAGGCTTTTTATTTTTTTCTTTTTAAATCTGGTATTATTTGTTTCTCCATAAGTTAAATCTTCATCATCATATTTTTTTAGAATTGAAGTATCTGGAAGCAATATAAATAACAAGTCATAAAAGAAAACTTTAAAATCTCCTACTGTGTTATGATCTAAATAGCCAGCTTTTTTATTGAATTCTAATAGGGAATCATATAAATTATATAAACATATTTTATGTGAATAAAGTGCCGTATGAATAGCAGCGTTTGTCATGTTCTTCTTGTTTTTATAATACTTAATGGTTGGATAATTTTCTTCAATAAATTCAATCATTTGATTTGTTTTAAAAAACAAATCATCAAACATAAAAGGTAGACTACCATTTTTTTCTTTTCTACTATTTTTTTTGCTATTTTGAATAAGTCTATGTTTAAATCATAAGCAACTTCTTCTTTAAGCTTATTTATTAAGTGCAATTCTAAAAAGCCAAAAGTAGTTTGGTAAGGAAAGAGAAATTCACTGTAGTCTTGGAATATGTTAAGTTGCTTAAAAGTAGTGCTGAAATCTTTAAAAACTTTATGGGTATGTTTATTAAGCCCAAAAGAATTTAAGCATTCTATTACTTCACTGTCTTTATGGTGTAATATATCTTTTAATAGTAATGTGAATACAATATACTGTCTTATGGGATTCAGTTGGACTATTGCTTTTTTATCATTTATAAGTTTTTCTAGTCCTTTTCTCTTTTTTTCTAGTAGAGTAGGGTATAAGGTTTCTAAATATTCCTTATTATGTTTTTTCATAACATCTTTAGATACAGATTCACTCATTTTAATAGTTTTTTAAAATGTTTTTGTAGCTTTTTTTTAGCGTCTTTTAGTAATTGGTCGTTTACATAAAGATAATGACTATCCATATCTTTTTGGCTAGAGTGCCCCATAAGGGTTTTTACTATAAGACCTTCGTTAATACCAGCCTCATATATAGACTGCCTAAAGAATCTTCTGGCTGTATAAGTAGTTAAAGGAAAGTCTAATCCAATTATATAACCAATAAGCTTTAAATTTAAATTTAATTTGTCTAAACTTCTTTGGGGAAGAATTTTGTCTTCAGGGACTAAGTTTTTATACTTGTCTAATAAGATTTTAGTTGGTTTAATTAAAAACTGGCTGGCTATCACCTTAGATTTTTTACGCATGATATCAAACTTATCCATTTTTACCTCAGAATGCTTCAAATTTTGCATATCACAGTAGCTAAGACCTGTATAGCATAAAAAGGAGAATATGTCAATATACACCTCCAAAATCTTATGGTTTTTAGTATCAAAATTAATAATATCTAAAAAGTTCTGATTGGTTATTCTTGGCTTCTGTGCTTTTTTGAAGGATATTGATAAGCCAGAGAAAGGATTTGATAAGATTTGTTCTTCAAATAATAATTTATTGAATAGGGGCTTAATGTTACTTAGTATAGAATTAACCGATTGGTTATTCATACCAATTTTATTTTTTAGTGGTATAGGGGTTTTTAAGTAGTCAATAAATTTTGATGCATGTATTTTTTTAAAATCTTTTATACCCAAATGTTCAAGTTTAGAATGGGTAAGAAAACTACATAGGTGATTCATAGATTTTTTGTAGTTTCTTTTTGTTCCAGCAGCTTTTTCATTATCAGGAAAAATCACTTCCATATAATATTGGTTTGCAACAAAAGAGACTGATACATTTTCATTTGCTTTTCTAGATAATAAGTAGTCTCTTATTGCATGTGGACTTATGTCAGAGAGAGACAGTAGATTTGTCTTTAAAAAGTCATGGTATTGGTTTTGCAATTCATTTAAAAGTAGGTTGTGACCTAAAAGACTTGATTCTTTAGAATTGAATCTTTGTGTGTCATTGTTCCATGCTTTAAAATTAGCCTCACTTATTGGGGTCATATTAATTTTCCCTTCCGCTTTTTTTAAATTATGAATCACCCTTAGATAAATAGTTAAATACCCATCCTTTTTTCGCTTCTTGTTTTTGTCAATATAGAATCTTAATGTTGTCCCCATCTTTTAATTTTTGGTGAAATATTATCATTTTGGTGAAATAATAGCGGAACAAAAAGATGACAAAAGTGAATTTAGGTGAAATATTCTGAAAATAAAAAACCCCGCAGTCCTAGTAAACTGTGGGGTAATGAGTTATTTTGAATATTAAAATGTGACCTCGACTGGATTCAAACCAGTAACCT
>Ga0105052_10005979_pt1 | contig 12551 bp, 14 predicted proteins | sample FRY03_FD_78094 | JGI IMG/M metagenome (GOLD analysis project Ga0105052, IMG submission 78094) | Freshwater microbial communities from Lake Fryxell liftoff mats and glacier meltwater in Antarctica - FRY-03 | ecosystem: Environmental > Aquatic > Freshwater > Ice > Glacier meltwater ... | reverse complement strand
TAAATGTTCTATCCTTGTTGATTGTGTTTCTGATACGGAGTTTCTTTTAACTGTTCCCCATACTTCATACCCTTTATCTAATAAAAATTCTGCGAGGTACGACCCATCTTGTCCATTAATTCCAGTGATTAATACTTTTTTTACCATACACAAATACATTATTTTTTTATTATTAAATTGATACTACCATCAACTCCTTATTTAGTATCTCGGTATTTAATTTTTTTATTTATCCATTCAAAAGTTACCTCCATACCAACTTTAAGGGGTTGAGATACTTCCCACCCAATCTCATCTTTATATAGTTTATTATCAGACTTTCTTCCTCTAACACCCATTGGACATTTATACCCATACTTTAATATAAAATCCTCCCCATCTAAATTATCGATGTTTAAGTTTTTACCAGAGAGATCAATAGCCATTTGAGCAAGATTATTGATTGATATCATCTCTTCAGATCCAATATTAACTGGACCTAAAAAATCACTATCCATAAACCTTTGGACAGATTCAAGACATTCATCTATATATAGAAACGACCTCGTTTGTTTACCATCCCCCCAAACCTCAAATGAACCACCATCTGGTGTCTCCGCAGCTTTACGACACATTGCCGCTGGTGATTTTTCTTTACCATTATCCCACGAACATTGTGGTCCAAATATATTATGAAATCTAGCAATCCTAATATCAATACCATAGTTCCTGTTGAACGACATAAATAATCTTTCACTAAATAGTTTCTCCCACCCATATTCTGAGTCTGGATTTGCTGGGTACGCTGAGTACTCAGCGCAGTTTGGATTGGATGGGTCTAACTGATTATGTTCTGGATAAATACATGCTGATGATGAGTAAAATACCTTTTGGACTCCTTTAACTACACATTCATTGACAACATTTAAATTAATTAACGATGAACTATACATTACATTAGCATCATTTTCACCAGTAAAAATATAACCAGCTCCACCCATATCAGCAGCTAATTGATATACTTCATCGACATTATCATCAATAACTAATGAAACTACGTTTGGGTCTCTTAAATCACCAACGATAAATTCATTACAAATCTTATCGTGGTCAAAATACTCATGTTTCTTAATATCACATATTCTAACGTGACAACCTTCATTTTTTAATTTCATACCCAAATGACCACCGATGAATCCGCCACCACCTAATATTATAACTTTTTTCATTTTTCTTAATTTTTTGTTTTATTATTGAATAAATCTACTATATTTATTTTTATAGTCAATGTTTGAATAATATTTAATTATTTCATCTTTACTGAATTTAGATAATTCATCATATAAATTAACATTATGGTTGAAGAATTCATTATTATTATCACTATTTTCAGTCCTTGAGTGTTCAAAGTGAAAAACTACATCATCTATTCTCCCAACATTATAATCAATATTGTTGAACCGTTCATATCTTTCACTATCTTCTGGTCCATATGATATGAAATTTTCATTCTCACCACCACAAGAAACATATTTCTCAGTATTTAAAAACATACAATGACCACATTTAGATGACCATAAATTATAATCATTACTACTAATTAAATTTAAATCGAAATCCTTATTGAATGTTGTTCTGTTAAGTGTTTGAAGAATTCTAACTTGACCAGTTTTACTTTCTTTATAAGGATAAACCACATCATAAGTACTATCTAAAATTAATTTTTGGGATTCAATATAACTATCTACAGGTAATAAGACATCAATATCGTAATTAACTACCACACGAGTATCGACTATATTTAACATTTCATTTAATTGTCTAGTTCTATGAAATACACCATTTTTAAAATTTTCTGTTATGTGTTTTATATTTAGATTTTTTAGTCCACCTAAAAAATCTAATTTACTTTCATTAAGAATCAATTCGTGAATAATAATGTTAGTATCAAAATAGTGATTTAAAAACCCTAAAACACTAATGGCGTTATTATACCTATCTTCTGATTCCACATAAACGGGTATAATAAATGTTGTATCTTTTAAATTTATCATAAGTTATAATCTATATATGGCACCATGTTGATAAGTAAATCCATTAATTGGTATTATTGTTTCTGGTTCACAAAATAACATAACACCCATATATTTTATTGGTGCATCTCCCCATCTTTTTATGTAGATATTACCACTATCATTAATAGCCTTATAGAAGTTCCAGTATTCAGATTCTAAAAACCAGCTAACCTTACCTAGCTCAAAATTAGTATAAAACATTTTACCTTCTGGTATCGTATCTACTTGATTATATATGTGTTGATCGGTTAAATAATTTTTAGTAAATTGGTTGAACCCTTCAATAACTTTTGGGTTATCTATCTGTATTGCTGGGTCACAATATCCATAATTTAGGTTGTTGTTTATAGCAAACTCAAAAATATCATAATTTAATGGCGTTAATATATAAGAGTCGGTATCCAACCTTAAATAGTATTCATAACTAGAAAGTATGTCAAATTCGTGAAATTGACCAGAGAAAAACCTACACATATTTCTATAACCCATATTGAATCCAGGGTGACCATGTGCTATTGGACCGTTACCATGTGTGGGGTGTGGAAAGAATTCTGGAATTTGTGACTGTATTTCTTCTTCATATGTGGGTGGTGTCATATCCACTTCATAATATAATAACCCAATACTTGTATTAATACCATTTTTTAAAACACCTAAATCATTTTCATGAAAAATAATAACATCATAATTCTTAGTGAAATTTAATAAATTTGTTTCTAATAAATTTAAAGACTTATTTAACATGTCGATATCATCTTGACTTGATCTTAACAAATAAGTTATACAATTTTTTTTCATAGTTTTATATTTTTACCCATTCATCAAAACATAACATATTTGGTAAGTGTCCGAAATTGCTTGGCACAGTTGTTACATTATTTGGTTGGTTTTTATTTAAGTATGCTCCCCAAAAACTAAATGTTGAAATATTTACAATGTTATTTTCACACATAGAAATCATAAATAGTGATACAAATTGATTTTCATTAATTAAATGAAAAGACTTATTAGGGAATTGGTTCATTAATGAATTTAAAGTTGACCTACAATTCTTAATATTATCCGTAAATACTATAATATTTTTAGATTCTATTTCAGATAACGATTTAACATAATAATCATCTTTTAATGGCATATCATGAACATCACCTTTAGAATTCCAAGTTCTAATATGTAATGAAGAAGAATCAACTAAAATGTTAGAATATTTTTCATTAACATAATTAACAATATCTTCAGATGGTTTAAATTTTTCCAGTATTATATCTCTATATTTATGTAATATTTTGAAATCAAACATATCATTAACTATGAATTTTGTATCAAAATCTGCTACAGCTGGTTCACTAAATTTTATATTCTTAAATGAATTGTTAAAATCTTCCCATGTCCCACCATGACCACCAAGGATTGTATCAGAATTATTACAAGATGGTAATAACCCGCAGTCCCATGTTTTAAATTCTGGTTCGGGTAAATCATTAATTTCAGCAAAAACTAACGCTTCAATCATTTGGAAAAGATTATTACCTAAACCACCATGAAGGCTTGTTGTTATTTTAACTTCATCTTTAAGTTTATATATATCATTCATCACTATTCCATTAACACCTAAAAAAGTATTAACCTCTTTTTGTGTATCTTCATCTTCAAAATAATTCTTAGGGGTAACAATAAGAATATTATTTGGGTATTCAGTTTTAAGTTTTTCTACTTCAGAGTAATAGTCCTCATAATAATGATTAATAGATTCTAAATTATCCATACCATAATAATCATCAAAAAAATCTAAGTTATATCTTGAGTAGTTAGATCTATCTTTAATTAATGGGTTTCTAAAACCAAAATGAACCATTAATGAATTAACTGTTTTTTCTTTATCACCCTTAAGGCATATAATTTTTGTGGATGGGGTGATTATCGACTTTAAATGTTTTAAATAGAAGGGACCAATTAAAATTTCGTGATTATTATTTAATTTATTACCTATAAAATTATTATACCCAATCTCAAAAGAATTTTGCATTTTTCTAGGTGATATTTTATAATTAGGTTTTTGACCTAAACTACCCATAATGTGACTTATTCTTTGAAAACCACAACCCCCAGTCCCAATAATAAACCTCATTATAATTTCTCTTTTTCTTTTTTAACGATATTATCATAAAATGATTGCAAGAATCTTATATCGCCAGTTATCTCACCATTTTGCGAATAAACGTTTTTAATGTATTTATATAATTTTTCCATTATTTCATTTTTAGTCCTCTTATTTCGTATTCCCAATGAGTTACCATATCAAAGACTGGATTATTATTTTCATCAATTATTTGACCTATAAATACCCCATATTCCATATCCCCATGTTCTGGAAATTTTCTAACATCAGCACCATATAAATTAGTGTGTCGTTTTCGTCTTTCATTAAGGACATAATTTATTAAACCACAACCATAAGCCTTATCAAAATGTACTGGATCACCAAGTAAATATTTTGGTTGACCATCTGGTTTATTGAATTCCCAGTAATCATGACAAAGGTGATCATTCATAATTATAGGCCAAAGTTTATCTTTTAAAATTGTTTGATCATTCTCTCTATTATTAGAGTTATTCGGTAATAATTCTGGTGTAGGGTATTTCTTACGATACTCAACATTGTTAATCCCAAACATACCAGCCATAATCTCGTAAACATGGTTATGTGCATCTCTAATTAAATGTGCTGGTTTTCCACTTTCAACCCATTCATCAACGCAACACCTTTCTCTCGTACTAATTCTTGAATCACAATCCCTACTAACCCATATTGAAGTGTCGTCTTCATAAAACGGTTTAAAACGCCAAAACAAACCATCATAATGTCCATCACGTTTACAAATAATAACTTCAACATTATAATTATTTAATTCATTAATTATATTATATGGGACATCATCACTAACGTAAAACCTAGTTTCCCAACCATTATAAATTTTATCACATAATTTAGCATTTTCTATCGCACCCAAACAATATAAATCATTATCACCAAATAGACTAAAACTTAATACTTTTTTCATTATTTACATTCGTATACTCCATAAACACATTTAGCAGTGTGAAATGGTTTTTCACCTATCGTTGTATATATTTTAACTGAATCACCAAAATAATATCTAAAATCAGATTCCGAAAATGAGAATGGGTGTTCTCTATTAGTTGGTAGGTCAATAGGTTCAAAAAACCTAATTATTTTAGCGTGTTCTTTTGCTTTATTTATTAAAGCATCTGGATCTTTAACATGTTGCATAAGATTCATAATCCACACCTCATCTACTTTTGGTGAATTATAATCTTCATATAGTTCACGTATAAATTCTAAATCCTTACCTTCATAATAAGAAGTTAGTCCATCATACTCAGTTGGTTCTATTATATATGACTTACCATAGTTCTCACAATATAATAAACCAGCAAATTTTGCTGGACCAATCTCAATAATTGTTTTACCTTGTAAATCTGAGTTTATGTCTAAATATTTAAAGTAATAATTATAAGCAATTTCATAATTTTCATATGAACTTTCTAATGGTTCCACATCATGAAATATTTTTTCCCCTATTTGAGCATCTTCCCATCTTTCTTGTGTGATTGATTTTTTTAACATATTCTATTTTCTATTATTTTATTAATTATTTTATTTTCGTGTCTAGATAATATATGTCTAGTGTTCTTTTGGTTTGACTCTAATAACCATGGAGATACCTTACCATTAACTCTAGTTCCACCCCAAATTGGGTTACAATTAAAGTCAATCAAATAACAACCAACGACTTTCCCAATCTCTTCTTGCATTCTAAAACATAAATCATGATCATCCATATCTTGTGGTGCAAAAATTTCATCAAATAACCCTAACTTAACAATGTCACTATGATTAACGGCTAGTGGACCCCTATTTACACATTGCCTGATACCAAACGTATCCCTATTAATTGTTTTTTTATTGGCGTGATCAACATGATTTAATATATCGCTCCACTCATGATTATTATTCTCAGACAATAACTTATGTTTTGAATTAGGATTTAATTCCCAGTTATGGGCACAATTTGCGCTAACACCAAACACATCATCAAATTCCCTAAATGGTTTTGTTAATCTCGTATTCCATCCTTGTTCTGTCATAACCATATCATCTTGAATAATGATTGATATCTCTGAACTAGCAAGTCTTAATCCAATATTATTGGCTTTGGTTTCAAATACGTCTGGAGCATCAGTTAAGATGATTTCCATATTCGGGTTATCTTTCTTAAACTGATTAACTAACTCCGGTGTCTTATCATCACACCCATCTATTACTATAATCAATTCGTAAGTACCTTCAGTATGTTTCTTAATACCATGAAGTACATCAGATATTAAAAATTCTTTATTATGTGTAGTTAATATTAAAGATTGGTTATTGGTTAACATTACAAGTTATATATTTTCTAAGTAATTTATTTATATTCAAATCGTATTTTATCGCTAAATTAGTAATAATACTTTGATCATGTCTATGATCTTTAAACCCTAAGTAATTTTCACCATGTTGGTTTTCTATGTCGGTAAGTATACTCTTGTTTTTTGAGAATGTCAACCATTCATTAATAAATTTAACATTTTCACCCGTTTTTTTAAATGAAAGTATTCCTGCTTCTAACTGTATATGGTTATGAAACCTAGGTTCGTCACAACCCATAAGAATAAAACAATCCCTTTTAGTCCATAGTTTTTGAGGGTAACCACCTAATGTCAATAGTGAGTTTTCGTTTTGAAAATATGTCTTAAGGTATGAACTAATGTTACCGCTAAAAATATCACCAGAATCCATATATAATAAAATATCACCTTCATTCATCTTATTAAGTGTTTCTAATATTATGTAGGGTTTCCATAACCAATAACCACCGCCTCTTTTTTCGTCTAAAATGTCTTTATTCTCTAAATAGAAATCAGTAGTAATTAACCAATCTCTATTGTAACTATGTACTACATCGAATTGGGTTTTACCCAATTCGTTTAATCCGTTTTGATTACACTTGTAAAGTTCATCTGAATATGTTATAAAATGTGTTTTCATTATATTCTAATCATTTCATCTCTATATAAATCATCCGTTACACCACCAGTAAATCTTGGACCGAACCACTTATCTGGTGCGATAACTATTTTATTTTCATATCTAGATAAGTAACTACTCCACCAACTAAATGAACTATTTGAGATTATGTGGTGATCACATAGTGACATTAAACAGAAATCAAATAAATAAGACGGTGATTTGATTACGGAAAAATTTTCATATTGTCCGAATTGATCGTTACACCAGTCGAAATCATCAGAACAAACTACAAAATGGTGTTTTGATTTATCGAAATTATCAAAAGCTCGATTTAAATAATCTAATCCAATAAATGGGTGAAAATCACCTAACACTAAATAATCTCCACGTCTAACGTGAACGGCTACTAACTTCTTATCTGTTTTTGGTAGGTATGTTTTTGAATCTTCTAATAACCCCTCATTGAATTTAAGTATGTCAACTATCTTATCATTACAATGTTTGAAGTATTTGTCACTTTGTAAGTAGCCATTAATATCAGTAAAATCATCGACACTAAATAAATTGGAGTCGAAATGGAAGAATCTCTCTGAAGAACTACTATTCACTATTATGTTATCTGAAAAGTACTTTGGATCAATATCAAAACATTTAGTAAGGTCAACGTTAGCAATAAATTCAGTACCATCATCTAATTTATGTGTAGTACCAACAGTTACGTTGGTTTGTGGGAAAACTACATCATATCCGTTTATATCCCCAATACCAATTGTGGATGCAAACTGAAATAATTGATTCCCAAACCTACCATTAAACCCTAACTTTCTATATGTAATCATAAATCAACTATAATTCCATATGGGTAGTTATTATTATCTGAGAATGTCACTTTATCACCAAATTTAGTTGTTAAATCTTTACTAACTAAGTTCATAACTCTTTTATCGTCATTAATGAAAACTTTATAACCCATTTCTAATAAAGTTATTGCTAATTTTAATTGTTGTGATTCAGTAATTATATCAATACCATTTTTATATGTTATGGTATTAAAAATAAAGGTTGTGTCTGGGTCAACATTTTTGCTAATAACTCTACTTAAAAATTTATTATGTCCGACATTAAATTTATCCACTTCATGTGGTAAGTTTATCTTTAACCCTATTTTATCCATATGATTACCTAATGCTCTATTATCTCTGGGTAGACAAGGTCCCCCAAACCCAAACCCATAATTTAGATATTTTTTACCTACTCTTGAGTCTCCACCAATGGCTTTAAGTACGTTCTTAACTTCATCTCCTACCCCACTATCAATACAAATTTCACCAATCATATTGGCAAAGGATATTTTTGTAGTCAAGAAGCAGTTTATTGATATTTTGCTAATCTCAGCTGCAGTATTACTCATTAGATTTATATTAGGTTCTATCGACATTATTTTAGTGTAGAACTCAACTAATTTAAGTGATGCATAGTCAGAACTACTACCGATTAGAACTATATCTGCATATTCTAAACCCTTGATGATTTCACCTTGAGCAATGAATTCTGGATTGTAACAAACGTGAACACCTAAACCCTTAAGTCTATCGTAAACGGTGTCGACATAACCTGGCATTGTAGTACACCCAATAACAAATATTTTACCCTTTAAATTTACACCATTGGTATCCAACGTTTTGAAGTCATTAATAATTTCCTCAATATTATCATGAATATATTCACCTTTTTCAGAGGAAGGTGTTTGAACGAATGTAAATATAATATCACTATTTTTGATGACCTCTATATTATCGATAGTAACTCTCAGTTTTTTACTTTCCTTTAGATATTCCTCCACTTTAGGTTCTAAACTCTTTAGTTCTTTGTTATTAATCATATCAACATATGATTGGTTTATATCAGAACCTAATACGTTAATACCTTTTCTTTCTACCAAAAGACTAAAAGATAAACCTAATTTACCTATTCCTATAACACCTATATCCATCTTACTTAATTTTAAAAACTGGTATATCTACCATCTTATGTTTATTTATTCTATTAAATGAGAGATAAATGTCAATAATTTCTATTTCTCTTTCCGTTAACCCATCTTTATTAATATCTTTACCTACATTTCCATAAGTAATATGTTCCATAACCCATTCAAGTTCATCGTAAGTTGCACCCAATTGAGTTTCATCATCTCTATCGTCCCCCCATAGACCATCTGTTGGTATTGATGTTTGAATTTCATTAATAACCCCTAACTCTTTTGTTAGTTGATAAACTTCCGACTTATATAAGTCAGCGATAGGTGATATGTCAACACCACCATCACCATATTTCGTATAGAACCCAACACCAAAGTCCTCAACTTTATTCCCAGTTCCAATGACAATCCCATTCTTACACTGAGCAACTTGATAAATAGTCAACATTCTTAATCTAGATTTTGAATTGACTAAAGCTAACTCGTTTTGTAAGTTAGAAGATAATGTATTTGTAAATGACTTAAATGTTTCTGATAAGTCGATAGTTATAACTTCAACATTATCATATCTACTGGTTAACCATTTGGTGTGATTAACACCTCTTATGGTTTGTTCTGGGTTTTGATATAATGGTAATATTAAACAGTAAGTTTTTAATCCTGTGATTGCAGCTAATGTTGATACTAAAGCAGAGTCAATGCCCCCAGAAACACCAATTAATAGTGATTTTATGTTATTAATTTCACAATATTCTTTAATCCATGAACTTATATCATATATAAGTTGTTTTGGTTCTAACTTTCTATCAATTTTAGGTGTAAGTTTCTTTTCCATATTTTTATAGGAATTATATTCCATTTGATACTTGTTTTTGGTGTAGTCTATAATATAATAGTGGGGTTTTTATTATATGTAATTTAGCCCCTTTTGAATAACTTCTGACCCATAATAATTTATCTTCCATCGGTATCTCAGATGGGTTATATTTACCATATTTAACCCAGAAATCTTTTGTATAACACACACAAGGGTGGGCTATAGGTGTTATATCTCTCTTAAATAACCCTTCCATAGTATCCGTAGATAACCCCGCTAACCCACCAATAATGTCAACATCACCTCTCTCAGAAATAAACCTATATTCCGATGAAATTAATTCATACCCTTCATTTACCGATTCTATCTGTTTCTCGAATCGATAAGTGTCGTAATAATCGTCTAAGTTTATGTTGAAGCATATATCATATTTTTCCACTAAAAAAACTTTGTCAATTAAATAATTCATTGCTTCTGCATGGTTATTCATTTTAATTTTTTCATAAAAATGTTTATTACCACCTACATCATATAATTGAGATAACTTAGTATTGTCATCACCATAATTTAGTTCAAAGACATCAAAATCTTGATATGTTTGTTCTCTGATTGTTTTAATACATTGTTTAATCCATCTTTCTTTATATATAGACATAATATTCGAATGGTATAATATACAGCTAGCTTTCATATTGTGGTATTGGTTTTGACATTATATATTTATATAAATCTGGTTCATCTTTTTTTATTGTTTGGATTATTGAAGGTCGTATGTGTCTATAATTAAATAGTGGATGGGGGATTCTAACTCCTTCATAACCACTATTACCCATTCTCCACCATAAATCATAGTCTTCCCAACCTTTCATTGATTCATCATAACCATCAATAAGTTCCCACGCTTCACGTCTAAATAATGAACAACTAACTATAAATGGACCACTCCTTAATCTACCTAATGACCATTCTGGTCTTTTCTCCACACCTTTTATGAATCCAGTATGGGTAGTGTCGCAATAAACAGGACTTATTTTATTATTTTTCTCAGCCTCAATAACAGCAATCGATAAAAACTGTGGTTCGAAAGTATCGTCAACATCGTGTGGTAATATATAAACCCCTTTTGATTCACTAATTGCGGTGTTTCTAGCCGCAGGTAATCCTTTGTTTACCTCATGGTGTAAGATAGTCAATGTTTTATCAGTCTCTTCCAACACCTTTAAAATGTTAATTGTTTCCACATCTTTTGACCCATCATTAATTATTATAATTTCTTTATTAGGGTAGGTTAGGTTTTTACTCGATTCTATTGCATCATTAATATACTGTGCATCATTATAGCAAGGTATTATAATACTCACTAAAGGTGGGTCAACCATCTTATTGATATCATCACCCACAACTTCAATCATTTCATCAGTTAGTGGATTATCAAAAATAACTTTTTTATATTTGTCTAATATATCAGTGAAATCACCATTAAATGGTTTAGTTATTGAATCCATTCCATTATATAGTTGGTGGAAGGTACTTGATGTTTTATCATCACAATTATGTATGATTTCATAATCAACACCACTTACTCTATATAATTTATTTTTTTGTGACACAACTTGACCATTAGGTGTATTCATTAACCATTTACCGTCACCTACCATATACCCCGGTGGTTGTTGGGGGTGGTAAGTCTTAACATTAATTCTACTGAAAGAGTCAACTACATTATCTGGGAAATTACTACACACACTTACATTGTGACCTTCTTTTTTTAATTTTTTGACCAACAATAGTATGTTATTATCATATTCTAGTGATGTTAACAATATTTTAAATTTTTCTTTACCACTATATATTTTATCTATTTTAGCTGGTAAACTATCTTTATATTTCTCAGCGAATATTAATCTATTAGATTCCCACTTTTCATTTGTTTGTCCAATAGATAGGTGAGTCACATCAATATCTGATGTAACACCAATTTTAACACCTTCTAAGTAATTTCTAAAACAAAAGTCTATTTCATAAAAATGAAATCCTTCTACTTTCTCATCGAAATTACATTTAATTTTTTCTTTATCAACCGCAAAGAATAATCCATCTACAATGACAGTATTGTCAATGAAACCAATCTTTTTATCTGAGTACTTTGATAACCATCTTTTACCTTCGTGTTTATGGTAAACTTGTCCATACATATGTGAAGGATTCTCCCACCATTGTCCAGATACAGGAACTTCTCTAGACCCAGCGATACCAACGATACCGTAATCTGGATTTTTTGTCATCACTCTAAGTAATTTTGAACCCCAATTTTTTGTTTCAAAAACTACATCATCGTGACAAAAAACCACAATGTCATTTGTAGTTTCTTTTAAAGCTTTATTATAAAGTTCGGTTAACCCTAATTCACCGTTATTAATATATTGAATAACTTCTAACCCCTTATGGATTCCAGCAGTTTTCTTTATATGTTCAATATGAGATGGGTTATCCTCTCTTGTTGAGTATACTACACTAATCATATTAATTTTATCTTTTTGACGATATTATTTTAAATTCTTCTTCAGTTAATTCAAACTCAGTGATAAATTCAGTTATTAGGTATTTACC